>ERZ791753.98-NODE-98-length-118032-cov-18.175441_pt1 | contig 118032 bp, 115 predicted proteins | sample MGYA00509951_ERZ791753 | MGnify/ENA primary metagenome ERZ791753 (study PRJEB30046, sample SAMN00792026) | human gut metagenome | study: EMG produced TPA metagenomics assembly of the A metagenome-wide association study of gut microbiota in type 2... | reverse complement strand
CGATGATTACTTTTTTCATGCGCCTGTTTTTTATGAAACAAAATGTCTGTTTTTACACTGTTTCATTTGACAAGCTTTCAATGGAAAAGTTTAATGAGGATTAAATAAAATATCCTAATTATCGACGATCTCGCTTAAATAACCGATCAACCGTCGCTTTTTTTATACCAAATTCCAAGCAAAGAATATTCAGTATAAGGAAGATCAAAAAGGAGGAAGTATCCACACTCATGATGTCACCTTTCCATACCCGGTAGAGCATACCGCCAAAGATAAATAACACCGTCAGGAATATGGCATTACGGGTAGCCTTATTGCGTATCTGTTCGGTTTCCTTGCTTTCATTCTTTGTAAAAGCAAACAGAATCATCATCGCGCCCAGCATCATCAGTAGCTTGGAGCACTCTTTATAAAACAAAAGGTTACCATCCGTCATTTTCCCTATCATCAACATCAGGAAAGGGAGAAACAATGCCAATGCTATCACAAAATATCCTAACGGACGGCAATATACCGGTAATAATGCTTTCATTTTTTTATAAATTATAAGTTATGAAGTCTGAAATATCTATCCAAGTGATGTAAGTTTTATGATTTGCAAAGATACTTCTTTCGCAGAGAAATCCTATCTTTAAAGAAGATAAGCTGCATCTCAGCATAACTTTTTCATGTCGGTATGGAAGTTCTGCACTTGATTTGCATTATCTTTGCAGAGCAAAAAAAGACAAATACATCATGAGTAAACAAGAAGTAATCCTCTGCGAAGAACTGGAAAGCAGCTTAACAACTGCCATTGGGAACTGCCCCCATGACAAGCTCTTTATCCTGACTGACGAGCATACACATCGCCTTTGCTTGCCACAACTCAGCAACATTCCGACATTGAAAGAAGCAACGGAAATCATTATCGGTGCCGAAGATATACACAAGAACCTCGAAACCCTGGCTTCCGTCTGGCAAGCCCTGAGTGAAAAAGGAGCAACGCGCCATTCATTGCTTATCAATCTGGGAGGTGGCATGGTAACCGACCTGGGTGGTTTCGCCGCCTCTACATTTAAGCGGGGCATTGCTTATATCAATATCCCTACTACCCTGCTGGCTATGGTAGATGCTTCCGTAGGAGGCAAGACAGGTATCAACTTCAACGGGCTGAAGAATGAAATCGGCGTCTTCGCCCCTGCCGCCAGCGTACTCCTTGAAACAGAATTTCTGCGCAGCCTCGATGCCCATAACTTCTTCTCCGGTTATGCCGAAATGTTGAAGCACGGACTGATCAGCACTCCGGGACATCTGGCGGAATTATTGGCTTTTGATACGGACAAGATAGATTACGCAGCCCTGAAGTCAATGGTAGGTCGCTCCGTACAAGTAAAAGAAGACATCGTGGAACAAGATCCGCTGGAACACGGCATCCGCAAGGCTCTGAACCTAGGACATACCGTAGGGCATGCTTTCGAAAGCCTTGCCCTTGCCGAGGGACACCCTGTGCTGCATGGCTATGCCGTTGCTTGGGGAATTGTTTGCGAATTATACCTTTCTTATATAAAAGTAGGTTTTCCGAAAGACAAAATGCGCCAGACCATTCAATTCGTGAAAGAAAACTACGGTGGTTTTGCTTTTAACTGTAAACAGCACGACCAACTTTATGAACTGATGAAGCACGATAAGAAGAATACCGCCGGTGTCATAAACTTTACGTTATTGAAAGAGGTCGGAGACATTTGTCTGAACCAGACGGCTGATAAAGATACGATATTCGAAATGTTCGATTTCTATAGAGAGTGCATGGGGGTATAACGCCTTCTACTGCATCCCCTCTTCTTACGGGAATACATTTTGCAGTTCCAACATTAAGATGCCGGCTTTTGCCAGTTAATTGGCAACGTTGTGCCACCGTGCTGGCAAATGTTTGCCACCGCGATGGCACAGTTTTGCCAACAGGGTGGCAAGATTCAGGCTACATACGAAACTTAAATTAGATAATAGTAAATTAGACGACAAGTATATTTTTCTTCTCATTTTAGACTGCCTCTTCATTTTTTATCGTACTTTTGTGGTGTCGAATCATTTTTTATCACGCAGCAGGGAAACCTGCCAAGTAACCGTGGCGGGCATTTTTATGTCCGTTCACGCCACTCCTATATGGCGGTCCCTGCACCCCCATCGGGAGTGTTAATGCACTTCCAACAGCTGCGTGGTAGATGTTCGACAATGGGACAGGCAGGGATTGCTCTTTTAGTTTCTTTACCTCTCCCATAAATCGAATTATTCACCTTTTAAAACTTAATGATTTATGGAAAACAACACTCAGTCGGTAACCGCTCAGGAATTACCCAACACAGCAATGCACCCACGCACACACTTCCCATCAGAGGAAGCCATGAAAACGTACTATTTACAAATGATTGACATTATGAATATAGCGTATGTGGCAGAACCTTCGGAATATATAAGTCTCCAATGCCTGCACCGTAAATTAAAACAATATGTCCATGTCTTACGACTGATAGGCACGCACGAATGGGGGAAAGGTATCGCCGAATTACAAGATGCCAGCGGGATCTATATGTTAAAAAGTACCCTCCCACACAATACTCTCCTACAAGCCAATCGGGAAATAGGCCGGCATTTGCAATTCATTACGCAACTGGCAAGCAACGTAGGTTTTCTGAAACAGCTGGAAGGCATCTTATGTTACCATCTTCAAAACGTAGAAGGATTATTGAAGAAGTTGAAAGAAGATTCGATAACTGCTTTGTAGAATGATAATAGGACGAGGGGTAAAATTGGAATTTTACCCCTCGTCCTATTATTTATAGAAACAAGAATTACAAATTACAAGCAAATGACAGGTTACAGCACTACTTATACTAATTCTAAAATAGAGTAAACTTTATACCATAACAAATTAAGAATAAGAAAGATGTATTATTCAGTCGGATTATAGTGACATAAAAATCAATAGAAATGTTTGCTATTTCAAAATAAAGCACTACTTTTGCAACCGCAATTCGGGATGTAGCTCAGCCCGGTAGAGTACGCGTCTGGGGGGCGTGTGGTCGCAAGTTCGAATCTTGTCATCCCGACTACCGATAGAATAAGTCACTGTAATACAGTGGCTTATTCTGTTTTTAAGAAAATAGCCGGGACGAAATCGGGACGGTCATTATTAACGTATTTGTTTTTGCTGAAGGGCAAAGACAAATAAAAAAAAATGCCTACACTCAAAGAAATACAAAGTTATACACCTCCTGTTCTTCATACAGGAAAAGACTGGTATATCGACTTTTACGCATTCAGCCCTGTACATGGCGCAATGCGACGCAAGAAAATCAAGTTAAATTTTATAGAGAAAATCACGGAACGGCGCAGGTATGCGAAGGACTATATGAATCGGCTGTCTGAGAAGTTATCACTCGGATGGAATCCTTGGATTGAACAGGAATATAGTAACGCATACATGCTTTTTAAAGACGTCATCAGCAAATATCGCACGTTCATAAACAAGATGTTGAAAGATGGCCATTACCGCCCTGAAACCTATAAATCTTACAGTTCTTATCTTTATAATATAGAACAATTCAACGAACGGAAGAAGGTTCCTATTACCTACATCTACCAGTTTGACAAAGATTTCTGTGTTATGTTCCTGGACGAAGTATATATAAACCGCGATAACACAGCTTTCACACGCGATAATTATCTCGGTTTCCTCAAGTCCTTTTCCACATTTTGCCTGAACCATAACTATATTACAAAGAATCCAACTGAAGGTATCAGTAGCCTTGGACGAAGAGGAAAGAATAAAACCAGAGCTGTGTTACCTGAAGATTTACTAAAGAAGGTTTACGACTATTCAAGAGAGCACAACCCGCACTTCTTGTTGGCAAGCTATATCCTTTACTATTGCTTCATCCGCCCGGCAGAGATGGCAAAATTAAGATTATCCAATATAAACTTGGCAAAACAAACCATTTTAGTTCAGGACACAATATCGAAGAACAGGAAAGATGGAACCATCACTTTGCCTACAAAGGTAATTCACCTTATGCTTGACCTAAAAATATTTGACTATCCTAATGACTATTATCTATTTTCCAACGAGATGAAACCCGGCAAAGACGAGAAATCAGAGAAAATGTTCCGCGACTGGTGGACACGCCATGTTCGAAAAGACCTCAAGTTATCGGATAAATATAAGTTTTACTCGCTAAAAGATACCGGAATTACAAATATGCTCCGCCATAATGACGTATTGAGCGTGCGTGATCAAGCACGACATAGCAGCATTCTGATGACCGATATCTACACGCCACATGATATCCAAGAAGCTAACAGTCTAATTAAAAACTATCAAGGCGATTTTTAAAGCAAAAGCCCTGACCGTTACCAGTCAGGGCAAACACTTATCAAATAATAAGCATTACTTCTACAACCACAAAGATACTACTCCTCTACCATTGCCACAAGTTAAAAGTAACTCCAGCGCCAACATACCAACCGGTAGGATAACCATAACCAGCTTGTAAGCCAATTCCCCACCTTTTTTGCTTTACTTTTTCTTTCAGGTAAAAGCCCTTTGAGAAGATATGAAAACTATCCAACTCAGCCCTATACCCCGATACCCAGGCTTCAAAATCCGCCTCTTTGTAATGCTTCTGAGTAATAGGAATAATCACCTCTGCGCTATCCCTTACCGCACTATCCAGAGCTTTCTCTAAGGTTGTATCTGGTAATACAGGCAGTTTCACCACCTCATAACGGATAATGACACTATCGCGGGGTATCACTGTATCATATCGAATGGTATCATAAAAAGGTATTGTGTCATAATATGGCAAATTATGCACCTTCTCATCACTACATCGGTAAAGCAAACCTATTGCCAGGAGCACAACCAATATCCACGGTAACGTTTTCATAGTAATTCCCATCCCTTATATATATCCTCCATCACGGCCGGAATGCCATTTTCCACCTGAGATATCGCAGCAGCAAAAGCACACATGGCAGCCTTATCATTGATGTCAGGAATATAGCTATTAGGTACCTGCATTTCCCTGCACACCTGGTTGATATAACCGGATGTATTGTTCTCCACCACCGGCGCCCATCTGTTGATGAAATCTGCTATCGTCTGACATCCCCATTTAAGGCGGTAGTTCTGGAGCGTCCGGATTAATGCACGATATCCATACGCCATTTCAGCAAACTGAAAGAATGATTTATCTTCCTGTTTCTCCCTCAATCCCTGCCATTTATCCTTTGTGATTCGGATATTTCCGGGATTACAATTTCTTAATCCTCTTGGTAAACTCATTTATGGTCCTCCTCTTTTATAAAACCTATTCTACGACGTGGCGGAATACGCCTGTGACACTCATTGTCCGGCATTTCACACCTATTATATTCAGCATCCTTTAGCTGAAGCTCAATACCATGTCTCTTATGGATTTCCTCCAGCTTTGCCTGTTGCTCATGCCTGAGTTCAATGTAAAGAGCATCAATCTTAGCATCACGTTGAGCGATGCGTTCTTCCAGCCAGGCAATCTGTTTACGTTCGTTTTCATTTTCCGCTGCATCAGCAGCAGCATCTTCTTTGCGAGCATTCGTCTTTCGATTTGTCCAGAAAGTTGTACCCCATCTTACTGCTTCCCACCCACCTAAAGCAGCAATTAGAGCTAGCCATTCATTTAATCCCATAATTATTGACATTATCTAATTTATTAATACTACCTTTGTTGTCTAATGATTTTTAAACTCATTAGTAATTTTGTCGTTATCCCGCCTGGCTTGTGAAAGTAGGACGGGACTTTTTACTGTATTTAGATTACACCAGCAGGTTGTTAGTCACACCGTTTCTATTTCTATTATATTAACCGGATACCTATGCGTGCCAGTTTTTCCCTCCATTCTTCCCCAACGTAATAAGAATGAATCCTCAACCTCTACCTCAAGTTCGAGCCATTGTTCCAAATTATTTCTAATATCATAACTAGAGGGGAAGATAAAATCTGTAGCAATATTTCCAACAACTATTTGATATTTGGCAGTAAACGTCAATGAGGCATCAGTACTTTTCAGACTATTATACAGCCGTATCTTATACTTTCCAGCAGATAAGCCGCTTATCAATGCTTCACAATAAGTCGTAAAATCTTCTTCTGTGCCGGTACGCATGATTAAAACATTTTTTTCGAGAACAGCATCGGGATATACACCGCTGTCATCACCTGTTGTAGCTCCCGGCATACCTCCGGAAGCGGATGTTGCAATACCATTGGCATTATTCTTCAATATCGTACCTCCGTCTGTTCCGTCACTCCATTTCCATGTACTTGCCACGGTCGAGTAGTTCACCTTGTTAATCTTCAACTCTTCATCAAAGATTATGGACTGGTTGTTTATTTCAGATTTTACCCAACCTATCGAAATAACAGCTTTATGAGCAGCTTCTTCAGCTATTGTGATGGGGGCACTCTTTATTGCTGTCATATTCCCTTCTGCATCTTGTAGCTGTCCATATAGCGTTTTATCTCCTGCCGATGCAAATGTATAAGTGATATTACCAGAGTAATCCTTCCAATCTATACCTGAAAGGTTTGCGACTTCACCAACGCGGTATTTTACCGGAGAATATGAACCTGAATAATTGAAAGTCACCGCTACAGTCTTGTTATTAGCCGCCGAAAGTGCAATACTATCAAGAGTGAGCGGAATTGATTCATCGGGAAGACTTTCATCCTTATAGATGCCCATGAATGGCCCGCAATGATGTATCTGGTTGTACCATCTCTTGTATCCACGCATATCATATTCTATCAAAGAATTATTCCCGGCAGATACCAGCATAGAATTATAGTTCGGTTGATAGTTATAATTAGCACTGTCTGCCACCTTCAAATAGCTATCCAGAGCATCATATTCTTCATTGTTTTGAATAAAGATGTTGCCAGAACCTGTAAAGTAACCCGGTAACTCCGTATCTCCCTCAGACGTAATAAAAACATTGTCGTTCATGGTAAAATTAGAATATGTAATATTTCCAGCGATAGTTGCAATAATCCTACCTTTAATTACATTATTATAGATACTGAACACAAGTGTATCATCTGCTTGAGACGTGTTATCGTCACTCCAACGCGTCCACGAAAATGCAAGGCTATCCTTGTCACACGTCAGAATGTTGTTAAATACTTCCAACTTAGACATGAAAGGAAACATAATACCAATAGAGGAATAGTTGTCCCAAACCTTACAGTTATATACTCTACCATCCATCGTACAAGAAAAGGTATTAGCTTGATTTACCTCCTTCTTATAGCAGCATTGCTCGATGCTAAGGTAGCAGACCTCCGTCTCAACAGAATTATTAATTTGAACTGGGTCGAATCCTGTATGATAGAAATTACATCTATATAATCGTAATCCGCGTAAAAGATGCGGATGGAAACCTCCAGTCAACTCACCTGTCCCGTAATATCCAATGTAGACACCCTCCCCAGCCGTATTTTGGAATGTACAGTGATGAATCTTAAGATTAGTCATTTCCCAACCATTCTCCCGCCAGAACCATGGCTGTCCGGCTGATGGGTCAGTCTTGGCGGATATACCAGCAAAACCCGTATCATCCACATCACAACCGAACATCTCCCAATCAGAGGTCCCGCCAACGAGAAATATACAGGTATTGTATACACTGCCCGGTAACGGAGTAAACTTAATACCGGTATTGTTGTATCCAAGCCCGTCAAATACTATATTGCGCAAGTTATTGGATATACTCAGAGCACCATAATAACGCCAAACCCAATTCCAAACCTCTGTCTGGTCATGTGTGATAACAAGGGGATGTTCGTAACTAAAATTAGGAGAACCATTTTCATTAGTGAGGTTTGCCTCTGTGGTCCCTGTCGGCAGGAAGCGACAGGCATAAGGTTCAGGTTCCTGAGGGTCGAGTTTCAAACATAACGTTGTCCCAGCAGGAAGAAGACCTATCTTCATGCGCTCATATGAGGCAATAGGGTCACCATGCGGCAATATAGCTTCGGCATAGTTTAAACCTGTATTATCAACATTACGCCATAACCGGATTTCAAATGCTTTCTTTCCCGCATAAGTTGTCATGGAATCATAAGTTGAGGATACCTCATATCCTGTGCTTGTATCAGCAGGCTTCGGACATAATTTCGGAGTTACAGTAATCAGCTTATTAATCTTTTTGGCAAATGTAATTCCACTGGTTGTGTCCTTCACATCAACCTCTACATCATAAATACCACGGTCAGATGCACCGGGAAATGAATAGCTGAACGTAAATTTATAATCAGGTGTAGGTCTGCCTACTGCCTGTAATACCTTATAAACAGTTGCCTCATTTTCCTTATAAACCCTTACTGTGATTTCAGAAGCACCAGTATAACCATTCTCCATTGTAACATGTAAATAATCGGTTTCACCAACCCGCACAACCTCCTGTGCCGTCACATCGAAATATGGTAATACTTGCGGAATCATTGCATATATCATCTTTCTCACAACCGTTTCCGTCAGATAATTCCGTGCAATAAACTTCTGTTGCAATTCACCCGCCGCAGTAATCGTTATCTCCTTGCTATCTTTCTGCAAGCTGAGTTTTCCGGCAGTGGTAACCGTATTGCCGCCTCCATCTTGCGTTTGCCACTCCGATGTCTGCCCCCATTTCGTCTGAGCATTGATAGTAATCGTTTTCCCTGTGACAGGAAAATAATTATCGGCTTTTGCCGTTGCCGTAACCCGGCCTATCTGCGCCCTTAACTTATTCTGATATTGTTCACTCATAATTCCTCCACATTTATAGTATACAACTCATCAGCCTCATATTCTCCATCAGCATCCAACACAGGCATTGGATTAATGATGCCGCTCTTCCCCAAAACCATAAAATCATGCTGGATACCAACAACTGACATCGCTATTAATTTCAGGCGATTCAGCGTATTATGCTTCAGGCATAACACATCATCTGCCATAGCACTGTACTGTGCTGCATCATTAAAAGAATCTCCCTCATTGTAATCCTTTCCCGTATATCCAGTAGAAGCATCTCCCGATTCGTCTATTTGTATTCCGGCCAAATTATAACATCCTCGTGTATTTTTTGCAGATGCCTTTGCCTTATATTCAATATCCATATCTGGAAAATAAGACATATTAGAGTAGTATTCCAAACCTTCAATTAATTTATAGGAATCGCCTCCATTTTGCTTCTCAAGAAGTTTGGTTCCATCTTCAACCTTAATAGAATTAGCTTCGTATCCGGCTGCTTGTAACTTAGCTACGTCGCGTCCGGTTGTCCAGTCAACAGTTATATAATCGCTCTCACCATCAGCATTTGGAGCTACAACCAGACCTCTCATTGATTCATAGAGGTTATTCCCTGTTTTCAAGTTCTTTACTCTGTTCAGAATGAAACCGTTAATACTATTAGAAGTAATTCCAGTAGCATTGATAGCGATATTATTAAATATCCCGGCATTTTCTACTGTACCACCTTTTGTTATGTACTGTTCATAAAGCTTTCCACTCATGTAGTAAGTATTATTATCCATGCACAACTTAGCAATTTTAGCAGTACCTAAATTTATATATTCCTTCATCCAGCCACCGGCAGGCCCGTTCAACATCCCGACAAACAGGTTACTATCAATTATCACCTCTTTCATACCGGACAATGAAGAAAGAGTCATAACTCGTCCGCCACCTCCCACCACCTCATTGCGGAGGAAATAAAGCCTGTCTACATTACTTAATTCAAAATAGTTCTCCCGGATATCTCCTGACATCTTATTATCCTCGACATTCAACGTATAACAATTTTTGAGAGTCATAATCGAAGGATGAGCGACAACGTTCAGTGAATAGTCCACGCTGATAGTGTTTTTCAGCAAAGAAACATACTGGCAATTAGTTAATTTCATGCAATTGCCATAATCATTGCTAATATTGCATGCCAACAACGTAAGGTTTTCACTATATTTCGAACCCACTGTACGATAAGCCTTTTTAGTTGCATCTGCCGTGTACCCCCCATTGAAGGTACACTGATAAACCAGCAAATTCCGGGCATTGCGGTTTGCACTTCCGACAAAATTCAGTGCATATAATTCGCTTGGCGAATAATCACCTGCATAATTTGCGCAATTGACAAAGGAGATGTTACGCAATAATATATTGTCTATCTCTTTAAATTGCAATCCTCCAAGAGACTTCCCATCATACACAAGCCTGTCCACGCCATCAATTATAAGGCAGCGTTTAGAATTACGGTTCCAATCGGTAAGGCTTGCAATCCATGTTCCACTCAGACGCTTCTCTCTGGCTGGTTTGATACAAGTAAGAGTAATATTCTCAGTTAACCCATGTGGATAGTCTGCCTTTATTGCATCCAATGCTGATTGGGTAGAAGAGTAATAAACGTTAGGTAAATCGTTACGGACAAGGAAATTAGTCGGATTCTCTTCTACTATTTCCATGACAACATACATTGTATGTTCTTCCTGTACATTCTCAAAGCTAAAGCTATTTACATTTCCTTTCGATACATTATCCACCATGAGGGACTGAACTTGATATCCATCCTTGGCGACAATATTAACAGTAACAGTCCCAGCAACTGGAACTACTACTATATATTGGCTCTTATCTGCATTTGCTGAAACGCTTCCATCTCCAGAAGCTATAACAGAGCACTTCCCTATTGAGGCAACATCAATGCTGACTACGATTGTATGATCATTTCCACCGCCACGTGCTTTTATTACCTTATTAACATTATCCCAATAGATAGTAGCATTATCAATATGCTTCCGGAGCTTGCTTATAAACTCATCCGTCCATTCTTCCCAACCTTCATCAGTACGCGAACGGGTATATGTACCATCAAATTCATACCGTATCTGCCGGATATCGCCATCATTCGAAACTACAAGTATCCCCTTTCTATCTCCAGTACCAGCCTGTAAGGCATACAGATAATATCCCTGTTTGGTTACATTGTCGAATTCTGACTCAGGTATACCACCAAGATCAATAAACGAACCCTTCGACAAAGCATCAAGGTTGTTTTTTATTCGCGCAAAATTGCGGTCCAACTTTAGCCGGGCATCTCTGCCTGTATCAACCTCTCCATTCCAAGGGACAATGTTTTCAAATTCCAAATCCAATTCATCCATATCAGCGTAATTCTAAATCATTACCATCAAATTCCAGCAACAAAGGTTGCCAGCACATTCCATATTCCATTGTATCCAGATCAATGAAATTCAGCATATAATCCGTAAAGCGATTATTCTCTATCCGGCTCTGCTTCCGGAGACGAGCACGCTCAATTTTCACAATGCCGTTACTCTTCCGACGTTCGTAACTGAAGGACATAAAAGCCAAAGAAAAACTTTCTCTCCGCTCTGTCTTTTCCCGCATCTTGTTTATAGCTTCAAATACATCCATAGTGCAAATTTACCTGCCAGATAACCGTATAAAAAGGACAGCCTACCGGCTTACATTACGCTCCAATTTTTCTAAATGCCTGATACCATCACGGACTTTTCGCGAATCCACAATCAGTTCTTTATTACAAATAACCTGTAATAGCCGATTATTTTCTTTTATCAGTTCAATGAGCTGCGTCCGTAGTTCCGGTGTAAGTCCGAAAGAGGAAATATCGGAAGCGGCAAAAGAAGATCCTGAAGACTCTCCAGCATCCACAAAACCGCCTGCATACTTCCCGCTGCGAGTCCTCACCTGCTCAAGTATCTGAGTTGTATTAATCATCCGGATCGTGCCATTTTTCTGAGCCACATCGAACACATCCAGAAACTGGCGAACATGCGGGTTCGCCACACTTTCATGGTTGGCCACAAACTCGTTTTTATGCACCGGTATCACCCCGGCCACATCATCCGGATTACCGTTACGAGTATACCCCTCCACATAGTCATCCGAATAACCGCCTTCCTTCAGTCCCTTCGCCTCGTCCCGTTGCTGCTTGGCAACGGCAATCTGAGCCGCACCGCTGGCAACGGCTGCCGCAGCCGCTATCGCTCCCAATGCCGGACCAATAAACGGAATACCCGCCATAGCCTTGTAAGCCTCCATAGCGGCAACGGCAGTGGTTGCAGTCACCTGGAGAACAGAAGCTGCAAACTGCTTATCGGCATACTTCTTTTTAACCTGGTTGATTGCCTCTTCTTTCTCCTCCTCCAGTTTCGTAGTATCCTTGCCTGCTTTTTGAGCCGCTTTGATTTGCTTATCATACTTCCGGGTAACCTTGCTTATCTCTGCATCCTGCAACGCACTGACTACCTGGCTGGCCGCTGCCGCAGCTTGGCCTATGACATCCAGTGTAGCCTTAGCCTGATCTTCACGCAGTTGCTCATGTTCTTCATTAATACGTGTCTTCTCTTCCTCATACTCCTGATAGGTAATGAGGTCTGCATCATACATGGCCTGAAGGATATTATTTTTCTGCTCAAAATCAGAGGTGTTATCAATCTTCTTATAACCGGATTCCCGTTGCTTTACCTTCCCCTCTTTTTTGTCATTGATATCCATGTCCAGCAACTTGTTATCAATGGAAGAAGTATCTTCGCCATAGGCAGCAAGCATATCCCTTCGCTCCTCAAGATACTGCCGCTCTTGTTCCTTCAGTCGCTCCTGATAGTCATCTTCAGTCTTTATGTCCCCCTCCAGATAAGCCCTCTTGATATCTTGCACCTGCTCTTGATAGTCACCTTCTTGCTGTGCGAGGATATCACTCTGAGTATTCTTATTTACCACCTGGGTTGACTGATAGAGCCTGTCCGCTTCAGCAATCATCTTGTCATAAATCTGCCCCTGTATCTGCGACGTATCCTTACCATACTTCTCCAGTAAGGCCTTTCTGCTCAGTAGATATGTAGCTTCAGCCTTATATAATTCTTGCTGATATTTATCTTGTGTCAGCTTCTCATTCAGAAATTTCTCTTTAAGGATATTCTGTTGCTCTTGATAGTGCTGTTGTAAAGCAGTCTCTTTGGCTTTAAGTTCTTTTTCAAGTGCTTTATCGTCGATAGGTACAATCGGTTCAGTTGTATCAGTAGAATCGGGAACCATAGCTATTATTTTTTCCAGTTCCTTTTTCTTTTCGACATATTCAGCTAATTGGGCAACACGTGCATCAAAGTCTTTCTCCAATCCTCGTAGATAAGAGTTTCTTAATATCTCATTATCTTCGGTTGCCTTTAGGATGCTCACTTTCTCTTGCTCATACCAAGCTTTAGTTTCAATCATTCCCTTTGTAAGTAAGTCATCAAGTTCGTCAATACCCCGCTGTGCATCAGATTTCAATTGCTGCTTTTGCTTATCAGTAAGGAACTCAAAGTTTTCAGCACTCACTTTAATGCCGGCTATCAAATCCATCGTAGCTTTCGTTTTCTCCAATGCATCATTAAGCCGATTTTGTGCATCGGTTGCTTCATCCGTTTTATCCCGAAAAATAGCGAAGTAAGAAATAACAGCAGCAACCCCAGCAGCAACAAGCCCCCAGGGACTTGCCTTAGTAGCCTTGCTAAATAAGTTAGTGGCCAACGTTGCAGCTTTCGTTATGGTATTGTAAGCTGCTGTCGCTATAGTACCAGCTTTTACATAAACTGTATAAGCAGCCACTGCTGTGCCTGCTGTTAATATTGCCCCTTTATATTCATACAGGACAGATACCAATGCACTCAACCCCTTCACCGTCAGGCTACCGGTAGTTATCATGTATTTCATTACTGGCTGCAACTTCTCCCCCAGCTCTACCCGCACATCCTTGAAGTTCTTTCTCGCCTTATCCAGTCCTGCCTGAACCGTATTATTCTGCACATTGAACTCATTGATGATACTCGTACCATCCCGGTACGCATCATTAGCCAATTTCTGTGCATTCCGGATATCATCAATCTTTCCGGCCATGGTACTGATTACACCTGACGCACGTACACCATCCAGCCCCATCTCCTTGAACATAGGTGCCAGCTGATCCAATCCACCCTTCTTATTTAAAGTATCCAGGAAGTGAAGTATTGCTTCATTCGCATCATTCTTGATGAGTGAAGAAAATTCTTCCACGCTTTGTCCAGCTATCTTGGCAAACTTAGCCGGCTCCTGATACATCTTCATCATCAATGTCTGGAAAGCAGTAGCTGCCATTTCCTGTTGCTGCATATTCTGATCGAGTACAGAGGCATATCCAAGTATATCCCCTTGAGCTACTTTCGCCTGATTTGCCGCACCTGCAACGCGGGCGGTAAACCCAACTAAGTACGCTTCAGCTGCGGATGAATTTTGAGCTACCTCATTGATGGCGGAACCAGTGGCCAACATTGCCCCCCGGAGTCCCAATTTCTCATCCTCGCCGAACATCTGTGCCAACTTACCGATATTCTTTACCGCATCTTCGCCCAAATCCTCACCCAGTGCCACATTGATTTTATCGGCAGCATCCACAAACTCCAACACATCTTTTTTGGCGGTGATACCCAGACGTCCGGCATCCCCGGCCAACGCATTCAGTTTTTCTCTCGGAGTCCGAGTATCCATCTGCTTGAATTCCTCATTCAAGCCTTTCACCTCTTCAGCTGTCATCCCGGTATACTTACGCACCTGGCTCTCCGCTTCCTGCATCTCCGCAAACTCATCCACGCATTTACGGGCGGTCATTGCCACACCGGTAAGCGAAGCAATGGCACTGGCGCCAATGGCCGCATACTTGTTGAACCCATCAGTCATTTTCGATAAAGAGAACTTTGTATCACGCGCCTGCACCTCAAGTTCCTTCATCCGCTGTTTGGTTAGCAGATAGTCAGCCCTCAACTCCTTCCATTTTTCAGTACCAGGAATAGCATTATCCATCTGAGCTTTCAGCGACCGCGCTTGTTTACGCAATTCACTGTAACTTAAAGCGGTTCGTCCTGCCTCCTTACGTAGTTCATAGAAAGACTTATTCAGTTTGTCCTGTTGTTTCTCCAGCTCTTTATATGCTGCCGAATCCTTCTTGCCATCAGCTTCCAGCTTCTGCATTTCTTCGCGTACTTTCGCAATCTGTTCCTGCGTCTCAACGAACTTCGCTTTAGCTTCCGAATTATCTATTCGGATGGCAACTTTGAAATCACTAACACTTATAGCCATACCTATTGAAATTTATATGGCAAAAGTACCCTGCCACCATGCATCGAAAAAGGACATAAAAAAAGTCCAGCTATCCATCACGAACCACCGAACTTAACCTATTGAACAAAAAAAGTCAGACATCTATATATTTCCCATCATCCAGCCACACACCGAAATCGCGCCATCTGCCATTTTCCAATATCCAATGCACTCCCGGTACATCAGCTATATTTATCGGATAAAAAGTACCCGTCCAAGCTCCCTTACGTCCATAAGCATCTAAGGTGAACTCCATCTCCTTGCATATATACCGCTTATTATTGATTTCAAAAACTAACCGGACATCATACACATTCGAGTCAAAACTGCGTATTTTTATAGCCTTATCAAAATCAATGTCATATCCACCCTCATAAAAAAGTTTATCCAGAGTTGCCAAAGCTAAGGTCGCCCCAATATCATTTGTGGGCCAGTATTTATAAGATTGCGTCCAGGTATAAAGGTCAGTAAATGGCAGAGGAAAATCATATCTTCCTGAAGTAAGCGGTTCATAAGTCACCAATCCAATATAGAAAGCAAGATATATCGTCTCTTTACTCTGGCTTTCTTTGGATGTCCAAGTTTCAACCTGTTCCAATACGTTCGTAATACTTTCGTCATTTTCGTCCGAAGTTCCATTTTCATCAACTACCGGAATCATAATCTTGATTGGCCGATTCTTGTCACTCCCTACATAGCTATACAAATCGGAAAAAGCCAATTCTACCGGTATCATCTCCAGTTCAACCGTATTCTCTGCATTTTCCCGCTCCAAGGGTTTAAATTCATTCACCGGTTCAAAAACACTCCACCCCTCATTAAATGTACGACCTTTATAAACAAACTCCCTACTGGTGAGAGCATCTGTATAAACAATATCATTTTTTTGAAACCCATCTCCTCTGAACCAATCATTCATTCTTTGCATTTGGTCCGTAACGTCCGGTTCAAAATCAACCGGTATAATATCACGTTTCACGTTGTTAGAAAAATCATCAGGGAAGCACCTCACGCGATAATACCCACTATCTGGCATTTGATACTTTACATTGGTAGAAGACATTGTATCAACAGCTTCATTATCTTCTTCTATTTCCGCTTCGTAAGCATCTTCTACATGCAAGACATGTGCAACCTCCACATCTGCATAATAACTTGGTTTAATCATCAACCTTGCTGTACGTTTGCGATTATCCACAACAAACACAGCATTAAACATCTTCTCTATTTCTTCAAAGAAATCCTTTACACTCCAACCTGGCAATATTTCATTCCATTTATAGGTTTCCACCACATGACAAATAATCAGATTCTTAAATACCGTATTCTCTATCTGATTAACCTGAAGTTCATAGCCAATGGCTCGCATCACCTCTTTTACGAATGCCCATAGATAAGGTTGCGGAAACCAGTACTGACCATCTGCCTGCAATGTATAAGTATCTTCCAGAGTAGGTTTCCCATATGCCCACTGATTAATGCAATATCCAGTTGTTCTATTCACAACAGGGGCAAGACAGTAATCTACCTCCGGATATGTCTTTGTTATATAATCCATATCTCCCCTTTTAGGCACAGTCGTTTTCATGTCGAGAAAAGATATTAGAAGGTCACTGCCAATAAAATAATTTAACTCCGAATTTCCACTGGCAACCTGTATCGACACAGTGCTTTCAGTCCATCCCGTGATAATCTCCGTTCCATTACAATACACCCGATTATCCGCTATCAAGACAGCAGATCGTTTCTCCTCTATTTTCAGGGTGGAATTCAGTCTATACAAGTGTTTATACAATGCAGCATTTGTCGGATTAGTCAATTGCAAAGTGATATCATAGGTATATTCACCATTTTTAGTAATGAAAGAATTTTCCCGTTTCACCTGAATACTGAAATCCTTCGGTAATACCACCGAAACCCCATCAATAAACAATTCAGTCATAATCTGTCAATTTAAGCCCTATACTCAGGCCGTTAAACCCACCAAAGACATCATATTCCCATTCTGTACTGATTTCATCAGCACCGGAAATTTCTCCGCAAACAAAATTCATATCCCTGACTTCCTCTTTCAGTACCTGCATCACCGCTTGCATTCGTGCGTAGTGCTTCATTTCTTCTTCATCCGTTTCATCCCCTGCCGGTACCTTCTCCAGCAGGAACAACAATAACCGGTTATCATCTCTATAGTTATCCACTCCGCCTTTTGATTCCGCATCCGGATAATTAGCGCATAGCAACAACCCTGTCCGGTCCTTCAACTTCTTGATTAAATGCTTATCACTCACTGCTATAACCACACCTGCAATTTGCGTTTCAACCCGAACATTAATTTTGTTCTTCAGCTCTACCAGTATCTCCCGGTATCTTAAAATATTAATCATGCCTGTATCAGATTATTTTGTTCCGGATCAGCCATACGAAAACTAAATTCGACCACACTCATTGCACTTCTCCGGAACTCGCGTTCATTCTTTTGTTTCGTAATCAAGATAGGAAGCCAATTTCCATTTATAAGAATATCAGCTTCCCGTGCATTTAAAAGGTTATGCCACAAATTATAATCACTTCGAAGCATTATAACTCCACTATTTACCGTATATTCATCCGTTATCCTGATTCCGAATTTTCGTTCAACTCCAGCCATAACCGCCGCATCACTCTCATTACTGCCATTCACGGATAATCCGCCAACGGCTGTAACTGTTTCCGGCATACCATACACATTTTTAAACCTGAAACACCAAGTTTCCACATAACATGAATGATCTACATGAAAAAGAAAAGAGTAATCTCCTGACTTCACGATATATTGTTGAAGTCGTATAACCGGAAATAAAGAAATAATCCGCTCCGGACTGACATCTATAGTAACAGGATAGCTTACCCCTTCAGTAGTGGGGACTTTAAATAAGTCTTTAGTCTCATTATCACCATTGACATTATATCCCGTCACAGTTGCTTTCCGTATATTACCATCAGAAATAAGATAGCCACTTAAATACTCTTTGCATCCCGGATGCACAATTTTTTGGTTTACCTCACTCAACCATCCTGGATGATATGCATCTTTCGTCGTATGCAGAGCACTAAACATCACAAAGCTCTCTACATCCAAAGCTCCATCAATAAAAAAGGAAAATACACCGGCAGAACTGTTCTGCCAGCTCGTTTCCCCAGCACACCATACACTCCACAAAGCGTTTTCACAGAATTTCCCTAATTTTCGGATTTTCACTAAATAGTCACCATCAGGGACGTAAACCTCATCCAGTATTCTCCTGCCGCCATACTCAACAGCAAAAGTAATCGAGACATCTGTATCTATGATATAGTCCTGCATAGTCCCGCAGAACTCCCTTTCCCTCGGTCGCTGCAACACATTCATAACCTGCAATATTTATTGCGCCTGTCATTCTTAGGCAACAGTTCGTATTCCACCGGTCCGCCATCACGCGCCAGCTTCATCTCATTCACCCAGGTAGTGGCATCATCCGCCATCCATCCGGTCACTCTCTCCACATCCTTCAGCGATGCCGGTTCACTCTCTCCCATTCCGTTCTCCGTCATAAACCTGCGAACCACTCCCCCAGGAATAACCCCCAGTGACAACCGGCGTAATGCCATGCTCATGGCCAGCAATGCCACAGCCTTGCAAGCGGCAAAATGAGCATCCGTTTCCGGTACATCCTTTTCCTTCAGTAATTCATCCCATCCACCACCGTAGGCACGCTTCACCGTCAGCATCTGCGCTTCGCGGATGAACGGTACCAGCATCAGGTACATCCGTTCGCTCCGCTCGATAGGAAAGTAACTGTCGAACGCTTCACCGTTCCGGATAATAAGCGTCTGAGATAGCTTATATGAAGTCGTCTCCGTCCACTCCTTCAGCTGCTCTCTATTCAGGTAGCGGATGAGAGTATCCACTGCCTTATAATATTCCTCCAGGTGCAGCGCATCATCCCGATCAAGCTGCCACTCCCAGGGAAGTTTCTCACTTCCATCGGTGGAAATTTTGAATTTCCGCCCATCATCTTCATGGCTGAGATCATTCTTCCGGTACATCCGAAGCGTAGCAAGGATGGCAACCGGACGCTGCACCTTACGCACCAGTTCCGCGTCCGCACCTTCTCCGGGTTCAGCATAGTATTTCCCTGCCAACGCCATCACGTCATCCCCTACCAATGCCGCCAGTTCTTCAGCGACCAGTTCTATCTCACCGGCAATCTTATCGAACTTATTGTTCGCATAATAATTGCCTGTCAGCTCCCGCAGTTCCTGCGCACCCCTGTTCTCCTTGTTGAAAATCATAGCTGCTATTTTTTTAAGTTTCTCATCATTTCATCCGCCCGTTGTCTATCATCGAGCAACTTCATCATGACACGCAGCAACTGCGTGTCATCCGTAGCATCTACATTGCCGAAAACACCACTTTCGGCAACCGAATACAGCACGCTGTTCATCCCCAAGTTCTGGATAATACCAGGTTGAGCCTCCGGACTCTTCCGGTGCCGTTCAAAAACCGGTGCAAAGCAAACCTCTACTCCTTCGATAATGAACGTCCCGATAAACAGGTAATTACAGAAGTAAGCAAACCAGGCATAAACTCCCCATTGAATCCACTCCGGCATATCGCGCACCAGCCCCATGTATCGCCCCATATATTGTGGGCGGAACGGTTCACGCAATGCGCACCCTTTTTCCTTGACCGGCTTCCGATACAAAATGGCGCACAATGCCCGCAGGTCTGCCGGGTTCTGTCCGGCATTGTATTGATTCATCACGGCAGCCGCCTGGCGGAACTCGCCGAATGTCAGGTCAGCCCCATGACTGGCAGGACCTTGCAGGTACCGCCACTTCGGAAGAAGGTTCACCGTACAGTCATACGTCAACTGAGCTTCAGTTACCGTAACACCATCCAACCCGGTATCTTCACCTATTATCCACATCCAGTCCAGCGTATCAGCCAGGCGATCAATCATCAGCATATCATCCACTCCACCCAGACGATAACCCCGGTTCTTCAGCACATACGCGCACCAGTCACGCTTCACATCACGAAGGCTGATACCGGGTTTCTTCATCAATTTATCCCGGATTTTCAATAAATGTAGCCACTCCAGCGGCTTCACCTCTTCCCAACAATCGGGAAACTCAATGTCTTTTTTCTGTTCCATAGTAATTTACACTTGATTGGTCGAGCGATCAGGCGCCGACACATTATCTTCTTTGTTAATCACCTTCCGGTAAATACCGAGGAAAATCCCCTTCTTATTCGGGAAATTAATGCGAATGGCATCATTGATGGCCTCCAGTGCGATTTCTTCAGGAATCTGCGTATCCGCACCGTAGAATATCTTCAGGGCGTAAAGCATCTGGCTGCCGCTGTCACTCTTTCCGTCTATAATGATGTTGGCCAATGCCGGAGACAAACCGAAACCGGATGTAGTCGAACTGTCCGCAATACGCGATATCTTCGCCTGAGCTTCAATATACTTGTCTATATTCATCTCTATAGGCTCAATCTTCCAGCTCTGCACATGCCCCAGCTCATCCAAAAAGTCCACACACGAAAAGAACTTTCCGGCATTCTTCTGCCCCGCCATCACGTTTGCAATGGTTTTCGTCACTTCATCCCGCAAACGTTCTATCTCCTTGTAAACCTGCGCATCCGTCCATTCCTGGTTCATCTCCCGTATCTGCTGTTCTTTCTGCGTCCAATACTCCTGCGGGCTATGTACCACATACGCCGCCGCAATCATATTCTCATTCAGATGCCGGATAATCTCCGGAAGATTATTCGCATTCTCCAGCCAGGGAACTGAGCCATAGAAACAGGATATCGCATACATATTCCGCCCAAAACTACGCATACAATGATACTTCACCGCAGTCTCGTGCTTCGACGGCTGCCACTTATCGAAAGCCGGATATTTCAGGAAACTACGGCTCCGGTAACTGTCAAAGTCACCGGTCAGATACGCCGTCACGTCTTCCAGGCGTCGGCTGTCATTCTCCGGCCACACTAACCGACACTCACCGCTATGCAGACACTCCAGCCTGTTCACCCATGGGCGACCAATACGCACTCCCTTACCCATATAATATTTGGTGAACTGCCCGTTCATGTGCGTGTACTCTACCAACGCATCCCGGATATACTTCCGGTAATCCCAACTATCCAGCCACTCCTGTATTTCATCATCTACCAGCCACTCCTGCACCCGTTCATTATCCATAATATTCACCCGGTAAAGTAACGGGCCTTGGCCATACAACAATCCCGTTTTCCGATCTAAAATACCGGGACCCAGGTTATTTTTCTCCAGCAAATTTCGGATGGCGTTCGGCATATTATTATCAAGCCCCCAGGGCACAACGCGGACACCCGCCACATTCGTTGGATCACCGTCCCAGTTCTGCGAATCACCATTAAAAAACTGGCTCATCTCCTGGCTCCAGTTCATGTTAATGGCATACTGGCCGGCCACCGTATCAACAAAGTTGAAATGCCCTATTTTCTTTTTGATATCTCCCATAACTATCTATTGATAAATATTCTCGTAGTATTCACAAGAAGCGTCCCGCAGTACTCTCTCACAATCTCAACCAATTCAGGAATATGCGCCTCAATCACCGGGTTAAACCACGGCTTCGGACTCCGGTTCCATCCGCCCGACTTCTTCGTCAGTATTCGGGTACCGCCCTGCATATTGTATCCACGGCCTATCCCCAGGTGCACATAAATTCCTTCAGGCTTGAAAGCGAAGCCTACACTTGTCACCTCTTCTCCGGCAGTAATCGTTTTACCGTAATGCCGATAATTCTGTTTCAGTGACCCGGACAGCTTCACATCCTTCGTAATCCAATTACTGATGGAAGACCGCAACGCCCCGTCTACCTTGGTACCCCACGCCTGCACCCGCGCATTGAATGCCGCCACAGCCTCTTTATCCTGTTGCCGCTCCCATTGCTGCGTTATACCGGTATCACCTTCAATGATGACATCCAGCGGATACCGTTCCCCGCCCAGCTGGTTAGCTTTGCCTCTCCAGCTGTTCCGGTTCTTCTCCATAGCTAATCTTTCTCCATGTGATCCCATACTGCAAAGGTACCCTGTCGCTATAGCCGGAAAAAGGACATAAAAAATCCCCGATAAGCCGAAGCCTATCGGGGATTTCATCACATTCAAACTCTATACTACTTCAAATCCAGTAACAGAATTATATTTGCACATCTTCACATGCCCTATTTTCCCATATTCATTAGGCACAGAACCATAATTCACCCAGATAGTAACAGGCTCACCTTGTATGAGAGGTTGTTTTGAGCCAATCAGTTTCATCTCCATATTGAAATACAGGGAATGGCAAAACTTAACAAGCCCCTGTTTAGAGAATGTATGCCAAAGCAAATAATGTACCTCTACGCATCTCGTCTCCGGTTTAAACATGACAATCCCTTTATCTATAAGATAATTCATGCCATGGATATTACCAACGGCATCCTTCAGTTCCTTTGCTAATTTTTCATTCGTTTTCATACCTACAAAAATACGAAAAATCAAGCAATCTTATTCTTTGAGATATAGATATCTTCACTCATTTCTCCTATTTCCAGAGCTTTAATATCCCTCCAGTTGTAGGACACACGCGTACCGTTCTCCAACCGGATTTCGGTCGGCTGCATTCCCATCTCACTATGTATCTCCTTAGCAACTGCAATGATATTACGCAGTCCATTTGTTCCGAGGTCATAAATTAGCAGATCACTCATCTTTACCTCCTTTCCGGTTATTTAGATACCCATTCAAAAAAGCAGAAAGACGTTCTATCTCATCTATCGACATTTTATCAATACTATCCTGATGCCTATTAAATTCCAAGTTATACTCAACCTGATTATTATCTTCACTTCCAATACTGCTTATCTTGCAGATAACAAACTCATCATTCATAGTTCACCCCCTTCCTGTCGGTTCTCCAAGGCAAAGTGACCCTCTCCAAACGAATAGAATCCTTTCACAACCTTGTAAGACATGGAACATACCGGTTTATAATCATCATTTTCCACCTTGACACTAAACTGGCCAGAACGGCAATCATCACGAAAGCTACTGAACGTAATCTCCTTTACCTTCGGATATTTGCCATTCAGTTCCTTCACCTTCGCCTCCAGTTCGCATTTAAGCGCATCCAGGGCACAATCATCACAAACGAAATACCTATCAAATTGTTCTATGAACTCGTTCATCTCCTTACCCTTCTGGTTTACATTGCAATACGTCTGCACATGATCTATGAAGAACATCATTTTGCACCTCCTTTCCGGCACTTCTTTGCCTTATAAACGCACAGTGCGGTAACAGTGAATAGGGGAGGAAAGATAAACCCGATACAAGTAGCGAGAATCGCACCGAAATACCAGCGGTCAGAAGCACTGCGAAGCTCGCAGTCAGGCGCTACACTACGGTAATAGCGACGTTGCAGGTCATTAACTTGCTCAGTAAGAGCGTTGACGGATTCGCCCACGGCAGGAATGCCGGAAGCAGGCACATTGAGAGTGCCGGATACTTGATTTTTCATAACTACGATTTGTTTAGCGTTTAGGCAGAAAAACGGCTGCCATTTCCCGTGTCGCTAAACAAATCGTAGATTTACGCCGAAGGCAAAATCACAATCGGGAAGGCAGCCGCCATTTTATATAGACCATTTTCCTGATGTCAGGAAAACGATACGTATGGGCATAAAAAAAGCCCATCTAATTTCGTGAGCATTATACGATGCACATCGACGTACTTACATACGATTTGTTTAGCACTGCAAATATAAGGATTATATTCGGAAGCGCAACTCTAAAGTTAAATTAATCCGCTGGAGAAAGATATTTAGATTGTTCGCCAGTAGATATTTCTTCTATGGTCAATAGATTATAAGTCCAGCTATTAATATCAGACCAATCCCCACCATTATAAATCATATGTATCTTATACACGTAGCTGGACTTCACTCCAAAAGCATTTTTAGCTGTAAATTTTTGAAATACATCATACTCATTAATCCCCTTTTCTGAACCTCTTCTATCACCTTCAAATTCAACTTCAGCAGGATACTTCATCCTCACTTTAACATAATCCTCTGACATAATAGCTGCGCGAGTAAAAGTAGGTTTATTATCATCACATGAATACATAATTAGACTTGTTAAACAAATCATCAAAAACAAAATTTTCTTCATACTATCAGATATAAAATTAAACATGCACAAATGTAACATTTTTCCGTACACATTCACTTTATAATACAAAAAAAGGCTTCCATATTCTGGAAACCTTCTTCATCAGTCTACGTATAAATTCAGAAAGACACAGCCAATAAAGAATTACCAATATCATGTATAGTGTCCAGTATCAGCTTTTTTCTTTCCGGAGAAGGAACCTTCGTCCCCTTTATATAACTTGCCAACAAACTTTGCTGTATCCCCATCCGGCGGGCAACAGCTGAAATATTCAGTTCCGGATTAGACAGGAAAGCGTCTTGAATACCAGGTGCCGGTTCTTTGGTATCATCATAATAGAAACTCTCATAGCTCACATCTTCGTCGATATCATCCCAATGAATACCGAAATGCTCAAGTTCATAATTACTTCTTTGTTCATCAGAAGCAGCCATCAGGCGAGGATAAAACTTCAAGGATTGGTACAAAGTTTCCCCCTTGTCATTGGCGACATATATCCTGCCATTCTCAAACCATAATTTAATAATCTTCATATCATCCTCCTTTCTTTATATTGAGAAGCATGGGGGATTAAAAATCCCCATGCAATTTTTTCCATTCATTCTGAATAAGTTCCAGATTCTCTTCAAGAATCGACTCTGCCAGTCTCAAGTCTTTTGGTTTCAGCCCCTTGTTTTCTATCAACTTAACCGTATCCAGAATTTCAAACTTGGCTTGGCCGTCTTGACTTGTTACATGGCAATGCGGTGGTAAATGTTCCGCTGTGTAGATTCTAAACTTCAATCCGAATAACATTAAAACTGTTGGCATAACTATTTGTTTTTTGATTACGCAACAAAGATAGGTTATAATTTTATATCCCGCAAGTAAACGGGAAGAAAAAGGTTATAATTTTATATCCTTTTAACAGAGAATGAACAATTCTCTCCCCTCCGTGGTCGAAGGAACGGAAAAATCTCTCATAAATACCGCTTTGGGTCCCATCCCGTTTTGCGAGTGTGCGAGCAAAACGGGATGGGCGCAGGCACAAAGAAGCCCACCTTTTTAGGGGTGGGCTATCTTCTTAGGCAATAAGCTGCTGTTCAATTTCCCTTATCTTTTCCGTCACCTTTCCACGGGTAAAGCGGATAAATTCAATGATGATAGAACGGCTTCCAATACTGAAAATGTCTTCATCTCTATATCCTTGGTATTCACCAAACTTCAATTTAAAGACCCCCGAATTAAAATCTTCTTCTTGGAGTAGCTTATCTTCCGCATTCTCCAAATCGTCAAGCACTTCAATAAAAGTGCTACGGTGTGCAGAAAGTTCCTGCTTCCGATTAAGTTCCGATAAACACTGCTGCAACATGGCTGTGCGTTTCTCAATCTCTTTCTGCAAAGACGCTTCATTGTTAATAACTTCCGGTTCAATAACTGCCAAAGCTGTTACGTTCTCGTTAACCGTCTCTACTTGTTTTTTGTTCTTCGTTGTCATAATGATAAAAATTAATAGTTAAACATATAGTTAATTTAAAAAGCTGTCTATCATGTCCGCAAAAGCGACATTCTGTGGTATTAAAGTAGGGAAATCTGACTTTGTAGGCTTGTATATCTCCGTAGCAACATTGTAGACATCCCACGCTGTCAGACTTACTTTGTTCTGTTTGACTTTTAAAAGTTCTTCGGTAAAAGTGGATATCTGCGCTTGATTCAACGGATAGGTATCAACCTGTTCGGATAATCTTTTATCGCGGCTATCATGCGCTACACGCATAGCGGTAAGCATTCCGATAATGATATATACCTGTTCGGCAGAAATAGCAGTTTCTTTCATGCGTTTAATCTTCTCACGGTCAGCGTTCATAAAGGTTTCAAACTCCTTTAACCATTCATCCACAACGGTGAAAATATCGTCAGTCCCTACCTTTCCTTTCCCATAGTTACATGCACTTCTGGAAGCCCCTAACACACATTGGTTATGACATATTTTCACGCATGGACCTATTGCACATTGTATGCCGTCCTGATGGTAAGCAATTGCCAACGTTGTTGTAAGCTCGTCCGTCTCCCAATTTTTTATCTGTATGGTGGCGAATACCCTGCGAAGAACATGAGCTTCCACCGCCTTATCTCCAAATTGTTCCTCTACCTGCGGAAGAATGACAACACCAGGTTGATTCTTATTTTTATTCTGCGCTGCAAATATTTCCTCTACTTCGTAATTGAGGTTATATCTTTCACATAATTCTGTAATACGGTCTATCACTTGATAGTGATAAATGCCTCGTATTGGCTGCCCGTAAATGTCATTTTCCTTGTGCGTCCGCTTTAGCGTCTGCAAGTCCATACGTTCTACCGCATTGTTTTCAAAATCAAATGCCACATTCTCAACTGTTGATAATACTAAATTTTCCATAACTAAATTAATTAATTGATTAATACTTATTTAACTTCATAAATTACAAAATCCTCTACTGTCTGAAAGTATTCATCTCCACTGCTGAATATCTCCCACTTTTTCCCACTTGCATCCTTAAACAGAATACACATTTCCCGTATGGTGTCCCACGCTTTTAGAATTTGATACCCTGCAAAATTGCTTTCTAATACTTTCAGAGCTTGATTAAATGTAAATGTTTTCATAATGCTGCAAATTTTATGTTGAACCTTGAGCTCGTGGGTGTTAGCCTTTTTATTTGCTGTTTCCCTGATTGGAGCTTTTTTTTTCTGCGTCGCCTGTCGCTACGCGGTATGTTTCGCCTTTTTTACGCTGCATCAAAAGGTGTTGTAAGACACTGGAGCAAGTTTTTCAGAAAACCGTAGGCTCGAATACTACCTGAAGGGTGGAGATTTTTTCTGAAACGTCAGCCTGAACTTGAGCCAGTGACGTCAACATTTACCTTTGCAGCACAAAAAAGCGAAACTGCGTGGTGACTGGAGACAGAAATAAAGGGCGAGAATCAGATTAAGGAAACAGCTGGAAATACATAGTTGCAAACTATACCGCTCTGCCCGGTCTTCCATTACCAAGACAATAGCCTGCGTTGTTGCGGGGAATGGAAGACGGGGCGTTTCTTCCTGGTTACGGGATTATAATCCGGTAACCTCTGCGTGAACGCAAAAAAATCAAACAGAAAGCATCGCTTTCTACCGCTAAAACGCGAAAAATCCGTGTGGCAAAAATTCGGCTTGATTGTACCTAAGTACATCTATCAAGGCGGGTTTGCCACACGGATTTTTCGCGCGCCTGGTTCCTCATCAGGCGGACTCCCTTTCTAATCAGGGCATTTTTTGAACTAAAAATGTCCTGTCAGAAAAGATATTCCTCTGAATACCAAAAAGAAATCCCATCCCTGCGATAATTATCGGAGGGATGTAACAGCTTGCTGCCCGAGCCGCGCCGTCGTCCCGTTGCGGTCGCAGGTGCCGCTTTGGGTCGGAAATATGATAATTTTTCGTTACAAAATGGTAAAAATACGTTAATTTTTCGTTATTCCTTACAAATACTGTAAAACATTTCGAATTACGCCCTAAAACAGCCCTTACCGCCCCCTCACGCATCAAATCCCACCCCTTACGATACCCTTCATATAAAAAGCCCTGCCATCCTCACGGACAACAGAGCTAACCAACAGTAAAGAAAGAAATGAATCAAACCACAGAGGCAGCGGATGAGCTTCGCCCCCTATCCCATACTCGCACAAACTCTTTTCGCATGGTGAAGTACTTCAGAGCATCCGTCAAGTTCGTAGACTCTTTAGGCAGCCTGTGCGTAGGTAACTTATCTCCGGTCTTGAGCTTCACGGTAATGCTCGTACCCGTCTTCTCATTGCTCTTGATGGCCGTTCCGGTTACTTCCATCTCAGACTTGAGGTTCGGGCAGTTGTACTGGTCAATCAGCAAGGTAAAGAGATTGCGCGCCAAGTTGCCACTGAGCAAGTCCATAAAGAACCGGTATTCCATATTGCTACCAATGTTCCCCTGTCCCAAACTCATCAGCTGTACCTGCCAGCCTGTACGCTTGCCCTCAGCATCGAACTCAATGTTTCTCTTTATCTGTGTGGCCATGTCCGCAGAGACTTTCTTGTAGTTATTCATTGACCGGTCATAATACAGCTTCAGTATCTTACGCTTGTGCGGGCGGAAGTAATAAAGAAACTGGTCTGCCAGCTCACGCACGCTATTAGGTGGAAGCGTGTACAACTCCTTCAGTATGCGCATTACATTGCCATTACGTTGGCCGAATACCATAGACAACATATTGCCGGAGTCCATACCTGCCTCTAATGGTTTATTTTTATCCAGGTACCGAAGAACGGAGCAATCCGGATTCCAACCGAACTCATGCTGCTCAATCACGTCATTCAGGAAACCATCCGCATAGAAATGCTTCATTGCCAGGTTGCAATAAAACATCTGGCTGGCTTCCAGTTTCGGAATGACGGAAAGCACATTGCAAAGAAGACCTTCCAGCCCTTCAGCAAATTCGTCGCTGAACCAATCTTCTCCCAACACGTCGGCATTCACATACGAGGAAGAAATAAAGAAAAACGACGTGCCCCGGCGGGTCTTTATCCAGCGTTCTTCCCACCGCTTCATGTTCTTTCCGGCAAGTTGCATCGAGCGTTCGGCCGCATCCAATTTCGCAGCTAAAGATGTGTCTGAACGATAAGCAGCTTTCAATTCCTTGTATTTCTGCAAACAGGCTACATATTCTTTTTTCGTCTCATTGTAGACAAAGCCAGCCCGCAACATCAGCAATATTTTTCGCTTGTCATTCTGTTTGGCCAGCTTCAGTATCCAATCGTATTCACCGAGATGGTTCGGGTCCGGCATATCCGTTGTCAGTGTACGGCTACGATACCAGACGCTATCGCCATACTTTACGCGGAAACCACGAACCGCCTTCAGCAAGTTCGTGAACTTCTCTTCCGGAAAATACTTCACCTCATCACCGAAAACACCGACATAGGAACGCCCGGCACCAATGGACGGCCTATCGAGCGAGATAAAGGTAAAGTTAAAGCCGGTATAGAATACCATTGTGTTTCGCCAATCCGTACAGACGTTATACATGCGGTCTTTCCATTCCTGTGGCGGCTCCTGGTTAATGACATAATGTATGCCCATTTCCCACCCTAACATGGAAAGCCCGTCGATGAGAGACGGGATCACATTCTTATGCAAATCGGAGTAGGTATCAGCTACCCAGGCGAACGGCGCACCCTGACAATCCAGAGCTACTTCCTGCACACGTTCGGCCAACACCTGAACGGTCTTAGCAGAAGCACGCCCGGCAATCCAATACAGGGACCAGGGCATCATTATAGCAATGAGCTGCGCCATCCAGTTGGAGAAGCGCACTTCTACCTCATCCGATATCTTTAGTTTTTTCTTCCTGGTCATTCAGCATCTCCTCAAAGTCAATATCTACAATGTTAGCGTCACGCTTCAGGCGTACTTTCTCCCTCTCAGGAAGGTCAACAGAATCAATCTGAGCAGCCAGTATCTGGCGGTTCGCCGCATCCAGTCCCACCGCTTCCGGATTAAGGTCGTATATCTTGATGGGCTTTTCGTCTATCTCTTTCGGTTTGACTGGATCAGGCTTATCCAGTTGTTTGATTTTGGCCGCCTGTATGTTGAGATTGCCGTACACCTCCATATCCTTGGAACTGACCGCATTTTGCAAAACTACCTGAGCTGCTTTCATCAGGTTGTCATACATGAGATTACGGTGCGCATTGTTCTCAATGGTATCATTGAGGTAAAACAGATTAATCGCCTCACTGTACATCTTCCTGGCACGCATCCGCTCGACGTTGAACGGCTCGTGCATCAGGAAGGCAACAGCGTTATCCTTGCCGTACTTCCGGTTAATACCGACAAGTGCATAGAGGGCATTGTAGTAGTCCAGTTCATCAGCCGTCAGTTCCATAGTGCAACCGGACGCGATGTAGTCCTGTAATGTGTCAAAGTAAGATTTATCGAACATCAGCCTATATCATCAAAGAAAATCTTGTTAATGGAATTGCGATACCCCGTCGCTTGGCGGAATTTATCAAACCGCTGCGCCTGCGTCACATTGTCTCCGGTTTCGGCACTGGCAGACATTGCCAGCCCTTCCTTAGCCCGCTGTACAAGCTCGCCACGTTCGTAGTGAAACTTCAACGGAGAACCAACCAGATTGAAATACCAAAGAAAATCATTCATGGGGATATTATAATACATGGCGATTTGCTTCGGCTCATAGCCGATGCCCGCCAGGTGCTCGAACTCATCCATATCAATCCGGTCATACCATGGCGGGTCCTTACGCCATTTGACCAATTCGTCCGCTACGAAACTCATACACTTCTTTGTTTTTTAAGAAAACATATTGTTCTTCCATCGCATTCTCACCATAATTGCCTGAACCTTCGACCACGAAGAAACCTGCGGACGTGTCCAGACAGGTAATCTTCTTGTGGCTCCAGGCGAATGATAATTCAATCACTCCATCCTGATGGAGCTGCACCAACCGTTCAAAAATCTTCGGCATACGGAATTTTATCGTTTCCGAGATATGCAGGTGGATGCTGCCTATCAATTCCTTTTCGCGCCATCTCAACAAAGCGTTTATAATGCGCTCATTCGTCGAATACGTGGCGATATAGAGATGATTAACCCGTCCGGCATACCTTATCAGGTAAACAATAAAAGTAAAGGCAGTGAAGCTCTTTTGCGTTTCTATGAAAAAAGCCTCGTTATCGCCGGGCAGACGCCCGCACAATTCTTTCAGACTATTCAATTTGAAAGCCAGCATGGTTTCAAACCGTCTGGAGAACAGGCGGGAATCTGTCATTTCCTGCCTGAGTTCCTTCAAGCTGAAGTAATAACTCATTCCAGTAAGCGATTGATATCATTCAGTTCTTTCTCATAACCGGTTAACCTCTCCCGCCGTATCGGGTCCAGGTGCGGTTTATCTCCCTTCGCTATCTCTGATTTGACGCGCCAAATGTTGTTTTCAACCTGGCGCTGGCGACGAACCAGTTCCTTGACCGGTAACTGAAGAAGCTCGCTTCTCCGGCGAAACTCCGCGAATGCGGGATGTTTCCCCAGCAGAAAATGATGTACCTTGTAATAGTTCAACTCTTCCCAGATCATACGGTTCTCAATGTAGTTGTCTATCAAATCCCGGCTGACATCCGCACATTGCTTCAGCGAAGTACAATCCCTGAGTTGTGCGTGTAACCGTACATAGGCATGATATTTATTGAACTTGCGGGAAGCAAGCGTTTCCAGTTCTATGGGGCAGTCCGAATCATTCAGGAAAGCGAACTCTTCACGGAAAGAGTTCGCTTCTTTCCGTGAAGACAGCTCCGGCAGTGCTCTTCATTCTTCGAAGATGGACGGTTCCGGAAACATCTGTTCCAAGAACTTTTCTAACCAGGCAGAATGTCCGGAAACGGTATTGTTCAGGAAGACTTTTCTCTGGAGAAGTTCTATCGCTCTCTCCTCATTGGGCTTTTGGGAAATAACAGGCAGTAAGAACTGATCTGTTTCCCAGTCCAAAACTATAGGATATGCCGGGAATGCCTGTGAGTTGAAATAGAGAGATGAGAACAATACACCTGATTCAGCTTCAGGAAAACGCTCCAGCATTTCCACCAGTTTGAACTTTTCAAATAAGACCGGTGTATGAGTACCGTAATTCAGTTTGGGCAATCCGAATTTATCAAGCAACATGATTGTACGGCTCATATTCTCCGCATACACACCTTTGAACTTTTTAGGGTTAAGATCACCCAACACTTTAGGAATCTCAATATGTGCCAATGAAACACGATTAACCAGGTAGATGTCATCATTCGTCCAAATGAATCGCTCTGTCACTTCAGGCGATTCAATGGCCAACTTTAATTTCTCCATGGTGTCAATCTGCGAATTGTCGGATGTACGCTGATGCTCAATGACAAAAATCTCTTCACCGAACCAATCTTCGCGATCACCGATAATCACCAGATTAGCGGGAAAGCAAGTCTTTTCATACCAGGAACGAAGGGCGAAAAGCAATTCTCTGCCTTGAGCAAATTCTTTGCAATAAGGAATTACCACCGTTGTGTGGTCCTGGGCTTTTTTCTCCAGTACTGGCGATTCATCAGCAACAGCACCACTTGCCTGTACTGCTCTGGATTCATTAACCTGTGTTTCCGCGGTTTCTACCGTTTTCACTTCTTTCACGTCTTTAGATTTAGACGCTGTTTTTTTTGTTGTCATAGCTTTAAATTTTAATTCAAGACAAAATTATCTCTTGTACATTGATTGTAAAAGGACAGAAAAAAGGCGTATGCCAAAGCACACGCCTCTCACCACATAACCTATCCAAAACCAAATCACAATCCACTACCACCGGAACCGGCAGTCAGGCCCAGAACTGCATTAATTTCTGCACTATCAGTTGCAGGAATCAAAGACTTAGCGATGTGCCCGATAGTAGCACCGCGCAACGAGCTTGCGAGGTTAAGCGTATTCTTCGCACCTTCCTTGCTGTCCTGGCTGTCAGCCTTAGACATCTTCAATGGAGTGCACGGTGTGCCTGCTATCTTAGCGTCATCACCGGAACAATCCATGACGATGGCTCCCATGTCTTCATTAATATTGTTGTTAACAAACTCATCCAGTTCAACACCTGTACCCGGATGTTCAAAATCCACATGGTGGATAAAACCACGTGCATCATCTTCACCTTCACTCGTATGATAGATGTTGATGGTGGAGTCCGTTGCATAAACAGCAATAGGCTTCTTGCCTGTTGCCATCTTAAACTTATTGACACGCACTCCTTTCTCATCGCGCTCGTGTTCAGCTACATCTTTCCAGAGAAAGATAACGATAAACGACTTTTTACCCTTCGGGCGACCGGCATTCGATGTCTTCTTAGGCACCGATACCATGCTGTATGCTTCATCAGCCATAATTAACCTCCTTAATTTTTAGATTAAAGACCTCCACTTGCGGAAGAACCTTCTGCCTCTTCCGGTGGCAGATATGCGAAGATTGCTTCAGCCAGCCAGAAGCCAACGGCTTCCCACCATTCTGCGAAAATCTTCACGTCGTAGTTTTCGCCCTGCATCCACACTTTTGTGTTCTGCGGGTCCTTGCTACGCAAGTGTTTGAAGTTTTCTTTCGGTGTAATAAAGAACACACCGGTACCGCGCATCCCTTCCAGGGGAACGAAAGAAAAGCGTGAAAAATCCACTTTGACTTTTTCACCGTCTTCGTTCTTCAGCCAAGGATACACTTTGCGATAAGCCTTGCTGTATCGGGTAATCAGTTCCGGGTCAGCATGGATAGACATGGTTTTACGCTTGTACAAGGGAGCCACTTCATCCACGGCCTTATCTATCTGCTCGACCAACTTAGCATCTTCGAGCTTCACACCATCAAGCAACCACGTAATATCAGTATTACCGGCAGCCTTGAACTTCTTCAGTTGCGTAACATAGCCGTCCATGACATCGTTGGCATCTGTAGCTGCATCGCCATCTTTAGTTGCGGTCGTTTCTTTAAATTCTCCAATAGCCAAAGCGATTTCACGTTCTTCATCCAGTTTTGGGAAAATGAGCTGGTGAAGAATATACTTCACTACCGGCATATCTTCCGGCTTCAAGTTTTCATCGTACAGATATCCCAAGATATCCTCCATAATATCAGATGGAGTGATAGGAACGTTAATCTTGCACTTGTAGTTCTTTATGGTCAACGGAGTGAACTTGGATTTTCCTTTCGGTGTCCACTTCGGTACGAATTGCTGAAGAACGGAATCAACAGCTGCCTGTTGTGCCCGAACTTCTACCTTGTCCGTCACTATGGTAGACATGTACTTAGTGGATTCTGTCGTACTCAACAAACCTTTGATAATCTCGATACGTTCGGAAGACACGTACTTACCAAACTCTTTCTGAAGTTCGGTAGTCTCAATCGTAGAATTACCACTGTACGCAGCACCTTTGAATGCAGCATCCAGATACATGTTATGAGCCAGAGTCATGTCCGGCTTAAACTTTTTCGTCATATCAGCAGCACCTCCTTCTACATGAATACCGGCATCTTTAGTCTCTTCTTTTCCCAGCTTGGCAATTTCAGCATCTTTCTCTGCTATTTTGGCATCTAAAGCCGCAATCTTCTCACGAGCTTCTTTCAGTTCCTTGGCATTTTTATCACGGTCTGCCTCCAGCTGTGCTTTCACTTCATCGGTAACGGCTTCTTCTGCGGCCTTACCACTTTTTTCAAATTCCGCCAGGTCTTTTTCAAACTCTGTCAGGAATTTGTCACCGTACTTATTCTTCAGTTGCTCCTTTTGCGTGGAAAGCATGAAGGATTTACCTTCCTTGTCTTTCGCAAAAGCAGAGATTCCCAAGAATGAAAGTACTACACTCATCACTTGTCCAAACATAACTTTACGATTTAGAATTAATATATTCGTTAATACATGCCTCTTGAGGTATTTCCCTTGCCCGCTGGATTGCAAAGTCCAAAGTTCCGATGGCATCGGCCAGGCCCATAGTTATCGCATCCTTTGCGTAGAACATACGTCCGCGCAATAAACCTGCCGCATCCAGCTTCAGCTTATTGCCCCGATTCGCTTTCACGTTCTCCTGGAAGTCACGTGCCAGCGGGTCCAGTTCTTCTTCTTTAATCATCTCATACTTGCCTTCCTTAGCCATTTCAAAGGGAGCATTCTTGTAATCCGATAGATTTGAATAAATGGTATGGACTTTCACACCTTCACGTTCGTAATACTTCGCATAATCCGGGAAGCTCATCATCACACCGATTGACCCAAACTCGGAAGATATCTGATTAGACGCTATGATTTCATTACAATATGATGCAATGTAGTAAGCCGCAGAAGCGCAGAGGTCACAATGCGCCACTACAGACTTACCCTTTGATTGCGCATACCGGATGGCATCAACCAGCGGGGCGATGGCATCGACACTACCACCACCCGAATCTATATCAAGCAAGACAGAAGAAATATTAGAGGATTCCGCAGCCTGGCGGACAATATCCGCCAATTCGGTAGCACCATAGCTGCAATAGGTACCGTACTTCAGTAGGGTACCATGAATAGGAATAATGGCCGTGCTGTCTTTCGGAGCATCCGCGAAGCCGTTTCCGGATTTCGCTTCTTTCGCACCGGTGGAGAGCAGAACCGGTATAGGTTCTACATCGGAGCGTTTCGTTGCATCTTCTTTCGTGATGCCGCGCTCCAGTAATTTATCAACCAGTATCAGGTTGGCTTCCACATCGCGGAAAGAGATGAACCACTTCCCACGGCAGACCGCACTATATAATGAAGAAAATGCCATTTTTTTGTACCTTTTAAATCTGGTACAAAATTACAATGGCAGAAACCGCTTAAAAGGACTCTAAAACTTTTGCCGGTTCCGGGCTGGAGCGCTTAAAAGAGAGCGTCAGCTTCGCCGGATCACCACCGCGCTCCATTGACACGTGTACGGGAAACTCATCCGTACCGATCACTTTCTTTTCCTCATTCGTTAAGCCGATCAACAGCAATCCATCAACGGAGAATAAAGTACGAAGTTGACTCTCCATAGATGAAGACGTATCCGTCACCGTTGCTTTCAACTCCTGCTCGACGGGTTTTCCCACCTCTTCCCGGCTTTCTTTCCATTCTCCGGATGAGACGTCAATGAATACCCATGTGCCATGCACCTGTAACTTGTCACTTCCCGGTACATTTCTAACCTCTGCATCAGGCAATGGTAGAAAAGACATTGCACATAATTGCGATCTTTTGTTCTCGACACTCATTTTTACTTAAAGTTTAAGTGATATTTAGCTGAAAATCTGATTTTTAATTAGAATTTAATTGGTTAAATAGTGTTATTCAAATAAGGATAATTGAATCTCTCTATTCACCTCCCTTGTCATCCGCTGGCGATTACGATAATCGTATTTCTTCACCGCGTCGTAATTCAGCGCATTGTTCTTGATGTTGTATGCCAGGAGGAAGGCCCGGAGAATCTTATCCTGCTTAAAGCCTTTCTCGTATCCGGTCACAAAATACTCCCGGATCCGAATACGGAAAGAGGCCTCAATATATTCCTGAAGCATTCTCTGTTTCCATTCGGGAATATAGATGAAGTTCTCTTGCAGAATATAGTGATTCCACTCCTTAACCGGAAGGAACAGCGTTATCGGATTGTCTTTTATCGGAAGCCGTGGTGGGCGGTCTGTCACCGTCACCATTGCCTGTATGAATTTGCCGATATCATTAGCAGATGTCACACTCACACCTTCATCAGTGCGAGAGCATCCGAACTCATGATACAGATAATCATGAAGGTAGGGCTGGAGATCAATTATTACATTAGGTTTCATGCGGTAATGGTTTGATTGTTATGCAAATATAGTAATTATAATTGTTTATATTCTCAATTTTCACTGAATTAGCCTGCTACGAGTAACCAATTTAAACAAACAAACTAAAAAAAAACGTTTTCTGATACTCTATCTATTTCTCTGTAACTGCTGAATAGCTTTTTGCCCAGAAATTTCTGCAACTTTGTAACTTGTCACAAAACAGATATAAACAACTGATTATCAAAGACAACACAAGATTACAAGAAAACGGTTACAGTTTTTTGTTACCAATACACTTTGTAACTTTTAGCCGAAGTCAGGCTATTTAAAGGGAAAGTTACAAACCCTATTTTTTTGTAACCCAATTTTGTAACCAAGTTTGTAACTTTGTATCTTCTTATTATTTAAGTTTTTAAGCCTCTTTTCAAACATCGGTTACAGAGTTACAAAAATTTAGTAGAAAAATAGGGAAAGGTATGGAAACCGGGAAGCCGGTGCCGGGATGCCTGCCTTTTGTTAAAAGTAAAAGCCACGGACAAAATGTGCCCGTGGCTTTTCAAATACCAGCTTGTAACCGTGTTACGCCTTGGCCATAGCCTTCCGAAAGTTCTCCGGAAGCGGTTTTCTGCGTAGTTTGGCATAATCATCACTTGTCTCATAGTCCATCCAGTGTTGGCCAGCAGCCAAAAAAGCTCCAACTGTCACCAGCAGCCACGGAAGTTTGTCTTCCGCCTCCTGCATCTTCATAATAGTACCAGGCTTCATTATCTCCAGATAATCATATACCTGCCGAGCGTAGGCATAGAAGCCGGATATGCCCATCAAACCGGGCAGCCATTTATCATATCTGCGTATCATGTCAGAATGGGAGATTTCCATCTTTATCTATCTTAGGTGAAAAAGCACCTGGCTTCTCCAACGTGCGCAGGTAAATCATCTCTTTTGTCTGGCCATCGACCTTCTTCAGAAGGCGACCAGTGGAGTTCAGCATCTCTTCCGGATTAAGTGTATCAATGTATGGGCACAGTTCTGCAAATCCTTTCAGGGCCTTGGTGAAGCGTTGCATAGTCCAGTAAGACTTAGGTACCTTGGAGAAAGCAATGAAATCATCATAAGCGCTATCACGCGGAATAAAATCATTCACATGCTCACCTTCTTCAGCAAAATAACTGTATGCCCAATCCTCAAAGTTGGTGCCCATATCAGCCTTATATTTACGCTTAATAATGTTGTCCATTGGCGGCTGTACTTTGATACCTTGCTCCGCCATGGAGAGGTAGAACTGCAAACATTGAGCGAAGAAATTAAGGTCCCAGTTCCAATTTTCTTCACTGTAATCATTCGTCATCAGGTTATGACCGAAGTCATCACGGATGCCACGTGTCTCCAGATAATCGTTATCGGCTGTTTTTTCGTGATAATAGTCAGAGAACACCATATACAAAAGACGTGCATTCGTCGATGGGTCAAAATCACGAGGAACAAAATTCGTAGTAAAACCAAATTTGGGAGAGATATCGAACTCGATAAAGAACGATTTATTGTTCTTCGGGTTCACTGTCATGCCGGAAGTGATATTATCATAGAACTGAGACACCGGAAGATATTTGTCGCAGTCATCAACCAGAACAAAATCCGTATGCTGATCCACCTGGTCATACACATGCGGGTTATCCAGCAGCTTCGGGTTTCGTCCGGAGAGATTAACGGTTCGCATAAAGAACCGGAAAGACTTAAAGAGGAAAGATTTACCACTGCGGCCATTACACTCGCCATCCTCACCAATCTTGTTGTCCATGGCATAAATTGCCCAGGCGCGTGATGGCGATTTATAGCGATGCAGGTTGTAGCCTATTGCATACATCTTATTTAGGAGGTTCAGTTTTTGCTCATGAATTTCTTCCGGAGAAAGCAGAGGCCCGGCAATATCAAACTTATGGGCGGCACGGTATTGGTCAGCTTCAGTAACTCCCTTATTTTCCCATGCAGCCTCTAATTCCTTCCGCCAATGTACGCGGCTTGTATTAATGAGATAGTTCAGGAAACAGCTCTTGTGTTCTTTGACAGTGAGGTCAAAGACATCAAGCCCTTCAGCATCGAGTGTGTGTTTGTACTCGAACATAGGCGGCAGCACATTCACTTTATGAGGGATAACCTTGTTATCCCAAACGCTACGCCCGTCCATCAACTGGCCTTTATGCTCTGTTATACCATTTTTGGTCACTTCCCACGTCGATTGGGAAAAGAACAAAAATTGGCTGTCTGGCGTGTAACTGGTAAAGTCCAGGTTGATTTCATCCAACTGCGATAAAGAGGATTCTCCGGTACGAGGAGAGTTTAAAATAAGATTGCGTATATCTACCGGAAGGAAGCGTTCCACCGCAAAGCTCTTCAGGAAAGCGTTTATATCTTTCGCCTTTATCTGACGTACTATGCAACCGTCCATCCGGATATACTTAGTATCATCGGTATTCTCATCTTTCAGGGTATTGAAGCCATTCAAAGTAAGAAAATAGTGCAGATAGGCAGTGTTGATATCGTAAGTATCTTTTTTACTTCGCTCACTCCAAGCCTTTGTCCAGAAACGTGCAGGCATGGCCAGCGTCAATAAGTTCCGGAAGTCTTCATTTTTAGGGCGCAAACCTACAAAGTCACGAAAATCTTTGCGAGGTTTGCCCCGGTTATCCCGATAACCGGATAACCAGGAAGGTAGCCATACCGTATGGATATCCAGAAATCGAAGTGCAAGTTCCCGACCTTTACGGATGCCGGTGGAATCAATATCCGGAATATTATAAAGTATCTCCACGTACTTGTATATCTCCCTGATTTCTTCTTCCGTCACTTTATAAGTCTCAGAATTAAACCATAGCGGATGATAACCAAGAGCACGAACACAAAGTGCATCACGTTCTCCGGAACAGATGAATGCCTCCGGAAGTTTCTTTTCCTTGTATTGGGCATCCTTATCCTTTGCTTCATTCTGAAATTTCTTTTCTTCCTGAGCATTATAGTCTCTATAAGCCTTTTGCAGTTCACGGAATCCATTGATATACTGCTTAGGCTTCACGCCATCAGGCGTGTAGCTGAAACGCCATTGCTTGTCAGGGTTCAGAGGCTCGTATATCTTATAGAATTTCACCGTCTTCTCCGGGTCAGAACTTTCCGTAACGACACATTCACGCATCAATATCGGATAAGTGGGCGTCGTATATTTGGTTGTTACCTCCCGGTTCCGGACATAAGATATGGATTTAGCCACATGCCAGTGCAGCGCATCAACGTGTTCCTGCTTCACTCGCGGACCAAGTATCTTCAGCTGCTCATCGGTGAACTTATCTTCCAGTTCAAAAGGTCTACTTCCCTCTTTTTCGTCTTCAGTGGCCGGGCGCTTCCGGATATCCGGCTTATTAACGGATCGCTTCAGCTCATCAGTCACATTATACCTGGAGGCAAGCAGAGCAATTGCTTCAGGGAAGCGAATATTCTCTTCATACATACAAATATCCACAGGACTCATGGCTGTTCCTGAATCACCGAAGTCGGTGACCTTGTAACATTCCTGGTACTTCTTGATGCAGGCGGACGCATCATCTTCATCCGGTCTACGCTTGAATTTTTTCTTATTGTCTACGCAATCCTCAGCTTGAGGATAATAATACAGGATGACGTCTAATCCGTCGCGAGAGGCTGCGTAGATATCGGTAGCTTTAATCATAATGGAGTGAATTTGTGGCAAAGTAAAACATTTGGTTGAGGATATGACAGGACATTATTCTGTCTCAAGTGCAGTATCTATCACTGTTTCATTCATTCCATTCAACATATATAGCAATGTATTCAAGTGATATCCATGATGCCCTTTTAGATTTGTGGGATTATCACCGGTTATGTTGATGGTTGCCTCTCTCTTATCGTGATTGTAATCTATATTGGCAAACAATACCTGGTTATTCTCTCCCTCTACTGTAATCTTACAATGCTCTACCACTGCTCCCAGTTCTTCCTCTGGATGCCAACATTTATCCTTTACTCCCTTCTTCTTCACTTCATAGCGAAGATGTTTCTTGCCATTCAATTTAAAGAATGCGCTATCTGTGATGACGCCTATCGAGTTGTCTTTAAGAAGACGTACTTTGGTTCCTTTTCTCATGATTCTATTAATTATTCATCTATTATTGGGAAATCAACTAATCGCACTTATTCAATCCGATATCGCATCAGTGTCAATATAACCATATCGCAAGTATAAACTAATACAGTCCGCAATCAGTTCCCATGTATATGCCCAATCAGCCGTGCTCCATTCATAATAAAAGAGTTTCCCGAACTCACCCTGAACAGTACGTTCCTGGTTGTAATAGTCAGAAAACTGGAGCCGCCATGCACGAAATATTGAACTTGGGTCGCTTAAAACTAATGGTATATTTCTTGTTACTATAATCTTGGGAGATTCCGAAAAAGGTATAACATAAGATTTACCTCCTTTCTTATTTACGACCCAATCACCGGAAATATTAGAGTATAAATATTCTAATTGGAGTTCTTCCGGAATATCATCAATGAGTACTATTTTTGTATTTTCAGGCATCTGTGACCAAAGATATGTATCACGTGTTAGGCCTATATTTAGCCCCGGCAGGACATACATTTGCGATATCTCTTTAAAGAGGTTTGCAAAGAGCGTTTTTCCGTTTCTGGTACCGGACTCACAGATTACAGCGCGAAGGTTATTCGGATCTTTATATCCAACTACTAAATATCCTATTGCGCACAACTTGCTAAGTAGATGCACATCGTTTCTGTATTCGTACTTGGATTCATGAGGTTCAATCATACTTGTACGTTTTAAAAACTGTAGGAAATCACATTTCTCTGCATTCGCGTTTTGCGTAAAACTACATACGCCGTTTATATATCTTGCATCAATCATAATGTTTATTTTTTATAGTTATTCGTCAGATTCATTATTCTGTTCTTCGATCTCAAATTCGGCTTCTCCCTCCGCAAACTCACACATTGCGAGCACATCAGTTGCTGTTACACCATCACCCCAATCGGTGTACATAGAACCCGTATCGGTATTCCATGTGATAGTTAATACTTTCTTCATTTTTATTTAGTTATTAGCCATATACTTCTCTTACTTTCTCAATCCAATCCAAATAAGCCTGTCGCGCCTTTTGTTTGGCACACTGTTCCATTGAATTGGTAATAACATCGCCGTTCTCTTCCATTTCCTCTAAAAAATGGTCTATCCAACCAAACGGGTCTAATTCGATAAAATCCTTTGTATGGCAAAATGGGCATGGAACATCGTCGATAGGTTCATACAGATTTCCGTTTTCATCGCATCTGTCAAGGTCATACAGTTTCCCGTTTACACAATAGGCATCTGGATATTTTGCACCCCAATATGGAAATTCGGGGCATAGTTTCTTATTTTCACTCATATCTTAAATTGTTTTACGCTAATTGGTTTAATCTATCGATTATTTGTTTGCCTATGTAATGTGTGTATTGCGGTGGTAAACTTTGAGCTAATTCCTTTTGTCCAAGCCAAAATAAACCAGTAAACTCTTGAACCAGATTCACACCAGAGAAATGCCCTACATACTGTATAAATTCTCCCTTTTTAGGCTTTCTTCCCATTTTTGCATTGGGGTGAATATGTGCTGGGTGTTTCGGTTCAATTAAAGTTACGTTGCTTTCAAAACATCGATGTCTGTATGTTGGTATGCCAAACATTGCACCGCATAACATAATAGGATTTTTTAAAGGCGCTTCCGGCACATTCTCAATTACATAAGGTTTTCCGGTAACAATTAAGGCTTTCCTTGTTTCCTCAATCAGATCAATGTATTCTTTGCCTTTCAAGCGGAATTGCATAGAAGATTTAGACCACGCCTGGCAAGGAGGAGATGCGTGTATAAAGTCGAAGTCTTTATAATTTGTTTTTAAATAGTCAATCGCATCCGATTGAATAACCGTACCCCTATACCGTGGTTGCGGATTTATGTCTACACCAACGACATCAAAACCTGCTAATTCGTAGCCGTATGATGCGCCACCGGCACAACAGTACAAATCTAAGCACCTGTATTTGTTCATTATTTTATAGTTATTCGTTAATTGGTAGTTTCATAAAACACATCCACATAGTCTTGCCATGTCTTCCGGTGGTGTGACCGAACAACGGCTGCCGTCCGATGGCTTTCAATACTTCTCTAACCGTTATCTGGTCTTCATTCCATTTGAAAATGAGAACGCCGTAATCTTCAAGTACTCGAAAGCATTCATCAATTCCTTTTTTTATCACCCTTGGCCAATCTTCGGGAAGTTTACCATACTTCTTGGCCAACCAACTATCTTTGCCAACCTTTATAAGATGGGGCGGGTCAAATACCACCAGCTTAAAGGATTCATCCAAGAATGGCATATCGGTAAAGTCAGATACAATATCCGGATGAACTTTCAGGCTTCGACCGTCGCAAAGAGTATGCTCCTCATCTCTGATGTCGGCAAACAAGGCCAAAGGATTTTCCTTGTCGAACCAAAACATACGGCTACCGCAACAGGCATCTAATATGATTTTCGTTTCATTCATGTTTTTATTATTATACTCCAATTATCTCATCATTGATACGAAATATGCTATCACTCACAAAATCGTATATCTTATACATAAGTTCCGGTTCTTCTTTTTTCGGAAAATAAACCATCACCTTTTTACCTGCACCTTTCATCCAGCCAGCTTCCGTATTAGCTGACCGACCACAAGGAAGAACCATAACACAGACATCCGCCCACTTCATGCCGTTAAAATCTGAATCAAATCCTTTTTGTGCAATCGGATGATTAAGAGCTTCACGATATTGTTCTGTTGTCCAGTTCTGCCAGTTAGGATCTATATCAGACCATTGGAAGCCACCATTACCATGAGGGGGATTCTTAAAATCGTAAACCTCATGTCCTAAATCACGGAGAATATCTACAACGTCCTGTTGAAATACATTTTTCCAACTACTTGCTACATAAATTTTTGCCATACACTATAAATTTTATTTTAAAATTATTATTTTTGCATCGTTGTTGTACTTGTGGCCGAATGGATAAGCTCCATCTGACAAATGGATATGTAGGTTCAAATCCTTCCAAGTACGATTATTGTCAAATTAAATATTGATAAAAATATGACACCACTACTATTAACTATAGCAGCTGGGGTTATTTCAAATTTATTATCAGATTATATTACCAAAAAATATCAGAAAACAACCCCGGCAATAATATACAACATCACCAATATAAACTATTATGGAGACGTTCAAAACGTTTATCTTGGCAGGGCTGAAAAATAATTTTTTGGAGGGAGCGGGTTTTTCCTGCTTCCTTTTTTATTCATTTCTATTTATTATTATTTGGTTAGACAATAAACTTTATTAATAACCCGGCTTATAAGTTCTCCCAATTCATCAGCATACTCATCCGCACAATCCATCTGCACGTGCATCATTTGATTACCATTCTCCGAAGTAAATGGAAATCCTGTCTGCAACTGTGCTGGGAGAACCTTTTCCGATATCTCAGATTTTAATGCATTTACGACATTAACATCCATGTCATATTCCTTAGTTACCATGACCCTATACATTAATAAGATATTGTTCCATAAGCTCTGGCAAGTCCTCTATCAGCCGGACAGCATTTTTATTATCCTCAATACGCAGTATAATGTGACTCATATCTTCATCAATGCTGTTGGATTCTTCTACTGAGACATACGGTAGTTTGTCTATAGCATCCACAAATGCCATCCGCCCTTTTAAAGAGAAACCGCAAGTACATGCAATCCTCCCATTATATATAGGACGCTGCACCCAGATTTTAAATTTGTCATCCAGAGAAGAGATGACAGTAAACGGTTGTAATTTTAGCTTTTCCATTTTCTTCTGTTTTTTAGTATTAATGAAAGCCGAATGGCTTATTTTAGATTATTCTGATACCAATAGGAAACCATCTCTGCAACAGCACAGGCACCTATTTTAGCTTTGATATTCTCCCGGTGGCGATTCACTGTACAAGGGGAGAGATGCAACTTACCTGCAATCATATCCGTTTGCAAATTGGAAGCAATTAGCCTAAACACCTCCATCTCACGCTCGGTCAATGCTGTATCCAGTTCCGGACGACAAATAACATTTTCATGTTCACATTCACCCCGGAGAGGACACTTAACTTCTTCAAACATAAACAGACCGTCTTTATTAATGTCAAAGTTGTATTGGTCATATTCTCCGAAGTTGCAACGGATAAAGCGGTGAACTACCTTAAACTCGTAATGCCACCGGTTCATTGTGCTGCTTGAATAAATCTGCATCAGTCGGGCGTGTGCCTTTGGGTACCTATCGCGGATAATGGTAAGCATATATTCAATAGTAGGGCGTTCAGTATCTTTAAGCACAATTGCCGGTTTGCCAAACTCCTTCATCATCACATCACCTTCGGGAGTGTTGTAGAACTCGATGTTAGAAATAACTGCCATATCTCACTCCCATGAAACTGTATAAGGCAATTTCTCGTCATTATCCGTTGTCACGGTATAGCCTAACTCTTTTAATTTGGCTATATCTTCATGTGAAATAAACATAAATCGATATCTAAAATGCCCTTTTTCAGCAGCATATACAATATCACGGAAAATGACTTCTATATTGCTATAATCCTTAGCCTTTTTATTCGCTTCTTGAGCAGTAATAAAATTCTTTTCCATAATTCAATTAGTTTTAGTTGTTGGAAATAGTTCTTCTACACTTTTGCCGATGTATTCGGCAATAGCTTTCTTTTTAATCATCGGTGGTTCAATGTCTCCAGCCAACCAACGATAGACTGTCATCTTGGAAGAATAAGTTAGTTCCGCAATCTTATTAATTGTTTCTAACCGCACATTTGGCAATGAATCTACATAGTCTCTAAATACCATATTTGATAAATATTTAAGGGTTTATAATTCGTTATAGTAACGTTTTTGTTAACTTAGCCGTGTTATTAGTAGTAACACGATGCAAATATGCAATTATAATTTCATATACCAACAACTATATGCAATTATAATTTCATATTTAACTCTTATTAAACAAGGGTAAATATGGAATTTAAAGACAGATTAAAATATTTAATTGATAATGTGATAGTTAACAACAAAGAAGTTACTACTTATCGCATTGGTAAAGAAACACCAATATCGCGTGTTTCATATGAAAATTATATGTCTGGAAAACAAGTACCGACAATAGATAAGGCTATTATAATTGCACAATACTTCGATATATCAATAAATTGGCTTTTAATGGGAGAAGGAACGCCCAAAAGCACTTGTGATAGTGATCTTCTGATACACCTAAAAGAAGAACTTAAAGCCGTGAGAGAAGAAAACAAATCATTATATCGCGAAATAGGGAAATTAGAAGAGCAACTCAAAGAGGTTAAAAAAGCTGTCCACGAGGAAAGCGATGTCAAATGTGTCATTGCAAGCGGATCAGATTTGGAAAAATAGAATATATAATATCAAAATATTAAATGAATAAGTCATGAAAACATTTAATCTTAAAGAAGAATTAGAATTATTAGGTTATACTGCAAAAGATAAATCACAAGATGGTTTGTCTACAAATGGAGATATAGCTATATATTATTATGTAGATAATTATATTGGAGATAATGGAGAGCCTATTGGCATGGTCATTGAAAGAGGAATACACTTAGAACAAAGACTTTTTGAAGGTAAAATGCCAAAAGACAAGAAGGAACTTATTGACATTCTTACAAATATAGGAGTTTTATAGCTCTACCAATCGGGACGAAATTGGGACGTAAGAATGAAAAAACAAAGAATATACATATCGCCTTTTACTAATAATCAGCTCTTTACAAAAGCGGATACGTGCACAATAAGTCTTGTCATCCCGACTACCGATAAAGCATTGATAATCGCAAGGTTATTGATGCTTTTTGCTTTTTTACGAGTTTCCACCTAATGGTGTGGTTGACACTGTGGTTGACGCGAAAAGTCAACCGTAATTTTATGAAAGCAACAGTTTCAGTCATTTGTTACAAGCATAAGGTGCTCGCAAATGGAGAATCACCATTAATGGTAAGAATTGCCAAAGATGGAAAACGTACCATGAAGAGTTTAGGCATATCTGTTAATCCTACTTATTGGGATTTTGCCAAGAATCAACCAAAGGGAAATTGTCCTAATCGAAATCTTATTAAACAGGTAATCTTAAAGACGGAAATCAGGAAGGGATAGCGATAAAATGAAAGAAGTTGCGCTGACAAGCGTTCAAACCCTTTCAGGCAATATGTCTTTTAAAGAAGCCAGACTGATTATAGAGTGTAAATTATCAGCAATCATCGCCACCGATGCTGATAACTTCTGCACACAAGAAGCTAAAGATTACATAAATGAAGCCTACAAGAAACCAAGCGATCACCGCAAACTGGTATTCGGAGAAATCACACATGTGTGGATAAAGACCGACTAGCCATACCTGCAAATATACCAGCAGTAAAAATAAATCAAAATATCAGACTATCCTTTTTCGTTTTTACGGACTAATACCTATATTTGCATAAAAACACATTTAATATACTTATGAAGAAACTTATTGCTTACATTGCCCTTAGTTTCGCGGCAATAACCAGCTATGCAACCACTCCCCTCTGGATGCGTGACGTACAGATCTCACCCGACGGGACAGAAATCGTATTTTGTTATAAGGGAGACATCTACAAAGTGCCTGCCAAAGGCGGAACAGCTACACAACTCACTACGCAAGACTCTTACGAATGTACTCCGATATGGTCACCGGATGGCAAACAGGTAGCCTTTGCCAGTGATAGAAACGGAAATTTCGATATTTTCATCATGCCGGCAAATGGGGGAACAGCCCAGCGACTGACTACTCATTCAGCTACTGAACTACCCTCCGCTTTTACCCCGGACGGCAAATATATTTTATTCTCAGCATCTATTCAGGACCCGGCAAGCAGCGCCCTCTTTCCTTCAGCCGCCATGACTGAACTCTACAAAGTTCCTTCAGTCGGCGGACGCACCGAACAAGTACTGGGTACCCCTGCCGAAGCGGTATGTTTCGATAAGTCCGGCAACCGCTTTTTCTATCAGGACCGCAAGGGAGGTGAAAACGAATGGAGAAAGCACCATACTTCTTCCATCACCCGCGATGTATGGATGTACGATGCCAAAACAGGTTCACATACCAACCTTACCCAGCACGCAGGCGAAGACCGCAATCCGATTGTATCACCGGATGGACAAACCGTCTACTTCCTGAGCGAACGTAATGGCGGCTCATTCAACGTATATTCTTTCCCGGTTTCGCAACCCCAATCGATAAAAACAATTACCAGCTTTAAAACCCATCCCGTGCGTTTCCTTTCAATGAGTAACAACGGCACCTTGTGCTATGGATACGATGGTGAGATCTATACCCAGCAGGAAAGCTCGAATCCCCGGAAGATAAATGTAGAAATCATTCGCGACGACCAGCCACAAATAGCTTATCTGAAATATCCGGATAGAGCAACCTCTGCTACAGTTTCACCGGACGGCAAGCAAATTGCTTTCACTGTACGCGGTGAAGTATTCGTAACATCGACAGACTATACCACCACCAAACAGATTACACATACGGCAGCAGAGGAAGATGGTCTCTCGTTTGCCCCGGACAACCGGACGCTGGCCTATGCCAGTGAACGCAGTGGTAACTGGCAGATTTATCTAGCCAGGATAGTTCGGGAGGAAGATCCGAATTTTCCGAATGCAACTTTAATAAAAGAAGAAGTATTATTGCCTTCTACTACCGTAGAACGTTCGCATCCGCAATTCTCACCCGATGGTAAGGAGTTAGCCTTCATTGAAGACCGCAATCGTCTGATGGTACTCAATCTGGAAACCAAGAAAGTACGCCGGATCACCGATGGTTCTACCTGGTACAGCACAAGCGGAGGGTTCGACTATGCTTGGTCTCCGGACAGCAAGTGGTTCACATTGGAATTTATCGGAAACAAGCACGACCCATATTCGGATATAGGTCTGGTCAGCGCACAAGGCAATGGCGAGATTATCAACCTGACCAATAGTGGATACAGCAGCGGTTCACCCAGTTTTGCGCTCGATGGCAATGCCATTCTTTTCACTACCGAACGCTACGGTATGCGCGCACATGCTTCATGGGGTTCGCTGGACGATGCTATGTTGGTATTCCTGAATCAGGATGCATACGACAAATTCAGCCTGAGCAAAGAAGACTACGAACTATACAAAGAAGCAAACTCTGACCGGAAAAAGGTTGCCGCAAAAGACAGTAGTAAGGTAAAGGATGTCGTAGTGGAATTGAAAAACATAGAAGACCGCATCGTACGCTTGACACCAAACTCGTCTAATATGGGAAGTACCCTCATCTCCAAAGACGGAAAAACCCTCTATTATCTGGCCAGTACCGAAAGCGGCCGTAACTTATGGAAAATGGACCTGAACAAGAAAGAGACCAAGTTGCTCCATAAAGTAGATGCCGGCTGGACCTCCCTGGAAATGGATAAAGAAGGGAAGACTCTCTTCATCCTGAACGGTAAGAATATGCAAAAGATGAACATGGCTTCCGATGACTTGAAGCCCATTAAATATCTTGCCCAAGTGAAACTGGATCTGAGCGCCGAACGCGAATACATGTTCGACCATGTATACAAACAACAACAGAAGCGTTTCTATAACACCAACATGCATGGGGTCAACTGGGACGCCATGACAGCTGCTTATCGGAAGTTCCTGCCACACATCGATAATAACTATGACTTCGCCGAACTATTGAGTGAATGGCTGGGCGAGTTGAATGTCTCCCATACCGGAGGCCGTTTCTATCCGGACGGACAAAGCGAACCGACAGCCAGCTTGGGACTACTTTTCGACTGGAATTATCAGGATAAAGGAATGCTCATTGCTGAAGTGATAGAAAAGGGTCCGTTCGACAAAGCCACTACAAAGGTGAAAGCCGGTGTAGTTATTGAAAAGATCGACGGTAAAGAGATCACTCCCGAAGCCGATTATTATGTGCTTCTCAATGACAAGGTAAAAAAGAAAACACTTGTTTCATTGTATGATCCCAAGACGAAAGAACGCTGGGAAGAGGTAGTAATCCCTATCAGAGACAGCGAACTCAGTGCATTACTTTACGAACGTTGGGTTAAGCAACGTGCAGCAGACGTTGAGAAATGGTCGAACGGTAAACTGGGATACGTGCACATCAAATCAATGGGTGATGACAGCTTCCGTTCCATCTACTCGGACATTTTAGGAAAATACAACAATTGTGAAGGTATTGTCATCGACACCCGTTTCAACGGAGGCGGTCGTCTGCATGAAGATATAGAAATACTGTTCAGTGGCAAGAAATACTTCACACAGGTAGTTCGCGGCCGTGAAGCCTGCGATATGCCGAGCCGCCGCTGGAACAAGCCTTCCATCATGCTGACGTGCGAAGCCAATTATTCCAATGCACACGGTACACCGTGGGTATACAGTCATCAGCAACTGGGCAAGCTGGTAGGTATGCCTGTGCCGGGCACTATGACCAGTGTATCATGGGAGCGCCTGCAAGATCCGACACTAGTATTCGGCATTCCTGTGATTGGTTACCGTTTGCCCGATGGCAGTTATCTGGAAAATACGCAGTTGGAACCGGATGTAAAAGTAGCCAATTCGCCCGAAACAATCGTGAGAGGCGAAGATACACAATTGAAAGTAGCAGTAGAAGAATTATTGAAAACTAACAAATAATCTAAATTCATGTTTGCTGACTTACTCAATTCCTCCTATTTCGCCCTCTTCCTCATTGTTGCATTGGGCTTCATGTTGGGGAGAATCAAAATTAAAGGATTATCTCTGGACGTTTCCGCAGTCATTTTCATTGCTCTTCTCTTTGGACACTTCGGTGTAGTCATTCCTAAAGAATTAGGAAACTTCGGATTGGTACTTTTCATCTTTACTATCGGCATTCAGGCCGGTCCCGGTTTCTTCGACTCGTTCCGAAGTAAAGGTAAGACCCTGATCATAATCACCATGCTGATTATTTGCTCGGCTTCTCTAACGGCTATCGGGCTCAAATATCTTTTCGACATCGATACCCCCAGTGTAGTAGGCTTAATAGCCGGAGCACTGACCAGTACACCAGGACTTGCCGTAGCCATCGACAGTACAAATTCTCCGTTGGCATCCATCTCCTACGGTATCGCTTATCCGTTTGGAGTTATCGGTGTAATACTGTTTGTAAAGCTGCTTCCCCGCATTATGCGCATTGATCTGGATAAGGAAGCCCGCCGACTGGAAAAAGAACGTCGCGGACAGTTTCCGGAATTGACTACCTGTATTTATCGCGTCACAAATCCTGCCGTATTCAACCGCAGCTTAATGCAAATCAATGCACGGGCTATGACAGGGGCTGTTATTTCACGCCATAAACACGATGAAGTTATTTCCATCCCTACAGCTCACACGGTGTTACATGAAGACGATTACATACAGGCAGTAGGCAGTGAAGAAGCTCTGAACCAACTTTCGGTCTTAGTCGGAGAACGCGAAGAAGGTGAACTACCTTTGGTAGACACACAGGAAATCGAATCCTTATTACTGACCAAAAAGGATATGATCAATAAACAATTGGGGGATTTGAACCTGATGAAAAACTTCGGATGTACGATAACACGTGTCCGCCGAAGCGGTATTGATCTGTCTCCGTCACCGGATTTAACTCTGAAATTCGGCGATAAACTGATGGTGGTAGGAGAAAAAGAAGGACTTAAAGGATTGGCCCGCTTACTGGGAAACAATGCTAAAAAGCTATCTGATACAGACTTTTTCCCTATTGCAATGGGTATTGTTTTGGGAGTACTGTTCGGCAAACTGAATATTACTTTCCCCGGTGGTTTATCTTTCTCTCCGGGATTGACGGGCGGTATTTTGATTGTGGCTCTGTTCTTAAGTGCAATTGGTAAGACAGGACCTATTCTGTGGTCTATGTCCGGACCTGCTAACCAATTATTGCGTCAGTTGGGATTGTTGCTTTTCCTAGCCGAAGTCGGTACCTCGGCTGGTACCAATCTGGTGGCAACTTTCCAGGAAAGTGGCTGGCTGCTATTCGGAGTAGGTGCTGCTATTACGCTGGTACCTATGTTAGTAGCTGTGTTCGTCGGGCTGTTTGTCTTCCAAATCAGTATACTCGACTTACTGGGAACCATCACCGGTGGTATGACCAGTACTCCGGGACTTGCAGCAGCGGATTCTATGACTGACAGTAACATTCCGAGTGTAGCTTATGCTACGGTTTATCCTATTGCAATGGTATTCCTTATACTGTTTATCCAGATTATTGCAACTATGGTTTAAGCCAAACAAATATATGCTTGATTAAATGATTTCATTTCAGTATAAAAAATGGAATTATTTTTTATTTTTATGCCAATTACTTGTCTTGATTTATCAACGTCAAAAGAGTTTTTTGCAACTAATTGGTTATCAATAAAGTTATAATAGCCTTATCTCAATATAGGACTGAGGTACCCTAAGTATACGACTGAGATGCCCTAACTATACGACTGAAGTACCCTCAATATATGACTATGCCCCGAATATTAAATTATTGTAAGGAATTAGTATTATATCAAGCATTTATATACTAAAACTATAACCCGAGTTGAATACACAAAAAAATAGGTTTCTGTCATTCATCAAGTCCGGACAGAAACCTATTTACTTCAACTAAAGGAACTTCTTTAAAAGTCTTTTATTCCATATAGACCATATCGTCCTTTCTCTCACCTTTATACCAATCAGTATATGACTTACATCCACTATCAACCCACTTCGTATACATAGGATAAGCCTCATCAATCCGGATATTTTCCAAGCACCATTTGAAATCAACTGATGGAATCTCAAGTACATTCGGGAAATCAGCACTATGTACATTATAAGAATTAAGATCAAAGGTAGCCTTTCCGTTATTCAGCATCGGAATGTATTCACTAGCTTTTGGCAAGGTTATCTGAATGACCTCAGTTTCCACCCTTGAAGTACCTTTACGTACATTCATATAACCGGTCAGATTCTCAACATAGATCTTACCATTGATTCCAAAACTATTATTGAAATTTGCTCCTGTTGCCATAACCTGAATATAGGCCAACACCTCATTCTTAATATTGGCGGACTCCTCAATACGGAACCTCACTACAACATCGTTAAAGTCATAGTCTCCCTGGCTGGGATAGTTGTCCTCAAACAACCACATTCCTTGCCATACAATCTTAGACGGATCCAGTTCCGGAACCGGAATTTCAATTTCAGGTTTCAAAGTCGGAGTCGATTCGATCAGACACAGCAGGTCGTTGTAATCCTGATCAAACCATCCACTTGGAATTTGATCTTCCATACCCAATGTCTGATACTCCTTACCGCCAAACACCAGTGTTCTGATAACTCCTGACGTCAACAATATGTCGTTATGCCCCAGATTAAATCTCGGAGTTGAATACCGATAAAGACCTGACGAATACGAGCATGCAAAGCCTATCTTACAATCGGTAAATTTACCAAGCGCTATCTTTGAACCAATCGTCTGGGTTCCATCGAATACAAGTTTCATATCCAAATCTCGATAGTCATTGACATCATCCGTATAGGTATAATAGTACAAACTGTTATTGAGATGAGCACCACCATTACCCACATAAGTAATCCAGACTTCAGTCTCCTCGCTTCCAACTATCAAATCGGAACACTCAGTATAACAATCACTTGGCGTATTCCTAATCCCTTCCGGATAAAAATTATTGATAGCTGTAATCAACGCATCACTCAGTTCGCTCTCTGCTCTCGTAACACCTTTATTTACAACAATATCCCCCTTCGAATAGGTATACATCTGACCATTCATCAACAGATATAACTTATCTGTAGCTTTAGGAATTCTGACAGTTTCCGTAAACGGAGCATAGCCAATCAAAATTGGTTCACCTACCAGATGACCATCCACATAAGGGTCACCGACATAGAGCAGGCAACGAGTATTTTCTGTAGTATTAACACTCACGCTAATTTCATCAACCAAAGAGAAGTCTTTGCCAGTCTCCGGTTCCTGATAAGAATTTTTCACCTCGCATGAAAGCAATGCAGAAATACACACAAATAACAATAATAACTTCTTCATACTTTATTTATAAAAAGAACATATTTAGCACATTATCTCTACGCAAACATACAGCATTTACAACTAATAAGCAAATTAAAGACCAATAAAATCAAATAAATAAAATCATTCTAAAAACACCTCATATAATTCAAAGCTTACACAAAACAGAAATATATCAACATTAACTATCTATTACTTTTATGATAAATAAAGCAAAACCACCCACTACTTTTAGCAAGTACTTGCTATTTTCAATAAAATTCCCCTAAATTTGCATACGATATAAATACCAACTAAATATGAAAACATTGAGAGTCCAAAACATCATAAGCCTGACAACTTGCTTTTTCCTGATTCTGGCAGTAACTATTTGTAAGGGAAACAAGTTCGGAAGCATTCTCTCCGATAAGGAAAATGCAACAGAAAACCCTATAGGAACTTCCGATATATTACGGCATACGGATGAAGGAGTACAGATAATATCAACCCGGCAAATAACGAAAGATATCAACGGATATGGAGGAAATGTCCCTCTTGAAATCTATATGCAGGATAACCGCATTACAAAAGTAGTGGCATTGGAAAACTCTGAAACACCCAGCTACTTTGCCAAGGTACGAAGCAGTGACCTGCTGCAACAATGGAATAATCTATCACCGGAAGAAGCAATCAATAAAGAAGTAGACGGAATATCCGGAGCTACAGAGTCTTCGGTAGCTATTATCCAGTCCATCCACAGGGCAATGGAATATGCAAAGAAACATCCGGCCGACAAGCCTGCAACTGCTTTCAGTTTTGACTGGATACTTTTCCTGGGTTTACTGGCAGGCATTGCACTGTGCACCTTGATTATTGTATATTTCTCCAGAAAACCTAAAGGGCAAATGACACAATATGTACTGAACACTTTCAGTCTTGCCTTGGTTATAGTAGTAACTGCATTATCTATTCAACCGAGACCAAATCAACCTAATAAGATGGAGGAACCTATTATGAAACAAGATGATAAACTTTCCGTTCTTGAAGCCATACATGCAAGAACCAGTATCCGCTCTTATCAGCCACAAGAAGTAGAGGATGAAAAAATAGAGCAGCTGTTAAGAGCTGCTATGGCTGCTCCCACAGCAACCAATAAACAACCTTGGGCTTTCATTGTCATTAGGGATAAAGAGATTCTAAACGAATTGAGTTCTACCCTTCCTTATACCAAAATGGCAAAGGATGCTCCACTGGCCATCGTAGTATGTGGAGATTTAAATAAAGCTATCAGTGGTGCAGGTATGGAGTACTGGGTACAAGATGCTTCGGCTGCAACAGAAAACCTACTGCTGGCTGCACAAGGTTTAGGATTAGGGGCCGTATGGTCAGGAGTTTATCCTATGGAAGAACGGATAAAAGAAGTACAGAAAATACTCCAACTGCCCAAAGACATTATTCCCCTGAACGTAATTCCAATCGGTTATCCGGCTGAGAATCCACTTCCGAAAGATAAATGGAAACCGGAAAATATTCATTTTAACCGCTGGACAAAGGACAAATAAGAAGTGGCTTTCCTATTCATCCATATCATCCAGATGTATTTCCAATGCCTTCACCGAAATATAAATCTCGTATACAGAAATAGCCAGAGAAATAATCAATAACACCATTGCCAATCCAAAAATATAGATGGATACAAGATAGAGCTGTATATAAATAAAGAACATACTTACAACACACAGCAACAGACTGCCTGTTCCTGTCACCTGCATGGCACGCGTCAGATACAAGCGTTTTCGAAGATTGGCAATCTGCGCTGCAGTCACTGATGAATGGTTCGCACGATACTGTTCCTTCAATGCACGTACCAATTGGGCATACGACATGAACCGATTGGTATATGCCAGCATAATCAATGAAATCGCTGAAAACAGTAGAGCCGGAGTAGTTAGATCTATTTCCATATATCTTATGCATTAGAAAGTTATCACATTATTTCAAAGGATTACTTTTCACCCCTTCAAAAGTTATCTTAACCGGATTGATATATCCATGCTTATCAAAAGTCATTTCATCGATGCAGGTTGCACGATGGTTCCCGTCTGTCTCAGTTAACGGACGACGATGATAAATGATATAATACTTATCAGATTTTGGTTCATGAATCACAGAGTGATGTCCAGCTCCGGTAGCAATCTCCGGATCTTGCTGTAGTATTTTGCCAATACGCTTAAACGGACCAAAGGGATTATCTGCAATGGCATAAGCCACTGAGTAGTCAGGACCACCCCAACCTCCTTCCGACCACATAAAATAGTATTTCCCATCGCGAATGAACATGAAAGGACCTTCCGTATAATTTTCCGGTGTAACCTCCCTGTAGTAAGTTCCGTCTTCAAAAGGTAAAAGTCCCGTAAAGTCATCGTTCAGCTTAACAACGTTACATCTTCCCCAACCTCCATAATACATATAATATGAACCATCTTTATCCTGAAATACAAACTGGTCAATCGGTTGAGCACGATTATATATCTTATCTATGAGTGGCCGACCTAAATAATCCTGATATGGTCCCTCCGGTCTGTCTGCCACACCGACACCGATACCACCGTACTCATTATCATTCTGAATATCATTACCTCCAAAGAACAGGAAATACTTATTATCCTTCTTAACAATAGCGGGAGCCCACATAGCACGCCATACCCATTTCACAGCCTTATTGTCAATGATACGTTCATGCTTAGTCCAATTTACCAAGTCTGTTGAAGAAAAAGCATCCATGAATATTTGTTTCTCATATTTATCAGAATAAGTGGGAAATATCCAATATTCATCGTTCAGGATAATACCTTCGGGATCGGCATACCATCCTTCAAAAAGAGGATTACCTGACATTTGGACTGGTTGCTTTACACCACAGGACTGAAGTGTTAACATCACAAAAATGAGTAATAAATAATAAGTCTTCATATATCTGATGTTTTAAAAGGATAAAATATACATTCTATTGTCTCACATATTTTCCACAAAATAAAAGAAAAAAAACGGAAGAATATAATTTCCCTTTATAAAAAGCACAATGCCTAAAGCTGAACTTCACTTGTAACCACAAATTGAAGTTTTACTTTAGGCATAAAAGGACTCTCCAAAATGAGAAATCAGGAATTACGTCCTAATCTACTTCTTATCATAAATTCCATTAGAGAATTTTCCATAAGCCATCACCTGGTTCGTATCAGGAAAGTGTACAATCTCCGGGAGATTATTCGTGTCGAAATCAATATAAACCAGCTTTTCCGTATCCGATCCGTTGCGAATAACATGCGCACCTTCCGGCCCCGCAGGAAAAGTAATTGCATCACCGGCTTTCACTGTAACATCCCCATTGATGGTACGAACGATACCTGTACCGCTGATAATATAGAATACCTCTTCATCCGTTTCATGATAATGGTATCCATAGGCAAAACTACCCGGTTCCACTTCTACAAAGTTCACACGGCACTGGTTCACATCCGCCTGCGCAACAATCGGTTTCACTGTAAATTCATTACCATCCTGGCTAATTTTCTGACCTTCTGCGGTCCTGTAATTCTTTACTGCAAGTTCTTTCATTGTCTTTTTGTTTTTAAATTGTTTATAAGATAGTTGCATTCATCAGTTTTTTCACTAACTTCGCAAATGTAGTCAGTGACTTTCCGACAGTGCAAAGCTATTCACTATTTTACTTATAAACAAGAAGTTACAAATAAGTAAGATAGTTACCTAAAGGTTACTTTTGCTGAAAAGCAAGAGTTTAAAAATGAAGAAAAAGAGAAAATAATTAATTATAACCTAATCACATGAGTATGAAAACAAGAATTACCTCTAATCGTATCACAGAACTACGCCCGGACGAGATATTTGTTTTCGGTAGTAACCTGGAAGGCGCACATGGTGGCGGAGCCGCTTATCTGGCATGGAAAAAATGGGGAGCCATCTGGGGACAAGGAACCGGATTGCAAGGACAAACCTATGGTATTCCGACTATGCACGGAGGGCCGGGAGCCATCAAACCTTATGTAGATGAATTTATCCGCTTTGCTAAAGAACACTCACAATACACTTTCCTTGTTACAGAAATAGGATGCGGCATTGCCGGTTTTGCCCCAAAAGAAATTGCTCCTCTATTTAAAGAAGCTGCAAACGTGCCCAATATCCACCTGCCTCAGCGTTTCTGGGATGTACTGAATGCAAAATAAAGTCTTGCCCGCCTTCTGCCCAAAGCCAGTAAAATACAGGAAAGGGAATAAAGAGAGCAGATGACAAATATTACCCCCGTGGAAACCAGAATGTTTCCAATACCTACTAAAGGAGAGACAATGCCACCAAACGAAAAGCAGACAGCCCCAAACAATGCCGAGGCTGTCCCGGCATTGTCGCGCTCACACTCCATAGCCAACGCAGTAGATGTAGTGAACGTCATTCCCATCATAAAGAGAACTGTCAGCAACAGGAGTTCATAAATCCAGAAACTGCAACCTAAAGCCAATGCGGCACATTTGAGCAAAGAGACCTACCTATTTTATTCAAAGCTATCCAATATAAGAACAAAAAAATCTCAACTTAGCCTGTGGCTTCCAATTTCTTGTCCATACGCAACTCATGCTTCACAAAACGGCGAATAGAGCGATAAGTAGGATGCAGTACTTTATACGGCCGAATGTCACTCTCGTAAACCAAGAACACCAACAGACAAAACAAAGCTAACAGAATAAGCCAGCCGTACAGCTCTTTCATTGAAACCATCAGGGCCTGTTGTTGTACAACACCATATAGTTCTCCTGCAGATATCCGGCTGACAAAAGGGTTCACATGATCTAACCCAGCACCCAGCAGCATTGCATTCTTCTTCATAGCCCCATTCAGAGCATGTCCTAAAATGGCCGTGCCCAGAGCTCCACCAAATCCGGCACTGACAAACGACTGCACAGACACCGCCTGGAAGAAATGCTGGAAGGGAACACGAGACAGCACTGTAAGGAAGCAAATAGCTATCATCACATACCCGAAGCTACGTAGAAACAGCGGTATAAACAATGTTTCCTTCGGCAAAGCATACTCAATGCCGAAATAGAAATACATCAGATATCCGGTAATGGAAGAAAATGCAATCACCGTCATTGTCTTATAACGCCATTTGCGACGGGAGAAAGTGAAGAAGGTAAAGCCTGCTCCCACAACAATCCCCAGCAGTACCACCCAGTTGAGTGAAATTACATTCAAGGCATCATACCCCAATATACCTTCCATATAAACATGTTCAAACGGATGTGATGGTGCCAGCAGAATATCTATTACTATATATAGTATAAAGGGAAGCCAAACAGAGCGATACGTCCACGTCTTCAAAGCAATAAACGGATGGCGGATGAAAGATGCACGCCACAGGTTCAATACAAGAATCAGCGTACCGATGATAGTTGCCACCCGTATCTGGAAAGATTGATACCAGTCATAATGTTCCCCATACACACAGACAAAAAGGATACACAACAGCACAAGCCCCCACATCAAAGCCCCCAACCAATCGATACCGAACAACGGTAATTTCGGCAAGGAGCGATAACTACGGAATAACCACAATGTAACCAGCATCACCAATAGCAATAAACCAATAATCAACCAGTGCATATACTCCCACTTCGCCCAGAAGGCCGTATAGATTGTTACCAATCCCGATAGCTGAATACAACTCTGCACCAGCAAGTAGATAAAACAGAAGAATACCGATAAATCCCGTTTGGGAGTAAGCCATAATTGAATGGTAGAATTACATTCGAACGTGGCCCACATGCGGAAGATACCTGCAAAGAAACAGGTGATTACCAGCACGGGAATACTATGTGTATGCATACATATCAGATTAGAAATAATCAGGGCAATGCTGCACGTCATCAACGAAGCCTTCGAAGTAAAACGGAACTTCAGGCGGAACATGATGGCAAATGTCAACCCCATGCCCACCATAGAAGCATAACCTGCCATCATAATGTCCTCCTGCATTAATGCCGTAGAGCCAACCATCTCATTGACTGCCGCCAAATAGAGACCACCGGAGAACTGGAAGACTATGACAAAGGCAATGATAATCCAGGGGCGCAGTTTAGAAGGTACAAAATCACGGATAGCCGGAATGGAAAAAGGTCCTGTTTCGTGCATAATATCAATAGTTTACTACACACTCCACATTCATACCGGCACGCAGGCGCTCCATATCTTCCGGACGGTTCCCGGTAGAGAACTCAATGCGGATAGGAACACGTTGTTCCACCTTTACGAAGTTCCCTGCGGAATTGTCCTGCGGTAGAAGAGAAAAGCTGGCACCCGTAGCACGGGAAATAGATTTCACAATACCCTTAAAAATAATTCCGGGCACGGCATCCACTTCTATTTCTACCGGCTGACCTTCCCGGATATAGGTAGTCTGAGTTTCTTTGTAATTGGCTACTACCCATCTTTCATTTTCGTCAACAATGTCAACTAAAGTCTGCCCGGGTTGTATCAACTGCCCTTCCTGAATATCTTTCCGTCCAGTAGTTCCGTCGCAGGGAGCAAGGATAACGGTATAAGAAAGATTCAGACGCGCCAATTCCAAAGCAGCCTGTGCCAGTTTGATACCTGCATCTGTTTGTTCCAGACGATGGGTCTGTTCCTGCTTTACTAAAGTTGTAGATTGGCGCTGACGAAGCAGAAGTTCATAACGTGCCTTGGATGCTTCGTAATCTGTCTGCACAGCATCGTACTGTTGTTTGGTGACAGCATCCTGTGCCAGAAGGTTTTTATATCGGTGGTATTCACGCTCGGCATTGTCCAGGCGAACTTTAGCTTCCTGTAAACCAGCATCGGATACGGCAATATTATTCTGAGTGGTATGTACCGTGGTGGCCACTGCATTCTTTCCCGAAATAGCATTCTGAAAATCAGCCTCAGCCTGTGCCAGACGGAAACGGAACTCGGAATCTTCAATCAATGCCAAGGTGTCACCTTTACGCACTTCCTGGTATTCATCAAAATAGATCTTCTTGATAAAGCCTTGCACGCGGCTGTTGACGGGGACAATCAGCTGTTTTACCTGTGCATTGTCGGTATAAGCTACACTGCCGAGGTGGACGAAATGAGAGCATACCCACACCAGCCCGGCAATAAGTAAGAGACTAACTACTACGTTATAAATCAGTTTTTTCTTTTTGCGTTCCATATCTTATTTAATTCATTAGTTTTCATTCATATATAATTGCCGACAATTTACAGACATCCCGCTGTCTTCTTCAGCTTATAGAGGTTGAAAAGTATATTAATCTGTGCATTCACCAATTGCAACTCCGCATTCAACTTAGAATTACTGGCATCCAGCATATCAGTAATCAATGCCAGATCATTCAAGTAGCGGTTATTCACCACACTGTAATTTTGTGCCGCCAGTTCCAGACTCTTCTCTTGCGTATCACAAATGGTAAAAGCCTCATAAAAACGGATGTATGCCGCCTTCACTTCTGTCCGTACATTTTCCTGTAACAACAAATCATTCTCTTGTGCACGCCGGGTGGACAGACGTGCCAGACGGATTTTCTTCCCGGACTTAAAGGTGGAAGCTATATCGAACTTCAATCCTATGCCGACATACCAGTAATTCAGATTCTTGTTAATAGGCGGCACTTCAATCGTAATGGGTCCGTCCAGTTTATCACCGGCAAAGAGAGCTACGGATGGTAAGCGTTCCGCCTTCGCAATCCGTTCATTATATTCTGACTGCTTGATATTCAGTTTCATCTGTTGCAGCGCAGGAGAGCTCAATACTGCCGTTTCCTGCCAATGTGCCTCTTCCGAAGGTTTGGGAAGTCTCCCCAGCAAAGTAGTATCCACACCAATCACCGTTTCTTCGGGTAAGCCGAGTACGGTGGTCAACTGATTATTTAAAATGAGGATACTATTCTCAATCTGCGTCAATGCCAGTTCCAGGGATTTCAATTGTAATTCATAACGAGTGATATCATTTTTCAAAGCCAATCCCTGCGACTGCTTGGCATTGATATCTTCCACCAGTTTCCGGGTTTGCTCTATATTCTTCCGATATACTTCTGCCTGGTTCTGTAGTTTGTACATCTCCAGATAATTTCCTACCAGTAGGAAGCGGATATCCTGCCTGTTCTTCTCTTTATCCAATTCTGCCAGTTGCTGCTGCAATTTAGCAATGGCAATCCGGCTTGTGATGGCTCCACCTGCATAGATGACCTGCGAAGCCTCTATTGCAAAGTTATTGCCGAAGTGCGGCATAGCAGCATTCTCACCGTTTGTAAAATCACGGTCTGCCAACCAGGCATCGCCCAGATAGCTTGCCGAAACGGATACATCAATCGAAGGAAGTTGCGCATTTTTAGCCACCTTCACCGCCTGCCCGGCTTCCTCTTCTGCTAAACGGAATGTACGGATACTGCGGCTATTGGCATCCGCCATCTCAAACATCTCTTCAATTGTCATCTTCTGAAAGGTTTGTGCAGATGCAACAGAGATGTTCAGCGCCCAAACAAAGACAAATAATTCTTTTAATCTTTTCATAATGCCTATTAAATTGTTACCTCAAAAACGGCTGCAAAGGTCGGATTAATTCTTTGCTAAGAGAAATCCGAAATTTGGCAAAGTTGGTTTAATTTGGAGATTTCAAAGGTTTCCGCTACCTTTGTGCTGCAATAAAATCACCTCCAATGACCTCTTCCATACGTATAAAAAACATCTGTGAACTCCCTATCATCAGTGGTAGCAGGAATGATACACGAAAGAAAATCAGTTGTATCACCATTGACCAACGGGAAGCAGAAGAACAATTTTCATCAGACATTCACTTGGATGCCTTTATTATCTTATTGGTTTTATCCGGAAAAGGACGTACGGTAATCAACTACAAGACGTATGATATTCAAGCGGATACCCTCCTACTGCTGTCTTCTGCCCATTTGTTCCATTTTGGAGAATGCAGTGATGATTTCCAGTGCCAGTGCCTCTTTATCAGCAAAGCTTTTACAGATGAGATGGATTCCACCGATATGATTTACCGACGGACTAAATATGGCGTACGATTATACAACGAACCGGTAGTTCCTCTGGAGCACTCACATGCCGGCTTATTAGCCGAAAGGCTGATCAGCATCAATAAAAACATAGACCGGACAGAGCATTTCTATCACAAAGAAGTTATCCTGAACCGCCTGTTCGCCTTTTATCTCGATTTAAGCGATATCCTTGAACGAACTAATCTGCCACATACGGATGGTTGCTTGACCCGTTATGAAAGTATCATCAAATCATTCATCGAGTTACTGGCAACTCATTATCGCAAAGAACATAAAGTGAATTTCTACGCCGCCCAACTGAACTTATCCGCCCATCACCTGACACAGATTGTGAAACTCGTAACAGGGCAAAGTGTAAGTGACTTTATTTTTGAAATGTTATTCAGCGAAGCCCGTAACTTGTTGACTCACTCCAAACTTTCCGTACAGGAAATCGCTACCACCCTCAACTTCTCCGACCAGTCTTCTTTTGGGAAGTTCTTTAAACGGAAAGCAGGTATATCGCCAGTTGATTTCAGGAAAGATGTACTGTCTGTTGAAGAGGGATGAATTGGCAAAGCGAGAAGAAAGGAATGAAGTTACGAGCTACAAGTAGCTGCACTATATATCACAGGTTGTTATCCTGCTATCACTTTATCACCCTACCACCTTATCACACTTTGTTCATAACCCTACAGAAATGAACTAAATGCAATAGCTAATTCCTTATCTTAGGCATTCCTATGCTTTTTCCCTTCCGACGGTTAGCCTTTTCCATCCGAACGTTTATTCTTTCCACCGTGGAGTTTCTTTCTTTCCACCATGGTGGAAAGAAAGTTTCCCCGTGATGGAAAGAAACTTTCTCCATGGTGGAAAGAATAAGTATCTACTACGATTTTACTTAACCGTCGCAACAAAAAGGGATAAAAGTGGCGATGCAGCGGCTTAACCTCTGAAACTTAATATTATTTATGCGGATAAGGAGTTGGATTGTGTTCATATAGGGAAAGAAAAAAATAAAAGGGGGATAACTTTATCACCCTTTATTCATAGCCCTACAGAAAGAAGGGAATTTCAGTGCAGTTATCCTGAAAATTTGGTGCGGTTACCCTAAAGTCATATCCTTTATTCAGATATTTATCGTACTTTTGTAACCTGTAAAACCAGCTATTACATTTAAGAAGGAATACAACTATGCGCTATAAACTTTCGGCACCTGCCACCTTGCATACCACTGTCCAGCTCCCGGCTTCCAAAAGTATCAGCAACCGGGCTTTGATATTACACGCTTTAGCACAAGGGCATATCACGCCTACCAATCTGAGTGATTGCGACGATACCTGCGTCATGATAAAAGCCTTGGACGGAAATCCCGAACATATCGATATACTTGCTGCCGGAACCGCCATGCGTTTTCTCACGGCTTATCTGAGTGTAACACCCGGCACACGCATCATCACAGGTACCGAACGGATGCAACAACGCCCCATACGTATCCTGGTGGACGCCTTGCGCGAGTTGGGAGCACAAATAGAATATGCCGGAAACGAAGGTTTCCCTCCCCTACGTATCACAGGTACAATATTGACAGGCGAAGAAATCAGCCTTGCCGGAAATGTAAGTTCACAATACATATCCGCTTTACTGATGATCGGCCCTATCCTGAAAAACGGATTAAGGCTGAACTTGACAGGAGAAATCATTTCACGTCCTTATATCAATCTGACTCTGCAATTGATGAAAGAATTCGGTGCAGACGCTGCATGGAGTTCCGAAAGCAGCATTAGCGTCCATCCGGGCCAGTACGAAGACATACCTTTCACGGTAGAAAGTGACTGGAGCGGTGCTTCCTACTGGTATCAAATGGTTGCCTTGAGCCAGGACAGCAAAGAAGAACCTGCAAAAACAGAAGTAGAACTGCTGGGACTTTTCCCACGCAGTTATCAGGGTGACAGCCGGGGAACAGAGATATTCGCCAAACTTGGTGTACGGACTACATATACTGACCGGGGAGTGGTATTAACCAAGACAGGAACTCCCGTTGCCCGTTTAAAGGAAGATTTAGTGGACATACCCGATCTGGCACAAACTTTCGTTGTGACTTGTTGTTTAATGAACATACCTTTCCGCTTCAGCGGATTACAAAGTTTGAAGATAAAGGAGACTGACCGTATCCAGGCACTTATCACAGAATTACATAAGTTGGGATATGTGGTGAAGTCGGAACAGGACAGTATATTAATATGGAACGGCGAGCGTTGCGAACCGGAAGCCAGTCCCGTGATTGCAACTTACGAAGACCACCGGATGGCGATGGCTTTTGCCCCTGCCGCCCTATTGGTACCATCGGTACAGATTGCTGAGCCACAAGTGGTTTCCAAGTCTTATCCGGGATATTGGAAAGATTTGAAACAAGCAGGGTTTAATATTGAAATTGAGGAATAAGCTATGTTAATACTAATTATAAGCCTTATTGTACTGGTCTGTATCGCCCTTATGGCAGGATACATCCGTAACCAGCGTCTGCAAAAAAAGATAGAACGCGGAGAACTGGATGCCATGCCCGAAGTGAAAGAGGTTGATGCGGAATGTTGTGGACAGCATGAAGTATGCGAACGGGACAGTCTGTTGGCTGCCGTCAGCAAAAAGATAGAGTACTATGATGATGAAGAATTAGACAAGTACATTGGCATTGCTCCCGAAGACTACACTCTCGAACAGGAAGATGAGTTCAGGGACGTATTCTATACAATGCAGGATACTGACGTTGCCGGGTGGGTGCGCAGCCTGCAATTACGGGGAATAGCACTACCGGATAATATCAAGGATGAAATATTTCTGATTATAGGAGAAAGGAGATCTTAAAGTGGAGCTATTGCAATACACCTTCTTTCAACATGCCCTCATCGGCAGTTTGCTGGCAAGCATTGTCTGCGGGCTTATCGGTACGTATATCGTGACGAGACGGCTGGTATTCATCAGTGGCGGACTGACGCATGCTTCTTTCGGAGGCATCGGTCTGGGATTATATACAGGCGTCTCTCCCATACTGGCTGCCGGTGTGTTTGCTGTGCTGTCGGCTTTTGGAGTGGAATGGCTTAGCAAACGCAATGACATGCGCGAAGATTCGGCTATCGCTGTATTCTGGACGCTGGGTATGGCACTGGGTATCATGTTTACCTTCCTTTCACCCGGGTTTGCACCCGATCTTTCGGCTTATTTATTTGGCAATATACTGACGATTACATTAGGAGATATCGCATTGCTGGCGGGACTTGCAGTAATATTAGCCATCTTCTTTGTCCTATATTTGCGCCCGATCATCTATGTTGCTTTCGACCGGGAGTTTGCCCGTTCACAAGGTATTCCCGTACAGATATTCGAATATGTACTGATGATGTTCATAGCATTGACCATTGTTGCATGCCTGCGCATGGTAGGCATCGTGCTGGTTATTTCCCTGCTCACCATCCCGCAAATGACGGCGAATCTGTTTACGCATCGTTTCCACCGTATTATCTGGTTGTCTATTGGCATCGGTTATCTCAGTTGCCTGGGCGGATTAATGATATCTTATTATCTGAACGTTCCTTCCGGGGCGGCTATCATCTTCTTTTCCATCATTATATATGTAGTATGTAAGCTGGGAAAGAGTTTTTATTTATCTTTACGGCAGAAAATGCAAAACCCGTAAAACCTACTGGTATAGTTGAAACGCAAAGCAATCCTCCTCGTTGGCATCTTAGTTACTTTGATGCTTGTTACCGGATGTTCCACCCGAAAGAACACGGCCGGTACACGCTTCTACCATGCCCTGACCACCCGTTATAACGTATACTTCAACGGAAACGAAGCTTATAAAGCCGGATTGCAGGCACAGCAACAAGGGAACAAAGATAACTACATGGAGATGCTCCCCCTCTATCCCATAGGCAATAAAGAAACTACAGGCATCGGCACTTCCGACTATGAGCGTGCCATTGAGAAAGCACAAAAAGCCATTCGTCAACATTCCATCAAACGGCGCCCTATCCGTAAACCGGGACGGGCTTATACGGATGAATACAAGAAATGGCTGGCACGCCGGGAGTTCAATCCTTTCATTAATCGTGCCTGGATGTTATTGGGTAAAGCGCAATATCAGAAGGGAGACTTTCCGGAAGCGGCCGCAACCTTCTCTTATATTGCACGGCTTTATGACGGACAGACGAATATCACTTCCGAAGCTTTAATCTGGTTGTCCCGTTGCTACTCTGCGCTGGGGTGGCAATATGATGCGGAAGATGCTTTAAGCAGGGTGAATAATGACAGTTTGCCACCGACACTGGCTGTTCCATACGCTTCGGCCACAGGAAATTTCCTATTAGGTAGCCAACGATACAGAGAAGCGGTCCCCCATCTCGAAAAGACAGCCAGGAAAGAAAAGAACAAGCAGCAGAAAGCACGATGTTACTATCTCCTGGGACAGACCTATCAAACGCTGCAACAACCGGAACAAGCTTATCAAGCGTACAGCAAGGTAATCCGCCTCAATCCACCATACGAACTGGCGTTAAGTGCCCGCATCCGTCAGACGGAAGTGATGCCCACTGCCAATAGTCGTAAGATTACCGGAAAGTTATTGCGCCTCAGCAAGGATGAGAAAAACAAAGAATACCTTGATCAGATTTATTATGCATTGGGAAATGTATACCTTGCCGAGAAAGATACGGTACAAGCTCTTGCTGCCTATCACAAAGGAATAGAGAAGAGCACTCGGAACGGTGTGGAGAAAGGAATTCTTCAACTTACACTGGGCAATCTGTACTGGCAGCAAGCGCGTTATGCCGAAGCACAAAAAGCATACGCCGAAGCGATAGGATTGATAGACAAAGCCCATCGGGAATATGCCACTATCACCAATCGTTCAGAGATTCTGGACGAACTGGTACCACATACCAATGCCATACAGCTACAGGATAGCTTGCAACATCTTGCCAGACTGCCGGAAGCAGAGCGAATGGCAGCCATAGAGAAAATCATAGCACAAGTGATGGCCCGGGAAGAAGCTGAACGCAAAGCTGCAGAAGAAGCAGAACGGGAAGCAAACCGGCAGAAGATGAGGGAAGAAGCGGAAAGTCAATTACCCGCCACTTCAATTATCAGCCGACCGGGACAGGAAAATGCAGTCACTACCCCACAGCCCCTCCAACCTACAATGGGAGGAAAGCAAGACTGGTATTTCTATAACCCTCAATTGGTAGAGCAAGGAAAAGCTGAATTCCAACGCTTGTGGGGACGCAGAAAGCTGGAAGATAACTGGCGAAGGAAAAATAAAACAGTAGTTGCACTGGATGATTTTGAAGCGATAGATTACAGTGAATCGGAAGAGAGTGTTGCTAAGAAAGACACAATCCATGGCAATCGGGAAAATGAAACTATGGATTCTTCCATTCCCCAGAAAGAAGAAAACGAAAAGAACACTGCCGACAGCATTACCGGTGATACTCACCGCCCGGAATACTACCTGGCACAAATTCCGTTGACAGAAGAAACTATGCAAGTCTCAAACACACTGTTATCAGAAGCCTTATATGGTGCCGGAATGATTTTCAAGGATCGTATGCAGGATTTCAAACGGGCAGAAGCTGCGTTTGAACGACTGGTACGCGAGTTCCCTGACTTTGCACAAGCGGATGAAGCATATTATCAGTTATTCCTGACCGAACTGGCTCTAAATTATTATGGAGAACTTCCTGCCCTGCAACGTGCAGAGAAATATAAGGCCGAACTTATCGCCCGGTTCCCCAAAAGCCGCTATGCCAAGACACTAGCCGACCCGGACTTTGCTGAAAATGCCGTATATGGCAAACAACGTGAGGACTCCCTCTATGCCCGTGCTTACAAACATTTCCAACTGGGTGATACAACCACCGTACGTGCAGCCGAACATCTTTCTGCCGAGATATACCCTCTGGGGCAACATCGTCCCAAATTTATGTTCCTCAATGCCGTCACCCGGCTACAGGGAGGGGAAACTGATCAGTTCCTTGCTATCCTGAAAGAGCTTGTACAGCAATATCCGCAAAATGAAATCACGGATCTGGCTGCCCATATTCTGAAAGGGGTACAGGAAGGACGCCTGCTGGCTCACGACAGCCATACATTTGGCTCCATCTGGCAACGGCGGAATGCTGAGCTTGCCGAAGCTGGCAAATTAGCGGGCGACAGTCTGAGCGGTAGCGTTATTCTTCCTCCGGACAGCGCATTCAGTACAGAGCGCAACACACCGTTCCTTTTTATCCTGGCTTACGAAGAAGGAAAGGTAAATGAGAACATGCTACTGTTTGAAGTGGCACGCTATAACTTCTCCACTTTCCTGGTGAAAAACTTCGACCTTGCGTTTGCTCACGAACGGGGCATTGGCATGCTGCAAATCCGACCATTCAGTAACTACGATGAGGCGCAGCAATACTTCCGCCGTCTTTATGCCAATCCCGAAATGGCTACACGACTCAGTGGTATGCGTGCCATACTCATATCGGAAGCCAACTACGAACAACTGATTAAACAGTATAGTTTCGACGATTACGATACCTTCTACCGTGCACACTTCTCTTCTATACCGGAACCTGAGTTAAAAGGTTACACGCTGGATGAGCCACTACTGAACCTGCCAACAGAGGAAGAAGAACGGAAAAAAGAAGAAAATCTGCCTATGGAAGAGGATGACCCGGAAAATGGTGTTATCTTTGAGGACTGAAAAAGTGAGTAGTATTATGAAGAAAGATAAACTCCTTTGGGTAGACGATGAGATCAGCTTGCTGCGACCGCACATCCTGTTTCTGGAAGGCAAAGGTTACGAAGTAGACACCGTAACCAACGGACAGGATGCACTGGACTGTTGCCGTGCTACCACCTATGACCTGATCTTTCTGGATGAAAACATGCCTGGGCTGAGCGGCCTGCAAACCCTGGCTTTGATAAAAGATATCTGCCCCACCGTCCCCGTGGTCATGATCACCAAGAGCGAAGAGGAAAATATCATGGACATGGCTATCGGTCAGAAAATTGCAGATTACCTGATCAAGCCCGTCAATCCCAATCAAATATTATTATCGCTAAAGAAGAACCTTCACCGCCGGGATATCGTCAGCGAAGCCGCACAAACCGGTTACCAGCAGAGTTTCGGTAAGATAGGCATGCAGATTAATGACTCACTGACAGCAGCCGACTGGATGGAATTATATCACCGCCTTGTTTATTGGGAACTGGAACTGGAAGCTACAGACAGCCCCATGAGCGAAATGCTTGCCATGCAGAAAACAGAGGCCAACAGTGCTTTTGCGAAATTCATCAAAAGGAACTATGCAGATTGGGTATCAACCAAAGATGCACCTGCCGACCGTCCCCTAATGAGTCCTGATCTCTTCAAGCGTATTCTTTTCCCGGCACTGGACAAAGGCGAGAAGGTTTTCTTCATAGTACTCGATAATTTCCGTTACGACCAGTGGCGCGTACTTGCCGACGAATTATCCGGTCTGTTCAATATAGACGAGCAACTCTATTTCAGCATTCTGCCCACTGCCACACAATATGCCCGTAACGCTATTTTTTCCGGTCTGATGCCTGACCAGATAGCCAAATTGTTTCCGGAACTGTGGGTAGATGAAGACGAAGAAGAAAACAAAAACCTGAACGAGGCTCCACTTATACGTACTATCATTGAGCGCTATCGCCGCAACGATACATTCTCTTATCATAAAATCAATGATGCAGCCGGTGCAGAACGCTTACTAGCACAACTTCCTACCCTGGCACAGAATGACTTAAACGTTGCCGTATTCAATTTCATCGATATGTTGAGCCATAGCCGTACAGAGAGTAAAATGATACGTGAACTCGCTTCTACTGAAGCTGCCTATCGCAGCATTACCCTTTCATGGTTCCGACATTCACCCTTGAGCGATCTTCTGAAAGCGCTCGCATCCCGTCAATATCGTGTCATTATCACGACCGACCACGGCAGTATCCGCGTAGATAACCCTGTAAAAGTACAGAGCAACAGTAAGGAAATCAATGCTAACCTGCGCTATAAGCTATCACGTAATATGGCATACAACCCCAAACAGGTATTTGAAATCACCCGCCCGGCCGAGATACACCTTCCCTCACCCAATGTGAGTACGCGCTATATCTTTGCCACAGGACGCGATTTCTTTGCCTACCCCAATAATTACAACCATTATGTCAGTTACTACACCGATACCTTCCAGCACGGAGGTATTTCGATGGAGGAAATGATAATCCCGCTCATCACACTGAGCGGACGAAGCTGAAAGTAAATTGTAAATTCAATCTAATATGGAAATTAAAATTCAATCTCTGGACCATATCCATGAAGCCGCCCGCGAGTTTATCGCTGCTATGGGCGACAACACTGTTTTTGCTCTCTATGGAAAGATGGGAGCTGGTAAAACTACTTTTGTCAAAGCACTTTGTCAGGAACTGGGTGTTGAAGATGTCGTTACATCACCCACCTTTGCCGTTATCAACGAGTATCGATCGGACATAGCGGGAGAACTCATTTACCATTTCGATTTCTATCGTATCAAGAAGCTGGAAGAAGTATATGATATGGGTTATGAGGATTATTTCTACAGTGGGGCACTCTGTTTCATTGAATGGCCGGAGCTGGTAGAAGAACTGTTGCCGGGCAATACAGTGAAAGTAACCATCGAAGAGCTGGAAAATGGTTCACGCAAGTTGACAATGGAAAATCAAGGTTAATATCTTATGAGTCAATACATCGTACAAGGCATCTTTGCAGTGGCCGGCATCATTTCATTACTGGCAGCAATATTGGACTGGGAGTGGTTCTTCACTGCTCGCAATACACAATTCGCTGTAAAAAGTGTGGGAAGAAAACGTGCCCGGTTATTCTATGGTGTACTGGGAGTTATTCTTATCGGAATGTCGGTGTTCTTCTTTCTGAATACACCGCCGGTATAATTTTTTAGACGCAGAAACTGCAACACCTGCATTATCTGCGTCTAAAAACTCAAGGATTCTATTGCCATCCTCCGCCAAGTGCTTTATATAGCCGCACCAACGTTATCTGCTTATCCCGTATCGCATTGCTTAAACCTATCTGGGCATCAAAATATCCACGTTGTGCATCCAGCACATCCAAATACCCGATCACTCCGTTGATATACTGTAACTGCGCCAACTCTACATTACTCCGTGCCGCTTGTTCCAATTGTAGACGCGATTCATAAATCTCTTTGATTTTACTGAAATCCACAATGGCATTCCGCGCATCCTTAAATGCTGTCAATACTGATTTCTCATAAGAATACACCTCTTGTTCATAAGCTGCTTTCTTTGCTTTTAACATTGCGCGGTTCTTTCCCATAGCAAACAAGGGCGTCAGTAATGATCCGCTCAAAAAATGATATGGTGATTTCAGGAAATCCGAGAACTCAGCACTCTCCAAACCATAATGCGCTGTCAAAGCCAAACGAGGAAACATATTGGTATATGCAAGCCCCACTGATGCATTGGCTGCAATCAACTTCTGTTCCGCCTGACGTACGTCCGGACGACGCTCCAATAATGTGGAAGGAAGCCCAACAGGAAGGTTTTCCGGTAATTTCACTTCTTCCGGCAATACTGAACGTGCAATCTTCTGCGGATAATCACCAGCCAGAAACGCAATATCATTCTCTTTTATGGAAATCTTTCGCTCCAGATCCGGCACCAAGGTTGCAGTACGTGCCAATTCTACCTGTGCCTGTTGATAAGAAGTCTCCGAAGTCAGTCCGCCTTCAAAACGAAGCTTTGCCAAACGAACTCCCTCTCTACGGGCATTCAGTGTCTGCCGCACAATAGCCAATTCATTATCCAAGGCTACCAATTCAAAATACGCCTGAGCCACTTCTGCCACCAGACTCATTTTCAGTGCCCGTTGTGCTTCTATCGAACCCAGGAAATCTGCCATACTCTTATCTTTTGCCCAACGCAGGTTTCCCCAAAGATCTACTTCCCATGAGACTATTGCTTTGGCTTCATAACTCCGGTCCGAACTGTAATTATCTCCGCCATAATTCTCCGCCTCCTTATCTGCATACAGTTTTCCACTGACTTGTGGGAAAAGATTAGCAAAGTCAATGCGTTTCATTGCGGCCAACTCCTTTACCCGGGCAGCAGCAATTTTCATATCTTTATTATATTCAAGAGTACGCTCAATAAGTGCTTGCAGCGTGGTATCAGTATAGAGTTCCCACCATTGCCGGTCGGCAATAGAAAGTGTGTCCTGTTCTGTGGAGTCAAGTTGATGCGGCAAATTCAACTCCGGACGTGCATAGTGTTTACCCAACTGGCAGGAACTGAACGCCAGTACCACCACCATTATCATACCATATATTGTATATTTTCTTTTCATAACTTATCGTTTAAATCGCTTCGTAACTTTCTTAATATTCGCGCTTTTCGCTTTTGCCTTCGCCTTATAAATCAGTACGAAGAAGAACGGGACTAAAAGAATACCTACCGTTACAGCCAGAATCATTCCGAAGAATACACCAGTACCAATAGCCTGACGGCTTGCCGAACCCGGTCCACTGGCAATCACCATCGGCAGCATACCAAGGATAAATGCCAAAGATGTCATCAAGATAGGACGAAAACGCAACTGTGATGCATGCAAAGCTGCTTTAACTACATTCGCACCACGGTCTACCTGTTCCTTAGCAAATTCTACAATCAAGATTGCATTCTTTGCCGCCAGTCCGACTAGCATAACCAGCCCGATCTGGAAATAGACATCATTCTCCAAACCGCAAGTCCATACTCCGAGATAAGCTCCCAATGCGGCAATCGGCAATGAAAGTAATACCGCAATCGGCACTGTCCAACTCTCGTAAAGGGCAGCCAGGAAGAGGAATACAAACAGGAATACCAGTGCCAACACCATTGCCGTCTGTCCGCCAGCCTGCTTCTCCTGATATGAAAGTCCGCTCCATTCCACACCTATGTTCTCCGGCAAATGCTCACGGGCAATCTGCTCAATAATCTCCATTGCCTGACCGGAACTATAACCGTCGGCCGCTCCACCACGGATCACAGCACTGTTGAACATGTTGAAACGCTTGATGCTACCCGGCCCCGTGGTATATGAGGTAGTTCCGAGGGAAGTTAGCGGTATCATCACATTATCCGCCCCACGTACAAAGAACAGGTTAATATTTTCCTTGTGTTCCCTGTAAGGTGCTTCAGCCTGGATATATACACGATAAATACGGTTAAACATATTGAAGTCATTTACATATACCGAACCAGTATAAGCTTTCATGGTTGAAAACACATCTGCCAGCGGTACACCTGCCAGTTTCACCTTATCACGGTCTACATCGAAATAGAGCTGCGGGATATCTGCCTGCAAAGATGATGATAACCCGGATAATTCCTTGCGTTGTGAAGCGTAATACATCAACGTATCCGTCGCTTGTACCAGATTATCAAAAGTAGCGTCTCCACGTGCTTCGAGTTGCATCTCGAAACCACCCGAACTTCCCAGCCCCGGGATAACCGGCGGTGTGGAAAGATATACCTTACACTCGGGATACTCCTGCAAATCCTTTTTCACCTGAGCCATTACCTCATCGATAGTCTGTCCGTCACGTGCACCCCACGGTTTCAGAATAACTGTCAGTTCACTACGTGCCTGACTGCTACCCACACGGGGGCTACTACCTACTACACTCTGAACATACTCTACAGCCGGATTCAACATCAGATATTCTATAGCACGTTCCGATACGATTCGCGTACGCTCCAGCGTCGCACCTTCAGGCAATTCCAATTCCACTTTAAAGTATCCTTGATCTTCTACAGGCAAAAAGCTGGTCGGTATCAGGCGGTTTATCAACAAAATAGCTACCAGTATCACACCAAATGCACTCAATACCCTGCGGGGATTGCCTATCACACGTGAAATCTGGCGAACATACTTACGGTTACCCATATTCAGTGCATAGTTGATATAGCGGAATACAATATTCTTCCGTTTATGAGATTCCGGTTTCAATATCAATGAGCACATCACCGGACTCAGAGTCAGCGCAACAACTGTAGAAAGCAATACGGAAACCACAATTGTCACCGTAAACTGACGATAAAGCTGCCCTGTGATACCACCGAGAAAACTAACCGGTACAAACACAGCTGCCAATACCAGAGACGTAGCAATAATCGCTCCCGTCAATCCTTCCATCGCTTTCTTTGTAGCCTCGTAAGGTGGCAGTTTCTCTTCATGCATGATGCGCTCCACATTCTCTACCACCACAATGGCATCATCCACCACAATACCAATGGCAAGTACTAATCCAAGTAAGGTAAGTATATTGAGAGAGAAACCGAATATCAGCATGAAACCAAACGTACCAATCAGAGAGATAGGTACCGCCACAATCGGAATAAGGGTAGCACGCCAGCTTTGCAATGATAAGAATACTACGATAATCACCAGTATCAATGCTTCAAACAAAGTCTTGTATACTTCGTGAATAGACTCTGAAATGTAAGTAGTCATATCAAATGGAATCTCGTAACTCAATCCGTCAGGAAAGTTATTGCTGATTTCATCCATTGCCTTTTTCACATTCTCCGCCACTTCCATAGCATTGGCACCCGGAAGCATATAGATACCTAACACAGCTGCATTCTCACCATTGATGCTACTCTCCGTATTGTACGAAGAAGCCTCCAATGAGATACGTGCCACGTCACGCAAACGAATAATGGAACCATCCGCATTAGCGCGAATTACAATTTCCTCAAACTGTCCTACAGTAGAGAGACGTCCCTGCGTTGTAATAGGAATGGTAATATCCAGTCCTGCCACAGGTTGTTGTCCCAATACACCGGCTGCTGATTCACGATTCTGATCTTTCAGAGCATTCTGCAAATCGGCTACGGTCAGTCCAAAGTTTGCCAATTTATCTGGTTGCACCCAAATCTGCATAGCATAGTAACGGCTACCAATATTCGACACACGACCTACACCGGGAATACGGCGAAGTAAATCGAGCACATTCAATGTAGCAAAGTTACTCAGATAAATTTCATCAAACTTCGGATCAGAAGACCTCAGACAGATAGTCATTAACTGGCTGGCTGCCTGTTTTTCTACGGATATACCGTTTTGTACCACCTCTGCCGGAAGACGGGATTCCGCCAACTTCAAGCGGTTTTGTATTTCAACCGCTGCCAAGTCAGGATCAGCAGAAATATCAAATGTAACTGTAGCTGAGAAACCACCGGAGTTTGAGCTATTGGACTCCATGTAGAGCATTCCCGGCGTTCCGTTCAACTCTTGCTCAATAGGTGTAGCTACCGCTTGGGATACCGTCAGCGCACTGGCACCGGGATACGAAGCACTAATCTTCACCACCGGCGGTGTAATCTGCGGATATTGGTCAATGGGAAGCATCGTCAGTCCGATGATACCCACAATGACAATCAGTATAGAGATGACAGCCGAAAAGACCGGTCTGTCTATAAAGAAACTTACTTTCATACGCTCTCCCCTCCCTCTTCATCTTCTTTCTTCAACAGGGCATTGTTAACTTTAACTTTCATCCCCGGACTCAGTTTATGGTATCCTTCTACCACTATTGTTTCACCCGGCACCAAACCTCTCTCCACCACTACTTGATTCTGGAACTCCGGTCCTAACTCTATAAAACGACGTTCTACAGTAGAATCACGACGCATAACAAATACATAAGCACCACCTTTTTCTATAATAACAGACTTCAGAGGAACCACTGTTGCATTCTCCCGCACATCCAGCAATAGCTTCACTTTAGTAAACTGACCCGGAAGCAATACGTGTTTCGGATTAGGCATTTCGGCACGAACAGAGAAAGTACCGGTACGTGGATCAACCTGTGGTTCGGCAAAGTCAACCAAGCCTTTGAAAGGATAAACTGTATTATCGGCAAGTGTAATAGAAATATTCGGCTGCCAGGAACGGGTAGAATCTTTCTGTCCCAGATTCACGTTACGTTCCTTGGTTTTCAGATAGTCTAATGCTGTCATACTGAAATCTACCAGTACCGTATCGCTTTTCACGATATTGGCAAGCAATGACTTGCCACCCGTACCGACCAATGTGCCAAGATCTACATACCGTTCACTGATGTGCCCGGCTAGCGGAGAGCGAACCACTGTATATCCAAGTTCCAGCTCTGCCTGGTCAAGATCGGCCTGACTCATAGCAACGCTGGCCACTGCCGTTTCATAAGCTGCCACCGCGTTATCCAAATCTAATTGACTGGCAGCATTTTGTTCATACAAAGGGCGAATACGCTCCAAGTCACGTTGTGCTTTTTTAGCTTGTGCTTCATCTTTTTTCAGCTGTGCACGAGCCTTATCCGCTTTAGCACGATACTGATCCTGATTGATAACAAACAAAACTTGATTCTTCGTCACATAAGTACCTTCTTCGAAAAGCATATTTTCCAGATACCCTTCTACGCGGGCACGAACTTCTACAAACTGTTGGGCACGAACACGTCCCACGTATTCACCATAGATTTCGACATCATCTTGTGCCACCGGTTCCACAGCTACTACCGGAAGATCCGGTGCAGGTGCCGGACGATGAGTAATAAACCAGTAAATCGCTACTAACAGTACTATACCAACTGCGGCAATCACTGCCTGTTTTTTCGTTATTCTGAATTCTCTCTTCTTAAAAAACGATTTCATAAGCTCTCTGTTTATGTTAAAAACCCTATAAATAAAAAACACAACCGGCGTGCCAAAGTTCGATGGCTATACCTTTATTATTCATAGTCAAACCATTAAAGTTTTAACAAAGGATTATGAGAGTGGGGAATTCACTCTACAAGTGTGGAATTATTCCACAAAAAAAGTCCGAACAAGCTGTTCGGACTTCTCTTTTACTTAACTGAAACTTCTTACTCTTCATCATCATCCAATGATTCCGTATATTCCAGTTCTCCTTGAACCACAAACAGAATTTCTTCCGGATCATACTCACCCATCTCATCTTTGTGGGCTTCTTTGATGATGTAATCTACGATTTGCCCCAGGTCGACTTCGATGCATCCATCTTCATCCGGCTTTGCATCCAAGATGCCGCTTTCAGAATAATACTCGTCAATCAAATCGAGAAAATAATAGAGCTCATCATCGGAGTACTTCTCTTTTAACTCCTGCGGCAAATAATTCTTGATGTATTCGATGGTTTTTTCGTCATCGAGATCATCCTTTAAGAAATCGTCTTCCAGTCCCATAACAGTTAGTTTTTTAAGGGTTAATACCTTATTATATTATGCTCCTATAAGAGCATCTTTTTTATCTTGTCATCAAAAGCTGATTTGCCAGCAGAACCTACCTGCTTGTCAACCAACTCACCGTTTTTAAAGAACAATACGGTAGGAATGTTACGGATACCATATTCAGCAGCCACATCACCATTCTCATCTACATCACACTTACCGATGAGAACTTGTCCTTCATACACTTCTGCCAATTCTTCTATGATAGGACCTACCATCTTACAAGGACCACACCACGGGGCCCAAAAGTCAATCACTACAGGTTTACCTTCTGCAAGGATTTCCTTATAGTTGCTGTCTGTAATTTCTAAAGCCATTGCGTTAATGATTAATTATTTAATGTTTAATGATTACTGTCAAATTATTTACGGAAGCAAAGATAACTAATTTATCCGGAATTCCAGTTCGGGGCGATCATTTAAATAAGAGATTAACTCACGTCCTACTGAAAGCTTCACAGGTCGGGAAATCATGTCTACTACCGTCTTACTATCAGGATCACTCACCTTAAAATAGAGTTCCGTTGTACCCGGATTCCCTTTCATTAGTGCAGCAAGCTCCGTAACCAAAGCCTGATTCAACACAGAAAGCGGTATCAGGATAGTAATTTTAGAAATCAGTTTCTCTTTCACATCCGGAAGCAATTCCATAGAAGTAATCTTAACTTCCAACTCATCCTGCTTCCACTGTTTAGGTTGGCAACGAGCCTTAATGAAAAGGAAGGTACGTTCACCCAAATACCCCTGATAGGTTACCCAGTCATTACCAAAGAACGGAAGTTCAGCCGAACCAGAATAGTCTTCAATCTTCGCAATGCCATAAGGATTGCCATTTTTACTGATTCCCCGACGCACAGAAGTCACAATGCCTCCCATCGTTATCTCTCGTCCGGCAAGTGCCGTTTTATCCTCCAGTTCAGCCATACGCGTATTACATACATGCTGCAATACTACGGAATATTCATCCAGCGGATGGGCAGATAGATAAATACCTACCAGATCACGTTCTTTATTCAACCGGTCCAGATCACTCCAGCGTTCAGCTTCAGGTATTTCGGGAGTGGCAATGTCCACTACATTATCTCCACCAAACAACGAGTTGGCAGCCGCCGCCTGGTCTGCCTGATAACGGTTACCATAACGTACCAAAGTTTCCAGAAAAACCTCATTTTTGGAATTCACGGCAAAGTATTGTTCACGTCTCAATTCCGGGAATTCATCAAAACCACCTGCCAAAGCCAAGCATTCCAGATTCTTCTTATTACAAGCTGTCAGGTTGACGCGTTGCACAAAGTCGAATATACCTTTGAAAGGGCCATTCTTCGCACGCTCTTCCATGATATTCAACACGGCACCTTCACCCACACCTTTCACTGCACCAAGGCCGAAACGGATATTTCCTTCCGGATTAACAGTAAACTTCAGATTACTCTCATTCACATCCGGGCCAAGAACCTTGATGCCCATCGATTTACATTCATCCATCAATTTGGTGATGTCAGTAATGTTCGACAAGCTTCGGCTCATCACAGCTGCCATATATTCTGCCGGATAGTTCGCTTTCAGATATGCGGTCTGATAAGCTACCCATGAATAGCAAGTGGCATGAGATTTATTGAAAGCGTATGATGCAAACTTCTCCCAGTCTCCCCAAATCTTTTCAAGTACTTTCGGATCATGTCCGTTCTTGCGTCCGCCTTCAACGAATTTAGGTTTCATATGATCCAGTTTGTCACGCAGCTTCTTACCCATCGCTTTACGCAAGGCATCGGACTCACCGCGGGTAAAGTCCGCCAACAAACGTGACAAAAGCATCACCTGTTCCTGATACACCGTAATACCATATGTATCCTTCAGATACTTCTCCATGACAGGAATATCATACTCAATCGGCTTCCGTCCATGTTTACGGTCGATAAAGTCCGGAATATAATCCATAGGTCCCGGACGATAGAGGGCATTCATCGCAATCAAATCTTCGAAAGTAGATGGCTGCAACTCACGCAAATATTTCTGCATACCTGCAGATTCAAACTGGAATGTACCAATAGTACGCCCGTCACTATATAATTTATAAGTAGCAGGGTCGTCAATAGGCACCTTATCTATATTCAACGCCAGCCCACGATGCAAGCGCACATTTTCCACGGCCTCCTTGATGATTGATAATGTTTTCAATCCCAGGAAGTCCATCTTGATCAAACCTGTATCTTCAATGACCGAACCTTCATATTGGGTAACAAGCATCTTCTCACCCGTTTCCTTATCATCGGCAGTACTTACAGGTACCCAGTCAGTAATGTCATCACGGCAGATAATCGTACCACAGGCATGCACTCCGGTACCACGCACATTGCCTTCCAGCATCTTGGCATATTTCAGTGTATCACGCACCAAAGGATCGGGAGAAGCTTCTGCTGCTTGCAGTTCAGGAACATAATCAATGGCATTCCGCAGATTCAACTTCTTATCGGGTATTTTATCAGGAACCAATTTAGCTAAACGGTCAGACTCAGAAAGAGGAAGTTTCTGCACACGGGCAACGTCTTTAATAGCAAGTTTGGTAGCCATTGTACCATAGGTAATGATATGCGCTACTTTTTCCTGACCATACTTTTGCGTCACCCAACGAAGCACTTCTCCACGTCCGTCATCATCAAAGTCGATATCGATATCAGGCAATGATATACGGTCGGGATTCAGGAAACGCTCAAACAGCAAGTCATATTTAATGGGGTCGATTTTCGTAATCTGCAAACAATATGCTACCGCTGAACCGGCCGCCGATCCACGCCCCGGACCTATCGAAACTCCCATATTACGCCCGGCAGCAATGAAGTCCTGTACAATGAGGAAGTATCCCGGAAAACCCATTGTCTTCATAATATGAAGTTCAAACTTCAAACGCTCCATCACTTCCTCAGACAGAGGATCTCCATAAAATATCTTAGCACCATCAAAAGTCAATTTGGCCAGATAATCCGCTTCCAGTTTGATACGATATAATTTTTCATATCCGCCCAGACGTTTGATTTTCGCTTTGGCATCCTCCTCACTCAACACCACATTACCATTTTCATCCTGAGTGAATTCATCAAATAAGTCCTTCTCGGTATATTTCTGCCGATACCCTTCTTCTGTTCCAAAGTCTTCGGGAATAGCAAAAGTAGGCATGATAGGTGCATGGTCAATGGAATAGTATTCTACTTTATCCAGAATTTCAAGAGTATTGGACAAAGCCTCAGGAACATCAGCAAAGAGCTCGTTCATCTCTGCCTTCGTCTTCATCCATTCCTGCTTGGTATAAAGCATACGATTCGGATCATCCAGATCTTTACCGGTACTCAAACAAATCAGCCGGTCATGCGCCTCAGCATGTTCCTCATTCACGAAATGAACGTCATTGGAACAAATGAGTTTAATATTATATTTTTTTGCAAACTCTATTAATTTGGCATTCGCCTTCTGCTGCAACGGATAAGCTTCATGGTTGGCACGCGGTATAGTAGCCCGATGCCGTTGTAATTCCAGATAATAATCTTCACCGAAAAGATTTTTATACCAGCGTATGGCTTCTTCCGCATCTTCCAGCTGGTCATTGATAATCTTCTTAGGCACTTCACCACCAATACAAGCCGAACATACAATCAAACCTTCGTGATACTTCTCCAACTCATTACGGTCGGTACGCGGACGCATATAATAACCTTTGGTCCAAGCCCTGGATACCAGCTTAATCAGATTATGATAGCCTTTCTCATTTTTCGCCAATACAATTAAGTGCCAACCGCTTTGGTCAGGTTTACCTTCTTTTTTATCCATAGTACGGCGAGCCACATACATCTCACAACCAATGATTGGTTTAAACAGCTTATTTTCAGCTTCCGCAATCTTCGCACGACAGTCAGCAAGTTCCGCTTCCTTATCATCGCAAGCAATCTCGCCGCTTTCAATACCAGCCATCCGTTTTTTAAGATCTTTGATTTCCCCCTTCGGTCCGCTATTCTTTTTGTTAACGTAGTTAGTGAATTCCTTAATGCCGAACATATTCCCGTGATCAGTCACGGCTATTCCCTTCATTCCATCTTTCATAGCCTTGTCCACCAACGCACTTACGCTGGCCTGACCATCGAGTAAGGAATACTGGGTATGAACGTGCAAATGAACAAAATCCTGCATAAATATCTCCTTTCAATTAAGAGCATAAAAGTACAACCTATATAAGACCTAACAAAAATATTTCCCTAAAAGTTATCAACAGATGCATTTCTCCCTCCAAATGCTTGTTAGATTTTCAAAATAAGCCTATTTTTGCCGATAATTTGTATTCAAGAGAATAAAACAACTTAGATGAGTCGACTAAAAAAGCTAAAAAAGATACGAATTCACCGCGAAGGGACACACACACTGGCCGGTAGCTTACTATTGCTATTGGTTGTCAATTCAGCACTTTATTTTGGGCTGGAATGCAAATTACTGTTCTATATCGTAGCTGTGGTCAGTATCGTCCTGTATGGAATGCTGGTGAATTTCTTCCGATGCCCTATCCGCCTATTTGGCCAGGAAGACACCGAAAAGATTGTGGTGGCACCTGCCGATGGCAAAATAGTAGTCATAGAAGAAGTGGATGAAAACGAATACTTCCACGACCGCCGTCTTATGATTTCTATTTTTATGAGTGTCATCAATGTACATGCCAACTGGTATCCGGTAGACGGAACCGTAAAGAAAGTGGCACACCATAATGGTAAGTTCATGAAAGCTTGGCTGCCGAAAGCCAGTACCGACAACGAACGCTCTACAGTGGTGATTGAAACTCCCGAAGGTGTAGAAGTAATGGCTCGGCAGATTGCCGGAGCTATGGCACGACGTATCGTCACTTATGCCGAACCCGGCGAAGACTGTTATATCGATGAACACATGGGCTTTATCAAGTTCGGGTCTCGTGTAGATGTTTATCTCCCATTGGGCACAGAAGTGTTCGTGAAAATGGGACAAACCACCACAGGAAACCAGACCGTGATAGCCAAACTAAAATAACTAAACAATGGCTAACCGTATTACTCGCCATATCCCCAATACACTGACATGCCTGAATCTGTTCTCCGGCTGTATTGCATGTGTTATGGCATTTGAGTTCAAGTATGACTGGGCTCTGACTTTCATCATTATCAGTGCTGTGTTCGACTTCCTCGATGGAATGTCGGCGCGGGTATTGCATGCCCCTTCTCCCATTGGAAAAGAATTGGACTCCCTGGCAGACGATATCAGTTTCGGATTAGTACCTTCAGTTATCATATTCTCCTTATTGCGTGAGACGACTTACCCCGATTGGATGAGCAGCTTTCAGGAATATGTTCCCTATTTTGCTTTTCTCATTGCCATATTTTCAGCACTGCGTCTGGCAAAATTCAATATTGACGAACGCCAAACCAGTTCATTCATCGGACTAAATACACCAGCCAACACATTGTTTTGGGCGGCAGCCGCTGCGCAATACCATGACTGGCTGATACAAGGTGGGGTAGTTCTGTATGGATTACTAGTCTGTATTGTACTATTCTCCCTGCTGCTGGTTTCCGAGTTTCCAATGTTTGCTTTCAAATTAAAGAACCTCTCTTGGGAAGAAAATAAAATCCGTTATTTGTTTTTGATAGTCAGTATTCCTCTACTTATTTTCGTAGGACTTGCTGCTGTCATAGGCTGGTACATCATTCTATGCTGGTTTGTTAGAAAGAGACTCTAAACAAATCTTTTGGCACAGTTGTTGTACTATCGTTCGTAAGACGAACAATATATAAAACGATTAGCCCATGTTTCATATCTTAGGATTTCTATTTGTCATCATAGTCGTTATTCTGGTCATCGGACTCAGTATCATCGGCACCGTTCTCCGGACTATCTTCGGACTGGGAGGAAAGCGTCGTTCTTCCTCCGGCAGTTATCAATCTGGTCAAGGTTATTCTTACTCAGGCGGTCAACAACCAAACTCTTCTTCACAAACCGATGAAGGAACCACTTCTGAAGGAAATAATATTCATAGAAAACACAAAAAACTCTTCTCTAAAGATGAAGGAGAGTATGTGGATTTTGAAGAAATTAAAGAATAATCAGACTTTAGCCATGCCGGTAAGGATGTATTTACCTTTCAAATTATGCTCTTTCATATAAATTTGAACCTCCATCCGGCAGGCTGACACCAAGGCATGTCCCGTCAATCTTTCATTCATAGCTTTAATAAATGAATACTCAGTGTCGTCGTGTATGAAAGATATGCGATGATGATATTCCATTATATAATGTATTTAAGTATCTGTTGAATCTCCAAATATACGGATAAAATACGTAGCATAAATTAAAAAAGGAATATAAAAAGAGAATCCCGGCAAAGAAGTCCTCTGCCAGGATTAACTCAAACTTTCATTATTTTACTGCCTAACCAGTCTACCTTTGATTACCTCTCCTTACAATCCGTCCATATAGCTACAGATGTAAGTGAACTTGGTGAGGGCAAAAGTATACAGAAAAAGCAGAATATGATTTCTAAAAATGGTATTTCTAAAAGAAAAAGACAATCATCTAAACAGCAGCGACTTACCATCGCTATTTCAAAAGTATTTTGATGATTTCATATTCTTTTTGACGATTTGTCATCGTGTAAAATGGAGATAATAATAGCGAATGAAGGCATAATTTAATTTTTCAGACTTCAACGCCGTTTTGCAGCAAAGAAATCTTTCATCAAGGCAGCACAATCATCAGCAAGAATCCCTTTCACAACCACCGTTTTCGGATGTAATGCCTGTGGTGCATAACGCTGATATCCACGTTTTTCATCTTCAGCACCAAATACAAGCCGCCCCATCTGCGCCCAAGCTATTGCACCGGCACACATGACACAAGGTTCAACCGTAACATAAAGAGTACATTCATTCAGATATTTTCCGCCAAGAGTAGAAGCAGCAGCAGTAATTGCTTGCATTTCAGCATGGGCTGTCACGTCTGTCAATGTTTCTGTCAGGTTATGGGCACGTGCTATAATACGCTCTTTGCAAACAACAATCGCACCAACAGGCACCTCTCCTCTTTCTGCCGCCTTACGTGCTTCTGCAAGTGCTTGCTTCATATAAAAGTTATCGTCCACCACCCTTTTACCTTTAATTTATAATTTATCTCCGCATATCATGTTCTCCAAAAAGAGTCGGATAATCTTCTTCCATATTTTTATGGATAAACATGAGAATAGTCTCCCGAAGCCAGCGTGATTTATTCGTTATCTTGTACTTCTCCAAATAACGGTCTACAATCCGCAGCTCTTCCTCGCTCATCAGACATACGATGCGCTGTTCACGTTTCGGCTCTTCGGGTGTTGCTTTCGCACACGTTTTATCTCTCTTTCTCATATTTACTGCAAAATTAGTTTTACTTCTGTAAATACAAAGCAGAAAAAACGTATTTTTGCATAGAAACAGCTAAAATAGGGATAAATACAGGTATGGCAGCACACAATACCCTTGGAAAAGATGGAGAAGACGCCGCAGTAGCGTATCTGGAACGCAATGGATATGTCATTCTCCACCGTAATTGGCGCAAAAACCATCTGGAACTGGACATTGTGGCAGTCAAAGATGAATTACTGATTGTAGTGGAAGTGAAGACACGAAGCAATACGGAATACATCGAACCGCAAGATGCTGTTAATTGGCAGAAAATACGCCACATTGTAGTGGCTGCCGATGCATATATCAAGCATTTCAGTATAGACATTCCTGTTCGTTTTGATATTATCACCGCGGTCGGCGAAGCTGGAGCATTTGAAATAGAACATATTAAGGATGCATTTTATCCGCCAATGTTCTAAGTCAGCCGCCAACTTGATTTTACTTTTTAAATCTAAATTTGAGATTATGGATATAGAAACTGCCCGCGAATACTGCTTAGCCAAGAAAGCAGTCACAGAATGCCTTCCATTCGATGAGTATTCACTTGTAATGAAAGTTATGGATAAAATGTTCGTGCTGATTGACCTGGAATACTCCAACAAGATCTGTATGAAGTGCGATCCTGAGTATGCCATAGAGTTGCGCGAACGCTACTCTGCCATCGAAGGCGCCTATCATTTTAATAAGAAATACTGGAATCAGGTTTTTCTTAATGGCGATGCAGACGATAAGTTGATAAAGAGTCTCATTGACCATGCTTATGAGGAAGTCTTAAAGAAGTTCACCAAGAAAATGCGTGCCGAATATGAAGCCTTACCCTGACATGAATAAAGAGCCCAACGTGCATCTTCCCTCTGAGAAATTTCCTGTTCCCCTCCTCGTATTAATGGAAACAGACTCCACCAATCGGCACTTAACGCAACTTTGCGATGAACAAGGAATCGATATTCCGGAATTTATGACGGTGATTACCGAACTCCAGACTGCTGGTAAAGGACAACGTGGCAACAGTTGGGAATCGGAAGATGGTAAAAACATTACATTCAGCTTCGTACTTTACCCTACATTCATTGAAGCGCGTCAACAATTCATTCTTTCCCAGCTCATCTCACTCTCCATCAAAGAAGAATTGGATGAATGGGCTGAAGGTTTTTCCATAAAATGGCCGAATGACATTTACTGGAATGAAAAGAAGATTTGCGGCATACTGATAGAGAATGACCTTTCAGGACATCATATCGGACGCAGCATTTCCGGTATCGGAGTGAATATCAATCAGGAAGTCTTCCGAAGTGATGCTCCCAACCCGGTATCTCTAAAACAGATTACAAGAGAAGATCATGACAGATATCTGATACTTGCCAATATTATGAAACGAATAAAAGAGTACTATACCCTTTTGCAAACAGACTGTTCAGGTAAAATAGCAGACTTAATTAACACCCGTTATGCTCATTCCCTATTCCGTCGGAATGGCTTTCATCGCTATGCAGATGCGGACGGCGAATTCATTGCCCACTTGCTACGCGTAGAACCGGATGGGCGATTTATTCTTGAAGACCAGACAGGAAAGGAACGCGGATATTTATTTAAGGAAGTACAATATATTCCTTAAAGTGCAAGGCCTCAAGGCCCAACTAAAAGTTAGTATCAACTTACTCTCACTGCTCTCACTTTTAAAATAGATTGATGATAATTAGACTATTGAATATGAGTGAGAGTAAAAATCGGGTGTGAGAGTAAGTGACCTACTCTCACGCCCGTTTTTTACATTTTACGCCATAACCACCTTTCTTACAACACAATACCTTACATTTAGTGCATATATCGGACGAGTCTGTAATCCAATATTTTTAGCTTTCCTTCCCCGCGTAAATGGTGGATATACCCCATTGCAGTCGTTTTCATCATACCGCATATCCTTTGGAAGTCACCTCTTGTCATCATGTGGTGTTAACTGAAATAGCAGGTCAGTGAAGTGTTCAACATAGGGGGGTATTTTGTTTACTCTTAAGAAATATCCCGTTTACTCTTAGGAACAATCGGATGTCAACCTTGGTCAACAGGCTTGTTAACCAAGGTTGACCGGCTTGTTAGTCAAGGTTGATAAGCCTGTCAACCAAGGTTAACACCCAATCGGACTTACTGCAAAGATATAGAATCCTCTGTTTACTTCTCAATTATCATTGAAGCTTTTACAACAAAATGAATGGGCTGATTTTTTTGAAATGAATGCAGAATAATATGTTTAAAGCATTATGAATCTCTCACCTACCACTGATTTATTATTCAGCCACAAAAATAGAATACATTATCGCCAAGAAAATAAAATATTTTCCAAAGAAACACTATCTTTGTAGATATGAAAACAAACACACGATTCATACTACTAACCTGCCTGCTGCTATGCTTCTACGCATGTGACAGAAAACCTTACCCGCAATCACTGATTATAGCGGACAGTTTGGCAAGCATACAGCCGGATAGTGCTATTGCTCTATTAAAAACACTGGAAGACAACATAAAGACTGAATCAGAGTCTACGCAAATGTACTATCGATTACTCTGCATCAAAGCAAACGACAAAGCATATATACGACATACTTCAGACAGCTTGATACTGCTTGTATTGCATTATTATATAGAAAAAAGGGATGAACGGCATTTACCGGAGGCTTACTATTATGCAGGGCGAGTTTACAGAGATTTGGAGGATGCGCCGCAAGCACTGGATTATTTTGAAAAAGCAATAGAGACTTTGCCTGAAGATGCAAATTATCGCTTAAGGAGTAAGATATACAGTCAGATGGGAACACTATTCCTGTATCAAAAGACTTATGACGAAGCATTGAAAATGTTCAGGAAAGCACAAAAATGCAATATTATATTAAAAGACAGTATCAGTATGGCATTCAATTTAAGAGACATAGCCTACTCTTATCGATGCATTGATCAATATGACAGTTCTCTCTATTACTTCCAGAAAGCCTTTGATATAGCAAAACTTCAGAAAAAGCATTCTCTCATAACTATAGTCCAAAGCCAAATATCCAGTCTCTGCATAGAACTGGGAAAATACGATTTAGCCCGGCAAACTTTACAACCAGCATTAGACAGCTTGGACATTCGTAGCAAAAGTGGTATTTTCTCCATTGCTTCAGAACTTTCCCATAAAACGGGCCACATAGATTCCGCTATCTATTACTACAAAGAAATACTGAAATGCGGCACTATCTATGCCAAGCAGGCAGCTCATAAAGGGTTAGCGGAAATAGCAATAGATTGTAATAATCCTCAGGATGCACTACTCCACCTCCGCCAATATATACAATGCACAGACTCTATCCATAAAATTACAGATACAGAAACCGTTCGCCACTTAAACTCCCTATACAACTATCAAGTGCGAGAAAAAGAGAACAATCAATTAAAAGCGGAAAATGAGAAAAAACAAATTCTCATCATCTATATCTTTTCAATCGGGCTTCTTACCCTTAGTCTATCCTTTGCCTATTTACAATATAACAGACGGAAAAGATTACAACTCAGCATCCAACTGAAACAACTTCAACAACTGCAAAAAGAACAATACAAGAAAAGTGCTCTATTCATCGAAGAAAATAAACGTAACATTAAAGAACTCAAATATAAGTTGCAGCAAGCCGACCAAACAAATAAAGTTTTAAGAGACCAGTTGAAAGAACAAATAGAATTGACCCTTTGTGCAAACAAACAGGCTGAAATAAAATTAGCCAGACGCAAACAAGCAAGCACTATACTTCTAAAATCGGAAATCTACAACCATATTCAAAAGCAACTTCACACCACTAAAATCAGTAAAAATCTGCTTTCCAACAATAATTGGAAAGAACTTGAAGATGCCATAAATAATACCTATGAAGGTTTTACCGAAAACTTGCGCAAACTCTATGACTTGAATGAACACGAATACCATGTTTGTCTACTTATCAAGATAAATATATCTCCTATAGATATAGCAAAATTAACTATGCATAGCAAAGAAGCTATTACTTCTAATCGCCGAAGACTTTATGAAAAAGTATTCGGCAAGAAAGGTACCCCTAAAGATTGGGATAGTTTTATTCTCTCATTATAAGATATTTATCCAATATTTGCACACTTTTCCGCACACTGCTTACACACAGTAAAACAATATGCACACTCCAATGCACACTCTAATGCTTTGATTAAAATCCGTAATAGATTTTCTTTGCAAACAATAAGAACACTAAAACCTTTAAACAATGAAACGATTATTTTTCATTCTTATCAGCTTTATATTTTATATGAATTGTTTGGCACAAGAAATCATCATTTTGCTATACAGAGATGCTCCGAAAGACCAAACAATAGATGATCGCTCCTTATCTATGGAGCCTACTGTTTCACATGATAGAAACGTGATATATATTCACTCCGATATAGCAATAGAAAATATGCAAATCACAATAAGAGATAAATATAAAGATATTATATATACAAATCAGCTCACCATTTTACAAAGTCAAAATTATAGTTTCAGTTTTAATTCTTCCGGTGAGAAAGAATTCACTATAGAATTAAGTTACAAAGACATAAACCTACAAGGATACTTCACAATAGATTAATACAAATCCTCTCTATAAAACAAAGATAATCATGAAAAGAAAACTATTATTTAGTACGTTGCTTGCTATAGCTATTGGCTTTAGCAGCTGTCAGGATAGATGGGAAGAAAACAAGCCCGTTGAAAATCCTCCCAAGGTTCTTACCTATGACGAAGAATTAGCCATAGTGAACAACTATACAGAAATTGACACTATAAACAATCTTTATTCTGTTATAATAACAGACAGTATCATGCAAGCCGAACACTTAACAGATCCTAATGTTGAGCGAATATTCCGGGATATAGCAAAGACCAATAAAAGTATCAAAGAGGACATACAAGCTGGAATAACTACCACCTTAACCCTATATAACAACAAAGGATTCAAATCCTATACTGTAAATGAAAGTTCAATTATTAAAATTAAAGATGAACATATATCTGCTAAAGCACTTAAGACCCAAACAAGAGCTTTTCATGGAGATATGTCTTTTAATGCCGGTAATTGGTATAGTAGTTATATAGAATTCAGTGGCTCTGACCACATCACAAGCAATTTCTATGTAAATTCCTGTAATGGTTATTGGCAAGTAACTGTAACGTGTAAGACCGGAACAAGTGCAAACGGGAAAGTTTTCTCTACTTACGGCAGTAGAAACACTTCTGGAGGAATTAAAAGGTACTGGTGGACAACAGCTGGCGGTCAAGCACCCTTCGCATGGGAATTCCAAGGTAATGGTCCGATTGGAGGAGAAGCCAATGGAGCCATTGAATTTAGTGACACCTATTAAAATTAAAGATGAACAGAGAGGAGAACCCGCTTATCACAGAAATAAGCGGGTTTATTTTTTTAGTATGAAGCCTACTATAGCTTACTTGATTTCTATCTCTAACTTCTTAATCTTTTCCAAAGTATTTCCTGCCTCCGTCGAAGGGAACAACTGCAACACCCGCTGCAAATAATCTTTTGCCTTGGAATAGCCGTTAGAATAGACATCAGAAAGCCCATTACGATAACGGGCATATTGCATTCGTGTAGGAGAAGTTATCTTCTTATAATCATCTTCCAACTTTTTCTTTTCACGTTCTGCCTGTAAATAGAAATAATTTCCCAGAAAAATATTAGCTTGCAAATTATTAGCATCAAATATCAATACCTTCTCATAAGTTTTTACAGCATCTTTTTCTTTACCCCGCATCATCTCCATTTCGGCACACGATACAAGAGCAGGAACATCGTCTGAATGATACTGCAGAAATTCTCTATAAAATAAGTAAGCTTTATCATAATTCCGCTTACGTTTATAATAAGTGGCCAACTCATTTACCAAACGCGGAGCTACAGCGCTGTTTTTTTCCACCTGAGTCCAATAAAACATCTCAGTCTGATCTGCCCCAGCCTTTATCGACTGGCGAAACAGACTCACCGCATAGTCATCCTGCCCCTCAGATAAGGCAGCAGACACCTTTTGAAGCAACTCCCCAGCTGATTGTGCTGAGAGCACAAAAGGGAAAGCAACCATGAATGAAAATAGTAAAGTTAAGGTTCTCATCGCTTATTAATATTACCTAGTTCTTGTTTCCGCAAATATACTCATTTTTAAAATATTATGTATTATAAAAATTGTTATTATCAAATGCCTTTTTACCATTTACGACAAAAAGAGTACCTTTGTCGATAAATAGAACAAATCAGTGCTTTAAAATGATTGCTCAAACTCCGAATATTATCAATAAAAGAATACTTCAGATAGCTGTACCTTCGATCATTTCGAATATCACAGTTCCACTACTGGGACTGATTGATGTGACAATCGTAGGCCATCTGGGATCTGCAGCGTATATCGGAGCTATTGCCGTGGGCGGAATGCTATTCAACATCATCTACTGGATCTTTGGATTCTTAAGGATGGGAACCAGCGGAATGACATCACAAGCATACGGCAAACACGATATGGACGAAGTTACCCGACTTTTGTTACGATCCGTTGGAGTAGGATTGCTCATTGCCATTATTCTGGTGGCTTTACAATATCCCATCCGTAAACTGGCATTTACTTTTATACAAACTACAGAGGAAGTAGAACAATTGGCTACACTCTATTTCCAAATTTGTATTTGGGGAGCTCCTGCCATGCTGGGCCTTTACGGTTTTGCCGGTTGGTTCATTGGTATGCAGAATTCGCGTTTCCCAATGTACATTGCCATTACACAAAACATTGTGAACATCGCTGCAAGCCTTTGCTTTGTCTATTTGTTCCATATGAAAGTTGCCGGGGTAGCCCTGGGGACACTTACAGCCCAATATGCGGGATTCTTTATGGCATTATTATTATGGAGGCGATATTATGGCAAATTGAAAGTACGTATTGCCTGGCAGGAGATATTGAAAAAAGAAGCTATGCTACGTTTCTTTCAGGTGAACCGGGACATTTTCCTACGGACTCTCTGCCTGGTTATTGTCACGCTGTTTTTTACCTCCGCCGGAGCAGCACAAGGAGAAGTTGTATTGGCAGTCAACACTTTGCTAATGCAGCTATTTACTCTCTTTTCTTATATAATGGATGGCTTTGCTTATTCAGGTGAAGCGTTGGTTGGTAAATATATCGGTGCGGACAACCGTCCGGCATTGCACCGTACCGTTCGCCAGCTCTTTATCTGGGGAATCGGACTTTCTACGGGCTTCACATTACTTTATTTCTTTGGTGGCAAGGTATTCCTGGGGCTGCTCACCAATGAAGTTTCTGTCATCCGGGAAGCCGGAAATTACTTTTATTGGGTATTGGCTATCCCACTTGCAGGCTTCGCCGCTTTCCTATGGGACGGAATATTTATCGGAGCCACTGCCACCCGGCAAATGTTTTATGCAATGCTGGCCGCCTCAGCCGGTTTCTTCCTCGTTTATTACTCCTTACACGAGTGGATGGGAAATCATGCCCTTTGGCTGGCTTTCATCGTCTACTTATCTCTGCGCGGCATCATGCAGGCAGTTTTAAGTAGAAAAATTTTGTACCAAAGTTAATCATTACAGACAGAAAGCGTATATTTGCAAAAACTAAATGTAATATCATAATGGCAAAGTATAAAAGAGTTCTGTTAAAGCTCAGTGGTGAGAGCCTGATGGGCGAAAAACAATATGGCATTGACGAAAAGCGCCTTGCCGAATATGCAGCACAAATCAAGGAAATCCATGAGTTGGGCGTCCAGATAGGTATCGTCATCGGTGGTGGTAATATCTTCCGCGGATTAAGTGGCGCAAACAAAGGTTTCGACCGCGTGAAAGGAGATCAAATGGGAATGCTCGCTACGGTAATCAACAGCCTGGCATTAAGCTCTGCCCTAGTAGCCGCCGGTGTAAAGGCGCGTGTACTGACAGCCGTACGCATGGAACCTATCGGTGAGTTTTACAATAAATGGAAAGCTATCGAATCTATGGAAGCAGGCGAAGTGGTTATCATGTCTGCCGGAACAGGCAATCCGTTCTTTACTACCGACACAGGCTCTTCTCTGCGTGGCATTGAAATTGAAGCCGACGTTATGCTGAAAGGCACACGCGTAGATGGCATCTATACCGCTGATCCGGAGAAGGACCCTACTGCCACTAAATTTGACAAGATTACTTACGATGAAGTTCTGAAACGTGGCCTGAAAGTTATGGACCTCACTGCCACCTGCATGTGTAAAGAAAACAATCTGCCAATCATTGTATTTGACATGGACACAGTAGGCAATTTGAAGAAAGTAATGCAAGGAGAAGAGATCGGAACACTGGTACACAACTAATTTTCTCTGAAAAAACTCTGTATATCAGTGTGCTCTGTGGTGAAAATAATTATATTTGCAAAGTTTCAATTAAAGTACAATTCCAAAAACCGAAGAATATGAGAGACGTAAAAGACATCTTAGATGAAGCGCAAGAGAAAATGGATATGGCCGTTATGTATCTGGAGGAAGCATTGGCTCACATCCGCGCCGGAAAGGCAGACGTTCGTTTGCTGGATGGTATCCGTGTGGATTCTTACGGAAGCATGGTTCCTATCAACAATGTAGCTGCCGTAAATACTCCGGATGCCCGTAGTATCGCCATTAAGCCGTGGGACAAAAGCATGTTCCGGGTAATTGAGAAAGCAATCATTGACTCCAGTCTCGGCATTATGCCCGAAAATAACGGTGAGATTATCCGTATCGGTATTCCACCGCTTACAGAAGAACGCCGTAGACAGCTCGCCAAACAATGTAAAGGTGAAGGTGAAACTGCTAAAGTGAGTGTGCGTAATGCTCGCCGTGATGCTATCGATGCTTTGAAAAAATCCGTTAAAGACGGTCTGGCAGAAGATGCACAAAAGGGTGGTGAAGAAAAATTGCAAAAGATTCACGATAAGTATATCAAACAGATCGATGATATGCTGATTGCAAAGGATAAAGAAATTATGACCGTATAAAAACCAATTGACAATTGACAATTGAGAATTGACAAGTACCGAAAGAAACTGTAACTGAGGTATGTTGCCAAGCAATAATTGTCAATTGTCAATTTTCAATTGACAATTAAATTGAGGGGACTGGTAATAAAAAATACAGGTAGTTGGTATTTGGTAAAGACCGACGAGGGGAAATGTGTGGAGTGTAAAATCAAAGGTAACTTCCGTCTCAAAGGCATACGCAGTACCAATCCGGTAGCTGTGGGAGATTATGTGCAAATTATCTTGAATCCGGAAGGAACTGCTTTCATCAAGGAAATAGAAGACCGGAAAAACTACATTATCCGAAGAGCTTCCAATCTTTCTAAACAATCGCATATTCTTGCTGCCAACCTTGACCAAAGCATGCTTATTGTTACGGTCAATTATCCGGAAACCTCCACTACTTTCATCGACCGCTTTCTGGCTTCTGCTGAGGCATACCGCGTACCCGTTAAGATAATCTTTAATAAAACAGATGCTTATGATGAGGATGAGCTTCACTATTTGGACGGACTTATCAATCTCTATACTACCATCGGCTATCCCTGTTTTAAAGTTTCGGCCAAAACAGGTGAGGGTATAGAACAAATTCAGGAAGAATTGAAAGGTCGGGTAACACTTTTCTCCGGACATTCCGGTGTAGGAAAGTCAACCCTTATCAATGCGATACTGCCTGACCAAGAGGTAAAAACCGGTGAAATTTCCATCTATCATAATAAAGGTATGCACACCACTACCTTCTCTGAAATGTTTCCCGTTCCGGGAGACGGATATATTATCGATACACCGGGAATCAAAGGTTTTGGCACATTCGATATGGAAGAGGAAGAGATAGGGCACTATTTCCCAGAGATATTCAAATTCTCTGCAGACTGCCGTTATGGCAACTGCACTCACCGTCAGGAACCAGGCTGCGCCGTACGGGAAGCTGTAAAAGAACATTATATCAGCGAGTCACGCTATAGCTCTTACCTCAACATGCTGGAAGACAAGGAGGAAGGAAAATACAGGGCAGCATATTAAAATCATCATCACTTTATCACTTTTTTTAACGCTTCTCGTATTAAACCTTCCTGTTCTCAAGATGTCCAAATTCATGCTGACATAATCTGACGTAATACTAATACTGATACATGAATAAGAAAGTTAAATGGGGCATCATCATTTTTATTGGTGCCGGACTAATAGGCGGGGGTATTTATTCTCAACTCCCTAAGGAGAACAAAGAATTGGCGGCTGCAGACAAAGTGATGAGCACTAACCGCAATAATAAGAGAATACTGAATGTAAATGCAAAGATCATAAAACCTCAACTGCTGAAAGATGAAATAAAAATCAGTGGTAGCTTATTGCCTGATGAAGAGGTAGATCTTTCTTTCGAAACTTCCGGTAAAATTATTGAAATTAATTTCGAGGAGGGAAGCCAGGTAAAAAAAGGACAATTACTGGCTAAAGTAAACGACCGTCCTTTGCAAGCACAGTTGCAACGTCTTGTAGCCCAACTGAAATTAGCAGAAGACCGTGTATTCCGCCAAAATGCTCTGTTGGAAAGAGATGCAGTCAGTAAAGAAGCCTATGAACAGGTAAAAACTGAACTGGCAACCCTGAATGCAGACATAGATCTGATAGAGGCAAACATTGCACAAACCGAGCTTCGTGCACCATTCGACGGTGTGATTGGTTTGCGCCAAGTCAGTGTAGGAACTTATGCCTCTCCTACTACTATTGTAGCCAAACTAACCAAAATATCTCCACTGAAGGTAGAATTCTCCGTCCCCGAACGTTACGCCAACGATGTAAAAATCGGTGCAGGAGTGAATTTCGGACTTGAAGGTAAGCTCGAGACTTTCCACGCAAAAGTTTATGCCCGGGAATCCAGAATGGATCAAAACACCCATACGTTGACTTTACGTGCTCTCTATCCAAATGCCAACGGTTATGTGATGCCGGGACGCTATGCAGACATCCGTTTAAGCAAAAACGAGATTCAGGATGCCCTTGCCGTTCCATCCGAAGCGATTGTTCCGGAGATGGGTAAGGATAAGATATTTCTTTATAAATCGGGGAAAGCCCAGCCTGTAGAAATACAAACCGGCATACGCACGGAAGCCGAGACTCAAGTATTACAAGGTTTGCAGGAAGGGGATACTATTATAATCTCAGGAACCTTGCAACTCCGTACCGGATTACCTGTAACTTTGGATAACATTTATTAAACCGGATGCCTTATGAATATATCTGAACTCAGTATACGGCGCCCGGTACTTTCCACAGTGCTCACCCTTATTATCCTGCTTTTCGGGATTATCGGGTACAGCTACCTCGGCGTCCGAGAATATCCGTCCGTGGACAATCCTATCATTTCGGTATCTTGCTCCTACCCGGGTGCAAATGCCGATGTTATTGAAAACCAGATTACCGAACCACTGGAACAAAATATCAATGGTATTCCGGGTATCCGTTCCTTGTCCAGCGTCAGCCAGCAGGGTTCATCCCGTATTACGGTAGAATTCGAACTTTCCGTCGACTTGGAAACTGCTGCAAACGACGTGCGTGATAAAGTTTCACGTGCTCAACGCTACCTGCCCCGTGACTGTGACCCGCCTACGGTATCAAAAGCAGATGCAGATGCCATGCCTATCCTGATGGTGGCATTACAAAGTGATAAACGTTCTCTGTTGGAATTGAGTGAAATTGCCGACCTCACCGTAAAAGAACAATTGCAGACTATTGCAGACGTCAGTAGCGTTAGTATTTGGGGAGAAAAGCGTTATTCCATGCGTTTGTGGTTAGATCCGATCAAGATGTCAGGTTATGGCATTACCCCTATCGACGTTAAAAATGCAGTAGATAAAGAAAATGTAGAACTCCCGTCCGGAAGTATTGAAGGTAATACAGTGGAACTTACCATCCGTACATTGGGATTGATGCATACGGCAGAGGAGTTTAACAACCTGATCCTGCGGGAAGATAATAACCGCATTGTTCGTTTCAGTGATATCGGACGGGCAGAATTAGGTCCGGCGGATATAAAAAGCTACATGAAGATGAACGGAGTGCCTATGGTGGGTATCGTTGTGATTCCGCAACCGGGTGCCAATCATATAAAAATTGCCGACGCCGTCTACGAACGCATGAAACAGATGAAGAAAGACCTTCCTGAAGACGTGCAATATTCTTACGGTTTTGACAACACCAAGTTTATCCGTGCTTCCATTGACGAAGTAAAGGAAACCGTATATGTGGCATTTATCCTCGTTATCATTATTATTTTCCTCTTCCTGCGTGACTGGCGCGTAACATTAGTACCTTGTATCGTAATTCCGGTTTCGCTTATCGGTGCATTCTTCGTGATGTACCTGGCAGGATTCTCCATCAATGTGCTTTCCATGTTGGCAGTAGTATTAGCAGTGGGGCTTGTAGTGGATGATGCTATCGTTATGACGGAGAATATCTATGTCCGCATTGAACGTGGAATGCCCCCAAAAGAAGCCGGTATCGAAGGTGCTAAGGAAATTTTCTTCGCCGTAATCTCTACCACCATCACATTGGTGGCCGTATTCTTCCCCATTGTATTTATGGATGGTATGACAGGACGGCTTTTCCGTGAATTCAGTATCGTGGTATCCGGTTCGGTAATCATCTCTTCGTTTGCCGCACTGACCTTCACACCTATGCTTGCTACCAAATTGCTGGTAAAACAAGAAAAGAAAAACTGGTTCTATATAAAAACCGAACCGTTCTTTGAAGGAATGAACCGCATATATAGCCGGTCACTGGAAATCTTCTTACGCAAACGCTGGCTGGCTATGCCTCTTGTATTAGGTACTTTATTTATCATTGTATTCCTTTGGAATGCTATCCCTGCTGAAATGGCCCCCCTTGAAGACCGTTCGCAAATCAGCATTAACACCCGTGGAGCTGAGGGTGTGACGTATGAATATATACGGGATTACACAGAAGACATCAATCAACTGGTAGACTCCATACTTCCGGATGCAGAGTCTGTTACCGCGCGTGTATCAAGCGGTAGCGGTAATGTGCGTATCACATTGAAAGATATGAAGGATCGTGATTACATACAGATGGAAGTAGCGGAACAGATTTCCCGGGCGGTTCAAAAGAAAACAAAGGCACGGTCTTTTGTACAACAATCTTCTTCATTCGGCGGACGTCGTGGTGGCATGCCTGTACAATATGTACTACAGGCCACCAATATCGAAAAGTTGCAAGAGGTATTACCCAAATTCATGGCAAAAGTTTATGAAAATCCGGTATTCCAGATGGCTGATGTAAACCTGAAATTCAGCAAACCCGAAGCACGTATCAACATCAACCGTGATAAAGCAAGTATCATGGGAGTAAGTACACGCAACATTGCACAAACCTTACAATACGGATTGAGCGGTCAGCGTATGGGTTACTTCTATATGAACGGAAAACAATATGAGATATTAGGAGAGATCAACCGTCAGCAGCGTAATAAACCTGCCGACCTGAAAGGTATCTATATCCGTAGTGACAAAGGAGAGATGGTGCAGTTGGACAATTTGATTGAACTGACTGGTGGTATTGCCCCACCGCAGTTATACCGTTACAATCGTTTCGTTTCCGCCACCATTTCTGCCGGACTTGCCGATGGAAAGACTATCGGACAGGGATTGGATGAAATGGATAAAATAGCCAAGGAAACACTGGACGATACATTCCGTACCGCATTGACCGGAGACTCAAAAGAATACCGGGAAAGTTCTTCCAGTCTGATGTTTGCCTTCGTACTGGCCATCTTGCTGATTTACCTGATTCTGGCAGCTCAGTTCGAAAGTTTCAAGGACCCGCTGATTATCATGCTTACCGTACCTCTGGCCATTGCAGGTGCGCTGGTATTCATGTATTTCGGCGATATTACTATGAATATCTTCAGCCAGATCGGCATCATTATGCTGATTGGTCTGGTAGCGAAAAACGGTATCCTCATTGTAGAATTTGCCAATCAGAAGCAAGAAGCCGGAGAAGACAAGATGGAAGCCATCAAAGATGCATCACTACAACGTCTACGCCCTATTCTAATGACCAGTGCCTCTACCATTCTGGGACTGATACCGCTGGCATTCGCTTCGGGGGAAGGTTGTAATCAGCGTATTGCCATGGGTACGGCCGTAGTGGGAGGTATGTTGGTATCCACATTCCTGACCATGTACATCGTACCTGCCATATATAGCTATATATCCACTAACCGCAGTAAGTTAAAGAAATCATGAAACGTACGATTTTATCCCTCATAACGATTTGTTGCACCTCGCTTGTTTTGCAGGCGCAGATGCCTCAATCTTATACACTGAAATCCTGTCTGGAATACGGACTTCAAAACAATTATTCGTTGCGCATTACCCGTAATGAAGAACAAGTCTCCAAGAACAATGCAACATTGGGTAACGCCGGCTACCTGCCAACACTTGACCTGTCAGCAAGTTATAAAGGAACTGTTGATAACACTGACAGTAAAGTGCGTGCCACCGGAGAACACCTCAAAGAGAATGGTGTATTCGACCAGACCATGAATGTAGGTCTCAATCTGAATTGGACTATCTTTGACGGTTTCAACATCACCGCCAACTACCAACGGTTGAAGGAACTGGAACGACAAGGTGAAACAAATACCCGTATTGCTGTAGAAGATTTGATAGCCAATATTGCAGCGGAATATTACAACTACCTGCAACATAAAATCCGCCTGAATAATTTCCGCTACGCCGTATCTCTATCCAAAGAACGTTTACGCATCGTAGAGGAGCGTTATCACATTGGTAACTTCTCCCGTCTGGATTACCAACAGGCAAAAGTGGACTTCAATGCCGACAGTGCCCAGTACATGAAGCAGCAAGAGTTATTGCATACCTCCCGTATCCAACTGAACGAACTGATGGCAAATGAAGATGTGGACCAACCGATTGTTGTCCAGGATAGCCTTATCAACGTAGACGGCAGTCTGAACTTCGAAGAGCTTTGGAATGCTACCCTGCAAGCGAATGCCTCCCTGCTGAGAGCCCATCAAAACAATACACTAGCACAACTGGATTACAAGAAGGTTTGCTCCCGCGACTACCCTTATCTGAAGCTGAACGGGGGCTATGGCTATACTTTCAATAAATATGATGTTGCCACCAATATCCAGCGTGGTAATCTCGGAGCAAACTTTGGTCTGACTATCGGCTTCAACCTGTTCGATGGGAACCGCCGTCGGGAACGTAACAATGCGCGTATTGCCATTCAGAATGCCCGACTGGAACGGGAGCAACTGGAACAGGCATTGCGTGCCGACCTGAGTAATTTGTGGCAAGCCTACCAGAATAACCTGCAAATGCTAAACCTGGAACGTCAGAATCTTGTAGCCGCAAAGGAGAATCATGAGATCGCCATGGAGCGCTATATGTTGGGAAACCTTTCCGGTATCGAAATGCGTGAAGCACAAAAGAGCCTTCTGGATGCGGAGGAAAGAATCCTTTCTGCGGAATATAATACGAAAGTTTGTGAGATTTCCTTGTTGCAAATCAGTGGAAAGGTAACAAAATACCTGGAATAGAACAATTATTCCCCATCAGGCAAGTTTTTTTCCTCTATTTTTGCCGTCATAGAACTATAAAAACAATGATCATGAAAAAGATTTGCCTGTGTTGCCTGGCTCTAATCTGCCTGACAAACCTATTTGCACAAGAAACCGTGAACTACAAAGAAAAGATGCCGTACAAGACTTGGGTAAAGATGGCCCCCAAGCTCAACGACGAATTTTTTAAAACCGACGAAGCCATCCGCATTGGCGACAACGTCTTACTTTACCAGCAAACTACCGGAGGTTGGCCCAAAAACATTTATATGCCTGCCGAACTGACCCAACAGGAGTTAGAAGATGTACTTGCCTCTAAAGACGAAGTAAACGAAAGTACAATAGACAATGGTGCTACCAGCACAGAGATACAATATCTCTCACGCTTGTACCTGGCCACCCATATTGAGAAATACAAAGACGGGGCACTGGATGGTATTCGCTACATTCTCAAAGCACAATATCCCAATGGTGGTTGGCCTCAATTCTGGCCCCGTCCTAAAGGTTACTATACACATATCACCTACAATGACAACGCAATGGTAAATGTCATGGAATTGCTGCGTGAAGTATATGAAAAGAAAGAGCCCTACACCTATGTTCCCGACAGTATCTGTGACCGTGCCCGTGCCGCTTTCGACAAAGGTATAGAATGTATTTTAAAAACTCAGGTAGTACTGAATGGAAAACCGACTGTATGGTGTGCACAGCATGATGAACACACCCTTGCCCCCGCCAAAGCACGTGCTTATGAACTTCCCTCACTGAGTGGTGCCGAATCGGACAACATCGTCATTCTGTTAATGTCTCTGCCTGATCCTTCAAAAGAGATTATCGAATGTATAGAGAACGCTATCGAATGGTTCAAAGCATCAAAGATTGAGGGAATGAAGAAAGAGTTCTTCACGAATGATGAAGGCAAAAAAGACTTCCGTATGGTTCCATGCACAGATTGTCCTCCCCTGTGGGCACGCTTCTATACTTTAGAAGACAACCGTCCGTTCGTTAGCGATCGTGATGGGGTGAAGAAGTTCGACATTTCCGAAATCGGATATGAGCGCCGTAACGGATACAGTTGGTATAATAGTGACGGGCTGAAAGTATTCAAGAAATACGAGCAGTGGAAAAAGAAACACAATAAATGATAGTTTCGGACAGGTGCTCGCATCTTCTTTTTCTCACTTAATAGAGAATAGATACTCACCAAGATGAGAATAAACAGAGAAAGCTGCCCCAAGGAGTTAATAAACTTCTTCGGGACAGCTTTTACTTAATCTATAGAAAGAGAATGCTTACTTACTACAATTCCATGGTTTCAGTTGCTTAAAGAAATCATTGCCTTTATCATCTACCAGGATAAATGCCGGGAAGTCTTCTACTTCAATCTTCCAGATAGCTTCCATACCGAGTTCGGGATATTCCACACATTCGATACTCTTGATATTGTTCTGTGCCAGGATAGCAGCAGGACCACCGATAGAGCCGAGATAGAAACCACCGTATTTCTTGCAAGCATCCGTCACCTGCTGGCTACGGTTACCCTTAGCAAGCATAACCATACTACCACCATGACTCTGGAACAACTCTACATATGAGTCCATACGTCCCGCAGTAGTAGGACCCATAGAGCCACAAGACATTCCGGCGGGAGTTTTAGCAGGACCGGCATAATAAATAGGATGATCCTTGATGTATTGTGGCAGGTCTTCACCACGATCCAGACGTTCTTTCAGCTTAGCATGAGCAATATCACGTCCCACGATAATCGTACCGTTCAGTGACAAGCGGGTGGCTACCGGATATTTAGTCAGTTCTTTCAGAATATCTGCCATCGGTTGGTTCAGGTTTATCTTAACGACGGCACCTTCGCCTGCATGACGCATTTCTTCCGGAATGAGTTCACCCGGATTGCTGTCCAGCTTTTCAATCCAGATACCATCCTTATTGATCTTACACTTGATGTTACGGTCGGCAGAGCAGGAAACGCCCAATCCTACCGGACAAGAAGCACCATGACGAGGTAAACGAATGATACGTACATCGTGAGCCAGATATTTACCGCCAAACTGTGCACCGAGACCAATCTTGTGAGCTTCCTTCAGTACTTCTTTTTCAAGTTCCACATCGCGGAAAGCACGACCGTATTCATTACCGGTAGTTGGTAATTCATCGTAGTAATGAGTAGATGCCAACTTCACAGTCAACAGGTTCTTCTCTGCAGAAGTACCACCGATGACGAAAGCAATATGATAAGGAGGACAAGCAGCTGTACCCAGGGTTTTCATCTTCTCAACAAGGAAAGGAACCAATGTACCGGGATTCAGGATTGCCTTTGTTTCCTGATAGAGATAAGTCTTATTTGCCGACCCCCCCCCTTTAGTCACACAAAGGAATTTATATTCCATACCTTCGGTAGCTTCGATATCAATCTGTGCAGGCAGGTTACATTTTGTATTCACCTCGTCGTACATATTCAACGGAGCATTCTGAGAGTAGCGCAGGTTTTCTTCAGTATATGTTTTGTAGACGCCCAATGAAAGTGCTTCTTCATCGCAATATCCGGTCCATACCTGTTGTCCCTTTTCACCATGAACGATAGCCGTACCGGTATCCTGGCAGAAAGGAAGCACGCCTTTAGAGGCTACTTCTGCATTACGCAGGAAAGTTAGTGCTACATATTTATCATTATCACTTGCTTCCGGATCGCGCAGAATCTTAGCAACTTGCTCATTGTGCGAACGGCGCAACATGAATGACACATCGCGGAAAGCCGTATTAGCCATTGCCGTGAGACCTTCTTTTTCAATCTTCAGCATAGGTTTCCCTTCAAACTCGCTTACGGATACATAATCTTTTGTAAGCAGATAATACTCTGTCTTATCTTCTCCATGCTCAAACATAGGTTGATAATGGAACGGAGGTGTTGTTGCCATAATTACTCGTAAATTAAATTAATGAATCGTAGCACAAAGGTAAGAACTATTATTGAAATATTTCTTTAATTAGCGTAAAATGATGCTATCCGCTGCATACGACTTATCAGTTCGTCACCCAATGCTGTCTTATCTTCAATATGTTTCAGCACAGCAGTGACAAAAGGATTACTTTCGAAATCTCCACGCACCTGTTCAAAGTCCATTTCTTTCTCTGCACGCGAACCATCGGCACCAAAGCCCGTCATGGAGGCCAGTGAGAATTCTTTCTTAGCGTCATCGTACACCATACAGTCCAGCCCAACTACAGCTTCTTTCCACTTTTCTACAATACGGATGATATCTGCCGTCGTAATATTCTCAGGCTTGATACCATAAAACTCTTCTAACTTCTCATAAGCCCAGGTCCATTCGTAAGTATAGTAGTTCTGATGCATCTTCTCGAATTCCGCATTAATAGACTTCAGACGATCCACTTTACCACACTCTATATCATTGATTAAAGCATCTATCTCGCTCTTCGGAGCTATCAATCCGGAAATATCCACCCACTCACCACTACCTATCACCGTATCAGGTTTCAGACGGGCACGTATTTCTTCGTTACTCTTAAAATCAATACCTTCCAGACGCTTGATTACAGAGTTCCCAAGGAATTTATGAATAGCTATCTCATAGAACTTTATCCCCTTCACTAACGCTGAATTACGGATTTTAGCACTATGGAAAGAATAAATATCAGAAAGTTCTCCGGAAGCATGGCGCAGATTCTGCAAAGTCTCTCGCCCCTTAAACATCTTTTGTACAGTATAAGGACTGAGCAAGTTGTAATTGATGAAATCCAACTTATTGGTATCAGTACGTCCGTCACGCTTCGGCCATTTCTGCGCATCACGGATGGTTCCGACACTCCTCAAGTTAACGCCCGGCACAAGATAAGTGGTATTATTCTGTTCTATCAGATAGGAAAAAGGCAGATTGGATGTATCGGAATGATTGACGTGACGCCCCATCACCAACGAAAAGGCTCCCACACGGGCAGGCCATAGAATATAAGAGTCGGAAGTAGTCTTAGCACCGCGTTCCAAAGTACCTTGGTGAATAGGACCTAACTTATACATATGGTTACTTTGGTTAGATCCGGAACCGGCATTCATAAATGAGAACATACCGGCAATCAATAAGGTGGATTTATGATGCGTCACCGTGAAAGGTCCGGCAAAAATAGCACATGCTTCACCATTTTCTCCTTGACAATTGCTAAAAAAGAGTGAATCGGATGCTGAATAGTTATGCCCCAGACGACAAGCCTGCCCTATGAAACAGCGGCTTAACATCGCCCCATCATCTATATGCGAACCGGACGAGATGATAAAATCATCACAGATCACCCCATGACCAAGATGTACCGGTGCCTCTTCATTACTATTGATGCTTCCATTATAAAGACGACACGTCCCACAAATGTGGCAATAATCTCCAATACGTACGTTCTTGATAGATCCAGTATTGAGTATCATGACATGGTTGCCAATGCTACCTATTGCAGAAGCATGCTTATTGGAATAAAAATCAGTGATAGCCTTCATCCGGCAAATCAGCTCCGGACGGTGACGGTAAAGTGCCAGGATATAGGCTTGATGCGCAGAAAGTTTATCATTGATTAGTACCTCACGCCCACCTGTTTCATTCAACACGGATACCTCTACCCCATTACCAAATTTACTCAAACCATCTACCAGGATAATATCCACATTCTCAATAAATGTATCATGCCCGATTTCATAATTAGCAATGTAATTCTGGATATTCTCTATGCAACAGTTATCTCCTACAGAAACATTGTGTAGCGTCACATGGCGCAGACCGGAGTGTTTCTTGATTCCTCCCGGTAGTGTGAATTCTGATTGAAACACACCTAAACGTACATTTCCCGAAAACCGGGTATGATGCACAAATTCGGTAACAAAGTCTTCCGCTACCGTTACTTTCCCCCAATCATCTGCCAGACACGACTGGCTTTTCAACCGAAGTATCTCGTCTTCGGTTAAATGTCTGTAATCCATAATAAGTAAATTAAGAATGAAGAATTAATTCTTCATTGATTAGACCTCTTCTTCTTCGTAGGTCTGATAAAGAAAATCGTTATAAGGGTACTTCTGTACATGCAATTCTTTTACACGCGCATAAACTACACTCTTCAGTTCCTCTAAATTGATCTTCTCGCGGGCAGAGATAAAGAGGCAATTATCCTCCATCTTTGCCATCCAAGTCTTCATCAGTTCCTCGAGTGTCAAGTTTTCCTTTGTTCTGGGGGTAAGGTCGTCAGCCGCTTTCTCCACATAGGTATAAGCGTCTATTTTATTAAAAACAAGTATCATAGGCTTACCGGATGCACCGATATCTGCCAGAGTTTTATTGACTACTTCTATTTGTTCTTCAAAGTCAGGATGTGAAATATCCACAATGTGCAACAGCAAATCCGCCTCGCGCACTTCGTCCAGAGTTGATTTAAAAGAATCGACCAAGTCTGTCGGCAACTTACGGATGAAACCAACCGTATCTGAAAGCAAGAACGGCAGATTATCAATAATCACCTTGCGCACTGTAGTATCCAATGTCGCAAACAGCTTGTTTTCTGCAAAGACTTCACTCTTCGCCAGCAGATTCATCAATGTAGATTTACCCACATTGGTATATCCCACTAGTGCCGCACGGATCATGCGCCCGCGGTTCTTCCGCTGAGTTGCCTTTTGTTTATCAATCTCTGCCAAACGCTCTTTCAGCAATGACATACGGTTCAAGATGATACGACGGTCCATTTCCAACTGCGTTTCACCCGGACCACGAAGTCCCACGGAACCTTTACCGCCACCGGCGCCGGAACCACCACCTTGGCGTTCCAAGTGAGTCCACAAACGTTGCAAGCGGGGAAGCATGTATTTATACTGTGCCAGTTCCACCTGCGTCTTTGCATTGGCTGTCTGTGCGCGCATGGCAAATATGTCGAGAATAAGCGAAGTACGATCTAATATCTTGATCTTCAACTCCGCTTCAATATTACGTATTTGTTTCGCAGAGAGTTCATCATCGAAAATCACCATACCGATTTCCCGCTCGGCTTCCTCTTCGCTCCGGATATATTCTTTTATTTCTTCCAGTTTACCCTTGCCGACGTAAGTCACAGAATGTGCCTGATCCAGCTTCTGAGTAAATCGTTTCACTACTTCCGCCCCGGCTGTCTCAGCCAAGAATTCCAGTTCATCGAGGTATTCGTTTGTCTTACGTTCATCCTGCATTTTCGTAATGAGACCAACCAATACCGCCGTTTCTGCCTGTACTTCGGAGATTACAAATTCTTTCATTTACTATACCTATTTATTAAATATTGGGCGACAAATATAATTATTTTTGTAGAATTCCTTCTGCTATTTTCTCATTTAATTCTGGAACAATGTCTTTATAATCAGCACGACGACCACATGCATGTATTTCCAATAAAGGATATTTATCAAGAATATGTGACATCAAATCGTCCATGGAAGGTGCTGTGGGCAACTGGCTATACTCTTCATATGTATAGGTAAGAAAAGCCACATTAGGACCTATTCCTTTATTATCCAACAAGTAGCCTTTATTCAAAACAGTAGGCAGACGCAATCCATTACCCATTTTCAGATCCCCGGGTGCGGGATAGGATAAGATACGTGTACGAGCCTCATCCATTATCACCGGTACCTGATGTGAATAATCAGCCTTTGTCTTATAGACATAGACTATTGGTGAAGTAGAGGCTGGACTCCCCCCTGTCAGTTGTGGAATAATCGCCACAGAATTCATTTCTATCTTTTGCATGTCCGATGTAACCGTTGTTTCTTTTTTCGCAGAGCGACAACCTACCAATAGTACAAGTAAAGTCGCTATTACAATATTAATTTCTTTTTTCATTTTAAAAACTTACATTGTTGACTTCCCTTATCTGTTATAACCTGCAATATATACACTCCCGTAGGATATTCCCGACAAGAGAAAGTTATAGTTTCTTTTCCTTCAGACAATATTTGTCTCAATAAACGTCCATTTACATCATATATATTCAACGTATGGGAATTCTCCGGCAAATGAGCAATCACAGTTCCTTGTTGCTTATCACAATAAACAGTAAACTGAGTTTCTTGTTCGGTCTCGATTATTGGGGTAGGATCAGTTTTAACGATAATCTCATTCGTAGTATCAGAACCACCACGAACAATTTTCCAATCAGCATCATTTGTTCCTTTGTAAACTGCAACAATACGATCACCGGGCTGTGGAGACAATGAGATTTTACAAGGGAACGTAAAAGCCATACCACCATACGTATTCATGCTTGGAATAGATGAAGTACCTGATATAAGTTCTCTAACATTCTGATTCTTATCAACTATGGCTAAAGCTACTTTCCCAGAAAACGGAATTAATCCGAGATTCCAGAAGAAGCCGCATTTCACTGTAAAATTAGTATTTACATTAAACTGTGTTTCAGAAGTCATCAAACCGGAATAAGATTCTCCACTACCAGTTTTTCCGGCAAGCATCCCCAGCAAAGTCTGATAGTTTGAATTTCCTTTTGCCGGCTTTAGCCCAAACAAAGCATCTTGGTTCGCAATGAAACCACCGCCTGTACTACCGCCTGCCCCCTGATCATCCGGATTTAAAGCGGAAATCAGAAAGAAACCATTGCTATGCCCACTCCATCCCCAATTTACTCTGAAATAATTCTCTGTTGTGTATGCATCCAGTATAAACTGATGCCCTTCATTACTAAGAGTAGCTCCACCATAAAGTACAGGACCTACTGTCATTATTTCATTTTCCACCATTTGTATCCATTCTGTATCCGAGTACCATTCGCGACGAAGACACAACATACTTTTATCGTACTTCATATACTCAGCCAGTCCACGGACTGCTGTCAATGTAGCAGCACCGGTACCACCAGCAGAAGCTATATTGAACTCAGCCTGAGCCATAACACCACAATCGTACATCAAAGTTGCAACTTCATTTTCGGTGACTTCTGAAGAATTCCAATCATATTCAAGTGGCATATTATTCCACGCATAAGTATTGCCTAATGTCCTTTCTGGCACTGTCTGGGAAATTTCTCTTCCATTTATATGTGCTGTATAATTGTAAGCCGGAAGAGTTCCCGTACCCACATCCGGCCATTCGTAATATCTCATAAGTATGGCTACAGCCGTTGCAACACAACCTGTTACAGTTCGAATGCGATTAATTTCAGGACAAAGGAAGTTATAGGGACTTAACTGATCCCACTTTGCCGTTTCATATTGTTTCACCACGTCTCCCGTAGTCATGTCCGACACTCCTCTCCATGCTTTGGATACAACATCGGAAACATTCAGTCCTGTCTCTCTGGCTCTATTGATCTGCTCTCTCAACCCATTCATCCAACTTTTCAAATTAGAAGGCATCCCATCTACCACAAAGTTATCCGTAAAAGAATACCCCAATACGGGCATAGCCACATCATCTCCGGCAATAATAACAAAGCCTTTCCGATCGGTATTATTAAAAACATAGAAAGCCGGAAGATTCCCTGTGCTACGAGTACTCAGATCTTCTCCATCCCAAACTAATTGCAGCTGTGGTGATACAGAAGTGTTACGGGTTTGAACATTCGTTTTAAAGAAATCGGCAGCTAAAGCATGAGCCTGCTCTGCTGTTACATTATCAGCAAGAAGCCGACTTGTAAGAAGAATTAATAGAAAGAGTAGTGTACACCTCATATAGTTAGGGGTTAGTTGTTTTAGTAGCACCTCAACAAATGACACAAATCACTATCTTGTTGTTCATTAGAAAGACAAAATTACTGAAATATATGGTTCGTCAGATGATTTTGAATACTTTTTTTTGATGATCCTATCGCAAATGAACGTTTTAGAGTGAAAATCGTTCATTAGAATATAAAAAACAAGGCCATCCCAAGTTAATAGAATAGCCTCGCCCTTCATACCATAAATATATAGTCTAACGTTTCATAAACTTGCTCTTGTATACCTTACCATCAGCCGACTGTAATACTACAATATAGTAACCTGCGGTCAACCCTCTTACTGGTATGGAATATTCTTTTTTATCTCCGGACTCTTTTTGCTGTATCATCTGTTGTCCGGACAGATTATAGACAGAGATCATTTGGACAGCATTAGAAGTACGGATATTAAGAATATCGTCTACTGGTTGTTGACAGACAACTAACCCGTCTTTATCAGTCACTTCATCTTCAATACCGGTAGCTGGTCCTACAGAGAAAGAAAGATAACGAACTGGCGTAGGGTTCCCACTTGCATCAGGTTTAAACAAACCAACCGTATGATCCCCTACACCTACATTCAAAGGAATTTCCATAACAAGATTAACTGCCTGCCCTGCTTCCACAAATACATTTTGATAGTGCACACTGGACGCATACTGATCATCATACTGAAAAATGGCCACTGTTAATGTCCCAGCATATACATTTCCATTGCCAGATAATGAAAGATCAGCCAACATTTTTAGATTCTCACCCATTTGAAGCTGTGTCTTCTCCAGACGGGGTTGACTGACTTTTAAATCGGCAGTTCCATACGCTTCCTTTATGCTAACCGGAGTTAACCCACCGATAGTATACGTAGCTCCTCCCCAATCCATGCAGGGACAAATATAATAATCTCCGGCAGGAATATTGGTAGTCACGCCGTTCTCTGTAACAGCCAAATCTCCGGATACAGCCAATTCTCTATTCACCGTGCCCGGCTTTATTTCAACCTGTACATCTCCGACTATCGCTACAAAGTTCTGTTCTTTATCAGCTTTAAAAAGTGCAACACCCACTAAACCATAATATTCATCCGATGTACTTTTATTAGAAACCAACATTTTGAAATCTCCCTTGAGACCACTATACAAATTATGTACTAATTCCACATTTACTTCTATGTCTTCTCTATAACTAAGATTACCACTAAACAGAGTCAAAGTACATTTATTACCAGCCACAACAAGAATGAGTTGTGCTTCAGAACCTACGTAACCACGCACACGGCTCCATGTTGCTTCGCGCTCATCTTTGGTAGCTGCATATACAGAATAAGTTCCATCAGCAAAATCATTGGGTATTTTCAGATTAGAAAGAACAAGAGTATTATATCCTTCATACGTATTTATCATCGTAGCCAAAGCAATCTGCCCTAATATTGACTGCTTACCATCTTTTTCTGCTATCACTGCCAATTTACTATTCTTGCATGCCATACTCATATTGAATATCTTAGTAATCGTCAGTTTAAACACGTCTCCCTTATCAATTTCTTCTTTATTTACTTCCAACTCCGTCATATAAAAATGAGAAGTAAAGTTTGAAGAAGAAGTAGGTGGCTGTATCCCCAGATACATTCCTTGGCCTCTCGTAAATCCTCCTCCTAGATTACTTCCACCACCAATACCGGGAGAATCAGGATTCAGAGAAGAAACCTCAAAGTACCCATTATTCATTCCACTCCATCCCCAATTGACATGAACCATATCCTGAGTATCATAACCATCAAAGACAAACGCATGTCCTCCATCATCCGATGAGCCAAAATAGTAGATAGGACGTCTCTCGTTTATTTCTGATTTAATCAGATTCATCCATTCGGCAGAAGTAAAATATTGACGATATACCAATCCCAAATTACCATCATACCCAAAGTAGTCAATTAAAGCTTGGCCTACCTGATATGAATAAGCTCCTGAACTATAAGGTGAATACTGCATATCAACCGCCACACCGCAGGCCGACATTAATTGAGCAACAGCGTCAGCCTGTTCGGCAGTATAAGTTCCAGAATATTGCGGAAGCATATTATTCCAGTCAAAAGTAGTATTTCCATAATCAAAAGAACATTCAATTCCATTAGGAGCTTTATAAGAATGAGTACCTTTTCCTTTTACTGGGTATTCATGATATTTCAAAATCATAGCCATTGCCGTAGCTACACATCCCGTCACACAGCGTTCTCCCTGATAAAGGGGACAGGTATTATTGTACGGTGCACTTTGATCCCAACATATACTTCCCAGCAAAGGAGATACAGATGCCGGAAAACTTGTTTTAGTAAGTAATTTAGGTTCAGTAACTGCTTTTTCGCCATTACCCAGTTCAGCATAGGCAGCATTATATAATTCCAACCACCCAAGTATATTTACCGGTAAGTTTTCAGTTATGAAACTCCCATTATCCGAATAACCCAACACAGGTTTCATACGGTCATCACCGGATACTATGACATAGGCAGACTGCTCATAGTTATAAATATAAAAAGCTGTTCCTTCCACGCTACGGGTAGATACAGATTTTAGCAAATCATTGGAAACTGTCACCAACTGAATATCACCAGCATTACGGGTTACAGCCCCGGATGACTGCATAAAGAAAGAACGGGCAATAGAAAGAGCTTCTTCCGGAGAGCGCTGGGCTGTCCATGCTGTTAAGCTACACAGAAGAACCAAAAACAGGAGTAGTAATTTCTTCATAGGCATCATTTATTAGAATAATTAAAAGAAAATTGCAAATTTACTGAAATTCGATACACCGCAAATATTTTCATCTACTATTTTGTATATTAACAAAGACAAGAGTGTATTAAAAAAAGCACCCCAAAGGCGATATCGACATTTGGGGTGCATATTTCTAATACTCAATAAGTAATTTTTATATTAATGCTTCTTACTTAATCATTAATTCTGAACAGGTGTCGGCGGAATCGCTGCTTCATTATTATCTGCAGGAGTAATAGCTTTATTTACTGCAGTTTCACATTCAGGAATTGTATAGATCAAAAGTGGGGATTCAGCAGCAATATCTGCAAATGTACTACCTGCTGGGAAATTAGTGCCAATACGCTTAATTGGTTTCTTCAAACGCAAAACATCAAATAATGAGAACCCTTCGCCCCATAATTCAATACGACGTTGGAACCATATCTCATCTATAAATTCGTCTAAATTAGTTGCATTGCAAATATACGTAGCATCACGATACCCCTTTACAAAAGCCTCCAATTTCTGTTTACCGGCAGCAAGATTATCTCTACCAGTAGCTTCAGCCTCAATCAATAACATCTCCTCAACACGCATTAAAGGCCAGTCTTGTGCATTGTCAGAATTAGCTATCTGCCCTCCTTCAGGACCAAACTTAACATTTACATATGGAGAGAATATTGTTGAACCAAAAAGTCCATTTGCCCATCCGTAAGCATTCTGAGCTCCATACGCATTAACCAAAGCATCCGAATGAAGCTGATCATCCACCCACCATGCCTTACGAACATCAGACGCTGATATCTCTGCCCATAATTTGTTATTAATAGCCCTAAATGACACATCTGTAGCACTGGCTGCAGTAGTATATCCCATACCTGTAAGTGAACAAAGATGAGAAGCCCAATTTACAATACCAGTTTTCACGACTCCATCTTCTGAAGTAATCACAATCCCCCAAATCCAAGAAGCATCACTGGCATCATAAAATCTAGGGACACTAACTTCTTCTATAGAGTAAGGACGAGCACCTGCACATGCTTTAGCAGCATCTGAAGCAGCAGCAGCCCAATTACCCATTAATAAATTAGTACGCGCACGAAGTCCATAAGCAACTTCTGCCGTTATCTGTGCTTTATCCTTACGAGTAACAGGATTTTCTGCCAAATAAGAAATTGCAGTATTCAAATCAGACATAATTTGAGTATAAACTTGCTCTACTGTTGCACGAGGATTGTTTAATTTCTCATCATCTGTCATTGTATCCAGAACCAAAGGTACACCTTTTGCTGATTCATGACCAATATAAGTAAACTGATAAGTCTGGATCAGTTGTAAATAATCGAATGCACGTGAAGCTAATGCCTGCCCAAAGTAATTCTTTACTTTAGCAGTACGTTTATCTTCAGGGAAAGCAGCCGACAATGTTGCAATACAGTCATTTGCTGTTTTCAGATGGTTATAGTAATTCTTCCAGATAAACTCATTAAAAACAGAAGTAGTTATACGGTCTCTGAACTTCTGCTGGGATATATATTTATTGTAACCAATAGCATCATTCTTGCAAGTCATATCCTGCCCTGCCTGATCGTAAATCATACATATAGCCGGGAAACCATAGTCAAAATGATAACCGGTAGAGTTAGGATTACCCAATGTTCCTAAAACATTCAATCCACTTTTTAAACCATTCAACTCAGACTCAATACGTTCCGGAATCATGGAGATAACTTCATCTTTTTGGTCTTGCGTCATGGTCGAGCCTTCAGGATACTTATCCAGATCACACGCAGCCATTACAAAAACAGATGAAAGTAACAATATACTCTTATTTATTTTCATATTTTCTTGCTTTTTAAAGGGGTTAGAAAGAAAGGGTTATACCACCAGAAATAGTTCGTATCGGAGAATACACATCAGCACTTGATGCTGTATAGCTCTGACGAGGATCCAATCCTTTTCGTGCACTGAACAAAGCAACATTGTCAGCAGCCATATATATACGCATAGAACTGATTAACATTTTGCGGGTCCAGTTTTTAGGTAATGTATACCCTACCGTAATATTATTAATACTTAGATAATCCGAGCTTGTCAGGAAACGGTCTGACAAAGAATTGGCATACTGCGCAAATACGTTGATCTGCGGAATATTACTTGTCTTATTTTCCGGAGTCCATGCATTCAGAATATCTTTATGCCAGTTCTGTCCAGGATCATCACCTGCATGCATCAAGGATACATATCCATTATCATACACGCGACCACCTAATTGATAAGCCAATGAAATAGCAAAATCAAATCCATAAACATTCAAACGAGTACCAAATCCACCATATACTTTCGGAAGAATATCACCCGTTGCATGGCGAGTTGCATCTGACCAATTCTGAGTCTTTTCCTGACCAGTAACATTACCGTTCGCATCTGTTATATCTTTATAGTAAAGAGCAACTCCCGTTTCCTCATCTACACCTGCATATTTACGCAAATAGAATTGATACATAGACTCCCCCTCCTGATAAATACGGCTACCATCAATCAATTCGCCATTCAAATCAGGATGCAGTTTCTGGATTTTATTCTTAAAATGAGTCAAGTTGAAGTTTACACTCCACGTAATATCATTAGTACGGATAATATCACCATTCAAGTCAAGTTCAACACCACGATTAATCATAGAACCTACATTCATTGGAATTGCAGAATAGCCTACTGACGGATTAACTGGTTTGTTATACAACATATCCGTAGTCTTACGGCTAAAATATTCGATCGTACCGTTCAAACGTTGGTCAAAGAATTCGAAATCAAAACCAGTATTGAAGCTATGAGACGTTTCCCAAGTGATATTCTTATTACCTTTATATGCAAGAGAAACAGAGAAATCATCATTACTATTAGATACAGAGTACTGATCTTGATAAGCATAATAATTACCAATATTATCATTGCCTTGTACACCATAACTAGCCTTAAACTTCAACATGTCAATCCATGTTAAATCACTCATGAAAGCCTCCTTATTCAGCAACCAGCTGGCACCTACAGACCAGAAATTTCCCCAACGGTGGTCAGGATGAAAGCGAGAAGAAGCATCACGACGATAAGAAGCACTTGCAAAATACTTACTATCATAATCATATTGGGCACGTGCTAAGAAGCCCTGAGTTGCATAATTAGTAGTTGCAGAATAAACAGCTGGAGTCTTGATTGCATTATTTATTTCTATAATTGTAGGATTATACAATTTCTGCTTACTACCGGACAAATACTGAGATTTATAATTATAAGATTCAAATCCTGCTAACAAATCTATATTGTGTATCCCGAAATTATTCTTATAGGTAAGCAAATACTGTTGGTTTACACTGAAAGTACGAGAGTGCTCCATAGAAACAAGACCGCCAACACTTTCTGAAGCATACTGGCCATAATACGGGTTAACCAACTCTGAATAACGAGTATTATCCAAATCCATACCCCAGTTTCCAGTAGCTTTCAAACCTGGCATAAACTCAATTTCAACGAATCCTTTCGCACTAAGAATATCCATTAAGAATTCACGTTTATCCAACTGTAGTGAAGAAGCAGGGTTAGAATTGGACAAGAATGGACGATTCAGAGCCTCAGTCTTTCCATTCACCTGCCTGTTATACATACCATTACCATAGTCGTACATTGTATAACCACGGCTGTCCTGTTTAATGCTACCATCTGCATTACGAATATATAGAGGATAAATAGGAGCTATATTATTAGTAATATAAAACAAGTTCATACTACTTCCTGTCTTTGTTTGTTCATCAGGATAACGGCTCTTTACATTGGCATATGAGAAATTTGCACCTACTTTCAACCATTCTTGTACCTTATAGTCTGCTTTCAAACGAGTAGAGAGACGAGAATAACCAGAGCCCGGAATAATACCACTGTCATCCAGATAACCTGCTGACATATAGTAGGTCATCTTATCACTTGAACCACTAATACTAACATTATATTCCTGACGCAAATTACTATTATCAAACAATTCTTTTTCCCAATCATCTGGTGTTACATAATAATCACCATAAACAGAACCAATTTTAGCATTAGGGTTAATTTTACCATCCATACCAATTACATTTTCTCCATTCGGCGTTGTATATATAGGATATCCCAGATAGTCACTGCCAAAAATCAAGGCATTAACTAGGTTATTACCAGAAATCATCACAGAACCATCTCCTGCATAATCAACAATTTTATTGGGGTCACCACCTGCCCAGCCATTAAGCATTGCTTTATAATAGGTTTCAACATATTGATTAGCATTGGTCATAACGTCATAACTGGGAACCCCACGTCTATTTGTACCCCATTTTGCATCAACGTTAACAACAGCTTTTCCGGAAGCCCCCTTTTTAGTAGTTACCAAAATAACACCGTTCGCACCACGTGCACCATACAAAGCATTAGAAGCTGCATCTTTCAAAACTGTCATACTCTCAATATCCTGAGAGTTAATAGCAGAAATATCTCCATCATAAGGTACACCGTCTACTACATATAATGGATTATTACTGGCAGAAATCGAACCGATACCACGAATACGTACAGTAGACCCGGTACCCGGTTGACCATTTCCGCTGGTTGTTTGTACACCAGCCACCTGACCTGAAAGTGCATTAGTTATATTAGAGACCTGACGCTCTGCCAACTTATCTGCTTTGATAGTTGAAGCAGAACCTGTAAATGCAGACTTCTTCGCGGTACCATAAGCAACCACCATTACTTCGTCAAGCATCTCAGCATCAGACTTCATAATAACCTTCACAGTAGGTTTAATACCCACTTCTTGTGCTTGCATTCCAATGTACGAAATCTGCAAAGTCTTCGCAGAACTACCACTTAAATAACATACTGTACATCAACGATAT
>ERZ791753.93-NODE-93-length-124305-cov-5.758728_pt1 | contig 124305 bp, 131 predicted proteins | sample MGYA00509951_ERZ791753 | MGnify/ENA primary metagenome ERZ791753 (study PRJEB30046, sample SAMN00792026) | human gut metagenome | study: EMG produced TPA metagenomics assembly of the A metagenome-wide association study of gut microbiota in type 2... | reverse complement strand
TAGCGCAAGCTAACGAGCCACTAAGCCCTAGACTTCAGTCTAGGGTAGTTGACTAACTCACCAGTTCAAGGCATGGCTTACGATAAAAAGAGAAAGCAAATTTATTTAGCTTTCAATGATTATTTGTTTAAATTAAATAGAAAGGGTCGTGTGTTGGATACTGGCTCTTTCCATACTGGTCGTGAATTTGAAGGTATCTGCGTCAATGGTAATCAATTCTATGCAGAACTTGCTCAACGCCCAGAATTATTGAGACAAAGAATCAAGTAGGTGATCCAGATGAAAAAGACTACTAAGTTAGGCATGAGTGCATTGCTGATTAGTTTATTCGCTTTATTTGTTGGTAAAAAGCTCGACGACGAAGTGAATAAAGATGACGAAAATCAAGATCGTGGCGTTGGTCCATTAGATTAAGTTGAAAGAATCAAATCAATCATTTTGATGGTTTGATTCTTTTTTTGTACAATTAATAAAAACGTAACTTGGATTTTGCCAAGGAAGCAATTATGACAAACGAAGCTTTATTAATCATCGATTACACCAACGATTTCGTAGATGACAAGGGTGCGCTCACCTGCGGCAAGCCAGCACAAGAATTAGACGACGCTATTACTAATTTAGCTGACGAATTTTTAAAAGAAGGCAAGTGGGTAATTTTCCCAACAGACAAGCACTTCAAAGACGATCCATATCATCCTGAAACCAAGCTCTTCCCACCACATAATTTGCCTAATACCTGGGGTCGTGAATTATACGGTAAGGTAGGTAAGTGGTACGAAGATCACAAAGATAATGATCACGTGATTTTGATGGATAAGACACGCTATTCTGCTTTTGCGGGTACGCCTCTTGATCTAATTTTGCGTGAGCGGAAGATCGATACCTTACACTTGACAGGTGTCTGCACCGACATTTGTGTTCTGCACATGGCAATGGACGCGTATAATCGTTGCTATAACTTGGTTGTGCATGAAAATGGCGTAGCAAGTTTTGATCAAACTGGTCATAAGTGGGCCTTGAATCACTTTAAGACTTGTTTGGGTGCTGAAATTGTGAAGTAAGACAAATTATTTCTAATAAATTTACGCAAGACACCCCTTTCATGGGATGTCTTTTAAATGCTCTTTTGAAAAATGTTCGTTTATGGTTCATAATAAGTAATGTTTGTTTTTATAAAGGAGTTGTATTTTTTTATGGAGAAGAAAGATAATCAGGTCAAAATTAGACTTGGCAGTCTAGTTTTGATGATTTTCTCTTCTATTTTTGGATTTAGTAATTCATTGACGGCCTTCTACCAAATGAGATACTCAAGTATCATTTAGTATATCGTAACCGCAATTTTATTCTTCTTACCATCCGCACTGATCTTCGCGGAATATGGTGCAGCCTTCAAAGGTATCAAAGGTGGTATCTTCTCATGGCTTGAAGGATCAACTAATGAAAAAGTAGCATTTATCGGAATTATCTTCAACCCAATTATTAGGGGTTTGGGAAGTGATCTTCTTAGCAATCGTAACTTTCTGTGCTGCCAAGGGAATTGATAAAATAAAGGCGATCAATAATATTGGTGGTATCTTTACTTTGGCAATTGCCATCGGCTTTACGGTTGTTTCATTCTTCGTTTATGCATTGTTTGCTTTGAAACTACTTCAGGTGTTATTGGCTCAGTTGATAAGCCAGAAAAGACTTATCCAAAGGGTTTGATCATTGCCATGGTAATGATGACCGCATTAACATTTTCATGTGTGGTGCCGCTAAGGACGCAGGTGTTAAGGGCGTTGACCTTGACAATGTAGAATACGTTTTGGTCAACAACTTAGGTGTTGTTACTGGTAAGAGTTTAGGCTTGTCACAATCAGCTTCACTTGCGATTGGTTCTGCCTTCTCACACTTTGCCGGTATTGCCGACGTTTTGTCAGGTAACGCTGCTGCATTCTTGATGGTTTACTCACTAATCAAGTCATTTATCGAAGGTTGTGATCCACGACTTTTGCCAAAGAAGCTGGTTGAACTTAACAAGCATGGGATGCCTGAACGTTCAATGTGGTTGCAAGCAATCATCTTATTTATTTCATTTGGTAGCAATGCAGCGAGTCAATTCTACACGATCTTGATGGATATGATGAACGTATCTTCATCTGCACCATATTTGTTCTTGATCGCTGCTTATCCTTTCTTTAAGGCAAAGAAGGATTTAGATCGTCCATTTGTCTTTATTGAGGGTAAGAAAAAAGTATGGGCAACGACAATTATTGTCTGGTTGGTTGTGGCTATTGGTGTCATCTTTACTTGTATCGAACCGCTCTTTACTGGTAATTATCAAACTTCATTCTGGACAGCTATTGGTCCGGTAGCATTCGGTCTGGTTGCGTGGATTTACTATTCATATCGCAAACATAAGGAAAAAGTTTTAAACTAATCGCTAAACATTTCTATCAAGTATGTTTATAATGGAAAAAAGATATAGAAAGGATGCTAAGTTAATCATGAAAAAATTAGATACAAACAAACTCACTGATGAACAAATCAAGTTCTTTAATGAACACTTGCCATACATGGCAACTGTCAACAAGGAAGGCAAGCCAGCAGTTGGTCCTAAAGCTTCACTTAAGGCCATTGACGCAACTACTGTTCAATATTTAGAAAAGACTAAGTCTGAAGCTTTTGCCAACTTGAAGAATGGTTCAGAAGCAGCTATCGTAGTTGCCGATGTCCCAACTCACAAGGCATTACGTGTTAGAGGCTTTGCTGAAATTCATGAAGATGATGACTACGCAAAGAATATTTTGAAGGATACTAAATTCCCTAATGCGTTTGTAGTCAACATCAAGATTGATGAAATTGATGCTTAGTTAAAGAAAAAATCTATGTTAAAAAGCATCCCAAATTTGGGATGCTTTTTCTATTGGAAAAATATTAACTATTTAGATTTAATGTAGTTAACACCATCTGCAGCTGGAGCGACCGACTTACCAAGGAAGAGAACAAGTACAAGAATGGTAATAACGTACGGCGCAATTTGCATATAAACTGTTGGAATCTTAGCGATACCTGGTAATTGGTTACCAATGATGCTCAAACTTTGAGCAAAACCAAAGAAAAGAGAAGATAGCATTGCACCAACAGGATTCCATTTACCAAAGATAACAGCAGCTAAAGCCATAAATCCTTGACCAACAATGGTAGAAATTGAGAAGTTACCAGAGATGGATTGAGCAAAAACTGCACCACCTAGACCAGCCATTAAACCAGAAGTCAAAACACCAATGTAGCGCATTTTGTAAACATTGATGCCAAGAGTATCTGCAGCCTGAGGATTTTCACCAGTTGAACGCAGGCGCAAACCTAATTTAGTTTTGTAAAGAACGAACCAAAGAATGATAGTTAAAATGATGGCTAACCAAGCTGGTGCAGAAGTATTAGTGAAGAAAATCTTACCAATAACTGGAATTTGAGCAAGGACTGGAATATCTGCATAACCAAAATTAGCAGTAATGTTAGGAGTTTGACCTTTCTCGTAAATTGCTTTGATTAAAAATACGCCTAAAGGAGGAGCTAATAGATTTAGTACGGTACCACTGATGATGTGATCGGCATGAAGATTAATCGTGGCAAAAGCATGCAGAATAGAAAAGATTAAGCCAAAGATTGCTCCAACTAAGGCACCCAACCATGGAGTTGCAGAGCCAAATGTTTTGGCGAAGGTTAGGTTAAAAATAATTGAAGTAAAAGCTCCAACAGTCATAATACCTTCAAGCCCGATATTGACGATACCAGAGTTTTCACTGTAGACACCACCTAAGGATGTCAAAATTAGAGGAGCTGAATAGACTAAAGTTGAAGAAACGATTAATGCTAGAAGTGAGGTGAGGTTCATAGAGTATTTCCTTCTTTTGATAATTTGATATTTGGTCCGTCAACGCCATTATTAGGACCAATTTCTTGCCCTCTCTTGAGAGAGTGCTTTTTAACTTTGAAGAGCAGATCAAAGACGTATTTGATGGCGATAAAGAAGATGATGGCGGCGATAACGATGGAGACAATTTCGTAAGGAACGCCTGCAACAGTCTGCATCCCTAAACCACCAATTTTAAGAATGGAGAATAAAAAGGCAGCAATTAAAATTCCGAAAGCTGTACTGTTGCCTAATAATGCGACTGATAATCCGTCCCAACCAATATCAATACTACTGGTTTGTGTAAAGTAGTTTTGGTAAGTCCCTAAACCTTGAACTACGCCACCAATTCCCGCAAAAGCACCGGAAAGCAACATGGAAAGAATGATATTCTTTTTAGCAGACATCCCCGCATAACGACTGGCAAATGGATTGAGACCCACGGCTTTAATTTCAAAGCCGACGGTTGTCTTTTTCATCAAGAACCAGTAAACAATAATGGCAATAATCCCTAAAAAGATTCCTGCATTTATTCGAGAATCACCGAACATTTTACTTAGCCATTCTAAATGAAGACTGCCATTGCTAGAGATATTCTTTGTAGTATCTGTGCCATTGCGTAAGTTTTCAGGCATGATTTGCTGCATAAGATATTGGCAAACATAAAGTACGATGTAATTTAGCATGATAGTCGTGATAACTTCATTGGTTCCAAAGTATGCTCGTAAAAAGCCGGCAATACCAGCAACGATTGCTCCGGCAAGTGCCCCGGTAATGATTGCTAATGGCAATAAGATGTACTTAGGCATATTGGGATTGGCTAACACAAACCAAACGGAAGTTAACCAGCCAGCTTGAGCTTGTCCAGGTAAACCAATGTTGAAGAATCCCGCTTTTGAAGCAATGGCAAAACCAACTGCGGTAAAAAGAAGGGGAGTGGCTTCACGAATTGTTTCTCCTAAGCCATTCATATTGCCTAAAGCACTAGAAAACATAGATGCATAAGCAGTTATTGGATTGTAGCTCCAAATAAGCATAATTATTGCACCGACTAAGAAACCGGCAATTACAGAGATAAGCGGTACCAGATACCGTTTTTCTTTAGCTGAAACTTTGATCAAGATCTTTTCCTTCTTTCTTCACGCCAGTCATTAAAAGACCTAATTCGGTTTTGGTGGTTTGTTCTGGTTGAACGATCCCAGATTTTTGACCATGATGTAAAACCAGAATTCTGTCAGATAACTGCATGATTTCGTTTAATTCATAAGAAACAAGCAAAATAGCTTTACCCGCGTCTCGTTCTTTTAATAATTGTTTGTGAATATACTCAATTGCACCGACATCTAAGCCACGGGTGGGCTGGAAGGCGATGATTAAGTCGCTGTTTCTTTCAAGTTCCCGGGCAATAATTACTTTTTGCTGGTTACCACCGGAAAGTTCACCAGCTGGAAGATCACTGCTGGTGGTCCTAATATCAAACTTTTTAATGGCTTTTTGAGCATGTTCCTTGATTACTGTAAAGTTGATAATGCCATGTCTAGAAAATGGTTGCTGATAGTAGCTTTGCAAAGTGAGGTTATCCGCAATGGACATTTGTAAAATCAGACCATATTTTTGTCGATCGGCGGGGATGTTAGCTACGCCTTGTTCTGTAATCTTTCTGGTGGATTTATTGGTCATATCTTTATCTTTAATAATTACGTGACCGTTGTCTACTCGGCGTAATCCCGTGATAGCTTCAACCAATTCGTCTTGTCCATTGCCATCGATACCAGCAATTCCTAGGATTTCACCTGCACGAATAGAGAAGGAAAGATCTTTAACTGCTAAATTACCACGACTTTCTTTAACTTGAAGATTTTCAACTTTAAGAATTTTCTTGCCAAGCTTTTCTGCTTTTTTAGTCAATTTCATTTCTACAGAGTGACCAACCATTAACTCTGCCATTTGTTGGTCGCTAATCTTCTTAACTGAATAAGTTCCAACGTCTTGCCCTGCTCGAATGATAGTTACTTGATCAGCAACCTGTTTGATTTCCTCTAGTTTATGAGTGATCAAAATAATCGATTTACCTTCGTGAGCTAGTCCTTTAAGAATAGTCATAAATTCAGTAATTTCTTGAGGCGTTAAAACTGCGGTAGGTTCATCAAAGATAAGAATATTGGCCCCACGGTAGAGAACTTTAAGAATTTCTACTCTTTGTTGTTGGGCAACGGTGATGTTAGCTACTTTTTCATCAGGATCAATGGCTAGGTGATAGCGCTCTGAAAGGGCTAAGACTTTTTCACGTGCTTTTTTAATGTCTAAGAAAGGACCATTAGTCGTTTCGTGACCTAAGATGATGTTTTCTAAAACGGTAAAAGAATGAGCGAGCATAAAGTGTTGATGCACCATTCCAATACCTAGTTTTTTAGCAGCTGATGGGTTATCAATAGTAACTCTTTGACCGTTGACTATAATTTCACCAGAAGTTGGTTCAAGCAGGCCGGAGAGGATACTCATTAAAGTTGATTTACCCGCACCATTTTCTCCGAGCAGTGCTAGAATTTCACCTTGATGTAATTTTAGATTAATATCGTTATTGGCTTTAAATCCGTTAAAGTCTTTAACGATATGCTTCATTTCAATAACTGTATTTTGTTTTTCCATAATTTTTAGTTTTCTATTAAAAAACTCTCCGCCAAGACGAAGAGTTTTTGACTGTTAAGATTTATTTACTTGGCTTGGTTGCAACCTTGATCTTGCCATCGAGGATTTGAGTACGAGCCTTTTGAACAGCTTGCCATGCCTTGTCACTTAATTGACCTTTAGTAATAGAAACACCGTTGTCCTTCAAGCCGTAAACAAGGTGCTTGCCACCTGGAAACTTGTCGTTGTAAGCATCATCGGCAATACTCTTAGTGGCAACGTTCAAGCCCTTTAAGACAGAAGTTAAAGTAAAGTTAGCTTTCTTACCGTTCTTAGCAGTGTAGTTACCTAATCCGGATTGATCAACATCAACCCCAATTACCCAAACTTTCTTGTCGGCTGGTAATGTTTGGTTGTAATCCTTAGCTTCTTGGAAGACACCGTTACCAGCGTTACCTGCTGCTTGGTAAATAATGTCTACCTTGTTAGCGTACATTGATTGAGCAATTGACTTAGCTTTATCAGTAGCAGTGAAGTTACCGATGTATTGAGTTTGAACGGTGATCTTCTTATGAAGCGCCTTAGCACCATCGGCTACACCTTGCTTAAAGCCAGCTTCAAATAAATCAATGATGGCTGATTTGGCACCACCGATAAAGCCGACTTTGTTGGTCTTAGTTGTGTAAGCTGCAGCTAAACCGCCGAGATAGGAAGCTTCATTACTCTTGAAGGTGACAGAAGCAACATTCTTTTGACCATTAACTACACTGTCGACGATTACGAAATTCTTCTTAGGATTCTTCTTGGCAGCCTGACTAACTGCTTGTTGTAATTCGAAACCGACACCGAAGATGGTTTGATAACCAGCCTTAGAAGCTTGGTCGAAGTTGGGAACGAAATCGGAAGGACCACTTGATTGGAAGTATTGATAACCGCCCTTGCCTTGCTTTAAGCCATGTTCTTTACCGTAAGCTTTAAATCCAGCCCACGCAGCTTGGTTAAAGGAGTGGTCGTCAACACCGTTTTGGTCGGTGATTAAGGCAATACCGTGTTTGGTATCCTTGTTAGTTGAAGCACCTTGCTTCTTGCCCGAACAAGCGGTTAAGGCTAAACCTGCCGCAAATACAATCGCACCAACTGATAAAATCTTTTTGAACTTTGAGTTCATTTCTACCTCCAGAATGATATTATTTTGAGAATGATTCGATTAAAATGATAAATTAATGTACGTGTTATGTCAATATAAAATTTAAAATAAACAAATTATGTCTATATATAGCGCAAAAAGCAAACAATATGTGATATACTGCTTTTAAAATTAATATTCTGAGAGGAAAAACTAAATGCAAAAGAAAATCGCAACCGGTAAGATCTATTTAGGTGGATCATTCAATCGAGAGATAGATCATGAACGAGTGGAAAGGGCAAAAGAAATATTGGCTAAGAATCCAACCATTGCCAAAGTACATTTTCCATTCGATTATGATTTTGTTGATCCTGAAGAAAAGAATCCGGAAATTGGTGGTCAGAGAAGCATGACTTGGCGAGTTGGTACTTTTCAAAATGACCTTAATGGGATCAACAGTGCTACTTGTGGCGTGTTTTTATATGACATGGATATCCTAGATGATGGTTGTGCGTTTGAAATTGGCTTCATGCGAGCAAATCATAAGCCAGTAGTGTTGGTGCCATTTACTGAACATCCGGAGAGACCGAAGAAGATGAACCTGATGATTGCGCAAGGCGTTACTGCGATTATTGATGGTAATACGGAGTTAGAAAAACTAGCTGAGTATGATTTCAATTGGACGCCTTATATTCCTGTGACAGGTTATGGCATTTATTAGAGAAAGTAAAAAGCATCCCGATGGGGATGCTTTTTTTATTAGATAAAAATTAAATTCATGATTTGCTCCTGCAATATTGCAGATATGCCTGTTTTTGAGTCTTGAGATATTAAAATATAAAAGAGAAAATCTTTTAGTAATAAGGATTTAGAAAATGAATTAAAAAAAGACTTTGTTTACTAGCATGGCCGCAATTACCTTGCTATCAGTTGGTACAACTGCAATTGCTGCTAATAGCAATGCAGAGGTGGTTGAAGCAAAAACTGTTTCTAGAAAGTTGAAACGTAATGCCGCTATTTACACTAGCCATGGTAAACGCACTCATAAGAAGTATTTGAAGAAGGGCATGAAAATCAAGATTTACGGTTATAAGACCATCAGGGGTAAGAAATATGCGCGTATTTGCAAGAACAAGTACGTTTTAGTTTCTAACTTGGCTTCGGCAAAGAAAAAAGCCGTGAAAAAAACTGATCAAAGTACTTCTAACAATTCTTCAGATACTACTGATGACGATATTGCACCAGTAGATCCAGCTAAGCTAGCTGTATACAAGGGTTGGTTGAAGAATAGAAAGAATGGTAACTTGGTTGCTATTCGTGATACCAAAGCATATGACGATGATGGAGATTCTAAAGTTCTTAAGGGCTAAGCTATCAAAATTCCAAGTGAAGATGATGAAATAGATGTTTCTGTTCATGGTGGTAATAATGGCCCTGAAATTGAATTTGGTGGTAACGAAGGTAGTACCAAATTCAATTGACTTAGACTTTAAGACTTATGATGGCACTTATAAAGATAAGTTAGCAAATATCAAGAAATACACTAATTCTAAGGGAAAGATTTCATTCGTCCCAACAGTTAATGTGGTTTCCATTCCTGATCTTGATTATCCTAGAATGACTTTGAAGGCAGGTAAAGAAGTAAATCTTAATTATCCAGATTTGATGATCAATGGTGATGGTGAATATGTAGTTGAAGTTGAAGGTAATAACGGCCATGTATTCCAAGTTCCATATAACCAAATTACTGGTTGGAAGAGACCTTAATTTGAACTAGATATGAAAAAGCTCCGTGTAAAGCGGAGCTTTTTTATGGTATAAACTTAACTTTCTTATACTTGTCTTACATTAAGGAGTTAGAATAAAATAATTCTATTATTACATTCAGTATTAAAACTGAATACTCTTGATAAGATGCAACGCGGAGGTAAATGTTATGCGAAGCCTAACACAATTTGACTATATGCTAGATTCCTATGATTCTCAGGATCAAATTTTAGAAGATTTAAGAAGCAATTTTATTAATACTTTTCCAGTAGACTACATCAGAAACAAGATGACTGTAGCTGAATATATTGAAGGAAAAGGTAACAAAGATAGTTTTTGTAATCGTCTTGAAAGAGAACTTAGTGGATTAGGAAGCATTAAAGGCGCAACAGCTTCAAAATTTGGTATTTATTATAGTCAGAAATATCAAAAATACTTAATTAATAAAGTATGGCAGACCCCTAAAGATAATCCAAATTTAAAATTGTCCTTTAAAAAATTAAGAGAATCAATTGCAGATTTGATTGAAGCTGGAAATTCAAATAATCAGAAAGTAATTGAAACTCATCCTCTTGCACCCATGGTTAAAATGAAAATTCTGTCGATATATTATCCAGAAAAGTACTTAAATATTTTTTCTAAAAGAATGTTGGATTATTTTGTATTTCAATTCTATGGGAATTCGGTTTCAAGAAATATCTCACTTTTTGAAAAACAACGACTCCTTTTAAAATTGAAGTATGAAGATAATGCTACTAAAAATTGGAATAATATCAAATTTGGTAATTACTTTTATCACCTTTTTCCAGCTGCATATAAATTAGGTGAAGAAAATCAGTTTAATGGTAGCAAGAACAATAAAGCAGTCAAACTTGAACAAATAGTACCATTGCCTCCTAGAGAAGATAGTCCAGAGTTTCCAGTTGCTTTTAATAAAACAGCTGTAAAATATAAAGCTAAAAATCCACAATCTCAAAAGAGATTCATTTCTAAAGTAGACTATGTAACCAAACAGAAAGCTAACCTAGATGTAGGAGAATTGGGTGAGAGAGAAGTATTTGAATACGAAAAGAAAAGGCTAGCAGAATTTGGCAATCTTCAAAGGCAGATTCAATGGCAATCAAAGAAATCTGATGCTATTGGGTATGATATTCTTTCTTTTGAAAAAGATGGTACTCCGAGACAAATTGAAGTTAAAAGTACCACTGATAAAGTAAGTAATAAATTTAGTTTTATTATGACTGAAAATGAAAGACAACATGCATTATCTCTTTCTAATTATTGGATTTATCGAGTATTTGATGTAAAAAAGCAACCTATTATTTACAAGATAAAAAATCCTTTGAAGGATAACTTGGCCGAGATAATTCCTGTAAAGTATCAGGTTAATGTGAAAATACAAAAATAAAAATAGCATTCCCATTTTAGTTAATGGGAATGCTATTGTTTAACGACGTTGTAAAGTCATTGTCCATGTATCAACACGAAATTTTAATTTAGATCCACTACGATAGACATTACTTTCTTCACCACCTGGACAACAGAACCAAAGATTTTTCCCACCTCGCCAAGCTAAATAGTAATGTGTAGATGGTTTCATTCTCATGTTCAAAGCATTAGAACCATGATAAGTAGTCATTGGATACTTTGACAGATATTCACCACAAATAGTATGTTTAGTGATATTTATCCATTGCCATTTGTGTTTTTTATTCTGCCAATGTCCACAATAACGTGCAGGTATGGTATAACGATGAAGCCGAGTTGCTTCAACCTTTTTATTATTAAGACCGTTGTTGAATATAGTGATAAAACTAATAGCTGCGAGTATGCTTAAAACTACAGTAATAATTTTTCTCTTCATTTTTAAATGTCTTATTTCTTATCCTTAAAATTAATCACCTTAGAAGGATCAATTTTAGTTCTACGCTTATCCTTTTCCGCTATTTCAGAATCAATTTTAGGAAAGAGAGCATTCCAGAATTCCGTAACAGCATCATTTTCATATTTTTCTTTAGGATCTTCTTTTGTATGACCGTTCTCATCAACGGCTTGTGGACCTTTGTACTTATCTTGTTCAGCCTTAGCCAACATTGCCGTTGCAAAACTATTAACTTTAATCTGTTTTCGCGGTTTATTCTTTGGTCGTTTATTTTTATCAGGTAAGTCTGTTACTTTTTTCATGAGTTCTCCTTAAAATATAATATAATCTTGAATCATTTGATGAAAGGTATCAACCTGTCATTTTAGTAAAAATATGTATAATAAGAGGCATCGCATTTAAGTGGTGCCTTTTTGCTTAAGCAAATTATCTAGGGTTTACATCATGAGCATATTCCTTTAGTTCCAACAAGCTGTATTTTTTCCCGAAGATGGTGTGTTTGTCGGGAAACAAACGATAGGAGTTCTTCAATCTCTTCATAAACTTGTTAGTGAATAATTTTTTCTTTTGCCCATAAAGCGTATGTTGATTCAGCCATTGTTCTGCTTGATTTCTTGATAGATATTTCATGAAATCTTCCTTTCTGTTATTCAGAGTGCGAGTGCTTTGGCTGTACCTCTATACATCACTATTGTAGTTCTTTAGGTATTGAATGTATAAAAATTTGTAGAGGGCATAAAGATAGACTATATTCATAAGAAAAACTAAAATAAAAATTAAAAGTATATATTTTACGAGATAAAATTATGAAACTCAATAAAAAATCATCTTAGTTTCAGCTGCAACTTTAATGGCATTGAGTCCAGCTATCGCTTTGACTCAAAACAATGAGCCGGTTTTTGCAGCTAGCAAGAAAGCCATCAAAAAAACAATTAAAACTAGTGCAAATGGTATCACGCTTTATAACGAAAAGGGTAATTTTTATACTGGCAAGAAAAAAGTTAAGAGTAATAGCACAATTAAGACTTATGGTAAGCCTGTTTGGATTACTAGTCGCATTTCACTTCTGTCAAGCGATAGTTTTCCAGTAATCAGAATTAATAATGGTTAAAATTACGTGTGGCTTGGTGACAATGGTTATATTAAGTCTAATTGCTTAGGCAGTATTAGCAACAAGGGTGTAATTAATATTGCTCGTAAAGGTTACGTTTATGACAAAAACGGCAAGCGTTTGAAATCATATCGTGGTGGCAAGGTAACTGTAACTCGTAATCAAAAGATTAAATATGCTGGCAAATTGACAGAAACTTCACGTGAACTTTACTATTACGTTGGCAGCGGTGCTTATGTTAAGGCACTGAATGTAAGTAAAATCAATGGTCAATATGTCTTCACAAAGCAACCAACTTATGTAATTCCCCGTGCTGATATGTATGTTTTGAACAAAGATTTAAAGGAAACTTCTAAAGTTGTTCGTGCTGGTAGCAAAGTTAAGATTGATCAGGTTTTGATCGATACTGACTACACTGACCCACAATTGTACGTCAGAATAGCTGGCACCAAGGACCAATTCTTGTACTGGACTGATGCAGGTGATTATCCAGATGAAGATGAGGGGAATTTTAGCTTTAGATTCTTCATGGATAATAATCATAATTTTGCGGAATCAACTCAATCGTTGGTTACTTTTAAACAAGGCCTAGAAAAGACTACACCATTTTACAATGAGCAAGGTCAGCTAATTGATTTAGGTGGCAAATATTTGGAAAAGGCAGCTCGTGGCAACTTTTTGCCTGAGAACAATTATCAGGTTGATTATGCTCGGTACATTTGGGTACCTAGTGAAAAGAAAGCAGAACTTTTCTATCACTTAATTGGTACTACTTTTTCAATGCGTGATCCACATAGTAAATATGAATACACTTGGGTTAAGCAAAATATTGGTAGTGTCTATGTAAAGGCGAGTGATGTTACTTTCAAAGGTTTGAAAGTTAAGACTCAAAATACTGCTGAAGAGGCTGCCAAGTTAGCTGAAAAGTAGAAAAATATTGAAGCGCTGTCGTTTGACGGTGCTTTTTATGTCAATAAAAAATTCTAAAATATTTATTGACAATAGCTAAAAGAAAGATTAATTTAACATTAAATTCATTTAAGAAAGGAGTCACATATCATGTTAGAATCACAAAGCGCATTAACAGTAGAATTACGCCGCCGCCACCAAAATGATGGTTTATTTGTGATCCTAAATTATGGTGTGCGGCGATCCTAATCTCAGATAATTGATTTACTAATTATTCTATGAAGGTTCACATTCCTTAATTGGGATGTGGGCCTTTTTATTTTTTAGAAAAGAGAAACGACTATGAAAGCTATTAAATTTATCAGTACTACCAGTTTACTTATTGGTGCAGCTTTAAGTTTAACTGCATGTGGTCAAAATAATAAGAATGCAGCCAAGCCTGCGAATAAGTTTCCTGAACAAACCCCACAAAAGATAGCAAAACAGGGTGGGACTTTAACCTATGCTATTGAAACTGATACTCCTTTTAAAGGAATTTTTGATAGTCAGTTATCAGTTGATCAAGTGGATTCAGACGTAATGCAATTTGGTAATGAGGCTTTGTTCGATACTGATAATCAATATAAGATTACTAATAAAGGCCCAGCTACTTTTAAATTAGACAAGAAAGCCAAGACAGTAACCATTACTGTTAAGAAAGGAGTTAAGTGGTCCGATGGCAAGCAAGTGGTTGCTAAGGATTTGGAATATCCATATGAAATGACTGCCAATAAAGCTACCAACAGTCTACGGTACTCAGATTCTCTAGCTAATATCGTGGGAATGAAAGCCTATCACAATGGCAAAGCGAAAACTATTTCAGGCATAACTTATCCTGATGGTGAAAATGGCAGAACTATTGTCATTCACTTCTTAGCAATGAAACCAGGGATGTTGCAATCTGGTAATGACTATTTTATTGAAACGGCAGCTCCATATCATCATTTAAAGGATGTACCGTTCAGTAAATTAGTTTCATCAGATCAAATCAGAAAAGATCCATTATTCTTTGGACCATATAAAGTTAGCAAAGTTGTCAGAGGTCAGTCAGTAACTTGGGTTCCCAATAAATATTATTGGAGAGGCAAACCAAAGTTGAATAAGATTGTGGCGCAAGTTGTTTCGACTAAATCAGCCAGTCAAGCAATTAAGAGTCACAAGTTTGATATTGCAGATGTAGTTAACTCTGATTGGCAAGCCGTTAAGAACGCTAAGAATACTAACTTTATTGCTAAGATCCCTCTTGCATATAGTTACTTAGGCTTCAAAGTCGGGAAGTGGGAGAATGGCAAGAATGTCATGGACAAGAATTCTAAGATGAACAATAAATCTTTGCGTCAGGCAATTGCCTATGCCATGAATATTAATCAAGTTGAAAAGAGATACACGCAAGGTTTGACTTTCAGAGTGCCAACAAGAATGCTAAAGGTTTTCCATACAATTTAAAGAAAGCCAACCAATTATTGGATAAAGCTGGCCACAAGAAGAAAGGCAAATGGAGGGTTCAACCTAATGGCAAGCCTTTGAGTATTCACTTGGCCGCAATGACAGGTTCCGCAGTGCAAGAGCCGATTAGTCAGAATTATATTCAACAGTGGCATAAAATCGGCTTGCATGTCAGCTTAACTGGTGGCAGATTAATTGAGTTCAATTCCTTCTACGACAAACTGGACCACGATGATAAAAATGTCGATATGTTTTTATGGCAGCTTGGTCATTGTCATCAGAGCCTTCACCAAGAGGGATGTACAGCGAAACTAACCCAATGAATGACTCTAGATTCGTTACCAAGGAAAACAATAAATTGCTTGATGAAATTGATTCTACTAAGGCATTCAATCACAAGTACCGGGTAGCAGCTTTTCATAAATGGCAACAATATATGAACGATGAAGCTTATATTGTGCCAATGACTAATTCATATTCAATTCAGGCAGTCAATAATAAGATTGTGAACTACTCATTAAAACCAGCAGCTGCAAATAGTGTTTGGTATAAGGTTGGCTATGCTAAATAAATTGTGAATAGAAAAAGATGGCTCTAATCACTAGATCTATACATATGTTCGCATTATAATTTAACTTGTAATGACTTTTAAGGGTAGGTTTAGTGATTATGAAGAAATAAACAATTGATGTTGAAAATAAAGATTTTAGAAAGAAATTACGTAGAAAGTATTTAGTGAGCCTTTTTGGGGATGCGTTGGGTTTAATTAGTGTTATCTTCTTAGCCCATGCACGAGCTCAAAATAATCTCTCACTCATGATTTGGACGTGTATTTTAAATACACTAGCTTTGATTTTAATAATTTCAAGTAATTTTTTCGTAGCTTCAAAGGAATATAAACAAATTAGACATCTATCGGCACAAGAACTTAAAGAAATAAGTGAAGAATTAGATAAATTTCCTGATCCTTTTGATAGTCGAGGATTAACAATTGTTTCGACTTTATTTTTTATTAGTCTGGCTGTTGTGCTATTGTTCGGCTTAGTTAAGTTATCACAGTATGGTCTGATTGAGTTTATCTGTTTCATCTATGCGATTTGCTTTGTAGTCGATTTAAGAAACGTTGTTAAGTATTCAATTTAAATTATTTTAATCATTAGGCATTATCTCAGAGATAATGCCTTTTTTGTCGCTTCTATTAATATTGTTTAGGTGTAAACTAAAACTATAAATGTATATTTTTTGTGTGAATGAGAGGTTATTTTATGAAAAAAGGAAGAAGATTACTAGTCCTAATCAGTGCAATTCTGATGATGCTAGGTGAAGTGGCAGTTATTCCTTCCACTTTTAATAATTGTGATACTGTTTTAGCTACAGTTCATAGAGCTAAGCGTCATCCTAGAAGACATGTTAAAAAGCATAAACATAGTAAAGCAAAGATTTGGACTGGTGATTATCGGATTGTAGGTAATAAAAAGAGTAAGATCTTTCATGTAATAAGAGGTCATAGTTACCGTATGAACCGTGAAAATGCTGTATTTTTTAAGAGCAAGGCTGCAGCACGAGCAGCGGGTTATCGTGAATCGAAGAGATAAGTATGAATACCTTAGAAAAAATCGGAAAAGTAATTCTCTGGATTTTGTTTTGGTATTACTTTACTCCGTATTATTTATTAAAAAAGTATGTTTTTAAACATAGTAAACGAGATCGATTATGGTCGAGTCTGAGTTCAGTTGTCATTGTTTTCATACTGTTTTGTTGCTGGGTAAATAGTTTGCCCGATGATGATTCGTCAACCAGTACTACAGAACCTAAAGTTCATTATGTAGTGAAAAAAGTTGGACAAAAAGAGTTAGTTAAAGCACAGGCTAAAGAAAAAGTTTTAGATAAAGAAGAGAAAAAAGAAGAAGCAGAATATGAAAAGTTAGTAGCTGCTTTGGCTATTGCAAAAACTAAAGCTAAAAAAGAAAAATTAGCTGAAGAAAAAGCTGAGAAAAAAGCGGCTAAAGAGGCGAAGCATGATAATTATTCAGCTAATTCATCTCAATCAATTAAAACTGAACATCATCATAATTCAGGAGCACCCGCTGGCAATCATGGAGATATGAATACCACAGATTCAGGTAAAATTGTTGGTAATCGTAACTCTAAAATTTACCATGTTCCAGGGCAAGCGGGATATCGAATGAATTCCGCAAATGCAGTTTACTTTGATTCTGAAGCAGAAGCTAAAGCTGCTGGCTATAGAAAGGCATTGAGATAATGAATAAACGTAAATTTGTTACGATTTTTTCTAGCTTTTTGATGCTTTTGACACTTTCAGGTTGCTCGAATGCTCAAAGTAGTCAAGGAACTGTTTTAGCAAAAGCACCTAAAACGGTAGTTAAATATAATCGAACTGCTAAAATAAAAGCTACTAAAATTGAGGCTAAGAATCATAAAACTGAACAAAAAATAAAAACATTAGATAAAAAGATTGCTAAATTAAGAAGGCAACTTAAGAAATATTCGAGTGCACATGCAGTTGAATCAGTAAGTGCTGCTAAGCTTGCTACTCTCACTTATACAGGGAAAGATATTATTATTGTTAATAATAATGATCCTAGTTTCTCCAAAACAGACTTGAGTACAGCAGACGGTGCATGGCAACGTTATGGCAATCTTGATGGCTTAAATCGAGTTACTACTGCTAACGCATTACTCAATAAGTCATTGATGCCTAATAGTCCACGTGAACCGCTCCACGTTGATCCGACAGGTTGGCATAATAAGAGAATTGCTGGTGGCTGGCTTTATAATCGTTGTCATCTAATAGGGTTTCAATTAACTGGACAAAACAATAATTTGAAGAACCTGATGACAGGAACTAGACAGCTTAATGATCCGGATATGCTACGTTATGAAGATGAAGTAGCAGACTATCTCAAGGAATCGGGTAACAATTACGTTCGCTATCGAGTAACGCCTGTTTTCCGTGGTGATGAATTATTAGCTCGAGGAGTAGAAATGGAAGGACAGTCAGTTAGTTCAAATACGGTTCATTTCAACGTTTATATCTTTAATGTTGAAAATGGCGTTCGTTTGAATTACGCAACAGGTACCAGTCGAATAAAATAAAAGTAAAATGATCCACTACCAATTAAGGTAATGGATCATTTTTTAACTTACAATTAAAATCTTCCAAAGAGGGCTGCTAGTGTACCAATTCTGCGGTTGCATAGCTGCTAAACTAGCGACAATAATAAAAATTCCACCAATGGAAATTGATAAGGCAAAAAGATAATTAAACATAATGAACGGAGAATTCCCATTAATAGCTTGACGTAAAATGTGAATAGCAAATGCTACTACAATCATCCCTATTGAGATGCCGATTTGGTAAAAAACATACATCAACTTTTCCCCAGTCTTTTTAAATCTGTTAAATATTATATGATTTTTTTGAATAATAAACAAAAATTAAAATTAAATTTGACTTATATTAATAAGTCTATTATTATTCACACTAAAGTATGATGTTTCATGAATGAGAGGTATATAAATGGACTGGACCATTATACAGCAGGCATTGCCAGCATATGGGCATGGCTTCGTTCTTACCGTTTGGCTCTCATTGGTTGGGATTATTGGCTCAATCATTGTTGGAGTCATTGCAAGTTTGCTGCAATACTTTAAGACCCCGATCTTAAGTCAGATTGCAACAGCTTATGTCGAATTGGCACGCAATACACCGCTTTTAATTCAACTTTTCTTTTTGTATTATGCATTCCCGGTAATTGGTTGGCGAATGTCATCAATTACTGCCGGAATTATCGGCTTGATTTTCCTTGGGGGAGGCTACATGGCTGAAGGGTTCACCGGTGGCTTCCAAGGGGTAACGGATAGTCAAATCAATTCTGGCGAAGCTTTAGGAATGAATCGCTTTCAATTAGCAAGATACGTTGTGTTCCCGCAAGGATTTGCCTTAAGTATGCCAGCTTTGGCAGCTAATGTGATTTTTCTTATTAAGGAAACATCTATCTTTACAGTGATTGCGATTCCAGAATTGACTAATACCGCATTGGACCTAATAGGAATGTATTACCGGTCTAACGAATATCTTTTAATGTTGGTTATCGGCTATGCGATTATTATGATTCCAGTAATTTTGCTTTTAAACTGGCTAGAAAGGAAAGTTCGTTATGGCGCATTCGGGGATTAATGTCTTATTTAGCGGCAGCAACTTTGATCGGCTATTAGTTGGTTTATGGACCTCTATTTGGATTGCTGCTTTGTCAATTATCATTGGATTGCTTATTGGAACTATATTCGGTGTTCTTCGGACAATGCCGAATAAAATAATTCGTTGCATTTTAAGAGTCTACATGGAGATCTTTAGGATTTTACCTAGTGTAGTTCTACTTTATTTGGTTTATTATATTTTGCCTCGTAGCTTGCATATTAATTGGCCGGGTACTTGGATGGCAGTCTTAGCTTTTTCGCTTTGGGTAGCAGCAGAGTTCAGCGATATTGTTCGTGGGGCTTTGCAATCCGTGCCATTAGCTCAAAAGGAAAGTGGCTTGGCATTGGGTTTGAGTAAGACGCAGCTTTTCTTGTATGTTTTGTTACCTCAAGCATTCAAGTTAGAGTTACCAGCTACGATCAACTTAGCAACAAGAGTAATTAAAACAACTTCTATTTTAATGTTGATCAGTGTAATGGATGTTATCAATGTGGGACAACAAATTATTGAAGCAAATAATCAAAAATTCCCAACAGGTGTTTTCTGGGTTTATGGTTTGATTTTCTTCTTTTACTTTATCCTGGATTATCCTTTATCAGTATGGGCAAAGAGTTTAATGGCAAAGCAAAAATAGGTGAGAAAAATGACTGAAGAAATTTTAAAAGTGGAACATCTAAACAAGTTTTATGGTGACTGGCAAGCACTTCACGATATTAGCTTTAATTTGAAAAAGGGTGAAGTTTTGGCGATTCTGGGTCCCTCAGGTTCAGGTAAATCAACACTCTTAAGAACACTGAATGGTTTGGAAAATTATAAAAATGGTGAGATTGTCTTTCATGGTAAAAAGGTCCAGCCCTCTCCAAAAGAATGGCAAGCTATTCGACAAAAGATTGGCATGGTTTTTCAATCATATGATCTTTTTCCAAACCTAACAGTAATGCAAAATATTCTTTTGGCACCTACAAAGGTCCAAAAACGGGATCGAGCAGAAGTAGAACAAGAAGCACATCATTTGTTAAAACGGGTAAATATGGATCAATATGCTGACACGTATCCTCGAGAATTATCTGGTGGTCAACAACAAAGAGTGGCAATTGTCCGTACTTTAGCTATGAAGCCTGAAGTTATTCTACTTGATGAAATTACTGCATCTCTTGACCCTGAAATGGTTCGTGGTATTGAAGATATTGTTAAAAAACTTTCAGAAAATGATCATATGACAATGATTTTAGTTACTCACCAAATGAACTTTGCTAAACGTGTCGCTGATCAAGTCCTCTTTTTGGAAAAAGGCAGGATTATTGAGAAAACTCCTTGTGAACAGTTCTTTACTGAACCACAATCTGAAAGAGCTCAGCAATTCCTCACTGATATGGACTTCTAGGGGGATGAAACTATGAGTGGACGAAAGATATTCAACACTATTATTAGTGTAATTGCCGCTGTCGTAGTGTTAGCTTCAGCTTATATGGGTTTAACTAAACCATATCTAGCTCGTTCTGCTGGTGGTGGCGGTTGGAGTAACAATAATAGTGTGACCCAAATTAAGCGTCGAGGTTATATTCGAATTGGTGTTTATGGCGACTTACCACCATATGGTTGGGTTAACTCTCAAGGTAAACGGGTTGGTTTTGATTTGCGACTTGCACGAGAATTAGCTAAAGAATTAGGTGTGAAACCACGATTTACCCAACTTAACGGAAATAACCGGGTTGACGCATTGAATTCTGATAAAGTAGATATGGTCTTAGCCAACTTTACCAAGACTCCAGAAAGAGCAGAAGTAGTAGATTTTGCCCATCCTTACATGAAAGTATCAACTGGTGTCGTTTCACCTAAGAGTCACCCGATTACCAGTGAAAAGCAATTGCGAGGGAAACAATTGATTCTTTTGAAAGGATCAACGGGTGAAAATTACTTTGCTAAGCGTCCTGGAATAAAGCTTTTACGTTTTGATTCAGAAACCCAGCAATTTAATGCAATGAAAAATAAGCGAGGAGCTGCATTAGCTGATGATAACTCCTACTTATATGCCTGGATTAAAAAGAATCCGCAATATGTAGTCGGAATTAGATCAATTGGTCCTCACCAATTTATTGCACCTGCTGTTAAGAAGGGTAACAAATCTTTATTGAAGTGGACTAATAAACAAATCAATCGTTTGACTGCTGAAGGTTTCTTCAAGAAAGATTACCAAATTGAACTTAAACCATACTTTGGTAAAGGAATTGTGCCTAGCGACATTTTATTAAAGTAAATCAAAAATGAAAAGAGAAGTAATTCAAAGTTGGAATTACTTCTCTTTATTCTATGCCAAAGTATTTTTTAGCTGCGTCGCTCATACGGTCCGGCGACCAAACCGGATACCAGACAAATTCTACGTCTACGTTTTTTACTTCTTCAACTTTTTTAACTTCTTTAGTGATTGCATCGATTAAAAAGCCGGTCAAGGGACAGGCTGGAGTGGTCAAAGTCATGTTGATTAAGCAGATGCCATCTTCGTCCAAGTCGATACCATAGATTAAGCCTAAATTAACCACGTCGACGTTTAATTCAGGGTCGATCACCTGAGCGAGGTGGTTAATGATGTCGTTTTTGATTGTTTCGCCGTCTCTCATTATGCATCCTCACCAAAAATCTTTGCTTTGATTGCTTGTCCGGTTGGCGTACCAGCTAAGCCACCGATTCCTGTTTCGCGTAGGGATGCTGGCATTTGGTGGCCAACTTTTTTCATGGCATCGATACATTCGTCAGCCGGAATTACACTAGTGCATCCCGCCAGCACCATATCTGCCGCAATCAAGGCGTTCCCAGCACCAATCGCATTTCTTTTCACGCAAGGCACTTCAACCAGTCCTGCAATAGGGTCACAAACAAGGCCAAGCAAATTCGACATTGCAATCGATAAAGCCTGTGCACTTTGTTCGGCGGTGCCGCCAGCTGCTTCAACTGCCGCAGCCGCACCCATGGCAGAGGCAGAGCCTACTTCAGCTTGGCAGCCGCCAGTAGCACCAGCGATTTCGGCGTTGTTGGCGATCACCATGCCAAAGCCACCGGCAGTGAACAAGAAGTGAATCATTTGCTCCTCAGTTAAGTTGAGTCGTTTTTCTAATAAAAACAAGACACCAGGTAAGGTGCCGGATGAACCCGCTGTTGGCGTAGCACAAATGACACCCATTGCCGCATTAACTTCGTTAGTTGCAACAGCATTCTGTACGGCAGTCATGATCGTATCGCCAGAAAGGGTGTGGCCTTTCTCAATATATTTCTTGATCTTCACGGCCTCACCGCCAGTTAAGCCAGTGCTAGAAAACACACCATTGCCGCTGCGACCTTTTTTCACCGCATCGCGCATGGTTTCCAGATTGTATTTCATTTTATTCCAGACTTTTTCACGAGGTAAGCCTGACATTTGGCATTCTTGCTCAATGATCAATTCAGAGATAGGTTTGCCTGTTTTTTCGGAGTCGGCGACAATTTCTTTAATGTGGTTGTACATGATTTCTTCCTATCTATAAACAAATGATGTGAGGATATTTCTTCCGTAATTCACCAGTTAAGGCTGGTTTGAAGTAATTTTGGATATCGTACTCATAGATGTAACAAGCGTGCGACTTGTAGATTCTTTTTTCCTTAAAAGGGGCCTTGAGTTTCAAAAAGTCAGATAAGGATCTCTCGTGATTAAGTTTTCTCTCAAAATCAACTAAGATCACGATTGGTAGAGAACCAGCTGGCTTGATGTTGATGCCGTGTAAGACGATCTCGCGCACTTCAATGGCACCGCCACCGATAGAGCAGCCTGATAATTGAGCCTTCTTTTTACCATCTGACATGTCCAAAATCGCAGTGTTAGGGTGGCCGATGGGGCTTTGGCCTTCTTCTTCAACAAAGCGAATATCGATTCCGCGTTGGCGCGCAATCTCAGGTGCTCGCGGCACACGCAAATCCTCTGTAGTAAAGCCCAAGATTCCTGCAGCGATGGCATAGTCAGTACCATGTCCGCGGTGCGTTTGCGCAAAAGAGCCATAATAATGAACAGTAACTTTTTTAGGTACGCCGCCGAACAAGCGGTTTCCTTCACGGCCAATGGCTACGGCACCGGCAGTGTGTGAGCTTGACGGTCCGACCATGACAGGTCCGATGATGTCAAAGACGCTCTTGTAACGATTCTCCATTGTAAGATCCCCTAATGTATTATAATTTTCGTTTCTCATTATAACGGATAATGGGAAAATGATAAGTAAAGATTGCGATGATTTTCAATATTTTGAGAAATAGAGTAATCGTAATTACTGTAATTATAATTACTGAAATCTAACTAAAATAAAAATTTTTTATTCTTGTACATTTTCAGTATAATTTAGTAGCATAATAAAGATCGTTTTTAGAGAAGGATAAATTATGACTAACGAAAAAGACAAATTGAAGCAAAATTTAGAGAAGGTTGCTGAAGAACGCGGCGACCAGCAAGCAGTATCTTATCAAGACTTGTTCAGTCCAATGTTCATGCAAAAGAATACCAGCTTTGCTACGATTGATGTGTTTGTAAGAGAACTTGGCTTGAAGGACTTCCAAGAGATCGAAAAGATTGATGACAAAGTAATCGACGATTTTGTCAAAAAAGAGACGAAATTTAATAATTGGCAAGAAATGCAACAGCGTGCGGTAAGCGAATACATGACTAGCTTATTTTAATAAAAAGTAACCCCTAAAGTCGGTTATTAGTTGATAAGAATGGTATCATTAATATAGTAGTAAATATATATTTTTGGCGTAGAAAGAAAAGGAAGAGAACGATGGAAGATAAAGAAATTGTTCAACAGATTGAACAGGGCGTCAAAGAATCAGAAAATTGGAGTGTATATCACCACTTAAAGGATAAGTTAGGTTATCCAGCATTGATGTTGCGTCAAACTAACACAAGTGCAAATAGTTTCGGCGTAAACATCGATATCTTTAAAGGATATGCTTACTTGTTCTTGGACAATGGTACACCTGCAGAACCTGGCAAGCCTTTCTCAGTGCAAGAGATGTCAGATTGGGTAGCTTTGAAAGAACTGCTTGACATCATTAAGCCTTATATAAAAAAATAAATCCATAAAAAATACGAATTTGCCATTGTGACAAATTCGTTTTTATTTGTGGGAAAGGGATCAGAATGCAAAAGTACACAAGATTAGCAACTAAAGATGACTTGGCTGAGATTATGGCTATTATTGGGGATGCCAAGGTATTTTTGAAAAAGTCAGGCAGCACGCAATGGCAAAATGGCTATCCAAATGAAGAATCAATTTTAGATGATATTAAGAATGGCGATGGATATGTCTTAGTAGTTGGCGATAAGGTGGCTGGCTACACTGCCGCAATTACTGGTGTAGATCCCCATTATCTGAAAATTGAAGGTGGCAGCTGGAGCGACAACGATGATCCTTATACAACGATTCACCGCATTTGCTTGAGTTCAAATTATCAAGGTCAAGGCTTAAGTAGGATCTTCATGTCAGATATCATCAGTTTGGAATATGCGACCGGTATCAGAAACTTTCGTGTTGATACCCATCGTTTAAATAAGCCAATGCAAAAGCTGGCAACCGGCAACGGTTTTGAATATCGTGGTATTATCCAAGTCGATGATGAGGTTGATTCAGACCGCTTGGCTTACGAATTAAATATGTAGAAAATAAAAAGCCCATAATTGCTACAAGAAGTAACAATTATGCGGCTTTTTTACTTTTCGTTATAAAGAGCTTTAACAGCATCGATATCACATTGTTGGATGGTGTAAGCACGTTGATCAGTAATTGCAGAATTCATAACTGATGGTTGACTGTCGTTGTGCTCCAAACCAATAGCGTGACCCAATTCGTGTTCAGCACAGACAATGCAATTTCTGGATTTACTTGATCCAAGAAGAAGTTGTTAAGTGAAATGATTGAACCGTAGAGGTAGCCACGTGGTACAGCAGGCAGTTGTGTGATACCAGCCCAACCAGTGTTGCTGTAGTTACCAGCGTTCACAATGATGTTGGCTTTGCGATAATCAGTAACTTGCTTAAAGTTGATGGCTTTAGTATCGTTCCAAGCATTCATTGATACATCGGCTTTCTATTTAATTTTTTGCATTATCTAACTATTTGTAACCCATTTGCAAGCGTAAGGCCTCGTAAATTGGCTTGCCGCCAAGCAAGTCGAGTACATAGTAAGAAATAAATGTAACGATGATTAATGGCAAGACTTGTTGGACAGTACCGACCATTTCGGTTAACAGCATGATCGCAGTAAAGGGTGCTTTTTCGATCGCGCCAAAGTAGGCGGCCATTGAAATAACCAAGATGTGAACGAAGCACATTGACGGAATGATGCCTAATTTAATCATGACGTTGGCACAGATCATGCCTAAGATCGCACCTAAAACCAGGATCGGCATGAAGATACCGCCAGGCACTGATGAACCATAAGACAGCATTGAGAAGACAAAACGAATGACGAAGAGAATGATAGGGATAATTACCAAACTCCATGGTCCAAGCAGTAATTGTGTGTCGAGCTTATGGTTGGACAAATCAGTGATCAAAACGTGTGAACCACCGAGCAGGTGAGAATTCCAAAGACCAACTGGAATAATCGAGATCAAAGGAATAATGCTGTGGTAGTAAGCAGGAATCTTCTTAAGTTTACTGAAGATGGGCTTCAAGCTAAGCAATGTATATTGGTAGCCGTAAGCTAAAAGTCCTAATACAATACCGATAATTGGCAAAGTCCAGTAGGCATTGATTGGGAAGTAGCCGCGAACTGGCAAGTATAAACATGGCTTGTTACCGAAGAACAGAATAGTCATGAAGTCAGCTGAGAAGCTGGCGGCTAAAATTGAGACCACCTTTTTGGGTTTAAAGCTGAAGGAGATTTCTTCAACTAAGAACATTGCGCCGGCAATTGGTGCACTAAAGGCAGCCGCAAGTCCTGCCGCAACACCACATTCTTGCAGTTCCTTAATTTGATCTTTGTCTGATTCAAAGATGCTTTCGGCTAACCCTTGTCCAACCATGGCACCCATTTCAATACATGGACCTTCACGTCCCAGCATTAGGCCAGGGCAGATTGCCAGCAGACCACCAACAAATTTACGCCATAAGATTGACCACCATGGCATCTTGTTTTCACCTAAGAAAACAGCTTCAATTTGCGGTACACCAGAACCGACTAATTGATTCAAATATGGTTTAGTGATGTGACCTAGTACAAGGCAGATAACGATCATCAAGATAACATAGGGCACAAGCCACATTGGTTGTGCCGCCATCTTCGGGTAAATAAAGTTGAGGATCTGCATCGTATGGTCAATTACCCAGCGAAAGACGCTTACGATTAGACCGGTGATGATGCCTACAAGAATCGCCCGGTACAGGTGATAAGACATGTCACTGGAAAACGGTTTTCTTAAAATTTGTTTTGCAGTTTTTATCATAATCATTTCCTTATTGCTGAAGTTTAGTACAACTTTATCTTATCACATGCAAACAGCCCTTGTTCAGGGCTGTTTGCATGTGATATTGAATAAAAATTATCTATTTTCTTGAACTACTTTAACAATTTGAATGATGATAGTAGGCATTAATGCTAACCCGATAATCCAAAGAAGTTGGGTGTTAGTCAATGGAGTTACAGCGAACAAACTGTGAAGACCTGGTACAAATAAAATTAAAGCTAATAATAATGTACCAACTGCAAAGGCAGCCAAGCTGTACCAGTTGTTCTTAAAGCCAATCTTGAAAATGCTGTGCTGTGAACGGCAGTTGAAACCATGAAGCAAACGAGCAAAAGTCAAAGTTGAGAAGGCCATGGTACATGCGACAGCGGCACTAGTTTGACGACCAATCATGAAGGCAGCGATAACGCCAACTGAGATAATGATCCCCTGAAGAGTTACTTTGGTTATTAAGCTCTTATCAAGGATGCCGACTTTAGGATCACGTGGTTTTCTATCAAGAATGTCTGGTGCACCAGGCTCCATCCCGATTGCCAAAGCTGGAAGGGAGTCGGTTACCAAGTTGATGAACAAAAGCTGAACTGCGATAAATGGCACTGGAAAGCCACCAATTGAGGCAAACAAAACAGTGATGATCGCAGATAAGTTACCTGAAAGAAGATACATAATTGCGTTCTTAATATTTTCAAAAACGGTCCGACCATTGGCAACAGCCTTGATTATTGTAGCGAAGTTGTCGTCGGCCAAGATCATGCTGGCTGCATCTTTTGATACTTCGGTACCGGTGATTCCCATAGCAACACCAATGTCGGCTTTCTTCAAGGCAGGGGCGTCGTTGACGCCATCACCAGTCATAGAAACAATCTTGTCCTTCTTTTGCCATGCGTTAACGATGCGGATCTTGTTTTCTGGCGATACACGGGCATAAACGGCGATCTTTTCAATCTTTTGTTCAAGTTCTTCGTCGCTCATCTTATCAAGTTCGAGACCAGTAACGGCAATGTCGCCATCGCTAAAGATACCGATCTTTTTGGCAATGGCAACGGCAGTAACCTTGTGGTCACCAGTGATCATGACAGTACGGATACCGGCTTTTTTAGCACGAGCAACAGCTTCAATACTTTCTTCACGAGGTGGGTCCATTTCGGAAACCAAACCGATGAAAGTAAAGCCATATTCAGTTTCAGGTGATAAGTCTCCGTCTTTTTCCTTATAAGCAAAAGTTAAAACACGTAAACCATTTTCTGAGAAGTGTTCGTTTTGCGCTAAAATTTTCTTCCTGTCTTCGTCGGTCATTGGACGGACTTCATCGCCGATGCGGATGTTGTCACAGCGGTCGAGCAGGACGTCAATGGCACCCTTAACGAAGATAGTAGGTACAGTGTGAATCAAGTGCTTGGTACTCATCAACTTACGGTCAGAGTCAAATGGCACTTCTTGTTGACGAGCTAAAAGACCACGCAAGTCATTTTCGGATAAACCAAGTTGGTTATTGCCAAGGTCAATGCCTGGCACCTTGCGGTACATTTCAAGTAAGGCTGATTCGGTTGGGTCACCGATGCTCTTGCCGTCTTTTAAGCTTGAGTCGTTGTTTAATACTGCGTCGTATAAAAGGTAGCGGTGTAATTGATTGCCTAAGTCTAGTTGATCAGGTTTTAAGACTTCGCCACCAATGTAGATGTCTTCAACGGTCATCTTGTTTTGGGTTAAAGTACCGGTTTTATCGGAACAAATAACGGAAACGGAACCTAAAGATTCAACGGCAGCCAAGTTCTTGATAATGGCATTTTCTTTGGCCATCTTTTGTGTACCCATAGCTTGCACGATGGTTACGATTGAACTCAAGGCTTCAGGAATTGCGGCTACAGCTAAGGCAACTGCAAAAAGAAGTGCATCCATAATCGGTTGACCGCGCCAGATTTGCAAGCCAAGTACGATGGCACAAATGATCAAAATTGCCGTGGCCAGTTTGGATGAGAACTTATCAAGTGAGACTTGAAGTGGGGTACGACGTTCCTTAGTTTCATTCATCAAGGAAGCGATCTTACCGATCTCGGTGTTCATCCCCGTGCCGGTAACTAACACATTAGCGCGGCCGTAAGTAACTAGTGAACTTGAGTAAACCATGTTGAGACGGTCACCCAATGGAATTTCATGATCGAAGTCAACGTCGGCCTTATCGATATTGGTTGATTCACCGGTTAAAGAACTTTCGTTAACTTGCAGAGAATAGTTATCCAAAATTCGTCCATCGGCAGTAACCATGTCGCCGGCTTCCAAAAGCATGATGTCGCCAGGTACAACGTCTTTTGAATCGATTTCGATCTTTTCACCATTGCGCAGAACTTTGGCACTAGGTGAGGACAGCGACTTGAGCGATTCAAGCGATTTTTCTGCTTTAACGTGCTGCACCGTTCCTAAAATTGCGTTTAAGATCAGTACGGCAATGATAACCAGCGTACTTTCTAAATCACCAGTAAAGGCAGAAATAACTGCGGCGATGATCAAGATGATGACCATCAAATCTTTAAACTGCTCTAAGAAAACTTGAAAGGCCGTTTTCTTTTTGCCTTCAACTAAGGCGTTTTTACCGTATTTGGCTAAGTTTTCTTCAGCCTGCTTAGTCGATAAACCATCGCTGCCGGTTTTAAACTCTTTTAAAACCTCGTCCTTGGTCTGTAAATAATACTGTTTCATATAATCCTCCAGAATTGGGCGTGTCTAGACAAAAAAAGAGACCATGCCCAAACTTAAAAAAGTTTATGCATAGTCTCACCATTTAAATTTACAGCGGAAATTGCTTTCGTGATATGACGCCGTAAATACAATTATTTGTCGGTTACTCCCTATATGTATATTAAAATTAAATCATACGACATTGTTCTTGGCAATAAAAAAATAATATAATTAAAAATCATAAATTGGAGGGGAAAATATGAATGAGGTGATTTTGCCGCGCAAACGCTGGCAACAAATCTTTAACGTGCAAATGATTTTTGCACTAATCGTAATAATTTTAGAAATAATTCCTAAGCGAGGACACGCTGCAGGTAATATTTTTCAGTTAGTATTCTTATGCTTAGTCATTGGTTTAAATTTTTACGTTCAATTTAAGTGTAAAAATCCTAGCAAGCTTAATCATGAGATTACTCGCTGGATAAATCTCTGGCTGTTTAGCGGTTATTTCATTGATGTCTGGTTAGCAACGGGTAATTATTTATTACTTAATTACAAACAACTGGAGATACTATGGGTCCTTTTGCTCTGGGCTGCCTATCTGGTTTTGTTATTACCACTAGCAGTTCTTTATGCCGGCGATCTAAAGAAATGGTATCTTCGATTAATTGCTGTTTATTTGCTTGATCAGCAATATGGGCCTGATCAATCATTATTGGTAAGCAAAAACTTGCGGATTATGCATTCCATTACCTGGCAAGGCGTAATTGCAGCGTTGGCTTTATTAATTTTAGCCTGCTTTTTAGGCTATGCCTGGGGCTATCGTTTCAATCCAAACTTAAAATTTGTCAAAAGTCGCAATTTTCAAATGTGGGTTTTCGTCATTGTCGTAGTTTTTGCTACGATTGATCTGTTTTACAATGCTTTCAGTGATTATGACAAAAATCTTTGGACAGTCTTCTTTGGCTACTCGATTAATATTTACGCAAAATATCTGACTATTCCAAATCTGACGTCCGCCATTGAGCCAGGGATTTTGGAAGAAACAGAACGCTATTTGATGGTTCTGATCTTTATTGCCGGCTTTAATCGTTTCCCTAAGTGGCGTGTGCCAATCGCAGTTTATGCGTCTGGTATTCTTTTTGGCTTGTCCCATGCTGGTAACGTTGGCTGGAACGGTGAAACCTTGTCTGCAACAGTTGCGCAAGTTATTGGTGTAATGGGTAGTGGCTTCTTATGGGCTGTTCTCTATCTTTACACTGGTAAATTATGGCTACCAATGATCTTTCACTTCTTAATGGATTATCTAGCTGATCTTCAGTCAGGTTGGAATTCAGCTGGTTGGCAATTTAGCGGCTGGACTACCGATTATATTTCAGAAATATTAATGGTAGCAGTGCCTTTGGCTTTTACGATCTGGATGATGTTTGGCCAAAGACGTGCTGTTTTAGAGGAAAATGCCAATCGTTTGCTTAACTTAAATTAAAAAAACACCGGCATCTTATCATTTAGATAAGTGTCGGTATTTTAGTATCTAATTATTTATTACTTTTCAAACTTCTTACCCCAAGCCCATGGATCCTCGTGCCAGGTCTTCAAGACATCGTATTGTTCACTTGAGATGTGGCCTGATTCGTTTTCTTTCTTAAGAAGTTCTGGGTAGGAAAGAAGTGGAGCATATTTAACGCCGCTCTTAGCAAAGTTTTCTTTTGCGTCTGGTAAGTAGTAAGTGAAGATTGATGATACACCGATTACGTTGCCGCCGTCTTTTTCAGTTGCTTTAACAGCGTTAAGAACTGAGCCACCAGTAGTGATTAAATCGTCGATTAAAACGATCTTGTCGTCTTTAGTGAAGCGACCTTCGATTTGACGGCCCTTGCCATGATCTTTTGGTTTTGGACGAACGTAGATCATTGGCAAATGAAGCTTGTCAGCAACCCAAGCTGCGTGAGGGATACCGGCAGTAGCGACACCACCGATAATGGTTGCTTCAGGAAATTCTTTTGCAATTAAGTTAGCTAAGTCACTGGCAATCATGTCGCGTAATTCTGGGTAAGAAACAGTCAAACGCAAGTCAGTGTAGATTGGTGAAAGCATCCCACTTGCATAGGTAAATGGTTTGTCAGGTGAGATAGTGATGATTTTTTCTTGGATAAGTTGAGAAATAATTTGATCTTTATGCATTTTAATTAAACTCCTTCTTGATTGCTTCATAAGCAGCTTCTGGATCACTGGCTAAAGTGATAGGACGGCCAACAACGATGGCACTTGAACCCCATTCCTTAGCATCGGCTGGTGTTGCAACTCTTGATTGGTCATCTTTAGCGTTGCCCTTTGGACGAATGCCAGGAGTGACATATAAGAAATCGTCGCCGATTGCTTCGTGCAATTCTTTGACTTCAAGTGGTGAACAGATAACGCCGTCTGCACCAGCAGCTTTTGCCATCTTGGCCAGGCTGAGTACTTGTTTGTCCATTGGTAAAGAACAGTTTTGTTCGTGGGCTAAAACATCGTCTGAAATTGAAGTCAATTCAGTGACAGCCAAAAGCTTAGGTACGCTCTTGCCAGCGGGTGTGCCAGCGATTAAACCGTCTTTAGCGGCCTTGATCATTTGACTGCCGCCAAGTGCGTGCACCGTAGTAAAGGTAATGCCGAGTTTTGCCAAAGCCTTAGCACCGTTATAAACAGTGTTTGGAATATCATGCATCTTAAGGTCTAAGAAGATCTTGTAGCCTTGATCGGTTAATTCTTTAACTACGCCAATGCCGGCGTTGTAAAACAATTCCATGCCGACTTTGATAAAGACGTTTTCCGGTTTGCCAAGTTTTGCCAGAATTTCGTGTAATTTTTCTTCATTGTCCAAATCAAGGGCAACAATTACAGGTCTACTCATTTTTTTCCTCCACAAAAAAAGTCTATACGTGGCGCAGAGAGACACCAGGTATAGACTTTCCCCAGATAATTTAAGTCAATATTTTGAACTTGCGGTCTCTCTGTACCGTTTAAAGTTTGATCAAAACGAAGTTTAACACCATCGAAAATAAAATACAAATAAAATTTTGGACTTTGAAAAAATGAAAAAGGCGTGTACAATCTGTTCTAAAAAATAAGCGAATGTCCGTGAGCATTCATTTTTGGAGGAAAATTATGACAAATACACGCGTAAGTTTACCAGGATTAGATTTGAAGAACCCAGTGATGCCAGCAAGTGGTACCTTTGGCTTTGGTGATGTGCCAGCAGCTAAGAAGTTCGATTTAAACGAATTGGGTGCGATGGTGATCAAGACCACGACGCCACATGCGACAACCGGTAATCCGCAACCACAGATCGCTGTTTTAGACGACGGCGTTTTAAACTCAGTTGGTTTAACTAACCCAGGTGTTGACGTAGTAATTAGTGAGAAACTTGTTCCACTTAGAAAACAATATCCAGACCTGCCAATTATGGCTAGTGTGGGTGGCGATAGCGAAGACGACTACGTTGAAGTCGCTAAGAAGTTGTCTGACTCAGGTTTAGTTAATGCACTCGAAATCAACGTTTCTTGTCCTAACGTTGATCGCGGCGGTATGAGCTTTGGTGTGCATCCTGACGTCGTTGAAGAGTTAACCCAGAAAATCAAAAACGTGGTCAACGTTCCAATCTACGTTAAACTAACACCAAACGTCACTGATGTAGTTACTATCGCCAAAGCTGCCGAAAAGGGCGGTGCTGATGGTCTTTCCATGATCAACACTTTGCTTGGTATGGACATTGATGTGAAAACGAGAAAGCCAGTGCTTGGTCACAACATGGGTGGTCTCTCCGGTGAAGCTGTTAAACCAGTTGCTCTGCGCATGATTGCCCAAGTTCACCAAAGTGTGAACTTACCAATCATCGGTATGGGCGGCATTAGTTCAGCCGAAGACGTCGTCAAATTCATGCTTGCCGGTGCCAGTGCTGTTGCCGTAGGGACTGCTCATTTCCACGACAGCATCGCCTCCAAGCATATTGCAGATAGTTTGCCAGTCGAACTTAAAAAATTAGGCGTTGACGATATCAACGATTTAGTCGGTCAAGTTAAATTCAATTAATTCCTTGACAAACGCTGTCATTTACAGTAACTTTAAAGCAATGAATGTCCTTTAAAATTAGTCCCGTGAGGCTAGCAAGGCAGGCTTAAATTAAGTTTCGACTTTACAGAAAGCTCCTAGTCTCAGAGAAGACTGGGAGCTTTTTTCATGGGCAAAAATTAGGAGGCTGTTAAATTGGCAAAAGAAATTCAGGATGCGCTTGCAATGAAGCGTGCGCTAACGCGTATTACTTACGAAATCATCGAACAAAATAAGGGTACCGATGATCTAGTATTAGTTGGGATCAAGACACGTGGTGTTTACCTAGCTGACCGCATCCATGACAGAATTCAAAAACTTGAAGGCGTTGATGTTCCGGTCGGTGAACTTGACATCACCCTTTACCGTGATGACCGTCATGATGCATCCTTGAAGCAAGATCCAGTTGTTAACTCTGATCAAGTTAGTGTCGACATCGATGACAAGCACGTTGTCTTGATCGACGATGTTATCTACACCGGTCGAACAATTAGAGCTGCGATGGATGCCTTGATGCACGTTGGTCGACCAAGTTCGATCAGAGTGGCAGTTTTGGTTGACCGTGGTCACCGTGAATTGCCAATCCGTGCAGACTTTGTTGGTAAAAACATTCCAACTTCTGCCGACGAACAAGTCGCTGTTAATGTAGTTGAAAAGGACGGCAAGGATTCAGTTGAACTGAAGGCTTTGCCAAAATAAAAAATAGAAAAAGTAAATAATTCAACCATTTAATTGACTCCAGAGAGGGCCAGAAGGGTTGCTTAGTTTTTCGCATACAAAAGTGCGAAGAAAAAGCCTGGAGCAATTAAATGCTTCAGGCTTTTTTTGATAGAAAGAATCGAAAATGGAAAATTTAAATCTTGTCAGTTTACCACATTTTGTTAGTGTTGAAAATTTGCATGTTGATGAAGTAGAGGCTTTGATCAAGCGAGCAGAATACTTCAAAAAAGGCGGTGCAACGCCTCGCTTAACCAAGCCGGTATACGTGACCAACATGTTCTTTGAAGACTCAAGCAGAACACATACGAGTTTTGAAATGGCTGAAAGAAAGTTGGGATTAACAGTTATCCCATTTGATCCAGCTCACTCATCAGTTAATAAAGGTGAAACTTTATACGACACTTCACTCATCATGAATGCCTTAGGTGTTGATCTTGAAGTGATCCGCCACTCACAAAATGAGTACTACAACGATTTGATCAACTTAAAAGATCACCAACACTTAAACATCGGTGTGATCAACGCAGGTGATGGTAGTGGTCAACACCCTAGTCAATGTATGCTCGACATGATGACCATCCACGAACATTTCGGCCACTTCAAAGGCTTAAAAGTAGCCATCGTCGGCGACATCACTAACTCAAGAGTCGCAAAAAGTGACATGGAACTGCTTACCAGATTAGGCGCAGAAGTCTACTTCTCAGGTCCAAGCTACTGGTATTCAAAGGAATTTGATAAATACGGTAAGTATGAAGAATTAGACAAGTTGATCCCTGACATGGATGTCATGATGCTGCTTAGAGTACAACATGAACGTCATGCAGGTGATCCTAATGAAAAGAAATTTGATGCAAAAGCATACCATGAAAAATATGGCATCAACCACAAACGTTACAATGAATTAAAGCCAGATACGATCATCATGCACCCAGGTCCAATTAACCACGACGTTGAACTTAGCGGTGACTTGGTCGAAAGCGACAAGTGTATGTTTGTCCGTCAAATGCAAAACGGCGTCTTCATGAGAATGGCCATGATTGAAGCAGTATTACGCGGAAGAAAGCTCGGAGGTCTCGAATAATGACAACAGTAATTAAGAATGGTACCGCTTATCAAAATGGTCGCTTAGTTAAAGCAGATGTTTTAATTGACGGTCAAAAAATTAAAGCAATCGGTACTGATTTAACAGGCGACAAAGTAATTGATGCTAAAGGCAAGTTAGTCAGCCCCGGCTTAGTTGATGTCCACGTTCACTACCGCGATCCTGGTCAAACTTATAAGGAAGATATTAGAACAGGTAGCGAAGCTGCAGCCCGCGGTGGTTTTACCACAGTCGGTGCCATGCCAAATGTCACTCCTGTACCTAACACACCAGAATTAATGGAAAAGATGGTTGAAGAAAACAAAAAGAAGGGCATCGTTCACGTCTTCCAATACGGTCCAATCACTAATGATGAAACAACTGATGTCATTCCTGATTATGCCGCTTTGAAAAAAGCTGGTGCTTTTGCCTTAAGTAATGACGGCCACGGTGTGCAAACCGCCCAAACTATGTACCTGGCTATGCAAAAAGCTAAGGAAAACAACTTGATTGTCGCAACTCATGCTCAAGATGATTCATTGTTTGATCACGGCATCGTCAACGCCGGAAAAACCGCAGAAAGGTTGAACTTGCCACCTGTTACTGAGCTTGCGGAAACTACGCAGATTGCGCGTGACTTGCTCTTAGCGCAAAAGACTGGCGTGCACTACCACATCTGCCACGTTTCAACTAAAACGAGCGTTGAACTGGTCCGTATGGCAAAGGCCCGCGGCATCAACGTCACTTGTGAAGTCGCACCGCACCACATTTTGTTAACTGATGACGATATTCCAAAGGACAACGGCTACTACAAGATGAATCCACCTTTGAGAAATAAGGAAGATCAAGCAGCTTTGTTAGTTGGGTTACTTGATGGCACAATTGATTTGATTGCCACTGACCATGCGCCTCACGCTAAGAAAGAAAAGCAAGGCGGGATGAAAGGTGCCGCATTTGGAATCACAGGCAGCGAAACAGCTTTTAGTACCTTGTACACCAAGTTTGTAAAAAACGAAAAAGTCTTTACGCTTGAACAATTATTATCATGGCTCAGCGATAAGCCAGCTAAGACCTTCGGCCTTAAAAACGCCGGTGTGCTCGAACCAGGAAGGCCTGCTGATATTGCTATCTTTGATCTTGAGCATGAAAAAGAAATCAAGGAAGCAGACTTTAAGTCTAAGGGTGTCAATACACCATTTACCGGCCACAAGGTTTATGGTTCAACAGTGATGACAATGGTTGACGGTAAAGTTGTCTACCAGGAGGGAGCAGAGTAAATGTCAATGCGCTATTTAATTTTAGAAGACGGCAGTATCTATGCCGGTGAAGGCTTCGGCGCCGATCGCGAAACAACCGGTGAAGTTGTTTTCACAACAGGGATGACCGGTTATCAAGAAGCAATCACTGATCAAAGTTACGCAGATCAAATCTTGGTTTTCACTAACCCATTGATTGGTAACTACGGGATTACTTTAGCTGACTATGAATCACTTGAACCAAAGATCAAGGGCGTGATTTGCCACCAAGTTGCCCGCCATCCGGACAACTGGAGAATGCAAACGACTTTGCCTAAGTTCTTAGAGCATTTGGATATCCCAGGCATTCAAGGAATTGATACCCGTGCCTTAGTTAAAAAGCTTCGTGTCCACGGTACCTTAAGAGGTAAGATCGCAGATTCAAAGGAAGATGCAGACAAGATTGCCAAGATTTTACAAACTGAAAATGTAACTCAAGGCGTGATCAGCCACGTCTCAACTAAGAGTCCATATCCAGTTCCTGGTTCAAAGCGCAACATTGTGGTTATCGACTTCGGGATCAAGCACAGTATCTTGCGTGAACTCGCCGAGCGTGACTGCAACTGTATTGTTTTGCCATATACCGCAACCGCTGAAGAAGTGTTAAACCTTCATCCAGATGGTGTCCTTCTTTCAAACGGCCCTGGTGACCCAGAAGAAATGGCCGCAAATGGTGCTACAGACATGGTTCGTGAAGTTGAAAAGTATGTACCATTGATGGGTATTTGTATGGGACACCAAGTCTTTGCTTTAGCCAACGGTGCTAAGACCTACAAGATGAAGTTCGGTCACCGTGGTTTTAACCACCCAGTCCGTGAAATTGCTACTGGCAACATCGGTTTTACTTCACAAAACCACGGCTACGCTGTAGATGCAGATTCAGTTGATAAAGATAACTTGATGATTACCCACGTTGAAGTAAACGATGGCACTGTTGAAGGATTGCGTCATAAGAAGTACCCAGCCTTCTCAGTCCAGTTCCACCCAGATGCAACTCCAGGACCACACGATGAGGTTTCACTATTTGATGACTTTATGTCAATGATTGATCAAAGAAAGGAAGAAGAGCGTCATGCCTAAGAGAAAAGATATTCATAAGATTATGGTGATTGGTTCTGGTCCAATTATTATTGGTCAGGCTGCAGAATTTGACTATTCTGGTACTCAGGCTTGTTTAGCTCTTCGCGAAGAAGGTTACGAAGTTGTGTTGGTTAACTCCAACCCAGCAACCATCATGACCGATACGACAATTGCTGACAAGGTCTACATTGAACCTTTGACCGTTGAATCAATTTCAAGAATCATTCGTCAAGAATATCCAGATGCCATCTTGCCAACCTTGGGTGGCCAAGTAGGTTTGAACATGGCTTTGGCTCTTGCAAAGACTGGTATCTTGGATGAACTGCACATTGAACTTTTGGGTACTAAGCTTGATTCAATCGAACAAGCTGAAGACCGTGAAAAGTTCAAGGAATTATGTAAAAAGTTGGGCGAACCTGTGCCACCATCCAAGACGGTTAATACAGTTGAAGATGCTTTGGCCTTTGGTGATGAAATCGGCTATCCAATCATCGTACGTCCTGCCTTCACAATGGGTGGTACCGGTGGTGGTATCTGCCACAACCGTGAAGAATTAGCTGAAATTGCCAAAAATGGTTTGGAACTTTCACCCGTAACTGAATGTTTGATTGAAAAATCCATTGCTGGTTACAAGGAAATCGAATTCGAAGTAATGCGCGACCACGACGATAATGCGATGATCGTCTGCTGTATGGAAAACTTCGATCCAGTTGGTATCCACACCGGTGACTCAATCGTTTTCTCACCAAGTCAAACCTTGTCAGACAAGGAATACCAAATGCTGCGTGACTGTTCACTGCGTTTGATTAGAGCACTTAAGATCGAAGGGGGATGTAACGTACAGCTTGCCCTTGATCCAACCAGCTTTAACTACGACGTTATCGAAGTTAACCCAAGAGTTTCTAGATCAAGTGCCTTGGCTTCAAAGGCTACTGGTTATCCAATTGCCAAGATGGCCGCTAAGATTGCGGTGGGCATGACTTTGGATGAAATCAAGAACCCAGTAACTGGTATGACTTATGCCGAATTTGAACCAGCTCTTGACTACGTTGTCTGCAAGCTTCCACGCTGGCCATTCGATAAGTTCCCTAAGGCGGACAGAGTTTTAGGTACGCAAATGAAGGCTACCGGTGAGGTTATGGCGATCGGTAGAACTGCAGAAGAAGCAATGCAAAAGGCTGTCAGATCACTTGAAATCGATGAAAGGGATCTTTATTCTGAAGAAGCTCATGAAGCTAGCGATGATAAGCTTGAACAAAAATTAGTTAAGGCGCAAGACGATCGCTTATTCTACTTAGCAGAAGCATTCAGACGTGGGTACAGCTTAGAAGATGTGCATGAATTAACTAAGATCAACTTCTACTTCTTGGATATCGTCAAGCACATGGTCGAAATGGAGAAGACACTTGAAGAAAACAAGTACGATGTCGACACATTGCGCCTTGCTAAGAAATATGGCTTCAGCGATCCAACAATTGCTCATTTATGGTGTGAAAGCGAAGATGAAGTAAGAAACTTTAGAAAAGCCAACGGCATCATACCAGTTTACAAGATGGTTGATACCTGTGCAGCCGAATTTGAATCAAAGACGCCATACTTCTACTCAACTTATGATACAGAAAACGAATCACATAAGTCAGGTAAGAAATCAGTGGTTGTAATTGGTTCAGGCCCAATCAGAATTGGTCAAGGTGTCGAATTCGACTACGCAACTGTGCACTGTGTTAAGGCCTTGCAAAAGATGGGGTATGAAGCAATCGTCATTAACTCAAACCCAGAAACTGTTTCAACTGACTTTTCGGTTTCTGACAAGCTTTACTTTGAACCATTGACCCTTGAAGATGTTTTAAACGTCTGCGATTTGGAAAAGCCAGTAGGTGCAATTGTCCAATTCGGTGGCCAAACTTCAATTAACTTGGCAGCTGGTCTTGAAAAGCATGGTGTAAAGATTTTGGGTACTAAGGTTAAGGATGTTAACCGTGCAGAAGACCGTGAACTCTTTGATGAAATTATCAAGAATTTGCAACTTAACCAACCAAATGGCTTAACTGCAACGACTCACGAAGGCGTGCTTGAAGCAGCAGATAAATTAGGTTACCCAGTCTTGGTTCGTCCAAGTTACGTCTTGGGTGGTAAGGCAATGGAGATTGTCTACAACAAGGACGAATTGGAAGAATACTTGCAAGACCACGTTGATATTGCGGCAGATCACCCAATCTTGGTTGATGATTACTTGGATGGTCGTGAATGTGATGTCGATGCGATCTGTGACGGCAAGGATGTTCTTTTACCTGGTATTATGGAACACATCGAACACGCTGGGGTTCACTCAGGTGACTCAATGGCTGTTTACCCACCACAAACCTTTACTGAAGAAGTTAAGGAAAAGATTACCGACGTCACGAGAAAGTTAGCTTTGACCTTGCACTGTGTCGGCATCATGAATATTCAGTTCATCGTGCGTGACGGTGAAGTTTATGTCATCGAAGTAAATCCACGTGCAAGTAGAACTGTCCCATTCTTGAGCAAGATTACGGGTATCGAAATGGCTCAAGTGGCTACACGCGTAATTATGGGTGAAAGTTTGGCTGAACAAGGCTACATCGACGGTTTGGCACCAGAACCTGACATGATTTCAGTTAAGGCACCAGTCTTCAGTTTCAGTAAGTTAGCTGATGTTGACTCATACTTAGGACCAGAAATGAAATCAACTGGTGAGGTAATGGGTAGTGACCATACCTTTGCTAAGGCATTGTACAAAGCCTTTGCCGGGGCTAAGATGCAATTGCCAGAAAATGGTAACGTCTTGCTCACAATCGAAGATAGAGATAAGGAAAAGATCTTGCCAATTGCGAAGAGATTCGCCAGAATCGGTTACCGAATCTTTGCGACGAAGGGTACGGCAGACTTCTTGAAGAAGCATGACTTACACGTTGACTTGGTAACTAAGGTTCATGAAGATGAAAATGCGGATGACAACATCTTGAATGAATTGAGGGATGATAAGATCGACTTGGTAATCAACACGATGGGTCATGATATTGAGAAGAACTCTGATGGCTTTATTATCAGACAGATGGCTATTCAGCAAAATGTACCACTTCTTACTGCACTTGATACTGCGGATGCACTTCTTACTGCACTTGAGAATAGATCATTTGCGACTGATGCTTTAAAGTAGGAAATGGGAAGATAAAGTAAAAGGAACTAGATGAGAAGACTAGTTCCTTTTTGCTTATCTACGTTGTTTTGAAGACGGAAGAAAAATCCTTCAGACATGTTAAAGTATTGGCCTAATTTTGCCGATAATTCTGCGTCGATTTTTCTTTTACCTTGTTTACAACCGAGAGACAGCTTCATACAAGCTTCACTATATTGATGTTAATGGATCAACTAAGTCTAATGGATTTACTGCTAATGATGGTACAGAACTTACTAACCATGAAATTAGTAATGTCAGTGGTTATGTAGGGGAAAGTTCAGATCCTACTAAGTTGAATTTATGGAACTTTACCGATGATGGTTATGTTTTAGTCGATGCATCAGGTAATGTTAAAGGTGCAGATGGTAACGTTGATATCAGTAAACTTGGTAAACAAGAGTTTATTGAGGGCATGGGTGATAATAACGACCATGACCAATACGTTTACTTGAAGCACGCAGTTGAAGAAATTACTCCAGAGACTTCAGATAGTGATATTCCCAAGGATCCATCAAATCCAACCAACCCAAGTGTTGATAAGAATACTTTGAGTAAGACCTTCACTCATACCATTTACTACAAGGCAAATACTACCGATGGTGCCACATTAAAGGATGCAACTACTCAAATAGTGGTGATAGATACACAACTTCAGATAGTATGATTGATACTTGGAAGCTAGTTAGTGGTAAGGCTGACGCAATTGATTTAACTCCAAGTTCTTCAAATCCTAAGGACGTTCAATTGGTTTACGAGAAGGAAGTACAACCGGGCGGTGATACCGGCGATGAACCAGGTGACCAACCAAGTCCAATAAGACTAAGCAAACTAAACAAGCCAAGCAAAGTCAGAAGTCATCTAAGTCAGCTAAGAAAGCCGTTAGCAGGACTTCTAACAATGCTCTACGTGCAGAGAGCATGTACAGAAATAACTCTCCACTTGGTGAAGACATGTACAGAAACAATGTTCCTACACCAGAAAGCGACAATGTTACGATGCCTAAGTCAGAAGTAATCGATCAAACTAGTGGAAAGCCAGCAGGTTTGGTCGACAACACAACTGTCGGTGCTAATGGCGATACTGTGAATGGCACCAAAGTAAACACTTTGCCACAAACTGGCGAGAAGTAATCAGATGCTGCCGCATTTGGCTTAATCGCTCTCGCATTTGCTGGTTTGGCTTCATTTGTTGGCGTGGACCGCAAAAAGAGAAATAATTAAATAGAGAAAAAAGGATCGAACAATTCATTTTTCAGGATCGTTTGATCCTTTTTCTTATGCCTATGAAAGCATTTTTAATTTTCCTTATTTTTTGTTTGCAACGTAAGCGATTTCATTGATAGAATGCTTTTTGTAACTTTTTTACAGAAAATAGGGGAGAAATTGTTGATGAATTATTTATTTCTATTTATTCCTGCAATCGGATGGGGACTTATGCCTCTATTCGTTGCCGGGGTTAAAAAGAGTAATATTTACCACCAAATCGTAGGTTCAGTATTAGGTGCATTTTTGTTCGGCGTGGTCGTTACTTTAATCAAGCGTCCAGCATTTAATATGACTTCATTTTTATTGGCTATGGTTGCAGGTGCCGCATGGGTAGTTGGTCAGTGTGGTCAATACTACAGTTACTCAAAGATCGGTGTTTCTGAAACCATGCCACTCTCAACCGGTTTACAATTGATCGGTGTGCCACTTGTTGGGGTTTTAATCTTTGGTGAATGGGCAAGTACACAAGCTAAGTTGTTTGGTTTCCTTGGCATTCTTGCTTTGGTTGTCGGTGTTGCCTTTACCTCTTTGACTGATAAGGGTACTGCCGAAGGTAACAAGCAAAACCAAACCAGTACAATGATCATCTTGGCTTTGACCACTTTGGGTTACATCACTTCAAGCTCAATTCCTAAGGCTTTGAAGGGCGATGGCGTCATGATTTTCTTGGGTCAAACAATCGGGATGATGATCGCCACCTTTATTTACATTGTTGCCACTAAGCAACTTAAGGTTTTGAAGGAAAAGGAGAGCTATCAAGTTATTCCGGCCGGCGTGATTTTTGCGATCGCCGCACTTTCATACATCATTTCAGTTCAAATGAACGGTGTTAACTTGGCCTTCGTTATGTCACAACTTTGCGTAGTTATTTCAACTCTTGGTGGTATCGTATTCTTACACGAACAAAAGACCAAGAAGGGCTACATTTACACTGCAATCGGTTTGGTATTAATCGTCGCTGGTGCAGTCTTAACTTCAGTATTTTAATGGAGAACGTTGGATGAATTTCATCCGACGTTTTTTGTTTTTTTAAGCAAAAGAAATATGTTCTAGACCATTTTGGATTAAAATATAAGTAGTAGGAAGAGTCTATCAAAGGAGCAGATTGAAATTATGAATGACAATACTGTATATGTAATTGATGCACGAAGATATTCTCGTAATGGCGAAATAATAGAGCATAATGTCCACGTTTATAGTTCATATCAAAATGTCATTGCAGCGTTTGAGTCATTTTTTAAAGTGCCAAATAAAGAAGTACACATGAATGGTAAAAATGAAATGTTGCAAGTGAGAATATTTGATCCGACGAATGAATTTGTGACGAAATATAAATTCGACATCTATGAAAAACAGATCGATAATTTCTTTCCAAAAACGACTGAACATATCTAGATTGAGGCGGCAGATAGATTCTGTCGCTCTTTTTTGATGAGGTGAAAAGATGGTTTTAGACGAAAATAAGAAAAAAGAAGCTTTGAAGAAGTTGACTAAGGAAGAATACGAGGTCACTCAGAATGCGGCGACGGAGTATCCTTTCACTGGTAAGTACGACAATTTTTATGAAAAAGGCATTTACGTTGATGTGGTGTCAGGTGAGCCGTTGTTTTCTAGCAAGGATAAGTATGATGCGGGATGCGGCTGGCCTAGTTTTACTAAGCCGATTGAGAAACTGAAGTATCACCGCGATCAGTCACATGGCATGGAGCGTACCGAAGTGGTAAGTCCAGAGGCGCAGTCACATTTGGGTCATGTTTTTACTGATGGGCCTGTGGACCGTGGCGGTTTGCGCTATTGCATTAATTCTGCAGCATTGCGTTTTATTCCATATGAGAAGCTAGATGAAGCAGGTTATGGCGAGTATAAGAAGTTGTTTGAGTAAAAAATAAGACTGCTAAGTTTTCACTTAGTAGTCTTTTTTGATGATGTTTTGTTTAAATTCTATTTTTCATAAAACTTGATTTCAGTATTAGCCAAATCAACTGTGTAAGTTTCTTCCTCAAGTGGACGCTTAGTCATGCCTTCATCAGTTGAGTAAATGATCAAAGCTAACTTGCTGCCTGATGGAATAGTGTAGTAGGTAGGTTGAAGCAAGAAGTCCAAATCGTAGAACTTGTCAGCTTCAATTGCTTCAGGCTTCTTCATGTCCTTGTAGTTTTGCATGTTCATGTGGGCCTTAGTGATCAACTTAGCCTTGGTCTTCTTGTCTGGAACAAATTCTTGCAAAGTGTCAGTGCCAAATCTATAACCCAATTCTTGGCCACCACGCATCAAGAACTTAGGTGTTGCAGTCAAACGTTGTCTTTCGCCAAGTTCAACCAAAGCAACAGAAATTTGACCCTTAGGAAGAGAACCTTTGACTCTGACCTTAACTTCAGGACGACCTACGATTGTAGTTGGGTGGATAAATTCATCTGTGACAAAGCGTAAGCTTGGCTTAGCCCACTTTTCATCACCACAGATAAACTTGTATTGCCAGTCGCTTTCAGAAATACCAGCCTTCTTGAATTCGATGCCACCTACGTCAGTGAATGACTTCTTAGCTTGACCATTGCCATCTGCGTAAAGATCGCCTTCGTCAGTAGGGTAGTAGCTCTTTTCTTGACCTAAATCGTCGTTCCAGTCCTTTTCTTCATGCCACTTGTCAGCTTGCAAGTTGTCTTGAATCATGACTGTTGGCCATTGGTTGTAGGCATTGTTTTCTACGCCAAGGAGTTCATGAACAAACCAGAGGTTCATCAAGTCAGTAAAGTCGATGGAAACGAAGTTGTTCATGTTATAGTGCGGACCTTGGTGCAAGAAGAGGTGGTGCTTCATTGGCATCTTAGAAACGAGTTGCCAAATCTTGTAGACGTTCTTTGGCTTAACGTTCCAATCGTTTAAACCATGAACTGAAATCCATGAGCACTTGATGCCATCTGCGTGATGACGGTAATTTCTTGATTCCCAGAAGTCAGAATATTGACCAGTTTTACGGTCTTCTTTTTCAAGTAATTCCTTTTGCATCTTGTCGTATTCTGGCTTGATCTTGAGGTAGGAACCGGCATCCCACAAGTTAGATTGACAAGTTTCAGCCAAAAGGTCGAGGTCTTCACCTTGGCAAGCCTCAGGAGCAATAACCAAACCGTGTTCACGGTAGTAGTCGTACCATGATGAAATAGCAGCTTCAGAAACAACAGTCTTCAGACCCTTGACGCCAGTAGTTGCAATAGCGATTTGCAAAGTACCCAAGTATGAACGACCAGTCATCCCGATGTTGCCGTTGCACCAATCGGCTTTGGTTTGAACAGTTCTGGTGCGGTCGGTGTAAGCAACACGGTCGCCGTGAAGCCATTCAATGACAGCTGTAGCTGATTCAGTTTCTTCAGGTGCACCGGTAATTCTGACACCGTCACTGCCGCGCGTACCGATGGCACCAGCAAAGACGCTAGCAAAACCACGAGCAAGCATATATTCGTTTAATGGGTAAGATGACTTGTGAACTGCTTCTTCAGTTGCTGGGTGGCTTGAGCCGTCTGGCTTTTCTGCCTTAACGATTGGAGAGTGTTCATATTGTGGGTCGTTCCAAGTACTTGCATCGGACAAGTTTTCATCAACGTTGTGGTTTCGTTTTTCGTTGGCGATGATGCCACCGAAGTATGGGGATGCAGTGTAAAGTGCTGGCACCTTGAGGCCTTTGTTAGTTTCGGCAGGACGGAAGACAGTAACTTGAATCAAGTCGCTCTTGCCGTCGTGGTCGGTGTCAAGATCAGTTTCTACGTAAACGACTTCACGGATTACCTTGTTAGTGTCAAAAACAGGGATGGACTTGCCGTTGAAGAATTTGAATTCGTTTTGGCCCCAGAATTGAGTGAAGTAGCCTTTACCAGCCATCACATCGAGCAAGATTTGACCATTCTTACTACGAGTGTTGAGCAAACGGTAGAAGGCTGAGATCAATTTGTGATTGTCGCTGATGTCTTGAACAAATGGCAAAGCATTTTTTTGCATAAAGCGAGTTGGGTCATCAAATTGATAGTCGTAGTGAACGTGATAGCCGAGCAGTTGCAAAGCAACGTTGTAGAATTGCTCGGTGCCGATGGATTCAGACTTTTCTTTTAAGAAATCTGCTAAAGTTTCATGATCTGAAACAGCGAATTCGTTCAACTTGGCCGTTTTAGCAGCATCAGTCTTGGCTTCAGCGATTGCATTTTTAACGAGCTTTTCAAGCAGGTCGCTGAAAGACCAGTCTTCGTAGTTTCTAGGCAGGAAGTTGATGTCGATTAATTCTTTGACTTGTTGATCAAAGCGGGTTTCAACATAAGCATATTGATTGTATTTCATTGATTTCGCTCCTTTTTTTCTTATTAATTATAGTTTACCTGTTTAAGGTGACAGCGCAATCAAAAAAGATGAGATTAAGTTAATTTTAGAGTCCTCTTATATAAGTATCAGTGCAATTTTATTTTTAATTATAAAATAGAGTACTAATATTATGATTGGGAATTAATATAAGATTTGTCACGATTAATAAAAAGGGTAAGTTGGTGAAGAATTCACGCAAGGCTAAGCCAGGTGTTAAGTATCATGTAAATCGTGTGTTTAAGATGGCAAGCGTAGTTATGCGCAGATTAAATTAGGACGCAAGTATGTGATGCTTAATACGAAGTATGTTAAGTTTATATAATGAAAAAGTCGGCGATTTTGCCGGCTTTTTTTCGTTAAAAGATAAAAATTTTAAATGGCGTATAAACGTAAAGCAATGCTAGAGCAACGACTACGATTAATTCAATCGTGTTTCGCTTAGTTAGACGATCATAATTTTCTTCTTTAATTTTATTTTGGTGAAATGCCTGGGTGAACTGAATACGTCTGACCGCTAGAACGACAGCAATGATCAGATAAATGCTGATGCCGATAATATTTAGAGTTCTCATTCTTATTCCTCTTAGTTGTATTTGTGCTAGTTTTTTATTAAAATTATATCAAACAAACGTTCAAACTTCGATATTTTTTAGAAAGGAAAACTGATGGCAAATTATAACTCTAAACGTGAACATTATCGCAATGTGGCCCGCAAACATGAAGCGATGATCGAGCAAAAATATCAATCTCAAATTCGAGCTTCAATTAAAGGTACCAAGGTTTATAGTGTTGATGCTTTTGCCGATAAAGAAGTTGATGATTTTACTCAAAAAGCTAAGCAAATTGTCTGGCCCCTTGCTACCAATCAAGCCGTGATTAAGGCCTGCCAAGATTATCCGCAACAAAAAGTAGCTGCTTTGAATTTTGCTTCATATGTTAATCCTGGTGGTGGTTTTTTAAACGGTGCAATGGCGCAAGAAGAAGCGATTTGTACGCAGTCAGACCTTTATCCGGTTATTGCAAGTCAACGTGATTTTTATGCTTGGAATAAACAGCACAGAAATCGCGGCCTATATATGAACCGCGGGCTTTATTCGCCTGATATTATCTGGGATGGGGATGTTCAAAGTGGTGTGCTCACATGTGCCGCACCTAATAAGACTGCTGGTCGTCGCACCTTGCGTGAGCCAGAAGAGCAGATGAAGTTCTACAGTGATGCTGACAGCGCAATGCTTAGTCGAATGAATTTTGTTAAAAAAATAGCTGAAGATCAAAAAGTTGATGTATTGATCCTTGGTGCATGGGGCGCCGGCGTCTTTGGCTTTAAGCCAGCCGAAGTTGCCAAGATGTGGCAGAGGACGTTCGAGCAACCAACCAGTATTTCAAAGGTCGTTTATGCAGTGATCCCAGATGAGCGGCGACAAAATCGCGCAGTGAATGAATTTAAGAAAGTTTTCGAGTGAGTTAGATAGATGTTTTTTAGGTAAATTTAGTTCATAATATAAGTAAATATTTATGTACTAAGGAAAATATCTATGGGACTTTTTGATTTATTTAGTAAAAAACAAAGAAAAGCGAATCAAGCGTTTTTGGCCGACCAGCGCAGCCAACAAGTTATTGCTAAGATTAAAAAACTAGATTTGCCAGCTGAACTTAAACAACAACTGATTAATGCTAAAGTTTATGACATTTGGTTTAACAGTAAGGATTTAGCGCCGCTTAGTAATCTACTGAGTGATCATGAAAAAATCGAGTATGCAGCGCTCGGAATTACTGATCAGGGCGAAGATGTAATGCTGACATGTACTAATCAAAATTTGATTATTTTGAGTAAAAAACATCCTAGTGAAAATAGCCGTGTGATCCCGTTAACAGAGATTATGAGCGTGCTCTTACAGCAGCAAATTATATCTGAAGAATTAACGTTAATAGTGAATAATGAACAAGTTAACATTAACTTACTTAATAAGACAACTGCGGCACTTTTGACAGCAACGATTAAGAAATGGTCGCGAAATGATGATAACCTTGATGAGCAAGTAGAGCAGATTAAGAAGTTGAAAGATTTGCTTGATCAAGGGATTCTGACTGAAGAAGAATTTCAAGCTAAGAAAAAGCAAATTTTGAAAATTTAGAGTAAACGAAAAGCCATGTGTTTTTAGAGACACATGACTTTTTCTTTCTATTTTATTGCAATTCCATCTTCATGATGGCCTTGACAGAGATGATTGCAGGCTGACCTGTAGCGTGGTCTTTAACTTGCAGCATCTTGTTAACCATCGTTTTTTCAGCAGCCGCCATGATTTCAGCGATTGCCTTATTGGCATCAGCTGCAACATAGTCATATTTTTCATCGGCAAAGGTAGAAATAATAATGATAGAGCTTGTAGCTGCTGGAGTAGATTCTTCAACTTTAGGTTGAGGTTCCGTTATTTGTGGCTTTGGCTCAGCTCTCTTGCTGAACTTGATCGCTGGCTTCTTAGGTTTAGTTACTTCAGCTTTTTGCTTTTCTTTATTTTCAGCTTCAGCTTTTTCAATTACTTCATGCAGCGACTTATTAACCGGAATTTCACGCTTAGTGACCACACCAGTCTTATTTGGTAAAAGATCTTGCACAGTTTTACGTGTTTTAAATAAATCAAACACCTTTGGACCATAAATATTGATCGAGCAATGCAGTCCGTTTAGTGGGAAAAACTCTTCTTGCCGTATTCTCGTATCGACTTCGCTACGATCCACGCCAGTCTTTTTCACGATATCATCTGTAGTATAAATCGGATAAATCTGCTTTAAATGTTCAATCGTCGTACTATCTTGGGCACCGATAACCTGTCTAAGCAAGTTCCAGGCATTGCTATCGTAACGTCTGGTTAGTCCATTGCTGGTAACCGGTTTGATCAAGCCTTGCCTTCTTGCGTTGGCAACCAATTTTTGATCGATACTTAAATTGTTGGCTAATTCAAGCTCAGTTAAATTGGAAGTAGGGCGAATTGAATCGATCTCATGATCGATCTCTTCAGTATGGATCTGCTTAGCCAAAGCCCAGTTTTGGTAGTTGGCGATGTAAGTTGATTCGCCTTCTTCTGGGTGGCGCCACATAATGTAGCCCAAAAAGGCATTTGGGTTAGATGGAAGCGGGATAAAATCATGCTCTGTAAGCAATTCAAAGTTGGTTACCATATTGAACGAATTGCTGCTATTTGGTGCAGCTTCGCTATAGAAGCTGATTTGATCATCAGTGCGCAATTCACCTAGCTTCTTAATGTCGCCCACATAAGGCAAGGAATATCTAGCAAAGACCAAGCGACCGCTATCAACGACCTTGACGTCTTTAACCTCTAATTGCGGCATCTTGTGGGCGATGTTTGGAATCTTTACTGCGCGGCTACGAACAACCGTAGCAGTGTATTTTTGCTTATTTTTGTCAATTAGTGGCAAAACATCGTCAGATTCGCCTTGTTGCAGATTTTGCAGACGCTGCTGGAACTTTTCATACCGACTTGGTTGGAACTTAGCATCGACATGCGCACCTGTTGAAGCAAATTCAGCGAGATCTTTATTTATAAAGTTTTCACTATAATTCTTTTTCGTCAGATTATTGTTGCTTAGTTCAACCACCCAAGAATCTTGTCTATCATAGGTGCTGACCAATGTTTCGGCTCTATTGGTACCGATGAACATGCCGGCTTTTTTAATATAGGTGGCGGCTAAGCCATATTTACCCTGACCATATTGTTTAACCTGACTGATACCTTCAATGTAGTCGCCGATTGCCAGCTGTTGGTTATGATGTTCAATGTATTTGATATTTTCAATATTCAGCCAAGCATGGTAGTCGAGAATTTCCACCTTATCTGAGTAGCAGGAGATTTTATCGATCAACAATGAGCCATTGAGATTGGTTTTATTCGGCAAAGTTACATCCCCCAAGACACCGATCCATTTGATCCAAGTGCCAGAGTCAAAGTAAGGCTTTAAGCGAATGTGGATGGAGTTGGGATGCATATATTTATTGAGCTGTTCATCGATGACTTTATTGCGTTCGATATTAAAGGTCGATGCCTTATTTGCTGTTTTTAAATCATTTATTTTTACATAGCTAATATTTAATTGATCTTCTTTAACGTGATTCTTCGAAAGCTTATGTCTATTTTGGTGCAAGAGCTTTTTTAAATTTTCTGGTTTCATAAAAATGCCTTCAATCTACATCTATATTAATAATATTGTCTTTCATTGGTACAAGCTGATCGCCTTCTTTTCCCTTTAATTCCTATTATAGTTGAATAAAAAATGTATAGAAAAGATGACACCTTTTGGAAAATCTTAATTACGGTTTTACTAAAGTTTTAAAAATCTTGGACATAATAATCTCAAAAAAATGGAGGATATGTTATGGGCTTTTGGACATTTTACGTGTTGCCATTATGCATTTCATTTGTGTTGATGCTCATTGGCATTCATTTACTCAAAGAACGAGTAAAAATAGGAGCATATTTAGTGTATTTTTTAGCGGGACTTAATTGTGTAATTGCTGGTATTTTTGGCGTGTCTTATATTTATGCTCTTGTGCTTGAATTAGTGACGCCAAGCTCGCTGACTAAGTGGGGCTGGATGGCATTTTGGAACGATAATGTGATTTTTGCCATTGCGACAGTGATCTTGATTGCGATGAATGTACTAATTTGGCGTCGGAGCAGGAAAATGCAGTTGAAAATTAGATAAAATATTTGCCATGAGAGCGGCTTTAGATGATAAGATAAAACCTGTTGAAAAAATTTTTTGAGGTGAAGAGAATGACATTACCATTTAAAGCAGTCGCAGTTGACATGGACGGTACCTTTTTGGATGATCGTAAGCAATTTGATCATGAACAATTCGACCAACTTTTAACTGAATTTGAAAAGCGTGGAGTACACTTTATCGTTGCTTCAGGTAGACCTTACGTTAGATTAAAGCAAGACTTCAAGGGCTTTGCTGATAGAATGGACTTTGTAACTTTAAACGGTTCCCGCTTGATCATTAAGGGTAAGGATGCCGCAAGCTACCCAATGGACAGACAAGATGTCTTAGAATTGATCGATGATGTGCAAGCTGAGTATGGCAAGATGGCTGCCATGGTCTTTGAAAAAAATATTGCTTACTTACATAGTGAAGTTGACAAGGATGAACGTGACTTCTTAGCTTACTTTGCCGGTAACAGTGATTTAGTTGATAACTGGAATGACATGCCAGACGGCGATATTTACCAAATTACTTTTGGTATGGACAGTAAGCATGCAGCTGATGTTGAAGAAGCCTTTAATAAGAATCATGATAATAAGATTTCAGCATTTGCTTCAGCTACTTTTGCCATTGACGTTAATGTAAAAGGCGTAAGTAAAGGTAGTGGTCTTGAACGTTTGCTAGCTAAGATGGACATGACCGGTGACGATTTAATTGCCTTCGGTGATGGCGGCAACGATATCCCAATGCTTGATTTTGCCAAGTATTCTTACGCTATGGCTAACGGTATGGACAAGGTTAAGAAACATGCCAAGTTTATTGCACCGGCCAATACTGAAAATGGTGTATTCAGAGTATTGCAAAAGTACTTGGATGAAGAAAAATAAAAATTATCTTGCAAAATTAAAAATAGATGATATAGTTTAATTAACTTATAGAAACAGAGGATAATTGCTTTATGATTCGCTTTTTGAATCTCTAATACTTGATTTGTTAATTAGAAAATGAACTTTGGCACTTTTTTAGTGCACCCATTTTTTGCAATCAGTATTAGCAGTAGGCGAATCTAAGGCGACTTTTTTATAAAATCGACCTTTATTTGTTGCACTGTTAATTCGAATGCGAATGACAGTGCTTTTTCTTTGCGACAAATCAGATTAGGGATGTAAAACAGTTCGTCAATTAGTTGTAGATAATAACGAGGAAAAATAATGGGTCTAAAAGATTATCTTAAAACAAACTATCAGCGTGCATTTTTAGTACTGTTTTTAATCACGCTCACGCAAGCCACAACTACTTTTTATACTTACTTGACTAGTCCTGAACTTAATGCAATTTCGCAAAGAAAATTTGCCTTATTTATTGAATTAATTGCTGTGCAATTTGTGTTTGGTCAAATCTGCAATTCAAGTTTTAACATTGCAAATATTCAAAATACTAAGCAGACGCAGAATTTATTTCATCAGGTGCGTCAAAATATTGTTAAACATTATTATCGGAAACCAGAAAAAGTGGCTGATATGGAAAATCATCTGGGTAATGATTTGCAGATGATTCAGACAAGCTACTATGATGTTTATTTCTACTTTGCCTGTGATTTGATTTATATCGTTTTTACAATTGGAACTTTATTCACTTTTCACTGGATATTGGTGGCATATAGTCTGGTGATTTCGTTTTTCGCAATTGTAGTGCCTAAGTTATTAGAAAAATATACAAATAAGGCAACGGAAAAAGTATCTTCCAAGAATGCACAGTTTTTGAATTTAATCGAAAATTGGTTCAATGGACTTGAAGAACTTCGGAGATATAAAAATAAATCAATTTTGAAAAAGAAAATTGGTGAATCAAGTCATCAGCTTGAACAAAGCGAATATCAACGTGATAAGTCAATGATTTATGTAGGGATGGTTGCAGCCATTTTTGATGTTATGGGGCGTGTTGGTGTACCAGTAATTGCTGGAATTTTATTTTTCAATCATCAAGTGAGCTTAGGTGCAATTCTAACTGCTGGCTATTTTGCTAATGGGATCTTTTACAGTGTAAATAGTTGTGTAACTAAGTATATTCAGCTTAAATCAACTAAGACCTTGAGAGATCAGCTAGCCAAATTGCAAAAAATTGAAGCAGATAAGAAATATGATTCGATTGATGAAATTGCCTCAATTGAAGTAAAGAATTTGTCTGTTAAATATGAGCATGGTGAGAAGATTGCTTATCCTAATTTTGTCATTAACCGTGGTGAAAAAGTTCTGCTTGTAGGCGATAGCGGTACCGGTAAGTCTACTTTATTAAAAGTATTGTTAGGACAAATTAAGCTAAGCAGTGGTGAGGTAATTTTTAAGAATAAAAATGATGAGCTTATTCATCCAGATTTTAATCAAATAGGCTATCTAGCACAGGATTTAACGATGTTTGACGCATCGATTTTGGAGAATATCACAATGTTTAATTCAAAATTGAACGATCGTGTTAATTCTGCAGTTGAAGCAAATGCTTTTGTTCATGATGAAGAAAAACTAAAGGATAGATTAGCTACTGAAATTGAAGTAAAGCATAATTTGCTTTCAGGCGGACAGCAACAAAAAGTCGTCTTAATGCGGGCAATGGTTCATGAAAAGTCAATTTTATATTTAGATGAAGCAACTAGTGCGATTGATCAAAAGGGTGCGACGAAGATTTTACGTAATTTAACGCAGGGCAAAGAAACACTTTTGATGATTGCACACAACTTGAGTGAAGAGCAAAGGGCGTTGTTTGATCGTGAAATTCACTTGGAGGGTAAATAATGAGCTGGAAAGAATTGTTCAAATTAAATCCGTGGAGTTTTAGCATTGCACTTTTACTTCAAATGGCCGGTGCAGCAGGTGAAATTGGGGTAGCTTACTTTTTAACGCTGCAATTTAATGCAGTACGTAATCGCAACTTACAGATGTTCATCTTTTGGACCGTTTTGCAGATTGTCTGTTACGTTTTCGTCTATCTTTTTTATAATGTTGCGGGAATTATCTGGCAAAAGCACGTGCAAAGGTATCTTCATTTGATTAGGCAAGAATTGACGGATCATTATTTTGAAGATGGTAAGAGTCATCATGCGGGCAGCGTGCAGAACAGAATGACTAATGATTTAACGTTGCTACACAATGATTATCTAAACTCATTTCGTTATGTGGCAGGGATACTCGTTAGCGTGTTTAGCGTAGCCCTTACACTGTTTACATTTCATTGGAGCTTACTTCTTGCGTGTTTAATTTTTGCGGCAGTGCAGATTTATTTGCCTAAACTGATGGATAAGCAATTACAGAAGGTTACCAGTCTAGTATCTGATGCAAATAAAAAGTATCTGAAGACATTGGGTGATTGGCTCATTGGTTTTTCAGAACTGCGCAGATATTTAGCAGGACAAAAGTTGTTCGACGTGATTGCTAAGAGTTCAGGTAAATTGGAAAATGCTAACGTTGAAAAACAAAAGGTAGATCAAAAACTGGACTATTTAAATCAATTAGCTTATTCAGTTGGGGATGCATTGATTTTCCTGTTAACTGGATTTTTGGTGGTTAATAATTGGGCTGCTTTTGGTTTAATTGCAAGTATTGGTAACTTTAGTTCAGCGATGTTTGCTTCGCTTCAAGGAATAGCTGATTATGGCGGTCGAATGAAGGCAACTAAGGATTTGCGTAAGCAAATTTTACAGGCCAGGAAAAAGATCATTGATGGAAAATCGGTTGAGTTGAAACAGCCAGTGTCGTTTTCAACTAAAGGTTTAGCTATCAAATTTAAGAACGGTGAAGAAGTAGCTTTCCCTGATATTCAAGTTAATGCTGGTGAAAAGGTCTTACTTACTGGTGACTCTGGTTCTGGCAAGAGTACTTTATTTAAGTTGATTTTAGGCGAAGAAAAAGCCACTCGTGGTGAAATTGAATACTTTGATGAGAGTGGGAAAGTAGTTAAGCCAGATTTAGCCGAAATTGGTTATTTGCCACAATTTCCAGTGCTGTTCCCAGCGACGATTGCCGAGAATATTACAATGTTTAATGATAAACTAGAACAATTTGTTTCTGGAGCAATTGACGATGTGCAGCTAGCTAGTGACGTATCGAAGTTTCCAGATGGAATTGAAACAGAAATTGATTTGAATAAATTAAACGTTTCAGGTGGTCAAAGGCAAAAAATAGTTTTAGCTCGTAGTAAGGTTCATGATAGTAAGCTAATCTTGATTGATGAAGGAACAAGTGCAATTGACCAAGCTGCAACAATGAGAATTTTGAAACGATTAGTTAAAACCGATGCCACGATTGTGTTTATCGCACATAATTTTAATGATGAGATGCAGAAGATCTTTGATCATGAAATCTGTTTAACTAGATAAAAAAATGCCGACAATCAAAGCGTAAAGCAAAGATTATCGGCATTTTTCTTTGGCCTATTTTTTGCAACAAAAAAGCAACGCACACAAGCGTTGCTACTTTGGTGATCCGGGTGAGATTCGAACCCACGACCCACAGTTTAGAAGACTGTTGCTCTATCCAGCTGAGCTACCAGACCATCTGTATGTTTGTATGTCCTCAACAGAACATAAACTATTATAGGGAATACCCATTTAAAATGCAAGGGATATTTTAAAAAATTATTTTTTTATTTTAAATCCGGGTTTTTATTTTAAAGCAAGTATAATTAAAGTGTGATCAATAAATAATAGAAAAGAGAAGCATTATGGAACTTTCACAGAGACTTAAAAAGTTTGTCACAGAGTATCGTGCGAGATGCAAAAAGAGCGACGACGAACGTGACAAAGATTTGCCACATGATATTCCCGAGGTTGAACGGATCGATGACTTATCATACGGCTCAGACAAATGGCATACCTTAGATGTTTATCTGCCTAAAAAGACTGATGAGCCATTTCCTGTCATCATCAATATCCACGGTGGTGGTTGGGTTTACGGCACCAAAGAAACTTACCAATATTACGGCATGAATCTGGCTAAGCATGGTTTTGCCTTCATTAACCCTAACTACCGCCTTGCCCCAGAAAACGCCGAATTTCCTGATGAGTTGGACGATGTCGACCGTTACATGCACTGGGTCGATGACCATGCAGAAGAATATCGTTTAGATAGAAACAATGTCTTCATCGTTGGCGACAGTGCCGGTGGTCAAATGGCTGAACAATATGTAACGATTTTGACTAATCCAGACTATGCCAAATTGTTCCCATACAAGCCGCTTAACTTAAAGTTTAGAGCAGTTGGACTTAACTGTGCTGCTTCATTTGTTTTAACTCCCGAAAGTCTTGATGGTCTTGAGAGTCTTTACTTCATTCCTAAAGCAGTTGATAAGTATCACGAACAACTTGACGTTGAAAAGTATATTAACTCTAATTTCTTGCCAACATTCTTAATTACTTCAAATAATGATTTCTTGCATGATATGCAGTTTACTTTATTTGGCTTCTTATTAGGTCGCGGCGTGCATGCAATTTGTAAATCATATGGCGATAAAGATCATCCTCGTGGCCATGTCTTTTTCGTAAATCAAAAGGATGAATTAGCCGATATTGCTAACGATGAAGAACTTGAATTCTTTAGAGAACACATGAAGAAGGATTAATATGATTAAATTTTATGGTTATAAACGTTGTTCTACTTCAAAGAAAGCGCAAAAGTGGTTAGACGATCATGGCGTAAAGTATGAGTTCCAAGATTTAGTTGAACAGCCACCTAAAAAAGAAGACTTGATTAAGTGGATGACTAAGTATCAAGATCGCGGTTTAAGATACTTTTTCAATACATCTGGTCAACATTACCGCCAGCAGAAATTAAAGGACAAAATTCCTGATATGACGATTGAAGAAGCTGCCGAGATGATGTCCAAAGATGGCAAACTGATTAAGCGTCCGCTTGTTGTCGGCGATGATCATTTAACTTGTGGTTTTAGAGAAAATATTTATGAAGAAACTTGGCTGTAAAGCTTTTGACTTTGTATGATACAAAATTATGACAAAGATTAAGCTAACCTTACATCTAGAGCGAATCTATTGACTAAAATCTCAAACGAGCTTATCCTAAATTTGATTTCGTATTACTAGGAAGATCAACAAGTGTGAATTTGAATTTTTTCACATAGTGGAGGACGAGAAGATTGACTACAACCAAAAAATTAATTATTAAATTGGCATGTGCAACCGTATTAGAAACTGCAGGAGTGGCAGTAACTCAAATTAATCGACCACAAATTACTGTTCAAGCATCAACTACATCTGTTGCAGCACGTTCACTTGGTGTGGACGTTGCCAGTTACCAAAATGCTGACTTATCAAGTCATGCTCAAGCAGGTGCACAATTTGCTATCGTTAAGGTAAGTGAAGGTACTTCATACCGTAACCCTAAGGCTTCAAGCCAAATTTCTACAGCTATTTCTAACAATATGATGCCAATGGCATACCACTTTGCTACTTTTAGTTCTAACTCAAGTGCTGCTGTAGCAGAAGCAAACTATGCTGTTAAGGCAGCGCAAGCATTTGGTTTACCAAAGGGTTCATATATTGCTTGTGACTATGAAACTGGCCAAGGCAACAACATTTATGGTGGTAAGACGCCAACTGCTAACGCAATCATTGCATTCATGGACACAATCAAGGCAGCTGGTTACCAACCACTTCTTTACGCAAGTTCATCAGTTTTGCAAAACAACATTGATACCAGCAGCGTAATTGCTGAGTACCCTAACTCATTATGGGTAGCTTCATATGCTATTTCAGGTAGAATTGATAATCCTAACTTTAATTACTTCCCATCAATGGACGGTGTATCAATTTGGCAATTTACTGATAACTGGCGCGGACTAAGCGTTGATGGTAACGTTGCTGTTCTTCCATTATCAATTAACGGTAATGTAACTTCTAACAACGGTGCTGTTTCACAAGCTCCTTCAAGCAGTAATTCAAATACTACTAATAACTCAAATTCTTCATCTACTGACAATAAGACTGATTCAACTCCAACTGAACCAGCAACTTCTGCTTACGTAATGAAGAAGGCCTACATTTACAACAAGAAGGGTGAACGTCAAAGTGGCTACTACGCAGCTTACTACGGCATTCAATACTACGGCTCAACTGTAACTTTGGATAATGGCAAGACTGCTCTTAAGGTTGGCAATGACCGTTATGTAATGGCAAGCAACGTTTTAGGTAACTCACGTGTTATGAGACGCAATGCTTATATCTACAACCACGCAGGAAGACGTGCAAACTGGAGAGTTTTGAGAAAAGGTACTCCAGTTAAGACTTACGGTTCACGCTTTAACATTAACGGTAAGTACTACTACCGTATTGGTAAGGGCTTATACGTTAAGTCAGCTAATTTCTAAAAAAAGATAAATATCTATTTAGCGCGAGTGAATATGCGCGCGCTTTTTTTGTATAATAAAAGTACCTAAGCAACGCTTAGGTATTTTTTTAATTAAGGTGAAATAAATTTTGAAAAAATTAGCAACATTAGTTTTGCTTAGCTTGGCATTCGCGTTGACGGGATGCACGATGAATAAAAATAATACTAATTCAGATTCATCAGTAAAAACAGTTAAGCGAAATAAAACAAGGGAGAGCTTGCCCCAAAAGAAATATCAAGTATTGGAGCAAGATTGGAATATCAATCAAGATGGCGTCAATATTTATGGTCGATTGTACTTGCCCCAAAATTTACCAGGTAAGAAAAAGGCGGTCATTTTATCGCACGGCTTAGCTGGCAACTACCGTGATGTAACTAAATATGCACAATATTTGGCAGGTCAGGGTTATGTCGCTTATGCTTTTGATTATCCTGGTGGTGCCAAAAATGGCTGCAGCACAGGCGTTGGTCAATTGAATATGTCGATTTTTACGGAGGAGCAAAATCTAAAGACAGTTTTAAATGCAGTTAGAAATAGAAGCGATGTTGATCGCTATCAGGTATCGCTGTTAGGTGAAAGCCAGGGCGGGGCCGTTTCCGCGATGCTTGCTTCTAAATATCCAAAAGAAGTTAAGTCATTAATTTTGCTTTACCCTGCATTTTCAATTACTGATTATGCGCAGGTTGCCTTTAAATCAATTAATCGCGTGCCTGATACGTTGAATCTGTTTGGTTTTACAGTGGGTAAGAATTACTTTGCTAAACTGTTTAATTATGACTTGTTAAAATCCGCCACTAAATACAATGGTCCTGTACTGATCATGCATGGTACAGACGATATCATTGTGCCTGAAACATATTCAGAGAAGGCTAATAAGAAGTTTAAGCATTCGAAATTATATATTTTCAAGCATGCTGGTCATGACTTTAAGGGTAAATATGTGACGCGTGCTAACCGCTTGATTACCGATTTTTTGAAGAAAAATTGAGGATAGATATGAAAAAGGAGGTTCTTAGTTTACTGGCTTTTTTTGGGAGCCTGGACGCTTAATTTTAATTTGAAAACTGATAAGTATCGTAATCGCTTATTTGATGCATATGTTCGAGATAAAGTAGATGAATCAAAGCTCGAAATTCTAGCTGCAGCCGAAGTTTTTGGTTAATTTTCTGCTATAATTGAAGCAAATTCATAAAGATAGGGAGTTGAATATTATGCCATTTGTACATATTGAATTAATTAAAGGGCGTTCAGACGAACAAATCACTAATTTGATGAAGGACGTTACCGAAGCAGTTCACAAGAATACTGGTGCTCCTAAGGAACACATCCACGTAATCATCAATGAATTAGGTAAGCATTCATACGGCCAAGGCGGCGAATGGAGAGCCTAAACAAAAAATGATCTTCTATTTTGGTAGAAGATCATTTTTCTTTGCTTATTTTTGTTTAACTTAATTTAACAGTCCAACCATATTTGTCTTCAAGATCGCCAAATTGAATGCCAGTTAAAGTATCATACAGTTTTTGGGTGATCGGACCAGCTTCAGTTTCACTACCAAAGACGTACTTTTTACCTTGATAAGTGAGTGAGCCGACTGGTGAAATTACAGCAGCTGTCCCCATTGCGCCAGCTTCTGCGAAGCGATCGACGTCCTCGATTGGAATCTTAGTTTCGACTGGATCAAGATCTAAGTCTTTAGCAATCTTTAAGATAGAGCGTTTGGTAATTGAAGGTAAAATTGAGTCTGATTTTGGTGTTTGGAATTGGCCATCTTTAGTAATGCCATAGAAGTTCGCACCGCCGAATTCATCGATATATTTGTGATCTTTTGGATCAAGGTAAAGGGCATCGGCAAAACCATTCTTTTTGGCAATCAATGATGGCATCAAGCTGCTGGCGTAGTTGCCGGCAGTTTTTGCTTGTCCAGTACCAAATGGTGCAGCACGATCGTAGTCGCTGACCTCATATGGCATTGGTTTCAAACCTTTAATATAGGCGCCAACGGGAGTGGCATAAATTCTGAATTGATAAGTTTCAGAGGGTGAAACGCCGACAATTGGCTGAGTTCCCATCATAAATGGACGAAGGTAGAGCGTACCACCTGAGCCGTAAGGAGGGACGAAATCTTGGTTGGCTAAAACGACTTCTTTAACTGCTTTAATGAATTCATCTTCTGGATAAGGCTCCATCAAAAGACGCTTAGCAGAATTTGCCATTCTTTTGGCATTTTGGTCAGGTCTAAATAAGTTAATGCCGCCATCTTTTCTGCGGTAGGCCTTTAAACCTTCAAAGATTTCCTGACCGTAGTGGAGTTCTTCAGCTGCTTCATTAAAAGTGATAGTAGAGTCTTGCGTCAAATGACCGCCTTGCCATTTACCATCTTTAAATTCATCTACCCAGCGATAGGGTAAGTCATGATATTTGAAGCCAAGCTTGTTCCAATCCAAGTCTTCTGGACGAGTTTTAGTCATAAAAATGCCTCCTCATATTTTAAAAGTGCTTTTTCGTTAAATTATAGTTAGATTAAGCTTAAAATACAACTGATAACTTTATATTTTAGTTTTAATTATTAAAAGTAAGCATATAATAGATAGGATGTAAATTTGGAAAAAGTGGTGAAGCTATGTACGATTATCGAAATAATATCAAAATTATTTTAAATAAAACTGACGCAGATGATAAAAGCTTAGCCAATAGTTTAAACGCAATTAAGGCAATTCTTGCTATGGCAGAAGGTGGCACAGCTGAAAAAGCGGCACCTAAAAAGGAAGCTCCTAAGCCTAAGAAGATGGCTAACACACAATCAATCGCACAAAGAAACGCAGATTTAAAGCAATTTAAGCAATTATTGATGGGCTTGACTGAATTAATTGAAACACCTGGTGATGAGGCTGCTAAGAAGAAGTCACTTGAAGCCTTGCACAAGATTACTTTTGTTCCTGGCGTGGGCAAACATTATGGTAATGTACTCGGCAAACTTGACCAGGCCATTCAGAAGTCTAAGACTACAACAGAAGCAGTTAACAAGAAAATCTTTGAAGACGCCTTAAAGCCTAAGGAAGAACCTAAGCGTGACTATCGTAAGGGAAGACGTTACACAGTTATTCGGACTCTTTCGGGATGCAATTTGATTAATGATAATGGTCAAATTGTTTTTAGAATCAAGGAATCACAAATACACTCCTTGAACTTAAAGAGTGGCGATATTGTCGAAGCCTTAGAAGATAAGGACAATCCAAACTATGAAGCAGAAGTGCTGCGTGTGGTTGGTTATCGCAAATTGCGCGCACGTGATTACGATCCAATTGAAGAGTTCCGTTATGCGGTAGTTCAAGGAAAGACTGGCCAGTTAGCAATTACGCGCAATATTAAGGGTGAAAAACTGCGCATTCGCGGCAAAGAAGTAACTATTCCGGTTGACTCTAGTTATTATCAAGGCGAAAATATTCACCTCGAAGATGGTTCGATTGTAGATCTTGCCTGGTACACAGGGGATGTGAGAATTAAGAAGAATCCAAGTGATGCCGTTCAAATTCGCTGGATTTATCAAGTAGATCCGCCAAAGAAGTCTGATTTATCTTATAAGAAGAAAGACAAATCCAAGAAGGATAACGCGGAAGAATTAACCAAGCTGGACATGAATCTGCACTATCAAAGAGTCGGCATTGCGATTGGTAACAACCAAAATGAAGGTATTCTCGAAGGCATCGTTACTAGATACAATGGTATTCCTATTCCAATTGATGCTTTTGAAGGCAAAAAGAAGATCATGGAGCGGCAAATCAAGGATCTTGATATCGTGATCCTGATGACCGCATATGCCGCTCACGATGCAACTTGGAACATCCAAGAATTTGCCTCAAAATATGGCGTGAAATTTGCTGTTTCTTCATCTAAAGGATATCGTTCTTTTGAACGTGCACTTTATCGGGCTGAAAATGGCTTGCCAGCTTATGAAGGAACACAATCCATTGAATATAAAGAAGCAGAGACTAAGTAATTTATAGTAAATTATTGCTATCCGCTGAAAACCGTTGTATTATATAAGAGTTGTATTTGTGGGGACCTCCACATCTGCAACCGCACGGCTTGGGGTTAGAAGTCTTCTTGAGTAAGAAGCACCTCAGTTCGGCGAGTCTAAGTATTTTTTCGGAGGTGTACAAATGTACGCAATTATTAAGACCGGTGGTAAGCAATACAAAGTTGCAGAAGGCGACAGCGTATTTGTAGAAAAGCTTGATGCTGAAGAAGGCAGCAAAGTAACTTTTGACGAAGTTATCCTTGTAGCTAATGGTGACGACGTTAAGGTTGGTACTCCATTAGTAGATGGTGCTAAGGTAACTGCTAAAGTTGAAAAGCAAGGTAAGGAAAAGAAAGTTGTAACTTTCAAGTACAAGCCTAAGAAGCACTCACACAGCAAGTATGGTCACCGTCAACCTTACACTAAGGTTACAGTTGAAAAGATTGAAGCTTAATTTTCAGAGGTGAAATGATTATGAATATTTTAGGTATGAAATTATTTGCCCACCACAAGGGTGGCGGTTCCACTGCCAACGGTCGTAACTCAGCTGGTCGTCGTTTAGGCGCTAAGGCTGGTGACGGTCAATCAATCCACGCAGGTTCAATTATTTACCGTCAACGTGGTACTAAGATTCACCCAGGCAAGAACGTAGGTCAAGGTGGAGACGACACTTTATTTGCACTTGTTAACGGCGTTGTTAAGTTTGAACGTCTTGGCAAGTTCAAGAAGCAAGTTTCTGTATACCCAGCTGAAGAAGCTAAGTAATTCAGAAGATAATTAAGAAGACGAATGGTTAAGACCATTCGTCTTTTTTGTAACCTTTTTCAAGTATTAGAGTTGAAATTCTAGTATAATAGATTCAAATTATACTATGCAAAGAAGGTTCTGATTATGGAAGAAAAGCAACAATTATTGTCATTGATTAATAACCGAATTAATCATGTCACAGACTTGATTAAAGAGCACGATGCCGATGCAATGATCATCTTTAATCAAGCTAATTATCGTTATCTCACCAATTTTACCGGTGAAGAAGCTCAACTTATTTTAACTGCCGCAGGTGAACGTACTCTTTTGTCAGATTCACGCTTTGCAGGACAAATTAAGGCCCAAGCTCCAGGTGAAATGGATGTTGTTATGAAACACTCCAGTGATTACGAAGAACTTACTAAGGCCCTTAAAAAGCTTAATGTGAAGAAAGTTTTAGTTGAAGGCGAATTTGTTTCAGCTGCTGAATTTGCTAAGTTAAAGGAACTTAATCCTGACATCGATTTTGAAATGGTCGAGGAATTGGTTGAACGTGTTCGCAATGTTAAGGATGAATTAGAAATTGCCGCATTGCGTAAAGCAATCGATATTTCAATGGAAAGCTTTAAGGCAATTTTGCCAATGATCAAACCAGGCGTAAAAGAACGTGCAGTTGGTGCTAAACTTGATTATTTATTCAAAGTTAATGGCGGAGATGGTCCTGACTTTGATACAATTATAGCTTCTGGTGTTCGCTCAGCTTGGGCCCACGGTGTGGCCAGCGATAAAGAGATTGAAGAAGGTGACATGATTGTCATCGACTTCGGTAGTTTTTACCATGGCTATGCTGCTGATATTACGCGTACCGTTTCCTTAGGTGAAGTAGATCCTGAAATGCACAAAATTTACGATATTGTGCATGAAGCACAACGTCGCGGAATAGAAGCTGCCGTTGTCGGTAATACCGGTCATGACGTTGATAAGGCAGCACGTGATTACATCACCGAACAAGGTTATGGCGAATACTTTGGCCACGGTATTGGTCACGGAATTGGTCTAGAAATTCATGAACTTTGTCAGCCAGCTTTGCCATTTAGAACCACTAAATTAGTTAACAACATGGTCCACACTGTTGAACCAGGTATTTACTTGCCTGACAAGGGTGGGGTTAGAATCGAAGATGATATTTTGGTTCATGATCAAACTCCAGAAACGCTTTCAACTTTGCCTAAAGATGAACTAATTTCTTTATAGTTGTAATTTTAATAGGTCGAAGTTATAGCCAAAACCGTTTAAGATTGGTAAGATATTATTGTAGAAATGAGGGACTTAATATGACAATGATTTCAGTAAATGAATTCAAGAATGGCCTTACTATTCAATACAACAACGATTTATGGCGCATTGTTGAATTCCAACACGTAAAACCAGGTAAGGGTAGTGCCTTTGTGCGCTCAAAGCTTAAGAGCTTGAGAACTGGTGCTGTTCAAGAATATACTTTCCGTTCAACTGCTAAGGTTGAAACTGCAGATATTCAAACCAAGTCAATGCAATACTTATACAACGATGGTACAAGTTACGTATTTATGGATACTTCAACTTATGACCAATTGGCAATTCCAAATGAACAAATTGGCGATGAATCCAAGTACTTGCTTGAAAACATGGTTGTTAGCGTAATTATGCACGATGGTGAAACTTTAGGTATTCAATTACCTAACACTGTTGATTTGAAGGTTGCTAAGACTGAACCTAACATCAAGGGTGATACTTCATCAGGTGGTGGTAAGCCAGCTACTATGGAAACTGGTTTGGTAGTTAACGTACCATTCTTCATTAACGAAGGCGATGTTTTAACTATTAACACTTCTGACGGTACTTACGTATCACGTGCTAATAAGTAGTTTTTGAGGTAGCGAAATGGCAGATAGTTCAAAAATTCTCTTAAGTGGCGAAGAAAACAGCGAACAAATTAAAATTGATCCAAGTGTTTTAGAAGTTATTTTGGGTATTGCTGCTGAAAAAGTTGATGGCGTTGCAGGTATGCGCGGCAGTCTAAGATCAGGTCTTAACTGGGTTCTTGGCCGTGAAGATCATGGTAAAGGCGTTAATGTTAAGGTTGACGAAGACAACAAGTTAGTTGCTGATGTTTACGTATATCTTGAAAGTGGCGTAAATGTTCCTAAAGTTGGTGTGGCAATTCAAAAGCAACTTAAGGCACAATTATTGCAAATGACTGACCTTGAACTAAAGTCAATTAATGTACACGTTGTAGGTTTAGTTTTCCCAGAAGATGAAAAAGATCCTGAGGAAACTACCTCAGAGCTGTTTCCGGAGGATGAAGTAGAGAAATAATGAACCAACACGAAAGTCGCAAAGTTGCTATGCAAGCTATTTATTTGGCTAATCAAGAGCCAGATTTAAATGCTGAAGAAGTTGAAGCTAAAGTCGTTGCAGCGCTTAATTTAAAACAGCTTTCTGCCTATTCGAAGAAGTTGATCGAAGGTGTGCTTGAAAATCGTGCAGATTTACAATCTGCTTTGTCAGAGCACCTAAAAAAAGGCTGGCGTCTAGAGCGTGTAAGTCAAATTGTCGTTGCTATTATGGAAGTTGCTCTTTTTGAAATCAAAAATAGCGATGAAATTGATCCTAAAGCAGCAGTAAATGAAGCTTTGAATTTATGTGACGAATTTGCTGAGCCAAAAGAAAAGCCATTTATTAATGGTATGTTAGCAAACTTTGTTTAATGGATGAATAGCCGGCAGTTTTGCCGGCTATTTTTTTAACAGTAAGGAGAAAGTTAATGGGAAAAATTCTCGATGGTAAAGCTTTAGCAAATTTATTAGGGGAAAATCTTAAAAAAAAGGTTAAGAATTTAAAAGCTGAAGGAATAACGCCACATTTTTGCGTAATAAATATTGGTGATGATCCTGCTAGCAAAATTTATGTTCGCACCAAAAAGCGCAGAGCTGAAAAGATGGGCATTATCCAAGATATTTATCAAATGCCAGCTGATACTAAACAACAAGAAGCTTTAGACTTAATTGATAAGCTAAATGCGAATCCTAATATAAATGGGGTAATGGTCCAGTTGCCAGCTCCTGAACAAATTGATGCAGATGAGTTGCTGGAAAGAATCGATCCCAACAAAGACGTTGATGGCTTAACTCCTGCTAACATTGGTCGTCTATGGATGGAAGATCACTTTATTGAGCCAGCTACTGCAGAAGGAATTATTGCGCTTTTAAAACATTATGAAATTCCACTTAAGGGTAAGGACGTTGTTGTCATTGGTAGAAGCAATATTGTAGGTAAGCCCCTCGCTGCATTAATGCTTGAACAAAATGCGACAGTAACGATTGCTCACTCAGAAACCACTAACTTAGCCGAACTTACTAAGAGAGCCGATATCATTGTTTCGGCCACCGGTGAAGCGTTATTGGTTAAGGCTGACATGGTAAAAGATGGCGCCGTTGTTGTTGATGTAGGTATCAATCATCTTAATGGCAAATTAGTCGGCGACGTTGACTTTGATGCGGTTAAAGAAAAAGCCAGCTATATTACTCCTGTTCCTGGTGGTGTAGGTCCTCTTACTGTACAATTCTTAATGGAAGCAGTAGTTAAATTAACTAGGAGACAAAATGGCCGAAAATAAATATTTAACGGTTACAGATTTAAATTATTATATTACGCAGAAATTTAAAAATGACCCATACTTACATAAGGTCTTTCTGCAAGGTGAATTATCCAACTTTAGATATCGTCGTAATTCACACCAGTATTTTTCATTAAAGGATGAAAAATCAAAGATTAATGTGGTAATGTTTCGTTCATACTTCGACAAGGTTAAATTTAAACCGGAAGAAGGGATGAAGGTTTACGTTACTGGTTATGTCAGCGTGTATGGCCCTCAAGGTTCATATCAGTTTTACGCTGAAAACATGGAACCAGCTGGACTTGGTGCACTTTATGAGCAATTAAAGCAATTGCAGGCCAAGCTTGCTAAAGAAGGCTTGTTTAACCAAGATCATAAAAGAAGACTGCCACGCTTTCCTGACCGAATCGCAGTTGTAACCAGTGCTTCAGGTGCGGTTATTCACGATATCATGGTCACTGCTAACCGCCGTTTTCCTCATGCCGAAATCGACCTTTATCCCGCTCAAGTACAAGGTGATACTGCGGCAGATTCCTTAGTACGTGCGATGCATCAAATAGCTGAGCAAGGTGATAAGTATGACGTCATGATCATTGGCCGTGGTGGTGGTTCGCTTGAAGACTTGTGGCCCTTTAACGAAGAAGAAGTGGTCCGTCAGATTTATGCAATGCCAATGCCGGTTATTTCTTCAGTTGGTCACGAAACAGATACCACTTTGTGTGACCTGGTAGCCGATGCCAGAGCTGCTACGCCAACTGCCGCCGCTGAGTATGCTACGCCAAATTTGGTTGATGAATTAGCCGGTATTCAGCAGCTGCGCAGTCGCTTATTCTCAAGCATGCAAGCAATTATTCGTGAAAAACGCGATCGCTTGAATCGAGTAAAGAACTCGGTTATTATGCGTGAACCAACGCGTTTATATGACCAGCAAATTGAGACGGTTGATCGCTTAAAGGATAGTTTGCATAACAGTATGCAAAATATGGTTGATCATTCAAAGCAGAGTTATCTTTTGTTAAAACAAAGATTATTTAGTGCAAGTCCAGATAAGCAGATGCAACAGATGCAGCAACAAGAGCGCTTTTTGGCCAAACGTTTGGCTGATAATATGCAGCACTACTTAAAAGACAAGCGCAACAGCTTTAGCAAGACCGTTCAGCAATTAGATGACTACAGTCCGCTTAAAACCTTAGAGCGTGGTTTTGTTTATACTACTGATGCTAATGGCAAGACAGTTAGTTCAGTAAAACAAGTTAAAAAGCAGGAAAGCTTGAACCTGCATTTCAAAGACGGTCAAGTTGAAGCAACAGTTACAAAAATAGAGGAAGAAAATAATGCCAACTAAGAAGAATAATTTTGAAGAACAATTAAACAATTTGGAACAAATCGTAACCAATCTTGAAAATGGTAATGTTCCATTGGAAGATGCATTGAAGCAATTCCAAGAAGGCGTAAAAATTAGTCGTGACTTGGATAAGAAGTTAACTAGTGCCGAAGAAACTGTAGCTAAGTTGATTGATAGCGACGGCACTGAACACAAATTGGATCCTAACAACGCATCAGCACCAGAGGAATAAAAATGACAGCATTTACTTACTTTAAAGATGATTGGACACCCGTTATTGATGATTATTTAGCTAGGCACTTAGCTGATGAAGTTGATAGCAAAAAGATTAGTCAAACTATGTCATATTCAGTAATGGCTGGTGGCAAGCGCCTTAGACCCCTTCTTTTCTTAGCTACACTAAATGCCTTAGGAAAGAAGATCGAAGAACCAGAAATTAGAATCGCCTGCGGAATTGAATTAATTCATACTTATTCACTGATTCATGATGATTTACCTGCAATGGATAATGATGATTATCGTCGCGGCAAATTGACCAGTCATAAAAAGTGGGGCGAAGCTGAAGCAATTTTAGCTGGGGATGCCTTGTTGCCACTCGGAATTCAATGGATTGCCCAAGGCAGTAATTCTGCGGAATTGGTAAAAATTATTACGCAAGCAGTGGGTCCTAACGGTATGGTTGGCGGTCAATATTTGGATATTGATTCTACCAATAATGAAAGTGTTGCTGGGGATGCTGATTTTATCAATAAGATGGAATGGCTAAAAACCGGTTGCTTAATCCAAGCTAGTGTTGAAATGGCCGCTGTTTATGCTAAGGCTACAGATATTGAACAAGTTAAGTTAATTGACTATGCTAAGGCCTTTGGTCGCTCTTATCAAATTTATGATGATCTGGTTGATGTTGTTGAAACTAGCGAAGAAGCTGGTAAAGCAACGCATAAGGACCAAGAAGAAGGCAAGAACAATACCTTGACTCTTCTTGGCATTGACAAGAGTCGTAAAGAATTAAGGGATTTGATTAAGCAAGCCAAAGATGATTTGCACGGCCTGAATGGTGAAATCTTGGCAGGATTTTTGGATCTATATCAAAAGGTGTTATAAATGACAAAGCAAAGAGCGGATATTTTATTAGCAGAACAAGGAATTTTTCACTCTCGTTCTGCAGCACAAAGAGCAATTATGGCGGGACTGGTTTCTGATCATAATCATCAAAGAATTGATAAAAGCGGAACTAAATTTCCAGAAGGCGAAAAGTTTTACGTTAAAGATGATGGAAAAAAGTATGTTTCGCGTGGCGGTTTTAAATTAGAAAAAGCCTTAAAAGTTTTTGATATTGATTTAAAGGATAAGATCTGTCTGGATATTGGTGCTTCAACTGGTGGTTTTACCGATGTAGCATTGCAAAATGGTGCCAAGATGGTTTATGCATTAGATGTTGGTTATAATCAGCTCGCTTGGCAACTCCGCGATGATCCAAGAGTTGTGGTAATGGAAAAGCAAAATTTCCGTTACTCTAAGCCAGAAGATTTTGATCAAGGTTTGCCTGACTTTGCGATGACCGATGTTTCATTTATTTCACTTGATTTGATCATGCCGCCAATGTGTGCCATTTTGAAGGATAAATGCGATGCTGTTTGTTTGATTAAGCCTCAGTTTGAAGCTGGTCCTGAAAATGTGGGTAAGCATGGTATTGTGCATGATCATGAAGTTCATAAGCAAGTCATTGAACATACTATGCAAAAAGCTTTGGACATCGGCTTCAACGTTTTAGGCGTTGATTATTCACCTATTAAGGGTGGTAAAGGCAATATCGAATTTTTGATTCATTTGCAAAAAGATGAAGCAGATGGTGGTCATAACCTATGGCAAGGTACCCCAGAGGAAGTAGTCGAGCGCGCTGTAAACGGGCTTTAGGAGTGATGAGATGCTAGTCGAACTGGATATTAAAAACTTTGCGATTATTAAAAGTCTGAAGGTTCGCTTTCAAGAAAAGATGACGGTCATTATTGGTGAAACCGGTGCTGGTAAATCGATTATTATTGATGCTGTTTCATTGTTAATGGGTGGCCGCGGTCAAAAAGAAATGATCAGATCGGGTGAAAATAAGGCTGTCATTACAGGACTGTTTGAGCTTGATGACCAGAAAGAAAAAATTGCTCAACTATGCGATCAATATGGTTTGCCTCATGATGATGATCAGTTGGTAATTAGCCGTGAACTGGCGGTTAAAGGCAGAAACGTAGTACGAATTAATGGACAGCTCACGACGATTAACGTTTTGCGTGATTTAGGCCATTATTTAGTTGATATTCATGGCCAGCACGATCAGCAAATTCTAATGGATCAGGATCGTCAGATTGATTTGGTTAATAATTATGCACCAGCTTCTTTTAAGGATGATTTGGCAGATTATCAAGCTGATTTTGAAAAATGGCAAAAGCTAACCCGTCAACTGCGTCATTTGCGTCAGGATGCACAGGAATTGGCACAAAAGCAAGATATTTTGCAATTTCAAAATAATGAATTGGAATCCGCTGACTTAGAGGATCCTGAAGAAGATGAAAAGCTCGAAGAAGAGTATAACGAGCTGAATAATTATCAAAAGATCGCAGATACAGCTAACTACTTTATGCAGCTTTACGATGATGATGAGCATGGAATAGCCACATTGTTGGGGGATGCACAGAATGCGGCTACCGACTTAACGGAGTTTGGTTCCAAGTTTAAGGACTTTGCCAAAACTGTTGATGACGGTGTTTATGCTTTAAATGATGCTCGCAGTGAATTGTCCAACTTGATGGACCAGATGGATTTTGACGAAGAACGTTTCCAATATGTCACTAATCGACTTGATACTTTGAATTCTTTGAAAAAAAAGTACGGTCCAACATTGAAAGACGTGTTTGATTTCTACAGCAAGGTACAAAAAGAACTCAGCCAGTTTGAAACTGGTGGCCTTGATGAAGAGAAGATTCAAGCTGAAGTTGCAGAAGTAGAAAAACGTTTAACGCAAAAAGCACGCAAGTTGCATTTAACTCGTGAAAAAGTAGCGCATTCACTAGAAGAGCAAATTAAGCAAGAGCTTGCTGACTTATATATGGAAAAAGCTCGCTTCTCAATCAATTTTGATGAAACTAAAACCTTTACTAAAAAGGGTACAGATGAAATTGTATTTCTCATTGCTCCAAACCCTGGTGAAGATTTGATGCCATTAGTAAAAATTGTTTCTGGTGGTGAACAATCAAGATTGATTTTAGCTTTGAAGGCTATCTTTAGCCGCGTTGAACCGGTAGGAACAATGATTTTTGACGAAATTGATACTGGTGTTTCTGGTCGAGTTTCTGCTGCGATTGGTAAAAAGATGCATTCTATTGGTCACAACAAGCAGGTAATTGCAATTACGCACTCACCTCAAGTAGCTGCTGCAGGTGATCAACGTTATCTTGTGGCTAAGCAAGTAAAAGATGGTTCAACCTTCACTCAGATTGGCCCATTAAGCAAGGAAGAAACAATTACTGCCATTGCACAAATGATGGCCGGACAAGACGTGACAGATGCAGCTAAGAAGAATGCCGCTGATTTGATTAAGAGCATAAAAGATGAATAGTATTAGCAAATTTTGGAATGAATTTTGTCAAAAAAATAAAATAGCGCCGAATGCATTAGAAGGAGCTTATGCATTTGGTGCTAATAGTCACGATGCAGATGTTTTGAGTGATTTGATTAATAGAGGAATCAAGACAGCAACAACAAGCATCTATATATCAGCAGATGATTTGCCAGTTGTTGGCATGTATTCGATTGTCTTAGATGGTAATAATCAACCAGTATGCGTCATAAAAAATGAGACCGTGGAGATCATGCCATTTAAAAACGTGTCTGAAAAACACGCTTACTTAGAAGGTGAAGGCGACCGCAGCTATGAATCTTGGAGAAAAGTTCATGAGGCTTTTTTCACCTGGGAATGCAAGGAAGAATTAGGTAAAAAATTTACCGAAGATACTGAGGTGGTCTGCGAGACCTTTACTAAAGTGGGCTAATTATAGGTCGACACGAAAAATATCATCGATATCAACGATGCGTAATATTTTTCGATCGATGTCGCGTAAAACGAAACGTCCAATTGAAATTCTTTTGGGAATTTGGCCAATCTCGTAGCTACCATCCTGAAAGGTAATTAAAATATAATTCTTGTGCAAAATAGCATAAGACAGATGTGCTAAAATTATGCCATTAAATTGGCTATAAATACAAAGCTTATCAGTATTGTATTCGAACAAATGGTGATAAGCTTTTTTTAGTTTTTTGGTTAAAAAATTAGTCATATTGATCATCCTTTACTGAACCGATGTTCGATAAAATAATTATACGAACTTCGGTTCTACAAAACAAGCGTTTGGCACATACAAAATAATAAAAAGTGAAAACTTGAAAATCTCGCGATTTTAGTGCAAACTAGATATATTAATAGTTACTAAGAGGAGTTCAGCATGGCAGATAAAGGTTTATTACTTGTACTTTCCGGTCCCTCAGGTGTTGGTAAAGGGACTGTAAAAAGTGCTATTGTGGAGAACAAGGTCTTTCCATTTGAATATTCAGTCTCAATGACTACTAGAAAACCTCGTCCAGGTGAAGTTGACGGCAAGGATTACTTCTTTGTCAGCGAGGAACGTTTTCAAGAAGCTATTAAAAATGGGGAGCTATTAGAATATAATGAATACGTTGGACATCATTATGGAACGCCCCTCGCTCCAGTGAAGAAGATGCTTCATGAAGGCAAGGATGTTTTACTTGAAATTGATGTCAATGGGGCACAAAAAGTGCGTGAAAAGATGCCAGATGGCGTATTCATCTTTTTAACCCCACCTGATTTACATACTTTGCATTTGCGATTAGAACATCGTGGTACAGAACCAGAAGAAGTAATTCGTGGTCGTATCAAGCAAGCCAGAAATGAAATTCTAGAAATGGAAGACTATGATTATGCAGTAGTTAATGATACAGTAGCTAATGCAGTAGATCATATTAAAGCAATTGTTGATGCAGAACATGTCAGTGTTAAACGTGTAATTGATGACTACCGCAAGATGGTCAAGGAGGATTAATTATGAGAATTACTTACCCATCAATTGATAAATTATTGTCACGTGTTGACTCACGTTACTCATTATCTGTTCTTGCTGCTAAGAGAGCACATGAACTTGAAGCTGGCGATCCCCCAACACTTGAACACTTTAAGTGTGATAAGGCCGTTGGTAAGGCACTTGAAGAAATCGCTGCTGGAAAAGTTACAGTTGACCCAGCACATGCCGAGGTTAACCTCGAAGATTAATTGATTGACCTTCATCCTATGGGGTGAAGGTCTTTTTTACAGGTGATTAGATGATTGCTCAAGTGATTGTAGATGTTGCGGCGCGACAGACTGATCGCGTTTTTGAATATCATGTTCCCTCTGACATTGAGAAGGAAATCCAAGTCGGGTCAAGAGTAGTAGTGCCTTTTGGACCCAGAAAAGTGCAAGGCTTTGTTATCGGCCTATCTGAAACTAGCAATTTTAAAGGCAAAATGAAGGATTTGTTGGTAGTGGTTGATGAAATGCCGCCACTAACGCCTGAATTAGTTAAATTATCTGCAGATTTAGCACAAAATATTTATTCATACCGGATCAAAATTTTACAGGCTATGCTGCCATGGGTGATGCGGGCCGGCTATCGTAAACTATTGCTACCTGCTAGTCCAAAGGCTAAAGAGATGCCGTTTTTTCAAGGCGATCCCATTGATTTAAATAAAATAACAGATTCAACACAAATCAAGAAAATCCGCAGTTTGCTAAAAAATGATGATGCCAAGATTGAGTATGTTGTCGACAATAAGGCTAAAAAGAAAAAGGAAAATCAATATGCATTGGCTTTGGCACCAGAAGAATATACTAAAATCTATAATACTTTGCGGCAAAATGCGGTAAAGCAAAAGCAGCTTTTGATGGATATCATTGAACATACCGATGCTTATCCCAAAACACAAAAGGAATTAGAAGCTGGATTGGGTTTAACCGCTGCAGTCTTGAATTCGGCTGTTAAAAAAAGCTGGCTAAAGAAAAAGGCAGTTGAAGTTTATCGTGATCCTTTAGCAGGCTTTAAAGATGATGAAAAACCAGCTCCAATCAAGTTAAATGATGAACAACAACATGCTTTAGACGAAATTGCCAAAGCTATCGATGAGAAAAAAGCTGAAACATTTTTGCTTGAAGGAATTACTGGTAGCGGCAAGACTGAAGTTTATTTGCATGCCATCAGTAAAGCTTTAGCCCAAGGCAGAACCGCCTTGATGCTGGTGCCAGAGATTTCGCTTACCCCACAGATGGTGCGTCAAGTAAAGGCAAGATTTGGTCAAGAAGTTGCTGTCTTGCACAGTGCGTTATCTGAAGGAGAAAAATATGATGAATGGCGCAGAATACGCCGCGGCGAAACCAAAGTAGTAGTTGGTGCCAGAAGTGCGGTTTTTGCACCGCTTAAAAATATCGGCTTAATCGTGATCGATGAGGAACACGAGTCATCATACAAGCAAGAGTCTGATCCGCGCTATAACGCTCGAGATGTGGCTATCTGGCGCAGTAAATACCATCACTGTCCACTTGTATTAGGCAGCGCAACGCCGTCTTTAGGAAGCCGTGCAAGGGCACAAAAGAATGTCTATCATCTTTTACGACTAACCAAGAGAGCCAACAATAAGAAGCTGCCTAAAGTAAGATTAATCGATTTAAAACATGTTCAATTTGCAGGCGGCCAATTTGATTTATCGCTTGAACTAGTTGATGCGATTAAAAAGCGACTAGAGAAAAAAGAACAAGTTATTTTGATGCTTAACCGTCGCGGTTTTGCCAACTTTATGCTTTGTCGAGAATGTGGCTTTGTCTTAAAATGTCCTAACTGTGATGTATCTTTGAACTTGCATAAGGATACTAACAGCATGCAGTGTCACTATTGTGGTCACACTGAACCAATTCCTACTCGTTGTCCTAATTGTCAAAGTTCTCAAATTCGTTTTTTGGGTACTGGAACGCAAAAAGTACAAGAAGAGTTGGAAGAACTTTTGCCAGGCGCTAGAATTTTACGCATGGATGTTGATACCACCCGTAGAAAGGGTAGCTACAAGAAAATTTTGGATGCATTTGGTAATCACGAAGCAGATATTTTACTTGGAACGCAAATGATTGCCAAAGGTTTGGATTTCCCTAATGTAACCTTGGTAGGAGTAATCAATGCCGATACAGGTTTGTGGTTCTCAGATTACAATGCTTCTGAAAAGACATTTGAGCTTTTAACGCAAGTTGCTGGGCGTGCTGGCCGAGCAGATAAAGAAGGAGAAGTGCTGATCCAGACATATAATCCGGAACACTACGCTATTCAATTAGCTAAGACGCAGGACTATGAGCGTTTTTATGGCTATGAAATGAACGTTAGACACGCTGGAAACTATCCACCATACTTCTTTACTGTTTTAATTTCAATTGCTGCTAAAAAAGAGCAAAACGCTGCAAGAGAAGCTTTTAAGATCAAACGCTATTTAACTAAAGAGCTTCATGCAGAAACGATTATTTTAGGGCCAACGCCAAGTGCAATTTCTCGTGTAAAAAATCAATATTATTACCAAATACTGGTAAAATATAAAAAAGAACCTAATTTGAATAAACTATTACACCATGTTCAGGATTCCGCACAGGAAGCAAAGAAGTATGGCTTAAGTATTTTTATTGATAATGAACCAGAAAGAATAATGTAGAGGAGATGCTGTAATGACATCAGTAATATTTATGGGAACACCGGAATTTTCAGTTCCAGTACTTGAAGGTTTAATTGAAAATAATTATGAAATTAAGGCTGTAGTAACTCAACCAGACAAGAAGGTTGGACGTAAGCAAAAAATTACTAAGAGTCCAGCTAAGGTTGCTGCAGAAAAACATAATTTACCTATTTACCAACCTGCAAAATTATCTGGCTCTGACGAAATGCAAGAATTAATTGATATGCACGCTGACTTAATTGTTACTGCAGCCTATGGTCAATTTTTGCCAACTAAGTTTTTGAATTCAGTTAAAATTGCTGCTGTAAATGTTCATGGCTCACTTTTGCCTAAGTATCGTGGCGGTGCACCAATCCAATATTCTTTAATTAACGGGGATGCCGAAACTGGTATTACCATTATGGAAATGGTCAAAAAGATGGACGCCGGCGATATTTATGCTCAAGAAGCAATTAAGATTCAACCGGATGATAATGCTGGTACTTTATTTGCCAAGTTGGCAATTGTAGGTCGTGATCTTTTGCTTAAGACTTTACCTTCAATTATTGATGGTACTGTTAAAAAGACGCCTCAAGATCCTGATAAAGTGGTCTTTTCACCTAATATTACCAAAGAGCAAGAAAGAATGACTACTAGCATGACAGCTACTGAAGCCAATAATATGATTCGTGCTCTTAACCCAGATCCAGGCGCTTACATGATGGTTGAAGGCAAGCGTTTCAAGGTTTGGAAGGCTGAAGTTGCTGATGAAACTACAGATTTGAAGCCAGGTTCAGTTGTCGCAAATAAGGGTCGCTTCGCTATTAGTTTTGCCGATGGTAATGTTTTGAATTTGCTTGAAGTACAACCAAGTGGCAAGAAGCGCATGAATATTAAGAACTTTTTGAACGGTCAAGGTAGCAAGTTTACACCAGGAGAAGAAATTGTCGACAAGTAAAAGCGCTCGTGCAATCAGCTTAGAAACATTAATCAAGGTTTTACAAGATAAATCCTATTCAAACATCAGCCTAAATAACAGTCTTAACCATTCAGATCTCTCACAGGCTGATCAAAATTTAGCCACTAAGATTGTTTATGGGACGATTCAGTATCGACTTTTTTTAGAGTATCAATTGAAAGGCTTAGTGAGAATTAAATTAACTGAGAAATATCTAAAGCCACTTTTATTGATGTCCATTTATCAAATTGTCTTTTTGGATAAAGTTCCCAATCGCGCGGTCTTAGATGAAGCAAATAAACTTGCTAAACAGTTTGGCAAGCATCACTCATCTGGCTATCGTGTAGTGAATGGAATTTTACGTTCATTTATTAGACGAGGCGTAATTTTACCTGACGCAAAAGATGAAATAAAATATTTGAGTGTAAAAGAAAGTATGCCTGAATGGCTAGTAAGTTATTTTGCCAATCATTGGGGCATGGACCGTACTAAAAAGTTGCTTGAAAGCATCAATCAACCGGCTAAAAATAGTGTCCGCATTTCAGCATTATGTGATCGAGATCAAGTCTTTAATCAACTAAAAACGGAAGGTTATGAACCCGAATGGTCTAACTTATCTGTTAATGATATAATTTTAGGTCATGGCGGCGTTAGTCAAAGTGATTTATTCAAGCGCGGAAAATTGACAATTCAAGATGAAGCCGCTAGTTTAGTGATAGAATCTTTTGATTTTGATTCCAAAGAAGAGCATATTTTGGACGCATGTAGTGCTCCGGGCGGTAAAACCGTGCAAATGGCAGAGCGAGTTGTCGCCGGTGATGTAACAGCTTTAGACATTCATGAAAAGAAATTGCATTTAGTTAAAGAAAATGCGAAAAGAATGAATGTAGCTAATAAGGTTAAAATTAAAGCTTGTGATGCGCGCAAAGTACAAGATGTTTTCAAGCCGGGAGAATTTACTAAGATTTTAGTAGATGCACCTTGTTCTGGTTTAGGTTTATTAAGACGTAAGCCAGAAATTCGCTATACTAAGACTGAACGCGACTTGCAGAATTTACAAAAAATTCAATTGACAATTTTAGATTCAGTTAGTCCATTATTAAAAGAAGACGGTGAATTAGTTTATTCTACTTGCTCAATTTCGGTAGAAGAAGATGAAGCCGTGGTCGAAAAATTCTTAAAATTGCATCCCGATTTCGAATTAAAGCCATTCAAGCTCAGCAAGTTGGAATCAAAGACTGGGATGCTAAAAATAATGCCTGACCAAGATAACAATGATGGATTTTTCATTGCTAAATTTAAGATGCGAGGTTAGATTTTTGATTGAAACAGCATACGCTTCTAGTATCGGTAAGGTACGAAAAAGCAATCAAGATTTTGTACAAGTTTTTAAAAATCGCAAGGGAATCACTTTGGCGGTCGTCTGCGACGGCATGGGTGGACATCAAGGCGGCGACGTAGCCTCAACAATGGCAGTTACGCATTTGGGGCATAACTTCGGCATTACCGACTTCACCGATACTAATATTGCGCATAAATGGTTGGATGTTCAGTTAAATTCTGAAAATGAAACCATTTTGAAAACGGCTGATAAGTTTCCCGATTTAAACGGAATGGGAACCACCATTGTTTTAGCCTTTACTTTTGACAATGATGCTTTAATTGCTCATTTGGGTGATTCACGTGCATATAGCTACTCAGAAGGAAAGTTTGTTCAACTCACAGAAGACCATTCTTTAGTCAACGAATTGGTTAAAATGGGTCAAATTACCAAAGAACAAGCTAAGCATCACCCACAAAAGAACATTATTACTCAAGCTTTGGGTGTATCTAGTACGATTGATCCTGAGATTAATGAAATTAAATTGGGCGATAATGACATTATCTTGTTGTGTACCGATGGATTAACTAATTCTCTTAGTGATCCGCAAATTCAACAAATTTTGGCAACTAAAGAATTAAGTTTGAAAGAACGCTGCAATAAGTTAATTAGCGAGGCTAATCGATTAGGTGGTGGTGACAATATTACTGTCTGCCTAATTTGGAATAAGGAGGACGAAAGCAGTGATCGATAAAGGTTATCTGCTTGGAGAGCGCTATCGCATTATTGATACTTTAGGCGAAGGCGGGATGGCCAATGTTTATCTGGCTGAAGATATTATTTTACAGCGTAAAGTTGCTGTTAAAATCTTGCGCTTAGATTTGCAAAATGAACCTCAAACGCAAGCTCGCTTCCAAAGAGAAGCATTAGCTACCAGTGAGTTAAGTCATCCTAATATTGTCTCAGTTCTTGATGTTGGTACAGATCATGGACTTCCTTATATGGTAATGGAATATGTCGACGGTCCTGATTTAAAAGAATATATCCGTGAAAATTCTCCATTAGATTTGCGTGAAGTAATTCGCATCATGGATCAAATTTTAAGTGCGGTAGCTCTTGCTCACAAGCATAATGTGATTCACCGAGACTTAAAGCCACAAAATATCCTAATGGATAAAAGAGGCAATATTAAAATCGCCGATTTTGGTATTGCAGTAGCGCTTAACCAAAGCTCAATTACGCAAACTAATTCAGTGATGGGTTCTGTCCATTACATGTCACCAGAACAAACAAGAGGAGGATTGGTTACTAAGCAATCCGACATTTATTCTCTTGGGATCATTCTTTATGAATTGATTACAGGTACTGTGCCATTTAATGGGGATACGCCTGTTTCTGTTGCTTTAAAACATGCTCAAGAACCTATTCCTTCAATTAGAAAGAAAGACAAGAGCGTTCCGCAAGCATTAGAGAATGTCGTTTTAAAGGCGACAGCTAAGGATCCACGTGATCGTTACGCTTCTGCTCAAGTAATGAAGGCAGATCTTGATAGCAGTCTTGATCCCGAACGAAGCGATGAACCAATCTTTGTTCCGAATCACGGCAATAGCGATGATAAAACCATCGTTTTACCAGGATTTAAACCACAAAAGACTACTGCTGAGGAATCCAAGAAAGAGGAAAAATCGGAGGTAGAAGAAACACCTAAGAAAGAAAAAAAGAGCTTTTGGCAGAATGTTAAAGCTCATAAATGGTGGTGGATCTTTTCTGTGATTGCCGCTGGGTTGATTATTTTCATTATGATTTTTGCTTTAAGCGGCAATAATCAACCCAAGCAAGTCAATGTCCCTGATGTAACCAACATTGCTGAGAATGCAGCGGAGAGAAAGTTAGAAGCTGCTGGCTTGCAAGTGGGTAAAATTATTCGACGTCAATCTGATGATGTTAAAAAGGGCTATGTCATTGCCACTAAGCCGACGGCTGGCAATTCTCTTGATCGAGGAAAATCTGTCAATTTGATCGTTTCTAGCGGTTCAAGCATGGTAAAGGTGCCTGACGTAGTAGGCGATGATTATGATAAGGCCGCTGAGAAGTTAGAAAATCAGGGCTTCGATGTGGTTAGAGAAGATCAATTCTCAAGCAAGATTACTCAAGGCAACATCATTTCGCAAAGTATTGCTGCCGGGGTTGAAGTTAAGCCAACGCAAACTACAATTACTTTGGTAGTTTCTAGAGGTAAGGCTCCACGTCAAAGAAGTAATACGGTGACATTGAAAGATTTGCATAATTACTCATTAAAGAGTGCTCAAGATTATGCAAGAGATCATGGTTTAACTTTGCAGATTAATCAAAAGTACTCTGATGATGTCGAAAAAGGCTTAATCATTTCAATGGATCCAGGTCCTGGAACAAAAGTTGATCGTGGCTCAACCATTGCAATTAAGGTTTCTCGTGGACCCAAGGAAGAAAAAGAGACCACAATAACTAAGAACTTTACCGTAAACTATGTTGGGACAGCAGACGACAGTGCTGGAGAAACAGATAATAATAAAGATGAAGACAGTTCATCCAGCAAGTCAAGTTCTACTAAGGGCGATCATGTTCAGATCTATATTAAGGACGACGATCACTACTTAAGCAATATTTACCGTGATCTTTATATTAAACGTGATATGAGCTTCTCAATTCCATTTTCAATTAAGAATGGTGCAGGACAATTAAGAGTAGTCCGCAATGGAGAAACTATCTTGAATGAAAAGGTGACTAAATAAATGAAACTAGCACAAGGAACTGTTATTGGTTTAATTGCTGGTTATTATGACGTAGAAACCGCTGCGGGTATCGTGAGAACGCGTGCTCGTGGCGTTTTTCGTCAAAAAAAGCAAAAACCAGCAGTAGGAGACCGAGTAGAAATCCAGATCGATGACAAAGGAATGAGTTATCTGGTTAAAATTATGCCGCGGTTAAATCGAATTGGCCGTCCAGCTGTCGCAAATGTTAGCCATGTATTATTGGTAATTTCTGCGGTTGAACCAGATTTTTCATTAGAATTATTAGACCGCTTTTTGATTTTCTTTTCTTGGCAAAAGGTAAAGGCAACTATTTATTTGTCTAAGGCTGATCTGATCGACGATGATAAACTTAGTGAAATAAAAAAATCTTTAGCTTACTATCAAGAAATCGGTTATCCTGTTTTTACTGACTATCATGATGTACAAATTAAGATTCCAGAATTGATCGGTAAAGATCAAATTTGGACGCTAGCGGGACAATCTGGTGCGGGTAAGTCAACTTTATTGAATCACTTAAAAGAAGACGCTCATCAAGCTACAGGCGAAATTTCGACTAGTTTAAACCGCGGTAAGCACACTACTAGAAAAGTAGAATTGTTTAAGTTGGGCGAAGGCTTCCTTGCTGATACACCTGGCTTTTCTTCAATTGATTTGACCCCAATTAAACTTAATGAATTATGCAATTACTTTGTGGAATTCAAGCGTGCTAGTCAAAAGTGTAAGTTTCGCGGCTGTCAGCACTTGAAAGAACCAGGTTGTGAAGTAAAGAAGCTGCTTGAAGAAGGTAAAATTTTAGCAAGCCGATACAAGGATTATTTGGCAATGCGGACCGAAATTAGTGAAGGCCGCATCCCCGAATACTTAAAATAACGGAGGAAAATATGCTTATTGCACCATCAATTTTGAATGCAGATAATCTAAATTTAGAAAATGATGTCAAAGATGCCATTGCTGCAGGAATTAGCAGATTTCACATCGATATTATGGATGGACATTTTGTGCCTAATCTTTCTTTTGGACCTCAATTGGTTCAAGACTTCAAACGTGAATTTCCGATGACAGAATCAGAAATTCATTTAATGAGTGATAATCCAGATGATCTTATACCAGCCTTTGTGGATGCGGGTGCTGATCTGATTGAACTTCACTATGAAGCAATGAGTGAGAAGAAATTGGATTATTGGCTTGATTACTTAATTTCCAATGATGTCAAAACTTCTTTAGCAATTAATCCTGATACGCCTAGCGATGTTGTAGCTAAGTTTGCATCTAAGCTTGATCAGGTATTAGTAATGACGGTTCATCCTGGCTTTGGCGGACAAAAATTTATTGAGGATTCTGCTGAGAAAATTAAACAGGCTAGAGAAATTGTTGGCAACGATATTGCTATTGAAGTAGATGGCGGTGTTAATGATCAAACTATTAAAATCGCCAAGGATGCTGGTGCTAATGTCTTTGTAGTGGGTTCATATTTATATAAAGATGGTGATATAGCTAACCAAGTTCGTAAATTAGAAAATGTCATTAAATAATGAGAGCATATGCATTATTAGGTGGCCCAACTGATTTATGGCCCCAGGATATTAAAGCGCAGCTATTAGAGGCTAAACGCAATCATGAATTGATTTTCGGTGTCGATCGTGGTGCCTTGTTTTTAGAAGAACTAGGTATTACGCCCGATGTAGCGATTGGCGACTTTGATTCATTACAAGATAATGATTTGGCACGGATTGAAAAGAGCGTAACAGACATCCGCTATTCTAACCCAGTTAAAGATTTGACCGATTCGGAGTTAATGCTGCAAACGGTTTTTAACGACTATCATGCAGATAAATTAACTATTTTAGGTGCAACCGGTGGCAGACTAGACCATTTCTTGATTAATTTATTGATGCTTCTTAATCCGGCTGTTAATCAATTTGCGCCAAAGGTAGAATTGTCAGATAAACAAAACAGCATCGAATTCTTTAATCCAGGGATGCATGTGATTGAGAGAAAGGAAGAATATCCGTATATCGGTTTTGCTTTGCTCTCTGCAACTGAGGATTTTAATATAATTGGTGCAAGATATGATCTGAAAAATTATTCAGGTAAGTATCCTCGCGTTTTTTCATCAAATGAATTTTTACCTAACAGCGACAGTTTCAAGATTACCTTTAAACAAGGCTTGATTGCGGCAATTTATTCTAAAGATATCAATCGCTTTCATAATCTTTGAAAAAGTGTGAAAATAGGGTAAAGAAAAAGAAATGAGGAAATATTATGAAGTATACTGATTTTGAAAAAGATGTTGCTGATTTCGAAAACGGTCGCTATGAAGCCAGACTTGATCGTGCTAAGAGAAATGTAGAGGACTACATGCACAAGAATCACGTTCATGTTTTTGATAAAAAGAAGAATAAGGAAGTTGCTACAATTAACGGTGCGGCTAGAAACGTTACTTATCAAGATTTAGGTTTGCCAACTAAGCTTGGTGAAATGATTACTGAGTATGCTTATACGCCAATCGATGAAAGAATGGCAGAAGAAATTTCAGACGATGATAAGCATCACAACATTATGAAATAAAAGAAAAAGGGACAGCGTGAAGCTGTCCCTTTTATGATTGCTAAAAAAGCGTAAAAAAATAGTCTACCAGATCGAAGATCTAATAGGCTTTTTTATTATTAGGCACGAGTAACTTTACCAGACTTTAAAGCCTTGGTTGAAACCCAAACGCGCTTTGGCTTACCGTCAACAAGAATGCGAACTTTTTGAAGGTTTGGCTTCCAAGCACGACGAGCTGAGTTCATTGAGTGTGAACGTTTGTTACCGAATGTAGTCTTCTTACCTGTTACGTAATCTTTTGCCATTTGCTAAACCTCCTTTATTTGTGGTGTCATACTTAATTAGATTATCATATGTTTTGAAGCAATTCAACTCTAAAAGGATTTTTTTACAACGTATTTTGTTTATTGATTGAGTAAGTACTATGATAAAATAATAAACGTATACATAGATAATGAGACGGAGGACAAAGATGGCTGTTAAGATCAAGACAAAAGATGGTTTGATTGATATTTCAAACGGTGTAATTGCAACTGTTGTTGGTGGCGCAGCTACGTCTAATTATGGCGTTGTAGGAATGGCATCTAAGAATGCTATTCGCGATGGCTTTGACGGGATTCTTAACCGCGCCAACTATAAACGTGGCGTTGTTGTAAAGTCAGAAGATAATGAAATTACTGTTGACGTGTACATTATTGTTGGTTATGGACTTAAGATTTCTGAAGTAAGTAAGAATGTTCAAGACAGTGTTAAATTCAATCTTTCTAATCAATTAGGAATTAACACTAAAGCCGTTAATGTAATCGTTCAAAGCGTAAAAGTACTTGACGAATAACGTAAGCGGAGGTTTTAAATAGTGGTTTTAAATGAAATAGATAGTAAGCAATTTAGAGATATGGTGCGTGTTGCCACCCACAGAATTGGTAAGAACGCTGAGTTTGTTAACTCATTGAACGTGTTCCCAGTTCCTGATGGTGATACTGGTACCAACATGAATTTAACTATTGAAAGTGGGGCAAGAGCCGTTTCTGAAAATCCTAGCAGCAATGTTGGTGATTTGACTGAAAGCTTAGCTAAAGGAATGTTGATGGGTGCACGTGGTAACAGTGGTGTTATTACTTCACAGTTGTTCCGCGGCTTCTACAAAGCTACTCAAGGCATGAAGACCTTAACTGCACAAGAATTGGCTAACGCCTTTTCAAATGGTGTAGCTACTGCTTATAAGGCAGTAATGAAACCTGTCGAAGGTACTATTTTGACTGTAGCTCGTGTTGCTGCTCAAGAAGGTGCTTCTAAGGCTAATGACACTGATGATGTTACTGAAGTAATGAAGGCAGTTGTTGAAGGTGCTAAGAAGGCTCTTAAATCAACTCCAGATTTACTTCCAGTATTGAAGCAAGTTGGTGTTGTTGACTCAGGTGGTCAAGGACTTTTGTTCATTTATGAAGGTTTCTTAGAAGGTCTTCTTGGTGAAAACTTTGCTGATCAATATCAACCTGACGAAACTGAAATGGATGAAATGATCAACGCAATGCACCACCAATCTTCTGTACAAAGTCAACTAGCTACTCAAGATATCAAGAACGGCTACTGTACTGAAATTATGGTTGACCTTAACGCTGACGTGCCAAACAAGAAGAAATTCGATTTGGAAGAATTCAGAAAGCACTTGTCAGGTTTGGGCGACTCACTTTTAGCTGTATCTGATGGTGAAATTGCTAAGGTTCACGTTCACACCGAACACCCTGGTGATGTCTTCAAGTACGGTAGTCAATTCGGTCAATTAGGCAAGATCAAGATCGACAACATGCGTATCCAACACGAAAGCATCGTTGATCAAGATGAAGAACAACAAGGATCAGTTGACTTTGCTGTTATTGCCGTAGCTTCTGGTAACGGTATTAGAAAATTGTTTGAAAGCGAAGGCGTAAACAGAATTATTTCTGGTGGTCAAACAATGAACCCATCAACCCAAGACTTTATTGATGCAATCAAGAAGTCAGGTGCTAAGAAGGCAATTGTTTTGCCAAACAACGGTAATATCGTGATGGCTGCTAAGCAAGCTGCAGAAGTTAGTGACATTCCAGTAGGTATCGTACCAAGCAAGACTATCTCACAAGGTCTTACTGCAATGCTTTCATTTAACCCAGATGCTTCCGTTGATGATAACGTTGAAGCTATGTCAGAGGATCTCGACACTGTAGTTTCAGGTGAAGTAACTCAAGCTACTCGTGATACTGAAATTGACGACGTAGAAATTCACAAGAATGATTACCTTGGTATCATCGACGGTAATATTAAGGTTGATAACGCTGATTTGATCAAGGCTACTACCGAAATGATCGAAAAGATGCTTGATGAAGATTCAGAAATCATTACCATCATGTTTGGTCGTGATTCAAATGAAGAAGAAGCACAAGAAGTGGTTAGCCAACTTGAAGAAAAACATGATGATCTTGAATTTGAAATTCATGATGGCGGTCAACCAGTATATCATTTCTTAGTATCAGTTGAATAAAATGTTAGATAATGCATTATTTGCTCCGGTAACAGATTTAAAAGGCGTAGGGACAAAGACTGCAGCTGATCTAGGAAGCTTAGGGATTTATAGTATTTATGACTTACTCTTTTATTTTCCTTTTCGATATGACGAACTTCAAACATTGCCGTTAGACCAAATCATGGATGGTCAAAAGGTAATGCTGAAAGGAATCGTAGCAACTGAGCCTTTTGTTAGTGGATTTGGATACAAGAAGAGCAGACTAAGCTTCAAAATAAGAATTGACCATGATATTGTCATGGTCAATTTTTTTAATCAACCGTGGCTGAAAAGTAAAATTGAGATTGGGCAAGAAGTTGCCATTTATGGTAAATACAATGTCGCTCGGCAAAGTTTGTCCGCCTTTAAATTTGTAGCTGCTAAAGAAAATGACAGTGGTATGGCGCCGATTTATCCAGTTAATCGACACGTAAAGCAAAAGAAGCTGATTAATTTAATTAATTTGGCTATTGATAGTTTCTTAGATCAGGTGCAGGATATTGTTCCAAAAGAAATCATGGAAAAGTATCGTCTGCTACATGATCAAGAAATTATTCAAAAAATGCATCACCCTAAAAATGGTCATGATGCTGAATTGGCTAAAAGAAGTGCGATTTTCCGTGAATTCTTCATTTTTGAATTGCAGCTGGCGTTGCTTGCAAATCATGATGGTAAGCAGCAGGGTTACCCTAAGAAATATGATTTAAAAGAAATAGCTAATTTGACTAAATCTTTGCCATTTGAGCTTTCTGATGATCAAAAGAAAGTTATTAATGAAATTTTCGCGGATATGCACTCAGATGGTCAAATGAGAAGATTGCTTCAAGGTGATGTTGGCTCTGGTAAAACCATTGTAGCTGTTTATGCTATCTTTGCGGCAATTAGTGCGGGCTACCAGGCTGCCTTGATGGTGCCAACCGAAATCTTGGCTACGCAGCATTTTAAAAAGATTGATGAGTTGCTGCGTCCACTTGGCGTAAGAGTAGCTTTACTTACAGGTAATACTAAAACACTTGAGCGCCGTGAAATTTATCGCGAGTTAACGGACGGAACGATCAATGCCGTCATTGGTACTCATGCTTTAATCCAAAAGAACGTCATCTTTAAAAAGTTAGGCTTAGTCATCATTGATGAACAGCACAGGTTCGGTGTTGGTCAAAGACAAGCTTTGATCAATAAAGGTGACAATCCGGATATTTTAGCAATGACGGCAACGCCAATTCCTCGAACTTTGGCTCTGACTGTTTATGGCGATATGACAGTATCTGAAATTCACCATCTGCCGGCTGGCCGAAAACCAATCATTTCGGCTTGGAAGACCAGCAGCCAGATGAAAGAGGTTTACAAGTTAATGTACGAGCAACTAGATCAGGGCTTCCAAATTTATGCGGTAACGCCATTGATTACAGAATCAGAAACTCTGGATTTAAAGAATGCTGAAGAATTGCATGAAAAATTAAGCCATGATTTTCCAGATCAGAATGTAGTGCTTTTACACGGACAAATGCCAGGAGCTAAAAAAGACGAGATCATGTCCGCCTTTGCTAGTGGTGAAATCAATATTTTGGTAACGACCAGCGTAATCGAAGTTGGAGTTGACGTAGCTAATGCCAACATGATGGTCATTTATAATGCCGATCGTTTTGGTCTAAGTCAATTGCACCAGCTGCGTGGAAGAATTGGACGTGGTCAAACACAAAGTTACTGTATCTTTATTGCAGATCCTAAGACGGATTCAGGCAAGGCTAGAATGAAAATCATTGCCGCAACCAACGATGGGTTTAAATTGGCTGAGGAAGATCTTAAAATGCGTGGTGAAGGTGATTTATTCGGTAAAGCTCAATCCGGTTTGCCAGAATTTCGCGTAGGTGATGTGGTCAATAATTACAATACGTTAGTAGTGGCCCAAAAGGTCGCCCGTGAGTTGGTTAAAGCAGATCCAGAATTAACAAGTCCGGAACATAATTCCTTAAAGCAAGTGTTAGAATATAAGCAATTAGAACAAAACAGAATTTAAAAAAGATGTGGTGAAAAAGTATATGAGAACAATTGCAATTGATGCCATGGGCGGTGAAAATGCCCCAGAAGCAATCATTGAGGCTGTTTTGAAAGCAAAAGGCGAAATGCCCGACACTAAATTTTTACTATTTGGTGATAAAGAACAATTGCGTAAATTAATTCCAGCTGATCAAATTAATGATCAATTGGGTGTTGTATCAACAACTGAAATTATTGAAGATGAAGATGAGCCAGTAAGAGCCATCAGAAAGAAAAAAGATTCTTCAATGGTGGTTGCCGCAAATTATGTTAAAGAAGGAAAAGCTGATGCACTTCTTTCATTAGGTAACACCGGTGCGCTTTTGGCATGTGGTATCTTTATCATCGGCCGAATTAAAGGCATCGTTCGTCCTGGTTTGATGCCAACGCTTCCTGCACAAAACAGTGATGATGGCTTTAACATGGTAGATGTAGGTGCTAACGCTAAGAGTAAGCCTGAATACTTGTTGCAATGGGCGCAAATGGCTTCTTATTATGCAGAAAAGATTCGCGGTATTGAAAATCCACGTATTAGCCTTTTAAATGTTGGTGCAGAAAGCGACAAGGGTGACGATGTTCACCAACAAGCTTATCAATTGCTGAAGGATAGTTCATTGAACTTCCAAGGAAATATTGAAGGTAACGAACTATTGCTTGGCAACGCTGATGTTGTAGTTACTGATGGTTTTACCGGCAATGCCGTTCTTAAAAATATCGAAGGAACTTCAAGCGTTCTTTTACATCTATTAAAAGACAGTCTTTTAAATGGTGGCGTCATGACTAAGCTTGGTGCTTTAATGGTCAGGGGTTCATTATCCAGCCTTAGATCAAAATTTGATACTGCTAAGTATGGTGGAGCTGTCCTTCTTGGTGTCAATGCACCAGTTGTTAAGACACACGGCCGTTCAGATGTAAGACCGATTTACTACACCTTGAAGCAGGTTGATAAAATGATTAAAGAAAATCTTGTTGAAGATTTTAAAGACGAATTTGCTTCAAAATAGTAAAATAATTTATTAAAAAGGAGGAATATTTATATGTCAAAAGAAGAGATTTTTAATAAGATCAAAGATTTGATTGCTGAAAATTTTGATGTAGATAAAGACAAGATCACTGAAAGTACTAGCTTTACCGACGATTTGGATGCTGATTCAATTGACCTAGTAGAATTCATTTTGCAACTTGAAGATGAATTCGGCTCAGAAATCCCTGATGAAGAAGCTGAAAAGATTAAAACAGTTGGGGATGCAGTCTCATATATCGAGTCTCATCAAGGTTAATTTCCTAAAAAAAGCCGTGTAGCTATTTGCATACGACCAGCTTTGTGTTTATAATTAGAAAATAAATAGAAAAGATTAAACGGCTTTTAATGAACAAAGCCATAAATGGAGGAATGACCTTTGGAAAAGCAGAGTGATCTATTATTAGATATTCAGCACCTGCATACGGCGTACCGTTTGCAAGGGAAATTCTATGATGCTGCAGATGATATTAATTTGACTTTGAAGCGTGACGAAATTCTTGCTATCGTAGGCGAATCTGGTTGCGGTAAGAGTACTATCGCTGCAAGTATTATTGGATTGTATGACCATAAAAACACCAAAGTTACAGGTGATATTCTTTACAACGAATTGAACCTAGTTGGTTTGAATGAATCATTGTTTAATAAGATTCGTGGCGACAAGATCGGTATGATCTTCCAAGACCCACTAGCCAGCTTGAATCCTTTGATGCGTGTTGGTGATCAAGTAGCTGAAACTTTATACTACCATACGGATATGGATGAAAAGGCACGTCATGCACGTGTTATTGAATTGTTTAATCAAGTAGGTATGCCTAAGCCTGAAGAAATGTACGCAATGTATCCACACGAATTATCAGGTGGTTTGCGTCAACGTGTCGTTATTGCGATGGCTATCGCATGTAAGCCTGAAATCATCATTGCTGATGAACCAACAACAGCTTTGGATGTAACTATCCAAGCTCAAATTTTGGACTTGCTTGAAGACATTCAAAAGCAATCACACTCAGGTATTATTTTGATTACACACGACTTGGGCGTTGTGGCAGAAACTGCAGATGAAGTTGCTGTTATGTATGCTGGTCAAATCGTAGAAAAATCAGATGTAAAGACGATTTTCGAAAATCCTCTTCATCCGTACACAAGATCATTGCTTAATTCAATGCCTCAATCTGATAATTCAGATGAGGACCTCCATGTTATTCATGGTACTGTGCCATCACTTAAGAATATGCCACGTACAGGTGATAGATTTGCTGCTAGAATCCCATGGATTCCAGCAAGCGCTCATGAAGAAAATCCACAAGTACACGAAGTAGTCCCAGGTCACTGGGTAAGATGTACTTGCTGGAAGACCTTCCATTTTGAAGGCGAAGACGAAACGCAAAAAGCAGCAAGTGGGGAGTAGTATATGGGCAAAGAAATAATTCAGATTAAAGATTTAAAAGTATATTACCCAATTCGTTCAGGCTTTTGGAACAGAATTACTGATTATGTTCGTGCCGTTGATGGGGTTAACTTCTCAATTGGTGAAGGTGAAACCTACGGCTTAATTGGTGAATCTGGTTCTGGTAAGTCAACGACTGGTAAGGTAATTGTTGGTGTTGAAAAAGCTACTAGTGGTCAAATTATGTATAAGGGCCTAGACGTAACTAAGGCAAGCAATCGTAGAAAGCTTGACTACAACAAGGATGTTCAAATGATTTTCCAGGATTCAATGTCAAGTTTGAACCCAAGAAAGAGAATCGAAGATATCATTGCTGAGCCAATCAGAAACTTCGAAAACTTGACTACTGATCAAGAACGTGATCGTGTACAAGAATTACTCGATATTGTAGGGATGCCTAGTGATGCGATTTACAAATATCCTCACGAATTCTCTGGTGGTCAGCGTCAAAGAATTGGTGTTGCTCGTGCGGTAGCTACGAATCCAAAATTGATTGTAGCCGATGAACCAACTAGTGCTTTGGACTTATCAGTTCAAGCTCAGGTTTTGAACTTCATGAAGCACATTCAACAACAATACAACATTGCATACTTATTCATTTCTCACGACTTAGGCGTGGTTAAGCATATGTCAGAAAATTTGGCGATTATGCACCGTGGTCGTTTGGTAGAACTGGGTAGCCGTGATGAAATTTACAAGCACCCAATTCATATTTATACTAAGCGACTTCTTTCCGCAATTCCTAGGGTAGACGTAGAACACCGTGAAGAACACAAGAAGCACCGTGAACAAGTCGAAAGAGAATTTAAGGAAAACCAAAGCAAGTGGTATGACGAAAATGGTCGTGTTTACCCACTTCAAAAGGTAGCTCCTAACCACTGGGTAGCTTTGCCAAAAGACATGGCACAAGAAGCTAAAATTGAAGAACGAGAAGAAAAGGAGAGTGATTAAGCATGTGGAAAACAATCTTACGTCGTTTATTAATCATGATCCCTCAATTGATCATCTTGAGTCTGCTCGTCTTCCTTTTAGCTAAGATGATGCCTGGTGACCCATTCAGCGGATCAATCAACCCTAACACTGACCCGAAGCAAATTGAAGCTTTAAAAAGAGCTGCTGGTCTTTATGATCCTTGGTACGTGCAATACTTTAGATGGGTAGGCAACTTGTTCCATGGTGATTTAGGTACAAGTTACATCCAGCACGTTCCAGTAGTTTCATTGATTGCCGATCGTGCAAACAACACCTTCTGGCTTTCACTTTTGACTACAATTTTGACTTATAGTATTGCTATTCCTCTTGGTATCACTGCTGGTCGTCACCAAGATGAATGGCAAGATACTAGTGTTCAAATCTTTAACTACATTACTTTGGCAACGCCAGGGTTCGTATTCTATATCTTAGGATTATGGCTCTTCGGCTTTACTTTAGGTTGGTTCCCAATCTCAGGTTCAGTTTCAGCTAACGCGTCAGGATTCTGGGGCGTGCTTGGCAGTAGACTTTACCACATGATTTTGCCAGCAGTCTTGTATGCTTTGATTACTACTACTGGTATCGTTCAGTACTTGAGAACTGGTATCGTTGACAACAAGGTTGAAGACTACGTCAGAACAGCTCGCAGTAAAGGTGTTCCTGAAAATGTCGTTTTCCATAAACACATTTTGAGAAACTCATTATTGCCAATCGCTGCCTTCCTTGGTAATACTATTACTGGTCTTCTTAGTGGTTCAATGATTATTGAAAGTGTCTTCAGTTATCCTGGTATGGGTAAGTTGTTCCTTGACTCAATCAGTCAACGTGACTACACCACTTTAACTGCTTTGATTCTTATCTTTGGTATTTTGACTTTAATTGGTAACTTATTGTCAGATATCATTATGAGTATTATTGACCCACGTATTAGAATTCAATAGGGAGGAGAGAAGAAATGGCTGATAAGAAGAAAGATACTGCTACAAAGAAAGCAAGTAAAAAAGACGCTACACCAAAGGCTACTCTCCCACCTTCTGGATTCAAGGTGGCTGTACGTGAAATTTTACGTTCTAAGTCTGCTTTAACAGCGTTGATTATCATTATTTTAATTTTGTTATTCACTTTTGGTGGTTCACTGTTCTTGAATAGAGCACAAATTACTGAAATGAATATCGTTGACGCATATTACGGTTGGGGCCAAGGTGGTCACCTTCTTGGTACTGATGATGGTGGTCGTGACATTTTGAAGCTACTCATCATGGGTGGACGTAACTCAATCATGATCGGTATCTCAGTTACTGTAATCACTGAAATCGTTGGTTTGATAGTCGGATTAGTTTCTGGTTACTATGGTGGTGTTGTTGATGTCATCATCATGAGAATAGTTGACTTCATTCAAATTTTGCCACAAATGCCAATTATCATTGTTTTGACTACAGTTATTCCTAACTACAACGCTGTAACTTTGGTATTCTTGATCGCGATGTTCGGATGGACGACGACGGCACGTTATTACCGCTCATTCATTCTGTCACAACGTGACCGTGACTACGTTTTGGCATCAAAGACTTCAGGCTCATCTAACTTACAAATCATGTTCCGTGAAGTTTTGCCAAACATTACTTCAATGATTATCATCGACGTTGTTTTAACTATTGCTGGTAACATTGGTATTGAAACTAGTTTGTCTTTCTTGGGCTATGGGTTGCCAACCACTACACCATCACTTGGTACTTTGATTGGATTTGCTGATGACCCAGTTAACGTTATTAACCGTCCATGGTTATGGCTTCCAGCTACTATCTTGCTTTTGGTAATTTCCTTAAGTATTAACTACGTTGGTCGTGCTCTTCAACGTGCTGGTGACGCAAGACAACGTGAAAATTAATAATCTAATAAATATATTAAAACAGCTCTATCGCTTGATAGAGCTGTTTTTGTGTCTGCATAATAATAAAGTTATGTAATTCTAATAAAATAAAAATTAAAAATAATTTCATAAAACTATTGAAAAACTAATATAGCGTGGTATTATTTAATCATCAACTTGATTCAAAGATTTTTAATAAAAATCATAAAAGATATCCTAGATGGAGGAATAATTATATGAAATTAACAAAGATTTTAGGTTCTGTCGGAGTAGTTTCCGCGGCCGCATTAGCATTGGCTGCTTGTGGTCAAAGCGGTAACAGCAATAACCAAGGAGCAAAGGATGCTAAGAAGTTTCCAGATTCAACTCCTAAGAAAGCTACCAAGCAGGGTGGTACCGTTTCTGTAGCTTTGGAAACTGATACTCCATTTACTGGAATCTTTTCAGATGAATTATCAACTTCCGCAATTGACTCAAATGTAGCTGCACCTGGTGAAGAATCATTATTCGATACTGATGATCATTACAGAATTAACAATAAAGGTGCCGCAACTATGAAACTTGACCGTAAGGCCAAGACAGTAACCATCACTGTTAAGAAGGGTGTTAAGTGGTCAGACGGTAAGCAAGTAAATGCTAAAGACCTTGAATATCCATACGAAATCTTGGCAAACAAGAAGACTCAAGCACAACGTTACGATTCAACTCTTGAGTCAATTCAAGGTATGAAAGAATACCACGAAGGCAAGGCTAAGACTATTTCTGGTATTGAAATGCCAGATGGTGAAAAGGGTCGTACAATTGTAATTCACTACAAACAAATGAGACCAGGTATGTACTTCTCAGGTAACGGCTACTTCTGGGAATCAGCTGCACCATACCACTACTTAAAGAATGTTCCATTTAACAAGCTTCAATCATGTGATCAAATCAGAAAGAAGCCATTATACTTTGGTCCATTTAAACTTGATAAGCTTGTTCGTGGTCAATCAGTAACTTGGGTACCAAACAAGTACTACTGGAGAGGTAAACCAAAGTTAAACAAGGTTGTAATCCAAGTAGTTAACCCTAACTCAGCTTCGCAAGCTATTAAGAGTCACAAGTTCGATATCGCTGGCGTAATTAACTCACAATGGGATCAAGTTAAGAACACCAAGGGTGTTAACTGGATTGCTCAAGTTCCATTGGCATACAACTACATTGGCTTTAAGATGGGTAAATGGGACGCTAAGACTGGCAAGAATGTCATGGATAAGCACTCCAAGGTTGCCAACAAGTCATTGCGTCAAGCTATTGGTTACGCAATGAACATTGATGCCGTTAACAAGCGTTACACCCAAGGCTTAAGCTTCAGAGTTAATACTTTAATTCCTTCAGGCTTCGGTGCATACCACGACAGCAGCATCAAGGGCTACAACTACAATTTGAAGAAGGCTAACCAATTATTGGACAAGGCTGGCTACAAGAAGAAGGGGAAGTGGCGTGTACAACCTAACGGTAAGCCATTAGTACTTCACTTTGCTACTATGTCAGGTTCACCAAACGCTGAAGCTATTGCTCAAAACTACTTGCAACAATGGCACAAGATCGGTCTTAACGTTAAGTTAACCGGTGGTCGTTTGATGGAATTTAACTCATTCTACGACAAAGTTCAAAACGATTCTAAGGATATCGACTTCTTCCAAGCAGGTTGGAACTTAGCTTCTGAACCATCACAAGGAAGCATGTACGGTGAAACTTCACCAATGAACTACGAACGTTTCGTAACTCCAGAAAACAACAAGCTACTTGCTGAAATGGACTCAGAGAAGTCATTTAACACTAAGTACCGTGTAAAGGTCTTCCACCAATGGCAAAAGTACATGTTCGATGAAGCCTTTGTAATCCCAACCAGGAACTCATACAGTATCAATGCTGTAAACAACAAGATCACCGGTTACTCAACTAAGCCATCACAAACCAACAACGGTCACCAATTATGGTACCAAGTAGGTTACGCTAAGTAATTAGGACATTAGTAAAAATCTCCAAAATTTCTAAACAATAAACAATCCTTTACATAAACTTTCATATTAAAAATCTAATAACTAACATAAAAAAGCGACAGATGTCTTAAAAAGATACCTGTCGTTTTCATGCTATTGTAACTATTTTGTAATAGTGCTATTATTGATAGTATCAACTTGTTCCAAGTTATGGAGGATTTTTACTAATGAAAAAGGCAAAAGTATTTGCTGGCATTACACTTTTATCAGGTGTTGCTCTTACTTTAGCAGCTTGTGGGAAGCCATCTAACCAAAACGCTAACGAAGCTTCAACTGCGGCTAAGTTTAGTTCAGTTGTTCCAAAGAAGGCTACCAAGAACGGTGGTACTGTAAAGGTTGCTGTTGAAACCGATACCCCATTCACAGGTATTTTTAATGATGAACTTTCAACTTCAGCAACTGATACCGAAGTTATGCAATATGGTGCTGAAACACTTTTCTCAACTGATGATCATTATGTCTTCACTAATAAGGGTGCAGCTACCATTAAGATTGACCAAAAGGCCAAGACTGCAACTATCAACATTAAGAAGGGCGTTAAGTGGTCAGATGGTAAGCAAGTAACCGCTAAGGACTACGAATACGCTTACGAAATTATTGCTAACAAGGATTCTAAGTCACAGCGTTACACTGCAAGTTTAGCTGACTTGGTAGGTTTGAAAGAATACCACGAAGGTAAGGCAAGCACTATTTCTGGTCTTGAAATGCCAGATGGTGAAAATGGTCGTAAGGTTGTTCTTCACTTTAAGACTATGAAGCCAGGCATGAACACTAGTGGTAACGGCTACATCTGGGAAGCTGCAGCACCTTACCACTACTTAAAGGACGTTAAATTCTCAGACTTAATGTCAAGCGACAAGATCCGTAAGAAGCCTTTGTTCTTTGGTCCATACAAGCTTCAAAAACTTGTTCGTGGTCAATCAGCTACTTGGGTACCAAACAAGTACTACTACAAGGGCAAGCCAAAGCTTAGCAAGATTACCGCTACTGTAATCAACCCTAACTCAGTTGCTCAAAGTATTAAGTCAAACAAGTTTGACGTTATCCAAGTTATCAACTCACAATGGCCAAACGTTAAGAATACTAAGGGCGTTAACTTCATTGCTACTGTTCCACTTTCATACTCATACCTTGGCTTTAAGGTAGGTAAGTGGGACGCTAAGAAGGGCGAAAACGTAATGAACCCTAAGTCCAAGATGAACAACAAGGCTCTTCGTCAAGCCATTGGTTACGGTATGAACGTTAACCAAGTTGCTAAGCGTTACTCATACGGCTTAAGCTTTAGAATTCCTACTTTGATTCCTAAGCAATTCGGTGACTACTTCGACAAGGATGTTAAGGGTTACTCATACAACATTAAGAAGGGTAACGAAATCTTGGACAAGGCTGGATACAAGAAGAAGGGTACTTACCGTGTACAACCTAACGGTAAGCCTTTGACTATTCATCTTGCAGCTATGAGTGGTAATGCTAACCAAGAACCAATCATCCAAAACTACATCCAACAATGGAAGAAGGAAGGTTTGAACGTTAAGCTTACTGGCGGTCGTTTAATTGAATTTAACTCATTCTACGACAAGGTTCAAAACGATGACCCATCAGTTGATATGTTCATGGGTGCATGGTCACTTTCAAGTGAACCATCACCAAACGACCTTTACAGTAAAACAGCTCCGATGAACTACTCACGTTTCGTAACTAAGAAGAACACTCAACTTCTTGATGAAATGGACTCACAAAAGGCCTTCAACCACCAATACAGAATTGATAAATTCCACGAATGGCAAAAGTACATGGATGACGAAGCTTACGTTCTTCCTGTATCAAACAGTTACACTATTACTGCAGTTAACAAGAAACTTACTGGCTACTCACTTAAGCCATCAGCTTCAATGGGTAACGGTTTCCCTAACTGGTACAATGTAGCTTACGCTAAGTAATAAAAATTACTAAATATTAAAAGACTACTTCATTTTTTTGAAGTAGTCTTTTTTGACATTCAAATTTTAGTGGTAAAACTGGTATAATTTACTAGGTATAAAGGGGCAATTATATGGTAAGTACAAAATTTTTAAAGAAATTAAAAGACGAATATAATGTTAAATTTAATAATGAAAAATTACTAGAAGAAGCATTTACGCATTCTTCATATTCAAATGAACACCCTGACGCTGGGATTCGTGATTATGAAAAACTAGAATTTTTAGGTGATGCCGTTCTTGAATTGGCTGTATCTAATTATTTGTATCGTCATTACCCTAAGTTAAATGAAGGTGAATTAACTAGATTAAGATCTAATATTGTTAGAACTGAAGGCTTCTCTGAATTTGCGATTGAATGTGGTTTTCAAAAAGAAATTCATTTGGGCAATGGTGAAGAAAAAGCTGGTGCTAGAAGCCGTAAAACTTTACTAGAAGACGTTTTTGAAGCTTTTAATGGTGCTTTATATCTTGATCAAGGGATGCCAGCAGTTGAGCACTTCTTGCATTTAACAGTTTATCCTTTAATTGATAAGGGTGAGTTTGATGATTCACGCGATTATAAGACAGACTTGCAGGAATTGTTGCAACAAAATGGTCCCGTTAATATTGAATATTCAGTCATCAGTGAATCGCAATTGCCATCGCACTTTGAAGTTGAATTAAAGATCAATGATGAAGCTAAGACTCGCGGCGAAGGCCATAATAAGAAGGCGGCAGAACAACAAGCTGCCAAGGCTGCATTAAAAGAATTAGAGTAAGGGGACGAAAAAGTGCCATTAACAGAATTAGTGCTTGATGGTTTTAAATCATTTGCGGAAAAGACAACTATTCATTTTAATGACGGAATTACTGGCATCGTTGGACCTAATGGTAGTGGTAAAAGTAACATCACTGAAGCTATCCGTTGGGTAATGGGTGAATCCAGTGCTAAATCCCTTCGTGGTACCAACATGAAGGATGTCATTTTTGCTGGTAGTCAATATCGCAAGCCACTGAATAAAGCAGAAGTTACTTTAGTATTTGATAATAAAGATCGTGAATTGGCTTTTGACGCCGATCAAGTTTCAATTACCAGAAGAATTTTGCGTTCAGGCGACAGTGAATTTCTGATCAACAATCAACAAGTTAGAATGCGCGATGTTCGTGCACTTTTCCTTGATTCAGGAATTTCACCAAATAGTTTGGCCATTATTTCCCAGGGACGCGTTGATCAAATCTTAAATTCTCGTCCAGAACAAAGACGACTTATTTTCGAGGAAGCAGCTGGTGTGCTTCACTTTAAGCAGCAAAAAGAAGAAGCACAGACGCAACTCAAAAAGACACAAGATAACTTAATTAGAATTAATGATTTAGTTAAAGAACTCGAAGGTCGTCTTGAGCCGTTACATGAACAAAGCTCACTGGCTAAAGAATATCAATTTCAAAAGGCAGGTTTAGACAAGAAATTAAAGAGTCTATTGGCTTTTGAAATTGAAGATATCAACCGTCAAAAAGAAGATGTAGAAAAGTCTGCTAAGAAGAGTCAAGTTCTTTTATCTAAATTAGATAATGAAGTTAAGGACTCTCAAGATGCAGTTTCTGAAAAACGAGGTGAGTATAAGAAGCTGCAAACTGAGCGTGATAATACGCAAAAGCAACTGCTTGAATTAAGTAAGAAGTTGTCCGATTTGGATGCTAGCTTGCAAATGGCAGAGCAATCTCGTCAGTTTGATGATGCGACTAAGGTCGAGTATCAAAATCAAGTTAAGAGTTTGAAAAATAGCCTGGTTAAATTAAATGAAGACTTGGCTTCTTTGCAAAAGAATGCGACAGAGTTAAAGGATAAGCAGGCTGTTTTACAAAAGCAACGTGATGAATTAACTGCAGAATTAAAGGAAGATCCAGAAGAATTAAATAAGAAACTGGAAAGCTGCAGAAATGATTATATTCAGTTGCTTCAAGATCAAGCGACGACTAATAACCAAATCGTTAACTTGAATACTGAATTAAAGCGAAGCAAAGTCGATACTAGTTATCAAAATAGCGATGTCTCAAAGCAATTAAGTGAGGCAAAGACTGAACTCGAGAAGCTCCGTGCCGAAGGCAAAACTTTAACTGAAAAGCGCAAGAGTGAAAAGATCAAGTTAGCCGAAGTTGGCGATCAAAATAGCGACTTGACTAATAAGGTTAATCAATTGCGTCAGACAGTTGCCAATGAGCGAGGAAAATTAGAAAAAATTGAGGCTCGTCATGAAGCTTTAGTTAACATCCAAAAACGTCACGAGGGTTATTACTATGGTGTTCGTAATGTTTTAAACAACATGAATGCCTTTCCTGGCGTAATTGGTGCAGTAGGTGAATTGATTTCCTTCCCAGTTGAACTAGAAGCTGCGATGACCACTGCTCTTGGGGGCGGCGTTCAGGATTTAATTACCGATAGCAGAATTAGTGCTAGAAACGCAATTAACCAATTGAAGCGCAATCGTGCAGGTCGTGCCACTTTCTTGCCATTAGACGGTTTGCGTCAATATGGTATCCCTCAATCAACCGTTACTACACTTGAATCATATGAGGGGTTTAGAGGCGTAGCTAGCGATTTAGTTGAAAGCAAAACTGAGCATAATATTAACGCTGCAATCAATTACTTATTGGGTAGCGTAATTATTGTAGATACGATTGATACTGCTTTATCTATTTCTAAGCGCATCAATCGCTATCGAATCGTTACTTTGGATGGGGATGTAATTTCACCTGGTGGTTCCATGACTGGTGGACAAAGAAATCAGCGGAATAACTCTCCATTGCAAACCGCTACTGAAATCAATCAGTTAGAAGCACAAATCAAGACTTTGACTAAGACTTTGAGAGAAGATCAGAATCAACTTGAAACCTTTGTTGATCAAGCCCAAAGAGCAAATGCTGAATTGCAAAAGCTTCAAAGTTCTTTGCAAGAAACTAATCAAGCAATTAATGAAGTTGCTATTTCTTTCCAAAGTCAAGAAAAAGAAGTTAAGCGTTTAACCGATGCTAATAATTTGTACGAATCTAGAATCAAAGAACGTGATTCTCGGATTAAAGAATTAAAGCAGCAGATTGAAGAAGCTCAAACCAAGCAAAATGAATTGACTAAGCAAGGTAAAGAGCAAAGAACTGCAATGAATCAGCTGCAAGAGCGAATTAGAAACTTTAACAGCTTGAGTCAAAAGGTTCAAGATCAGCTTTCCAAGTTGGATCCAGATATTGCGGTTTATACCAACAAATTAGAAAACTTGCGTAACCAAGAAAATGAGAAGAAACAGCAGATTAGAAATAATCAAGAACAAACTGCTGATTTGACGCACAAACTGCAAGATTTAACTCAAAGTGGTGAGCGTTCAGTTCAAAAGAATACCGATCTGAAGAAGCAAAAAGCGGACCTCAAGCAGCAAACTGAAGACTTACAAACCAAGTTGAATGAGCTTAGTTCACAATTGGGTCAATTTGATGCGCAAATCAATCAGCTGGATCAAGTAGCTAGTCGAAACTATGAATTGCGTAAGGATGCCGCGATTGAACAAGAAGGCTATTCAGTGCAACTAGCTAAGTTCAATAGTGCAATTAATCAACGTCTTGAAACTTTGCGTGATGATTACTCATTAACTTATGAGGCAGCTCTTGCTCAGGCTGAAGGCGAAAATGATGAAGACACCAGAAATGAATTAGCTAAGAGCGTTAAACTGCATCGCATGTCAATTGAAGATATTGGTCCAGTTAACCTTGATTCAATTCAAGAATATGAAGATGTTAAAAAGCGTTATGACTTCTTGAGTGGTCAACAAAACGACTTGCTTAAGGCACGTGACGATCTTGAAAAGTCCATGAATGAACTTGATGAAGAGGTTAAAACTCGATTCAAGGATACGTTTAATACAATTGCAGACAGCTTTAAGCAAATCTTCCCTGTAGTCTTTGGCGGAGGAAAGGCTAAACTTGAACTAACCGAGCCAAATAACCTGCTTGAAACAGGAATTGAAATTATCGCTCAACCACCTGGCAAGAAATTGCAACGCTTAAGTTTGCTTTCTGGTGGTGAAAGAGCCTTAACTGCTATTACTTTGCTGTTCGCAATGTTGCAAGTAAATCCAGTACCATTCTGTGTACTAGATGAGGTGGAAGCTGCCCTTGATGATGCAAATGTAACTCGATTTGCCCAGTTTTTGCTTAAGTACGATATGAAGACGCAGTTTATCGTAATTACTCATAGACGTGGAACCATGCGTAAGGCTGATCAATTGTATGGTGTAGTAATGCAAGAATCTGGTGTTTCTCAAGTATTGTCTGTATCATTAAAAGAATTAAAGAACAAACATGAGGTGAGATAATTGGGATTATTTGATCGAATTAAAAAGTCTCTCTTTGGTAAAAAAGACGAGGACGGAGAAGAGAAAAAAGAAGAACAGCCAAAACAAGAGGAAGAAGAAAAGCAAGAACAAGGATCAGAAGAATCAGCTGAACCTGAAAAAGAAAAATCAGCTGAAGAAACTGTTGCAACAGAAGAATCTGAAGCAGAAACTACCTCTGAGGCTGAAAATGAACCTACATCTGAAACTGAAGTAGAACCAGAACCACAAGCTACTGAAGTAGAAAATTCTGAAGAGTCTGAACCAGTAGAAGAGAAGCCAGCCGAAGAAAAAACACATGAGGCTGAATCTGAAACTGAAGAAGAACAACCAGCAGAGCAAGAAAATGATGAGGAAAAATCCTCTGATGAAGAAGATGCTCAAGAAAAGCTTTATGAAAAGGGGCTTGAAAAAACCAATAAAGGTTTTGGTGCGCGTTTAAATGCCTTCTTTGCAAGATTTAGATCAGTAGATGAAGACTTCTTTGATGATCTTGAAGATTTGTTGATTGAATCTGATGTTGGTTTTGAAACAGCTGAACAATTAACTGATGAATTGCGTGAAGAAGCTAAGTTGCAAAATGCTAAATCACGTGATGATTTGAAGCAAGTAATCGTTGAAAAATTGGTTGACCTTTACGACCAAGGTGGTCAAGGTAAGGATGAAAAATTAGCTTACGATCCTGACGCTAAACCTAATGTTTACCTTTTTGTCGGAGTTAACGGTGCCGGAAAGACTACTACCATTGGTAAATTGGCTAAACGCTTTAAAGATGAAGGTAAATCCGTTATTTTGGCTGCAGCCGATACTTTTAGAGCAGGTGCGGTTGAACAATTGGAAGAATGGGGCAAGCGTGTTGGTGTCCCTGTTGTAACTGGTAAAGAGAAGGCAGATCCTGCTTCAGTTGTCTACGATGCTACTGAACGGGCAATTAAAGAACAAGCTGATTATCTGTTAGTTGATACAGCAGGTCGTTTGCAAAATAAGAAGAACTTGATGGCTGAGCTTGAAAAGATTCAAAGAACGATCAAGAAATTATTGCCTGAACAACCAGCAGAAACTTTATTGGTTCTTGATGGTTCAACTGGACAAAATGCCCTTTTGCAGGCCAAAGACTTTGACAAAACCACTAAGTTAACCGGTTTAGTTTTAACTAAGCTTGATGGCTCTTCAAAGGGTGGAGTTGTTTTGGCAATCCGTAACGAAATGAAGTTGCCAGTTAAATTGGTTGGTTTAGGTGAAAAGGCAGAAGATTTAGCAGATTTTGATGCTGCAAATTATGCTATTGGTCTTTTCCACGGCCTAGTCTAGTGATAAAGTAAAAGCATATACTATATTAGTTATAAGGAGAATTTTATGAAAGAATATAGCGCTTGTACTACTATCTTAGTAGGTAAGAAAGCATCAATCGATGGCACTACCATGATTGCTCGTAACGATGATACTTTCCGTCCTATTACCCCGCAAAAGTTCATTATTGAACCAGCTCGTCATGGTGAAAAGAAGCACATTAAGTCATGGCTTAACAAGTTTGAAATGGATCTTCCAGAAGATGCTCAACGTGTTCCAGCCGTACCTAATGTTGATTACAAGCACCGTGGTTACTACGACGAAAGTGGTATTAACCAAGAAAACGTTGCTATGTCATGTACCGAATCAACTTACGGTAACGAAAGAACCTTAGCATTCGATCCACTTGTTAAGGATGGTTTGGATGAAGACTGTATGCAAACTTCAGTATTGCCATACATTCACTCAGCTCGTGATGGTGTTAAGTACTTGGGTAAATTGATTGCTAAGTACGGTTCACCTGCTGGTAACTCAGTTTTATTCAGTGACAAAGATGAAATCTGGTACATGGAAATCGTTACTGGTCACCACTGGGTAGCAGAACGTATTCCAGATGATTGCTACGCTGCAACTGGTAACCGTGTAGCTATTGAACAAGTTGACTTCGACAACCCTGATTACTTCATGTGGAGTGAAGGCATTCAAGAATTCGTTGAAAAGCACCACTTGAACCCAGATCACGAAGGCTGGAACTTCCGTCACATTTTCGGTACTTACACTGAACAAGACCGTCACTACAACACTAACCGTCAATGGTACATTCAAAAGTTGTTCAACCCTGAAATTGAACAAGACCCACAAGATGGTGATATTCCATTCATCCGTAAGGCTGCTAAGAAGATTACCAAGGAAGATATTGAATTTGCATTAGGTTCACACTACCAAGACACTCCATATGATCCATTTGGTAAGGGTACCGATGAAGAAAAGCACCGCTACCGTCCAATTGGTTTGAACCGTACACAAAACGCTCATATCTTGCAAATCAGAAGTGATGTTCCAGAAGACCGTGCCGCAATTATGTGGTTATGTATTGGTGGTCCAACATTTACTCCATTCATTCCATTCTTTGCTAACATGAACGATACTGATCCTTCATTTAACAATACTTCAATGGATTACAACATGAATGACGCATGGTGGTACTACAAGTCATTTGCAGCCATTGTAGAAAGTCACTACCCACAATTTGTTCAACTTGATACTACTTACCTTACTGAACTTAACCGTTACTTCAGAGGTCGTGTTGAAGAAATTATCAAGGACTCGGAAGGCAAGTCAGGCGATGAATTGACTGAATTCTTGACTAAAGAAAACCAAAAGACTGTTGCTCATACTCGTAAGGAAACTGAAAAGTTATGGGGTCAAATGATGATTGACTCAATCAACATGTCTAAGTTGACTTTCAACATGGATGAAAATCTTTAATAATAGATAAAAAAAGCAGCGTTTCGCTGCTTTTTTGTGAATTTGAAAGGCAGATATAGATGGCAGAAGGTACAATTGGTTCATTTCTGACTAAGATCAGCAATGAAGTTGAAAAGCAAATGAATGATGACTTAAAGAGTTTTGATATTGATGCTAATGAACTCGAATTCTTAATTGAATTGCGTCATCATAAGAATGGTAAAACCTTTAGCAAATTGGCTAAAGAGCTTCATGTTACAGATGAAAAGATTAAGCAAATAGCTTCTAAGCTTGAACAAAAGAATTTAATTACTGTTTCTGACAATACAGCGGTTGAAACAGATAAAGGCTTAGATTTATGCAAGAAGGTTGAAAAGCACCGTGAAGATACTGATCAAACCATTACAGGGATGCTGAGCAAAGATGAAGCCTTAGGTTTGGTTAATGTATTAAAGAAGATGCTTAAATCAAACGAAAACAAAGATTAATATTAAAATCAAAAAAGGTGTCTAGGAATATTTTTCCTAGGCACCTTTTGCTTTATAAAAGTTTATTTCTTTTTATCCAAAATTGAGTGATGAATACCATAACCAAAGTAAATGATTAAGCCCAAAATAAACCAGATACCAGCGTAAAGCTTAGCCTGATAGTCTAATCCTAAGAAGACAACTAATGTAGCTAAGAAGCCTAAGGCAGGCAATACTGGGTAAAATGGCATCTTAAATGATGGATCATCAATATCTTTGCCTTCACGTGGACGCAATTTATAAATACCTAAAGATACAAACATAAATGCGATTAACGTACCTGCTGAAACAAGTTGTGACAACATTGAGAATGGGAAGAAGGCACCCAGTAAAATGGCTACAACAGTTAAAGTCCATAATGCATTATTGGGTCGACGATCCGCATTTAACTTACCTAACCATTTAGGAAGCATCCCATCACGACCAAAAGAGTAAATCAATCTTGAACCAGCCATACTCATTCCGATTAAAGCAGTGAACATCCCAAGAACGGCGATGGTTTGTACAACGACAGCCACAATTGGATGTCCAGCATAGCGAAGAGCAAGCCCAACTGGTTCAGCAGAGTTAGCGTATTTTTGGTAAGGCATCATTCCGACAAGTACAAGACTTACGCCAACAAATAAAGCAACAGCGATAGCTAATGAACCCAAGATACCACGTGGCATCGTCTTTTGTGGGTTAATAGCTTCAGCTGAGTTGGCCGCAATTGAGTCAAAGCCGATGTATGATAGGAAGATCATTGAAACACCTGCGTAAATTCCTTGCCAGCCACCAAATGGTCCGTTAGCAGTCATGCGGTATTCTGGAATAAATGGAGTAAAGTTTGAAGCTTTAATTGCGGTTAAACCAACTACAATAAAGAGCAAAATTGCTAAAACTTTTAAGATTACCAAACCGTTTTCTACTCGAGCTGCTCTTGAAACACCACGACTGATCAAGATTGAAACTAAAAGAATAGAAACAAGAGAGATGACGTCAATGATTCCGCCGTTATTACCAAATGCATTTGATAATGAATTTGGTAGTTTAAGACCTAATGGTGCAATCAGTGCACGGAAGTTAGCTGAAAGTCCGGATCCGACGAAAGCTAGGGCAATGAAGTATTCGGCAAGAAGCGCCCATCCTGCGACCCAACCCCAGAATTCACCAAAAACAACGTTGATCCATGAATAAGCTGAGCCGGCAAAAGGCATAGCTGCTGCCATTTCTGCGTAAGCGAAAGCTACAAGTCCTGCTGCAACAGCTGCTAAAACAAAGGAAATAGCAACGGCAGGTCCGGTATGCATCGCTGCAACTTCTCCAGGCAGGGTAAAGATCGAAGCAGAGACGATCGTTCCGACACCTAATGCTAAAAAGTCTTTTACCTTCAATGAGCGAACCAGGTGTCCATCTTTGTTTTCATAGACGCGTGGATCTTCTTTTTTGTTCATTCTTTGCCAAAGATTCACAACGCAACTCCTCCTTAAAAATAATATGGTATGTACTTCATTATAATTAAAAATACGTTAAAAAATCAACTGAATAATTTTAAATATTTCACTTTGAGTACGTTGAAAGTGTTTACTTTTAGTTACAAACAAAAAATAGAGTTATGGCTTTATTAATCGCTTTAGTTAACATTATTGGCTGGGGCCTTATCCCATTAACTGTTAAAGATTCGCCTCAAAGCCAGATTGCAGGAATGGGTATTGGTGCTTCAGCTACTGCTCTTATTATTTATTTGTTCACTAGACCAGCATTTGATGCTGCAACTTGGGCAGTTGCCTTTGTAGCAGGGATGCTATGGACAATTGGACAAATGGGACAATTCATTTCATATACCCGAATCGGTGTTTTAATCTTTGGCGAATGGCCAACGGCACAAGCAAAAGTTATTGGTTTCATTGCCTTAGCACTGGTAGTAATCGGTATCGTATTAAGTTCTAAGAGTGATGACAAGGGATCAGGCGATGCTAACGCTAAAAATCTTGCCTTCTTGCTCATTACAACGATTGGTTTCTGGATTTATTCAAGTTTTCCAAAGCTGATTGCCAAGGATATTAATCCTGGCGTGAACGGATTAGATTATATTTTTCCAGAAATGCTCGGTGTTTTAGTTGGCACTGTAGTTTATGTCATTGCATCACATTCAACAGCAGTTTATCGCAATAAGATGATTTGGCGAAACAGTATTGCCGGTGTCGGGTGGTATCTGGTTCTTACATGAAGAAAAATCTAAACGTGAAATGACCTACATTATTATTGGGTTGATTTTCATCGTCGGTGGTAGTATTTTAACCGGTTTTGCCAAGTAAAATTAGAAAAGAAGGGTCTTGATCGTTTTGATCAGGGGCCTTTTTTGATATACTAAAGGCTGGTGAAACTTAATGGATGAATTAACTAAAAACGAAGAGCTTGGCGATTTATATGCCTATTACGGCACATTGCTGACTCGGGGCCAACAATCATATTTTGAAGATTATTATTATAATGATTTGTCCCTAGGTGAAATTGCTGTAAATCATCATGTATCAAGACAAGCCGTTTATGATAATTTGAAACGGTCGAGCAAAATTTTGCAGAACTATGAAGACAAGCTTCATATGCGCCGGGATAATGACCATATTGAAAATGTATTGGCGGACGTATTATTGTCGATTGATAATGATGATAGTCAAACTGCTAAAAATGAAATAACGAATTTATTAAATCAATTGAGGGGAGAGTAACCCATGGCTTTTGAAAATTTAAGTGAACGAATTCAAAAAGCATTAAAAAATTTAACTGGTAAGGGTAAGATTTCAGAAGAAGATATTAATAAAGCTAGTCGTGAAATTAGATTAGCTTTGCTTGAGGCCGACGTTAACTTCAAGGTTGTTAAGGACTTTATCAAGACAATCAAAAAAGAAGCATTGGGTAAGGAAGTTCAAGAAAGTCTTAACCCAGGCCAACAAGTCATCAAGATTGTTAATGAGCAATTAACTAAGATGATGGGTGAGGAAGCAGTTCCTCTTAACAAGTCTAAGCACATTCCTACCATTATTATGATGGTTGGTTTGCAAGGTACTGGTAAGACTACTACTGTTGGTAAGTTAGCCTACCATTTGCAAAAGACCGAGAAGGCTCGTCCACTTTTGATTGCTGGCGATATTTATCGTCCTGCCGCTGTAGATCAGCTTAAGCAAATTGGTGAACAATTGAAGGTGCCGGTTTATAGCGAAGATGGTGAAAAGGACGTTGCCAAGATTGTTCAAGATGGTTTAGCTGAAGCTGAAAAGAACAAAAACGATTATGTTTTAATCGATACGGCTGGTCGGCTTGAAATCGATGAACCATTAATGGAAGAACTTGAACGAGTAAAGAAGGTTGCCAACCCTGACAACATCTTGCTTGTAGTTGATGCCATGACTGGTCAAGCTGCTACCGATGTGGCTAAGGGCTTTGATGAACGTCTTGACGTTACTGGCGTTATCTTGACTAAATTGGATGGTGATACCCGTGGTGGTGCTGCACTTTCTATTCGTGCCGTTACTGGTAAGCCAATCCTCTTCACTGGTCAAGGTGAAAAATTAAGTGACTTGGATGTCTTCCACCCAGACAGAATGGCCTCAAGAATCCTTGGTATGGGTGATATGCTTTCCTTAATTGAAAAGGCTCAACAAGATTACGATGCCAAGGAAGCACAAAAAGTTGCTGAAAAGATGCGTGAAAACACCTTCGACTTCAATGACTTTGTCGATCAACTTGAACAAGTACAAAAGATGGGACCTTTGGATCAAATTATGAAGATGATTCCTGGTCTTGCTAATAATCCTCAACTTAAGAATTTGAGCGTTGATCAAAAGCAAATCGATCATACTGAAGCGATTGTTTACTCAATGACTGAAGAAGAACGTGAAAATCCAGATATTTTGAATCCTAGCCGTCGTAGAAGAATTGCCGCCGGTTCTGGTCGTCCCGTTGTTGAAGTAAACCGAATGATCAAGCAATTTAAGCAAATGCGCGAAATGATGAGCAAGGTTACTAAGGGTAACATGAAGGGCTTAAGCAACTTGCCTGGTATGGATTCACCAATGGCCAAGATGGCTATGCGCCGCATGAATAAGAACTTCAAGAAGAACAAGAAGAAGCGTCTGCGTAAGGTTAAGAGATATCATTCATAAAAAATGAAGCTGTTAAGGAAAAATACTTTACACCCATTTGCTTTGGTGGTATATTATTAATCGTTAAGTTTTAGGAGGAAATTAATTTATGTCAGTTAAAATTCGTATGCACCGCGCTGGTGCCAAGAGAAAGCCATTCTACAGAATCGTTGTTGCAGACTCACGTATGCCACGTGACGGTCGTTTCATCGAACAAGTTGGTTACTACAACCCAGTTTCACAACCAAAGGAATTGAAGCTTGACGAAGACAAGATCTTTGAATGGTTACAAAAGGGTGCACAACCTTCAGACACTGTTAGATCACTTCTTTCAGGTGCTGGCTTGATGGCTAAGTTGCACGATGCAAAATACAACAAGTAATTTGCTATTAGAGAAAGCTTGATGCCGAGTGCTTCAAGCTTTTTTTGTTACTATAAAGGAGAAAAAATGCAATATTTTGATGTTGCAAAGATTTTAACCACGCATGGCCTAAATGGTGAAGTTAAAGTTAACGTGATTACAGATTTCCCGGAAGATCGTTTTGCGGAAGGGATGCAGCTAGCTTTAAAGGCTGATACTGATCGAATTTTGACTATTAAAAAGAGCCGTCCTTTCAAACAATTTTGGCTGCTTCAATTTGATGAAGTAAATGATATTGATGAGGCAGAAAAACTTCGTGGTCAAATTTTGGTAGTTAGTGAAGATAATCGTGGTGAATTGCCAGAAGGTGTTTATTACTACAAAGATATTTTTGACTGCGATGTGATTGATGAAGAATCTGGAAAAAGATTAGGTAAAATTACCGATATTCAATCGCCCGGTGCTAATGATATTTGGTTAGTTCATGAAGATGACGGTAAAGAATATTGGATTCCTAATATTGCAGACGTAGTAAAAAAGGTTGATGTTTCTAACAAGAAGGTTTATGTAGAATTAATGGAGGGCTTGCGCGATGAAGATTAATGTTTTAACCCTTTTTCCAGATATGTTTACTCCATTACAAGTTTCAATGTTAGGGCGTGGTCTTGAAGACAAAAAGTGGAATCTCAATTTAGTTAATTTCCGTGATTTCACTACCGATGTTCATCATCATGTTGACGATACCCCATATGGTGGTGGAGCCGGCATGGTTTTACAAATCATGCCAATCAAGAAGGCACTTGATTCACTTCCTTCAACTGGTAAGATAATTATTACTGCGCCACAAGGCAAAACCTTTAATGAAAAAATGGCACAGGATTGGGCTAAGGAAGATGAATTAACCTTTATTTGTGGTCACTATGAAGGCTTTGACCAACGCGTGTATGACTTAGCTGATGAAACAGTTTCAATTGGCGATTACGTCTTAACTGGCGGTGAATTGCCAACAATGAGCATGATTGATGCTACTGTGCGCTTAATTCCTGGTATCTTGGGTAATGCGGCCAGTCCAGTTGAAGAGAGCTTCTCTCATGGCTTGCTTGAATACCCACAATATACTCGCCCAGCAGACTTTGAAGGCCAAAAGGTGCCGGAGGTTTTAACTAGTGGCAACCACCAAAAGATTGACGAATGGCGCCATTATCAAGCTTTAAAGGCAACTTATCTTCATCGACCTGATATGCTTGAAAAGCGTGAGCTTTCAGATGAAGAAAAGAAGATGCTGGCTGACATTAAAGCTGAAGCAAATTAAAACAAGAATATCTAAAAGGATCATTCCCATGGCTGGTAAAAAGGCAGCTGATAGATTGATGATCATTTCAATCAGGAGAATCCAGCTAAGTTTGACCTCAAGTTTTGACAATTTGAAATGAATACTGATTAAAAACAAAACTCGGATCATTAGCAGCATGAGGATCAAAGAAAAACTAAATAAAATTTTGCTTTCAAGATTCCCATCAATGATTACTAGGTGAAGACTAACGCCAATTAAGAAGGCAAAAAGAATTACTAATAAAAATAACCAGCCTGTAAGAGATGTAGCAATCGAAGAATTTAGTTGAATATGAAGTTCACCTAAAACTTGATAATATACAGCTGCCAATAGCGCAATCAAAATTATACAAAGAGTGAATTGAATGAATCGGTTCCAATTGATCGGCGTCTTGCTAAAGTCGTAAAGAATTGAAATGATTTCTCCTAAAGCGATCATTGTCATTAGACCGTAGCGTTCAATCAATGAATCTTTGATTATATGAACCATGTTGGTTCTTTCATATTCTCGCTCAAGACGAGAACTAGCTAACATAACTACAAAGATATTGATTAGAGTTCCGACTGCTAAGAACCAGAATAAAAGCTGATTACTAAAAAAGAGGCCGCAGGCAATGATTGCAGCTGTAACAAGTTATACCCCAAACTCTGGCAGCTGGTCCGTGTGTTTTATCAAAGATTCTTAAACCGATCCAGACAGCACCCATAAACAGTTCTAAGATGATATATAGCCAAGTTATATGATGGAAATTACCGTTTACTGCTTCAGGGATGAAAATACTAGCTAAGCCAATTAAGATCATATCAATATTAATAATTAAAATGTTGATAATTGAATCGTTACCATGGTTATCAAAATAACCACTGAACCCGCCCTAACCCCAAATTAGCCAGAAAAATGTCAGGATTGCATTAATAAATCCGGTTAGTGTTTGATGTTCTAGTAAGCTTTCCGTTAGTCGTGAAAAGACTACAGCAAAAATTAAATCATAGAATAATTCTAACCAAGAAGTTTTACGGTTTTTAATCACATTTTCGATAGTACGTGGCTTGCCCAAAAATTATTCATTCATTACTCTTCCTTGATTTATAAAAAATATTTTACTACAAAGATAAAAAAGCTAGGTTGGTAATTGATTTTTAACTTGAACAGTTAGTCTAACCTTGCTATACTAGTAAGCGTGGATTTTCCACGGAATTTATAAGTTATGGGTGTTCCGCTGGCGCTGGTGCGTTGATGAAGACCGAAGAAGGAGAAAAATATATTATGGATCCATTAATTCAAGAATTAACTAAAGAACAAATTCGTGACGATATTCCTGCTTTCCGTGCAGGTGATACTGTTACTGTTCACGTACGTGTTGTTGAAGGTACTCACGAACGTATTCAGTTATTCGAAGGTGTTGTAATTAAGAAGAAGGGTACTGGCATCGGTGCTACTTACACTGTTCGTAAGATTGCTTCAGGTGTTGGTGTTGAAAGAACTTTCCCAGTTAACGACCCACGTGTTGCTAAGGTAGAAGTTAAGCGTCATGGTCGTGTACGTCGCGCTAAGCTTTACTACTTACGTGAACGTCACGGCAAGTCAGCAAGAATTGCTGAAGCACGTCGTTAATAAAATGAAAAATAGTCGATTCGTAAGAATCGACTATTTTTTTACATTAGTTTGTGAAAATAATTAAGTGTGAAACTGTTGTGTAACATGCATATTCTATCACAAAGTGGCATAATAATGCTTATAAGTGCTGATATAAAGAGACTTACGGCTTGTGAAAGTTAATTTTAAAAAATCAACATTCTATGTGGAATTAAAACAAAAGCCACCAGTTATCCACACCGGCGGCTTTTGTTTAGTATTAAAATGTGTTTATTATACTCTAAAAAGCAAAAAAGTGAAATAGTGGTCGGCATTACTTATAATGTAAATGTTAGAAAAAATGAAGGGAGGAAAAGTGGTTGAACTATCCTCAAGAGTTGATAGATGAAGTTAAAAAACGTTCTGCAGGTATGCGACTTGAAGGAATCAATTCAGGTAGTGGACCTAAGCATCCTAAGTTGATGATTATTGGTGAAGCACCCGGCAGAAATGAAATAGTTAATAACATTCCTTTTAGTGGAGATGCAGGCAAAGAATTAAATAAATCTTTAGCACAGATCGGCTTAACTAGAGATGATGTCTACATTACTAGTGCAGTCAGAAGCAGACCATATGCAATTAAAAAGGTCTTTAGTAAACGTGAGAATAAGGAAGTTACTAAGTATCCCAATCGCAAGCCAACCAAAAAGGAAGTTTTAGCGCATGCACCTTTTTTAGACTATGAAATAGATTATGCGCAACCTAAATTAATAGTCGCTTTAGGCAATACCGGATTGGAACGTTTGCTTGGCCTAGGACATAAAATATCGGAAGAACATGGCAAAGTAATTGAAAATACGCCAATTTTACGACTCAATCCACAAAAAGATGGTTATGTTTGGTCAAAACAAAAATACACGATCTTTCCTGAATATCATCCAGCTGCTGTTTTTTACAATCGCAAACTAAGTGATGATATTATTAAAGATTGGAAGGTAATTAAGCCTTATCTAGAAAAGGAAAAATAATGAGTAACGAAACTTTTTTAATACCTATTAGACAAAATAATGATTTATCTGATGTTGCCTTAAATGAGTTGAGAATGGATTTGGATGAGCATCCCCTAAATCAACGTAAATATACTGAACTTGCATATTTGCCTGGCAACAGCCGCAAGTATAGTTTGAATAGTGTTAAAACGATTGAAAGTCCATTGCGTCATAAGAAGATTTTGTTCTTAGGCTCATCAGTTACTTTTGGCTTTGGTGCCTTAGGTGAATCATTTGTAGATTATTTATGGAAGAAAGACGGAATCGACGCTATTAAAGATGCTGAAAATGGCACGACTTTGGTAGATCAAGATACAAGCTATCATGGTGACTCATACGTTGCCCGTTTTAAGGAAGAGCTTAAAGAAGATAAGCCAGACATGCTTGTCTTGCAACTGTCAACTAATGATGCCAATACCAATCAAAAACTGGGTAAAATCAGTTCAGATGATACTTTTGATACGCAAACCATTATTGGTTCTATTGAGTATATCATCAATGAAGCACACAAAAAGTGGGATTGTCCTATTTTGATTTATACCAATCCATACTTTGAAAGTAATTTGTATGAACAAATGGTAGATAGTACGCTTGAACTTGCTAAAAAATGGGGAGTTCAAGTACTGGATCTTTATCATAATTCCGAATTTAAAAAGCAAGATTCACTTTATATGGCTGATGAAATCCATCCAACGCGTGCTGGCTATTTAGAGAAATGGATGCCTTTATTTGAAGAGCAGCTAAACAATCTTTTGCTAAAAAAATAAGCTAAATTCAATTTAGCTTATTTCGTGAATATTATTAATCAATATTGTTACGGTAAAGGCTAACAACCTTACCCAAAATGCTTACCTTTGGCAAAATGATTGGATCCATAGTATCATTTTCAGGTTGGAGGCGGTAATGACCGTTTTCCTTGTAGAAACGCTTAACTGTGGCTTCATTTTCTTCGGTCATAGCAACAACAATTTCACCGTTGTTAGCTGAATTTTGTTTTCTGACAATGACGCTATCGCCATTAAGAATACCAGCGTTGATCATACTTTCACCGTGAACCTTAAGCATGAAGAGTTCACCAGCATCATTTTCCAAATCTGGTGGAAGTGGGAAGTATTCATCAATGTCCTGTACTGCAAGGATTGGTTGACCTGCGGTAACCACGCCGACAACTGGAATTTCCTTTGGCTTAATGCCAAGGGCATCTTTACCTTCAGGGGTAATTTCCAAGGCACGTGGCTTAGTAGCGTCCTTAATTAATAAGCCCTTGCGCTCAAGACGAGCTAAATGTCCGTGGACAGTTGAAGTTGAAGATAGATTAACTGCGGTACAAATCTCACGCACTGTAGGTGGGAAGCCGCGATGTTCGACAGTGTCATAAATATAGCGTAAAATTTCTAATTGTTTAGTTTCACTGTTTTTCTTAGGCATTTTCATTTTCTCCGTTAATTTTAGTTATTTATTCTTATAAGTAATTTTAACAGAAAAATCAAATAATCTCAAACAAGCGTTCTAAGAATTATACCTTTTTTTTAGTTTAAAAATAAGGTAGACTAATGATTGTCAATGTGAGGTGGATATTATGAATAAAGATATTATGAGTAAAGAAGAAGAAAAAAAGGTAACTGATCGCATTAATGAACTTTACCACAAGAAGGAAAGAGAAGGCTTAACACCTGCAGAGGAACAAGAGCGTAAGGAACTTCATAAGAAATTTATCGCAAACTTCAGAGCTGCTTTTAAGCAAGATGTCGAGGATATGGTAATCATCGATAAGAATGGTAAAGAAGTTACTTCTGAAAGAGCTAAACGCGCTCAAAGAAGAAAAGGACTTAGAAAAGATTAATTAAGCCTTTAAAAAATATAAAAAATTATGTAAGATAATATTGTTAGTTAGATGGAGGATATAATATGAATTTAGGTTTAGCAATTTTTTTAATCATTGTTGCCCTTTTAGTTGGTGCAACTGCAGGTTTTTATGGTGCAAGAGCATACATGAAGAAATACTTTAAGGAAAATCCTCCTATTAGTGAAGATATGATCGTTGCTATGATGTCTCAAATGGGACAAAAGCCTTCTAACAAGAAGGTTCATCAAGTAATGAACATGATGAAGCATCAACAAAAGTAATTATTAGATTATTTTGTGGTGTTAAGGCGAAGGATTATTCCTTCGTCTTTTTTGGTGCTCTTTTTAAAGAATGGAGTGAGTAAATGAACATATTTAAAAAACTGGGTTGGTTTTTTAAACAAGAAAGGAAACGTTATATTATCGGAATTACTTTTCTTGCTTTAACCTCTTTAGCCAACTTAATTCCGCCAAGAGTATTAGGGCTGATGGCGGATCAGCTGGATCAAGGTCACATCTCATGGGGGCAATATGGGATGTTGATTCTAGCTGTGTTGGCTGCCGCCTTCGTTTTATATATTTTGCGCTACTTTTGGCGTAAGCAAATTTGGGGCGGGGCTGCAGAACTAGAACGACAAATGCGTTCTAAACTGTTCGACCACTTTATGATCATGGACAGAACATTTTATCAGCGCCACCGAACCGGTGACTTGATGGCCCATGCAACTAACGATGTGACTGCAATTCAAAACGTAGCCGGTGATGGTGTTTTAACCTTGGTTGACTCACTTGTAATGGGCTTATCAACAATGATTGCCATGATCATTTTCGTTGATTGGCGACTAACCATCGTTGCCTTATTGCCACTGCCATTTTTAGCATTAGGTGCTTGGAAACTTGGGGATCGTTTACACGATGCTTTTGATAAGTCACAGGCGGCCTTTTCTCGCTTGAATAATAAGACTCAAGAATCAGTTTCAGGCATTAAGGTACTTAAAACTTTTGGTCAAGGAAAAGAAGATACCCAAGCTTTTGACAAGATGGTTGATGATACTATTAACATCAATAAAAAAGTGTTTGTTTGGGACTCCTTGTTTGATCCATTGGGTACGGCAGTTATTGGTGCAACCTATGTAATTACCATTATTTATGGTGGACTTTTAGTTACAAATAAAGTGCTATCGATTGGTCAGCTCGTTTCCTTTATTGCCTATATTGCCAACATGGTTTGGCCGATGTTTGCGATTGGTTATTTGTTCAATATTTTGGAAAGAGGTAGTGCGAGCTACGACCGTGTAGAAAAGCTACTTTATGAAAAACCGTTAATTACTGATGCCCACGCTGATCAAAGTATTAAGGCTCAAGACTTACAAGGTGATTTGCATTTTGATATTAAATCGTTTGCTTATCCTGATGAAAAGGATATTCCAGTGTTAAAGAACATCGATTTCACCTTAAAACCTGGTCAAACTTTAGGTTTAGTAGGTCGTGTAGGTGCTGGTAAAACGACAATCATTCAGCTGCTATTGAGAGAATTCGACCAATATGACGGTGAAATCACCTTAAATGGCATCAATATCAAGAAAATTCCGCTTAAAGTTTTACTTAGCCAAATATCTTATGTTCCCCAGAACAACTTCCTCTTTTCAACGAGTATTGGTAGAAATATTGCTTTCTCAGAGGCAGATGCAGGCAAAAATGAGATTGCGGCAGCTGCTAAGAAGAGTGATTTGCACGATGATGTTTTACAAATGCCACATGGCTATGAGACTTTAGTCGGTGAAAATGGACTTTCACTTTCTGGTGGTCAACGTCAAAGAATGTCCATTGCCCGTGCTTTGCTTAAAGATAGCCAAATTTTGATTTTGGATGATGCTTTATCAGCGGTTGATGCAAAGACTGAAACCGAAATTCTAACTTCTTTGAGAAATGAAAGAAAAGATAAGACCACGATGATTGCGGCACATAGATTGACATCGGTCATGGATGCCGATTTGATCTTAGTCTTAAAAGACGGTCAAATTATTGAACGAGGCAATCACCAAGATCTGCTCAAAGAAAATGGCTGGTATGCCGAAATGTGGCGTAGACAAGAATTGCAAGCAAAGGTGGGTGAAGATGTAGATGAATAATGAAGAAAAGCAAGAATCGGTGTGGTCTAAAGCAATCCCATTTAAAGAACAGGTTGCGATTTTTAAACGTTTAATGGGCTTTGTTAAGCACTTTAAATTTGAAATGACCATTGCATTGATTGGGGCATTTTTAGTCAGCATCATTAATATTTTGCTGCCGCGTGGATTGCAGTATTTCTTAGACAACTTTCTGCTTAAACAAAGCGCAACTGTCCAGATTATTTTGTTTGCAGGCTTACTTTATGCAATAGGTTCGATTCTAAAAGCGGTCATTCAGTTTACCTACCAATATTTCTTTGCCCTTGGATCTGAAAAAACCTTGGAGAGTATCAGAAGGGCCCTTTACCGGAAATTGCATAAGTTAGGGATGCGCTATTTTGACCAAACTCCTGCCGGTTCAATTGTGTCAAGAGTTACTAACGATACGATGACTTTGAGCAACTTCCTAACTGTGCTTTCAACAGTAGTAATTGGTGCATTTTCTGTAGTTACGGCATTGGTGGCAATGTTTACTACCAACGTGATTGCCGGCTGGATCGTTTTAGCCTTTGTGCCAATTTTGCTCTTTGTGATTTGGCTCTATTCGCAAAAGAGTTCACGGCTTTATCGTAACTATCGTGAACGTTTGAGTAGAATTAACGCTAACTTGAATGAGTCAATTGAAGGTGTCTCAATTATTCAGCAGTTTAATCAAGAAAAGAGAATGACCAACCAATTTGAGGGTGAAAATGGTGGGTTGATGAATACGCGTTTTAACATGATTCGTATTAACTCATTGCTTCTTTCACCTTTGACTAGTTTGCTTTATTCATTGGCTTTAGCTGTGACATTGATGTACTTCGGTTTTCCATTGCAGGCAACATTTGTGCCAGCTGGTGTGGTATATGCTTTCTCACAATACTTGTCACAATTGTTTAATCCAATTTCAACTATGATGGACCAGATGACCTTCTTCCAAGATGGTATCGTAGCCGGTAAGAGAATCTTTGCGATTTTAGATGATGAACAATATGAGCCAAAGCAAAATGCTCAAGAAGGATTGACTATCAGTCGCGGCAAGATTGAATTCAAGCACGTTAGTTTCTCATATGATGGTAAAAATGAAATCTTGCATGATATTTCATTCGTAGTAAATCCAGGTGAAACTTTAGGTATTGTTGGTCATACTGGATCTGGTAAGAGCTCGATCATCAATGTAATGATGCGTTTTTACGAATTGGGTAAAGGCGAGATCTTAATTGATGATGTAGATATCAGAAAATATCCTAAAGAAGAATTGCGTAAAAAATTGGGCCTCGTTTTGCAGGAACCATTCATGTTTTATGGCGATATTTCTTCAAATATTCGCTTGTATAATAAGAACATTACAGATGAACAGATTAGGGATGCGGCTAAGGCTGTTCAAGCCGATCAATTTATTGAAAAGATGCCAGGTAAATATCATGCCAAGGTAATCGAAGGTGGCGAAGAACTGAGTCAAGGACAGCGCCAATTGATCTCATTTGCTAGAACTTTGGTAACCAATCCTAAAGTTTTAGTTTTGGATGAAGCTACGGCTAACGTGGATACCGAAACCGAAACTTTGATTCAACAAGGCTTGAAACAACTGCGTAAGGGTAGAACTACTTTGGCCATTGCGCACCGTTTGTCAACGATTGCTGATGCTGATCAAATCATTGTATTAGATAAAGGACGCATCGTTGAAAGAGGTACGCATGAAGAATTGTTAGCGCAAAAAGGTTATTATTATAAGTTGTATACTTTGCAGAATAATAAGAGTAAGTAAAATAGAAAAGAGTATTGTATGAAAAGATATTTAAGTGTTCGTGGTGGGGTCGGAGATTTAACTAAAGCTGATACTTCGGTTCGCCCACAGGATAATTTATATTTAGCCGTTAATTCGGCTTGGCAAAAGAATGCGACAATTCCTGCTGATCGGACAGAGATTGGGGTTAATACAGAAATCGATATGCGCATTGAAAAGCGTGTATTGGCTGACCTGGATGAATTAGCAAGTAAGAAAGATAAAATAGATGTACCAAATTTAGACAAAGCTATTGATTTGTATAAGTTAGCTAAGAACTTTAAAAAACGAGATGCTGATGGAGCAGAACCAATTAAGAAAGATCTTCGTGCTTTAGAGTCTTTAACAAGTTTAAAAGAATTGAATAAGGGAATTAAACATACTAATTTAGATGAGATCCTAGCTAATCCGCAAAATTTACCTTTTAGCTTCGAAGTTGAAGCCGATATGAAAAACACGAAGGTTAATGTATTAGAATTTGCCGGCCCTGGTACTTTCTTACCTGATACTACTTCATATAAGCAAGCAGATGCACCTAAGCTTTTAACAATTTTATCTGAACAAACCATTAAATTATTGACAATGGCTGGTGTCAATAAAAAAGATGCACGAGAATATGTTAAAAATGGATTAGCTTTTGACCAAAAATTAGCTAAAGTTGTTAAATCAACTGAAGAATGGTCGGATTATCCTGCTTGTTATAATCCAGTTAGCTATGAAGATTTCGTGGCCGAATTTAAGACTTTTGATATGGCAGCAGCTTTACAAAAAGTACTGCCAATTAAGCCAAAGCAAATTATTGTAATGGAACCACGTTTCTTAGAACATGCGGAAGAACTGATTAATGAAAATAACTTTGCTGAGATTAAAGGCTGGATGATTATGAGCTTTATTAATGATCATGCTCATTTACTTTCGCAGGCTTTCCGTGAAGCCGCTTTTCCTTTTAATCAAGCTTTGACAGGTCAGGGAGAATTGGCACCAGTTAATCGGCATGCATATTATATTGCGAATGCTAGTTTCTCTGAACCAATGGGAATCTATTATGGTAAAAAATATCTGGGTGCGGATGCGAAGGCTGATGTAACTGATATGATTCACAAAATGATTAAAGTCTATGAGAGTCGTATTAAGGAAAATACTTGGTTGTCCGAAGCTACTAAACAAAAAGCAATTACGAAATTGAAAGCTTTAGTTTTAAAGATCGGTTATCCAGACAAACAAGAAAAGATTTATGATCTATTGCAAATTGATCCAAATAAGAGTTTATATGAGAATGAACGCAACTTAGAGAAAGTTGTTGTTAAATATAACCTGGACCAATTGACCCAACCAGTTGATCGGACTGTGTGGTTGATGCCAGGCAATATGAATAATGCTTGCTATGATCCACAACGAAACGATATAACTTTTCCGGCTGGAATTTTGCAAAAACCATTTTACGATATTCATCAATCTCGGGGACAAAATTATGGTGGTATTGGTGCAACAATTGCCCACGAAATTTCTCATGCTTTTGATAATAATGGGGCGAAATTTGATGAATTTGGTAACATGAAAAATTGGTGGACAAAAGAAGATTTTGCTGAGTTTAATAAGCGAACAAAAGCAGCTATTGATATTTATGATGGCTTGCAGTATGGTCCTGCTAAATTGAATGGAAAGCAAGTTGTTGCCGAAAATATTGCAGATTTAGGTGGGTTAACCTGTGCAATTCAAGCTAATAAGATTGATCATGGTGACATGAAAGAACTATTTGAAAACTATGCTCGTTCATGGGCTCAAAAGCAACGTCCAGAAGCAATTAAGACTGAAATTGCCGTTGATGTTCACGCTCCGCAACCAACCAGAGTAAATATTCCAAGTCAATGTCAAGACGAATTCTATGAAACCTTTGATGTTAAGCCAAGTGATGGCATGTGGCTTGATCCTGAGAAGAGAGTTAGAATTTGGTAAAGTAAGAAGTTATATATCTATAAATCAAAGCATTGGGCTGTAAGGCTTAGTGCTTTTTTATGCAATTTTTGTGTTATTTTTAAATGCGCAGATAAGAAGAAAAATTCCTTTTAATGACTATATTAACAGCTTTATTTAAAATGACGCTTACAATTATAATGATGATCTATACCTGTTATCTAATATAGTAGCTATTTACATTATATTTATAACGTAGTATTTTAATGGTGTTTGAATGTATTGAACTCGAACTGTAATAAAGGGGAGATGTAAAATGAATAATAGAAGAAATTTAAAAGAAAATTTAACAATTTCAAATAAACAACGTTTTAGTATTCGTAAATTTAGCATTGGTGTAGCAAGCGTAATGCTTGGCACTACTTTGTACTTCATGGGAGGGGTCGGCACGTCTATAGTACACGCTGATAGCGTACAAGGGCAGTCGGTTCAAACTTCCAAATTAGACACAAATTCTGCACAAGCATCAAGTGATGCATCATCAGCAGAACAAACTTCAAGTCAAAATCAAACTTCATCTGCACAAAATAGTCAAAAAGCTGTAAGTAACGCTAGTTCGAACACAGAATCAACTGATAGTAAGACTCAAACTAGTGATCAAGTAGATAATGCAACAACAGATAAAAATGAAGCTTCACAAGCAGATAATGCAAGCGCTACCAATATTAAGACACGAGATAATAAAAAAGTTGTAAGTGATGCTAATCGAGCTAAATCAACTGCCAATGATGCTCAAACTAAGCCAGCACAACAAACAGCAAAATCAGATGCAGCAAATAGCAATACATTAGTTGTTCAACGAACCAAAAAGTTAACAGACAATGCCAAATTATTGGCTGATAGCAAAGCTCAAACTGATACAAAAACTGACAGTAATTATTCTGTAACGGATAACTATCCAGAAGGTCTTATGAATTATTTGCCAAGAGACTTCAACAATACGCAGGAATATGCTTTTGAATGGTTACGGAATGAACGTAAAAACAACATTATTTTAACTACCAATCGAACGGGTGATGGTGTAGTCCATGTTTATCAAGATGGTAAAGAGGTTGATACTTTAGCTAGAAAAAGTCCGCAACCTTTGCCTTTGTATGACAATATTTGGGAAGATGAGTTTGGTAGAGTTTATGGAGATGAGATTGGTACAGTTTATAACGATGATTATGCTGGAATTGTACAGAGTAACGGTTTAAAAATTATTTATAGCTCACATGCTAAGGATGTTGATAATGCTGGGTCTTCTTATTCAAAGGTGTCCTTCTTTGTTCCCCGTAAGATTAAACAGACTGTAACTTATTATGATAGCAAAGGCAACGTTATTGATAGCTTAACTCATACGCAATACGGATTGACTGGTCAATCATATACTACTGGTTTGCCAAGCGGCCCCAAGTATGTTCGGCGTGGTGAATATTTAGACAATATCACTAATAATGGTAGTGGACTTATGTCTGAATTCTATGATACCTACAGCTGCACCAAGGATTATCATGATGGCGTTAAGGTTACCTTCACGGAAAATGACAGTGAAGGGATCGGAGCTATGGACTATGTAGTTAAAGATAATGGTAAGGAAGTTAAGAGTGGTATTCTTAAGTATGGGAACAGTGCAGAGTATGACAAATATGCTTGGAATGGATTGTATTGGTATAAGAGCCATTCTTATACCATTGTTAATCCATACGTTCCACAAACGACCAACATTGTTTATCAATACAAGGAGTTAGGCAATGTAGTCAATGAAGATCCTAAGGGCACCACGACAACCCAGTACAAGAACGATCCAAACGACCCAACTAAGGTTGAGCCGATCAATGTACCGTCAATTCCAGGATACACAACTCAGGTCAATGGCAAGACTGTTATGCCTGCTGACCCTGGCAAAGATACGACTATTACTATTATGCCTGCTGACCCTGGCCTAGATACGTATATTACCTATAGTGCAAATGCCCAAAGTACTACAGCTAAGTTTGTCGATGATGACAACAAGGGAGCCCAAGTTGGCGACACAGTTCCCTTGAATGGTAAGACTGATCAAACCATCAATACTGGCTTGAAAGTCCCAGATAACTATGAATTAGCTAAGGATCAAACTCTTCCAGAAACTTACAAATTTAAGGCTAATGGCAACGACCCAATCGTGATTCATTTGGTTCACGCTACAAAACCTGATACAAATGATAATGAGTTAAACAAGACTGTTACTCGGACAATCAATGTTAAAAAACCAGATGGCACGACCACTACTATTAAACAAGAAGCTCGTTTGCATCGTTCTGGCACAATTGATAAAGTGACCCAAAAGGCAACTTACAAACCTTGGAGTACTGACAAGTGGGCAGAATACGACACTCCACAAATCAGTGGCTACACTCCAAGTCAAGCTAAAGTATCAGCAACAACAGTTGATGGCAACACACAGGATCAAACGGTTACTATTACTTATTCAGCAAATGCTCAAAAGGCTGGTATTAAGTACATTGATGATGATACTAAGGAGACTTTGAGTACTGACACTGATAACGGTAAAGGCAAATTTGGCCAACCTATTACCTTTAGAACTGACCCTGCTAATACTATCAAGTACTATGAAGATCAAGGCTACAAGTTAGTAACTAATAACTTCAAGACAACTGATACTTATCAAGCAGACAATAATAAGAATCAGTTTGAAGTTCACTTTATACATGGGACAACCGACGTTACTCCAGATAAACCTAAGACTCCAAGCGACATCATACCAGGTACCAATAAGCATTATCCAAGTGGTGTTGATAAGGATGATTTGAATAAGACTGTTACTCGGACTATTAATGTTATCAGTCCAGATGGCAAGACTACTACTATTAAGCAGCCAGTTACACTGCAACGTTCTGCTACGGTTGATGATGTTACTGGTCAAATAACTTACAAAGCTTGGAATACTGGCAAATGGGAAGAATATGACACTCCACAAATCAGTGGCTACACTCCAAGTCAAGCTAAAGTATCAGCAACAA
>ERZ791753.91-NODE-91-length-128314-cov-17.820527_pt1 | contig 128314 bp, 107 predicted proteins | sample MGYA00509951_ERZ791753 | MGnify/ENA primary metagenome ERZ791753 (study PRJEB30046, sample SAMN00792026) | human gut metagenome | study: EMG produced TPA metagenomics assembly of the A metagenome-wide association study of gut microbiota in type 2... | reverse complement strand
CGCATTACATAATTTGACCGGTAGGTATTTCACTACTCCGGTGTCCCTAAAAAATATCCTGACGCGAACTAACTTCGCGAAAATTTCATGAACGAAAGTACTGACTCTCAACTTTCTACTCCTAACTCTCAATTACTCCACTGGTTTGCTGTTCGTGTTTCCTACAGTCGTGAATTGGCTTTGAAAGCTATTTTGGACGAGGAAAACATAGAGAGTTTTATCCCTATGCGTTACGGAATAGTAATGAAAGGTGGTAAGCGTGTACGTAAGTTGGTTCCTGCCATTCATAATCTTGTCTTTATTCATTCTACTCGTAAGCGTATAGACGCTTTGAAGGATGAACTTGAGGGAAAAATGCCTATACGTTTCATTATGAATCGTGAATATTGTCGTCCGGTCGTTATTCCTGATGCGCAGATGCGTAGCTTTATTCTCGTGGCGGGTAGTTACGACGAAGCAGTTCTTTATATTGAGTCAACTGAATTGAACTTGGTGAAAGGTCAGAAAGTTCGTATCACAGATGGTGTCTTCAAAGGTGTTATTGGCGAGTTTGTTCGTATCAGGCATGATCGCCGCGTGGTCGTTAATATTGAAGGCGTCATGGCTATTGCTACTACTTTTATACCCCCTTCGCTTGTTGAACCGGTAGTTATTGATTGATATTGTCATTGATAGTAGCTATTGGTTAATAATACTATTATCATCTTGAATTCGTCAAAGGAAATTCTCTTTTTGGAATAAAACAATTTATAATATGGATTCTAATTCTTCATCATTATTTTCTTTAGCCCATCATCTTCTAACCTATGGGCTAGATGGAAGTCCCATCTATGCGGACCAATTTACACGTTTGAACCGTGATGTCTACGAACGAGCTATTGAACTTTATAATACTCGTGGAACTACGGTTGAGGAGGAGGCTGAACTCTGTCTTGGCTTGTTGGTGGCTTTTGCTGCTACTATTTATGATAATGGTAGTAAGCAGGAATGTATTCAGAGTGTGTTGGATCGTAGCTGGGAGGTGCTTCCAAAACTTCCTCCTTCGTTGTTAAAGGTTAGGCTATTGACGTATTGTTATGGTGAATTTTATGATGAGAGTTTAGCGAAGGAGGCTCATGAAATTATTAACACTTGGAATAGGGAGGAGCTGACTTTGGAACAGGCGGAGATTGTGGAGGAGTTGAAGGATTTTGAGGAGAATCAGTATCCGTTTGAGGAAGTGAAAGGATAATGATTAGTCATGTGTTGTTTTTCTTTTGGTTAACATCTTATTTTGGCATCTAGTATAATAACCTTTTTGAGAAATAGTACAAGGATAATTGTCACTTCTTTGTTATTTTCATAATATGCGTTGTAGGTACGTCGCATGACAGTCTCATCAAGTATAAAGGATAAAGCAGCAAAGTCTGTAATTTGGAGCTTTGCCGAAAAGATTTCAGTGCAAGGTGTCGGATTTGTCATCGGTCTTATACTTGCGAGGTTATTGATGCCAGAAGATTATGGGGTGATAGCAATCCTCTATATCTTCATATCAGTGGCGACTGTGTTTATTGATGGTGGCTTTTCCAATGCTCTTATACAGAATCAAGAACGTACAGAGAAGGACTTCTCTACAGCGTTCTATACGAATGTGGGAGTAGCGATACTGTGCTATTTGTTGTTGTACATCGCTGCACCCTATATGGCAGAATACTTCAAGCAACCGTTATTGAAGAATGTGACGAGAGTATATGGCATTTCACTCGTTATCTCTTCAGTCTCGCTCGTTCAGAAATCACGTTACTACATTAATTATAATTTTCGTATTATAGCATTGATTTCTTTAGGTGCAATACTTTTTGGAGGAATTATTGCTATTATAATGGCCTACAACGGTTCTGGAGTTTGGACTTTAGTTTGGTATTATTTGATAGTGGAAACTATTCGTACTGTATGTTTGTGGATTTTAGGTAAATGGTTTCCGTCGGAGGGCTTTTCAACAGCATCTTTCATTAGGATATTCAACTTTGGTTCAAAATTGTTAGGTGCGAATATGCTCAACGTTATAGCTTCCAATATTTATACTTTTGTCATAGGTAAGATGTTCAATGCCACTAACCTTGGCTTCTATAGTAGGGGGCAGTCGATGTCGTATATTATCCCTTCCAATTTTTCAAATATCATGACGCAGGCCAGTTATCCTGTCTTGTGCGAGGTACAGGATGATCAAGAAAAACTTAGATTCTATTTTTTAAAATATATAAAGGTTTCATTTGCAGCTCTTGCTCCACTTATGGTGCTGTTGGCCTCACTTGCGTTTCCCATTGTATCCATCATACTGACGGACAAATGGCTGCCATGTGTACCAATTATGCAAATATTGGCTATAGCTTATATGTTTGACCCTGTTATGCGTCTCAACGCCAATGTCATTAATGTCACAGGTCATTCTGAATATTCTTTCCATGCTGAACTATACAAGAAGATAGCACTTCTAATCATTCTCATCGTAACCAGCTTGTGCGGACTTACAGCCATGGTATGGGGACTGGCGGTATATAACATCGCAGATTTGGTTATTGTCAGCTTTTATGTCAAAAGGGTGATAGGACTCAACTTTATTCAAGAAATGAGGATATTATTCCCCGTCATGCTTTATTCTATTATATCATTTGGTTGTACAGTTACAATAACGTCGTTTTTCGATAATGCGTATGTTCAGATCATTACAGGTGCCATAACCGGGACAATAACGTATATGGCGATGATTTTGATTTTTTCAAGAAGCATATTCAGTGATGTATGTAAGGTGTTCAAACGAAGTTGAAAGAAACTTAAATATTATGCGGAATAAACTTGCAACAATATCTCAGTCTTATAATATAGCTGTTTTGGTGGCACTTACAGTCACTTATTTTTTCTCCTTTATCCTTGGTTTATTTGTTTTTATCGTTGTAAATTGTATATTCAAGAGGATTACTTTTGCAGGATATGTCTATGTAGCTTTATTGTTAGGAGTAATCTCTTTTACAAATTACAGCGATTGGCAGGTTGGCGATTACGACATTGTGAGATACTATAACATCTGGCAACAACTGTCAGCTTGTGATAATATTGCACAGGCTTCCCTGCTTATATATACGTTAAGAAGTGACTATCTCTTTTATTTTATCACATATTGTTTTACGCTGATTTGCCCGGAAGATCCCAGATGGTTTGGTTTTTGTTTTACGACACTGATAAGTTTGCTAATTTTCGTTTCATTGAGAAAAATCGCAATTGAAGAAAAATGCCCAACCATTTTACAAGACAAGTGGTGCCTGTTGTTATATGCGATTGGCTTCTTTGTTGTCATACGTTTTTTTGACTATACTAACGTTTTTCGCCAACATTTGGCGTTTGCCTTGCTGCTGGTTATTATCCTATCGTCTTTTCCCTTGTACAAAAAGCTTATATTGATGATAATCCCCCTGCTTTTACATTGGTCAATGTTTATCACAATCGTTCCTTTCTTGTATGTCTATACGTATAAGCCTAATACGGCACGCTGGTCAATGCTTCTATACGCATTGTTGATAGGATGTGCGTGCATGAGTGCAATCGCATCCTTGTTCGGATCGTTTGAGGATGCTGCCGGCTATCTGTTGGAAGAGCGTTTGGGAACAGACCGAAAAATCATGGTAGTTATGTTTGTTGCAAGCATCTTGATATACTATATAATTCTCTCATTAAAATGCTCAAAGGAGATACGGTCATTGTCGTTAGTTTTTGCTCTTGTGTCATGTTTTTTTGTTTTGCGCAGTACCGTTATGCTTCGCATGTCTTATAACTACACAGATTTCTTAGTGGCGGTATCGCCTGTCCTATATGGAAAGATGAAGAATGGTATGGCACATGAAGCCAAAATCAAGACTAAGAAATTGTTTCCTTACTTTGCGTGCGTGTGGCTTTTATTTGGTACATATAATTTGCTAAATATGAATAGAGGAGAGTTTGAGTATATGTTGTTTTCAAATTACGGAGTGTTTTCTCCCGTAAGGGATGTGTTTAATACTATCAGTCCTTTTTGATACTTATGCAATGTACTAATGGAATAGAGCTTTTGAGGTTGATGGTGGTGACAGAGTATGTCATTGGTCATGGCATGGGTTTGCTAGATGTAACTTATTTCTTCTTTGATGCTGGAAGTGATAAGATTCTACATCGTTGAACGCTTACAAATAAAATAAGTCATACAAAAATTCTTGCAATACAATGAGTAAAAGTTATTTGGTATCATACAATGGATTGTCGAATGTCGGAGGTGTTGAGCGGGTTTGTTATTACGTTAGCAACATCATGCGTCAGAAAGGCTACGATGTACAGGTTGTTGATAAAGACATAATAGAACGTTATTGGTTAGGCAAATTTGTCGCATTCTTCTTCGGCAAAGTCCCTCTGATTGCATCTTGTTTACTGTCATCCACCTATGTCATGCAAAAGAAAAAGAGGGGGGACATCGTAATAGCCAATGGATTCAATTGCCCGTTTGCTCATGCTGATATGCTTTTTATTCATGGAACCATGAAAGGGCATAACACGGCAATTGGAGTAAAAGAAACCTTTCGCTCAAATCTGCCCATCATATTTGAGAAATGGGCTGTGAGAAATGCGAAAAATATTATTGCAGTGTCACATTTGGCTGTATTGGAAGCCAAGAAGTTTTATCAACATCAAAAAGATAATTTTTTAGTAGTCAATAATATGGTTGATGAACATGTTTATTTCCCCATTGCGAAGGAAAAAGACGATGTCTTAAAAATCGTGTTTTGCGGCAGAGTAGAAATACGAAAAGGAATGGACAAGCTTCTTGAATTGGCTCACTATATAGATATGAATAGTGCCAAGGCAAAATTGATTATTGCAACAAATAAGGATATGAATATTGGCGAACTGGAAAAATGTGACTGCGTAAACATTCATGTAGGCTTGCAACAACACCAATTAAATGCTTTCTACAATCAAGGTGATGTTATGTATTTCCCTTCCATGTACGAAGGATTTGAGATGGTGACACTTGAAGCCTTATCAGCAGGTGTACCAGTGTTGGGCAATCATGTTGGTGCAGTATCAGAACTATACGATAGGAAAGAATTAGGTGTTGACATAATCAAAAGTCCCGATAATCCAGAAGATGTTCTAGTGCAATTAGAGCAACTGGCAGAGAAATATTTAACTTTTGAGGCAAAACAGGAACTGCATATCTTCTATGCGGATCGTTATGGTATAGATGCCTACATACATAAACTCGACGAGGTATTCACTAAAATTACAAAGTAACTTATGGAACCCCGAATCACAGTAATTATTCCTTCTTATAACAGGGCACATTTATTGGAGAAGACAGTGCCCACCTATATGCAGGAGGGTGTGAAAGAGATCATACTGGTCGATGACTGTTCTAAGGACAATACGCCAGAGGCAGTTCGTAAACTTCAGCAGCAAATGCCACAACTGAAATATATCCGCCAGTCTCGTAATATGCGCCAACCGGTAGCAAAAAATAGAGGTTTGGAGGAAGTACAGACGGAATGGGTGTATTTCGGTGATGACGATAGTGTGATGTATCCCGGTTCTATAAAACGGTTGTATGACACGTGTATAGAATATGGTGTGGAAGCTTGTGGAGCGATAGCCTATTACATGGCACAGGGGGAAGATCAACTTTCGCTGGATGAGTTTATCAATCGCCATCAGGTATATACCGACAACGTCAAGGACATCGTGGACATTACTACGATGCATGCCCGCTTTATCTATTCAGTTCATCAGCCGATTGAAGTGCCTTTCTGTCAGGCCTGTCTTTTGATGAAGGCTGAAATTGCAAAGTCAGTAACATTCGACCCGTCATATACAGGCAACGCCTATCGTGAGGAAACCGATTTCATCCTGCGCTGTGCGGCTAAGGGGGCGAAGATAATGTACGACTCGCGTGCGGCGCAGATCAATTTACCGAGACAGATGGCAACAGGCGGTGCCCGAGGCAAGTCGGTATGGAAATACAAGTGTGACATGATTGTCAACAACTGGCGTTTCCTGAAAAAGAACTATCCCTTCATGAAGCAGAGGTATGATATGCCTCATGGTATGTACCGCATGCAGTGGGATTTTACTATAGCATTCGTCACAAGGCCGTTGAAGAGGCTACTGAACAAACTTTTTTGAAGATGCAAAAGCTCTTATCCCTGCTGCTTATTCATACTATGGTCATTAGGTTCGTTTATGGTACCGATATCCCTGTTGTTTTACAGGAAACTTTCAACCTCTTCAGACTATCTTTCAGTAGAATATGAAAAATAAAATATTGTATCTTGGTGAGAAGATCACGAAGATTACCTCTGGAGCCGACTTAGTTAACAGCCGAAACCAAGAGTTGCTTGAATGCGTTGGCGATGTTACCTATTTACCTTTCGTTGGTGGTAGGTTTTCGAAAATGTATTTTAAAGCCACTGATGCTTATCTGAAAGAGATTGACAGCGTGATAGGCAAACAGTATTTTGATTTCGTTTTCATCAAGCACTCCCACTTGGGCAGGGCGTGTAAGCACATCAAGAGTAACTATCTCGGCGTAAAAATCATCATGTTTTTCCACAACATAGAGATTCATTTTGCAAGTGAGTATATGAAAACAAATGGGTGGAAAGCCCTGCCGTTCTATCTCGCCATAAAGCATTGGGAAAAACAAAGCGTCCGTTTTGCTGACTATTGCATCACGCTGAATGGTCGGGACTCCCGATTGATGCAGGATATATATGGTAGACATTCAGACCTGGAACTGCCTACATCCTTTCCTGACCTGTTTAATGAAACGAGAGCAAAGAGATCTGTTATGAGAGAGGATAAAGAACCTATTGATTATCTCTTTGTGGGTGTGTCGTTCTTTGCCAACGTGGAAGCAGTGCAATGGTTCATAAACAATGTGATGCCGATGGTGGATGGACATTTCCATGTGGTAGGGAAAGGCATGAATAAAGCACTGTTTCATAACGTCACCAATCGTGTACATATCCATGGTTATGTAGATGACCTATCCGACTACTACTATCGTGCCCGTATGGTAGTATCGCCCATACATGTGGGTGGTGGCATGAAGACCAAGACGGCTGAGGCCTTGATGTACGGTAAAACTATTTTGGGGTCTAAAGAGGCGTTTGAGGGGTATGAAATGGATGAGAGATGTATGTTGTTATGTGAAAGAGCAGAGGACTATGTAAAAAACTTAAAGAATATTTATCCTGATTTCGTGAATAATCAGTCACGTTCCTTGTTTTTGCAATTATATAGTGATGAGATTCAAAAAAGCAGGTTTACCCGCTTTTGGAATGATTTGAAGCAAAAAAACGGGAACTGTTAACGTATGAACATAATATAAATAGGTAAGAACGTAATATATGAAACAAAAGGTAGGATTGGCAGTTGTTACTTACATGAACAACTTCGGCAGTTATCTCCAGTCGTATGCGACCTCTGAAGTCATCAAAAATCTTGGTTATGAAACTGAAGTGATTTCCATTGATGGTGTTCAGAAAGAAATAGATCTGGCACGAAGGAAATATTTCATGCGTAGGGCATTCAATCTGAGTGAGTTGAGGAGTTATCTCGTAAGCATTCAAGGCGTAGCAAGGTTCAAATTAGATAGAACCTATGCACGGCAAATGGCAGAAAGGAACGCTATGTATGAGGTGTTCCGAAAGGAAAACTTTAAATTTTCGAAGATAGGATATGGTTGGGATGAAATATCAAAAATGTGTTTGGATTATAGCTCTGTTGTGGTAGGTAGCGACCAGTTATGGCGTCCTGCAAACATTGAGGGCGGCTACTATACACTTGAGTTTGTTCCTGACAAAGTGAACAAAGTCGCCTATTCAACCAGTTTTGGCGTTGCGTCATTGCCTAAGTCCCAGGCAGAAAAGGCAAAACAATTTCTTCCACGAATCAATCACCTTTCCGTAAGAGAAGAGAAGGGCAAAGCACTCATCAAGAGTTTGACAGGCATTGATGTGCCTGTTGTCTGTGATCCCACAATGTTGTTCACACGTGAAGAGTGGGATGTGCATGTGGGCGAGAGAATGATAAAGGATGATTATGTGCTGTGCTATTTTTTGGGAGACAACGAGCAGTATCTTAAGTTTGCAAAGAGACTCAAGACATGGATGAACGTGAAACTTGTCGGACTTGTTCATGGAGCCGGATACAACCGTCATGTAAGCCTATATATTGATGAGGTTCCATTCAATACAGGTCCGTTTGAGTTTATAAATCTCATTAAGTATGCTAAGTGTGTATTGACAGACAGTTTCCATTGCTGTGTGTTCTCCATCCTCTTTGAACGTGAGTTTTTTGCGTTCCGTCGTTTTAAGGATACCGATATTATGTCAACCAATGATCGGTTGACCACGCTTTTCAAATGGACGAATATAGAAGGTAGATTGCTCAGTGGCACTGAGGAAGCCAACGAAAAACTGTTTAAAGATATTGACTACAATGTGGTCAAACGTAACCTTGACGCTAAACGCCGTGAGTCGATGGAATACCTCATTAAGGCTCTAAAAAATGAATAACCATCAGATAAAATTGGCGACAGCCGAGACCTGTACCGGCTGTACGGCTTGTTATTCAATATGTCCGCATAGTGCAATAGATATGCGGGCAAATACGGCTGGTTTCAGATACCCTATAATCAACAGCACCAAATGTGTTGGATGTGGATTATGTGAGTTTATATGTCCTGTCATCAAGCCAGATTCTGATAATCTTGTTCCATTGTTAGCATTTGTTGCTCAAGCCAAAGACCAGAGGATTCTCGAAAAATCAGCATCAGGAGGAATCTTTACTGCAATAGCACAACAGTTTATAGCCGAAGGGGGCATAGTGGTAGGAGCAGCTTATGACAGTAATCTCAACGTCTGTCATATCACTTGCTCGAAACAGGAGGAACTCCAATTGTTAAGTGGCTCAAAATATGTTCAGAGTGAATTGAATGATATTTTTAAGACCGTAAAGGATTACTTGCGAGAGGGTAAACAGGTACTATTTTCAGGTACCCCATGTCAGGTGGCAGGTCTTAAATCTTTTCTCAGGAAGGATTATTCCAATCTGCTTTGTGTCGATTTCCTTTGTCATTCCATAGCGGCTCCAACGGCTTTCGATTTGTATAAAAAGCACATAGCACGAAAGTATGGCGAGATAAGGAATATACAATTCAAGAGCAAACGCTATGGGTATTTCTTCCCCACATTGGCTGTTGAAACTCAAAGTGGACGAGGTGGTAAATGGTATTATTCTTCCAGCCAAAGCGATCCGTATATGTATGCGTTCCTAAATGGGAGCATAGCACGACCCAGTTGTTCAGATTGTAAATTTCGCCGAAACCACAAGAGCGACTTGACCATTGCCGACTATTATCATGCCAGCTATAAAGGCTTGACAAAACCTGAAGCAGGTATAACCAGAATTGCCGTATGGACTGAACGGGCAAAAGCATATCTGAGCAATGTGACGATTTTGGAACGTGAAGAACTTATTTCAAGCCAGTTCTTTGAGAAAAATGACCTTCTTAATCATAAGGGTAATCTGGTTGATTTTGACCGGTTGAGGTTTGTTAAGGAGATGGAATTTTTTGCCGCATATTTCAAGGTGCCGTTAAAAAGCAAATTAATCGCAGGAGCGAGATGGATGCTGGTTTTCCTCGGCTTGCAGAAAATTGTGAAATCAATAATACGAAAATAAATATGCCGAAACTTAGTATCATAGTACCTGTTTATAATGCAGAAAAGTCGTTGCCTATTTGTTTGGATTCTTTGCTAAGCCAAACAATGACAGACATAAACTTCTGGCTTGTGAACGATGGTTCTACCGACAATTCGCTGGAAGTGTGTCAGCAATATGCAAACACAGACTCTCGTTTCCATGTTATCAATCAGAAGAATGCAGGAGCTGGCAAGGCTCGCGACAATGGGATCTACCAGTGTGATGGAGATTTCATTGGTTTTGTGGATGCTGATGACTGGATTGAAGCTGATATGTTTGAAAAAATGTATGATGCAGCCATCCGCAATGATTGCGATGTTGTAAGATGCAACGTCGTGATGCACCGGAACGGTAAAGTCAGGGAAAGATGGAATCCTCCGTTTTGTAATCAAGTGTTAGACAAAACCAGAATAGAACAGGAGTTTATCCCTCTGTTGATTGCTCCCGAGAGAGAAAAAAATTTTGACCATCGGCTACTGCGGGGATGTTACTGTTATATTTTCTTAAAGGATACCGTTGTGAATAATCATATTCACTTTACAGACTTTCGTAGCGGTGAGGATGTGATTTTTTCTATCGAAATGCTTCTCAACTCAAAGAGAATGTTTGTGTTACCGAATACTTTCTATCATTATATGATTTATAACACAGACACCCTGTCGAAGAGCATCAAGGCAATCAATGACCCTCAGCGGCAAAAGACGCGTGGTTTCATGATAAAACTTCTAAAAGACACGAGTGGATATCCTATAGTAGTAGAACGGTGGAAACAAGAGGATCGAAGAGTTGTCTATTTGGACATTCGCATTGCTGCTGTTTATGCTCAAGATCTTTCGTCTATCAAACGATTGAAACTCATACGGAATATTCTTGCGTCAGACGAAAGCAGAAGAGCGTTCAAGGATAAAATTGACCGCAGCTTGCCTTTGCAGATGTATATGCTCTATCTGCTGATTAAGTGGAAATGTGCTTTGCTTTTGTTGCTGGCTGTCAAATATAAGCTCAGAAAAGCGTGAGATATTTAATAATTGAATAAAGAAGTTAGTATGGGAAAATTACTATCAAGAAGTCTTCGTTGTAAGATATTGTATTTTTTGAGTTTTATTCCTGATATACAGATGGTAAAGCTACAATATCGAATGAAGACAGGAGAGGTCTTAAACTTGAAGAATCCTAAGCGTTTCACCGAGAAATTGCAGTTCTACAAATTGTTTTATCGAGATTTGGTCATGAAGCAATGTGTGGATAAGTATGACGTGAGGGAGTATATAGAGAGGCAAGGGTTGGAAAATATATTGAACGACTGCTTCGGTGTTTTTGATTCTCCGGATGATATTGACTTCAGTAAGCTTCCGAATAAATTTGTGATAAAAGACACTCTTGGCGGAGGCGGTAATTCTGTGGTAATCATTAAGGATAAGAGTAAGATTGATATGCCTAGACTCATGAAGCAGATGCAGGCTTGGGCGAATGAACCAAGCGATAAGAAACACCCAGGTCGAGAGTGGGTGTATGATGGACGTAAGCACCGGATCATCATTGAAAAGTTCATTGAGGCTGATCTGGAGAAAGGAGGTCTTATCGACTATAAGTTCTTCTGTAATTATGGCGAAACTAAATTCCTTTATGTTGTAGCAGATCGTGTACTAGGTAAGGCCGCTGGCTTAGGCATATTTACTCCTGATTTTAAACAGATGCCAGTGACAAGAGCTGATGAGAGTCCTCTTATGCGCAAAATACCAATGCCAGAGAATTATGAAGAGCTTAAGGCGATTGCAGAACGTCTGGCAAAGCCTTTCCCGGAAGCAAGAATAGATCTTTACGATGTGGAAGGCAAAATCTATTTTGGCGAAATAACATTCTACGATGGTAGCGGCTACATGACTTTTACACCAGATGAGTATGATACGATTTTGGGAGACATGTTTACATTTAATACATATGATAAAGGATGGCAAAAATAACATTAGTCGGTAATCCTGATACTATCAAATATCCAAGCAGAGAGTATGATTTCTCACCAAGCGTTGCATATCCAGAATACCCTTGGGGAGAAGAGTATATAGCAAAAGAAGAGAATAATGTTTATGATTTGGTGAGAGAATGTCTTCACCTCTCGGGCTATGACAAAGATCATTATGGAACGAAGTCATGGAATCCGCTTGGTGATGTTATTACTCCTGGGCAGACTGTTCTCATTAAACCAAATTGGGTGGAGAACAAGAATAGCAACAAGGAAGTGAACGATTATCTTGCATGTCTTGTCACTAATCCTTCTGTAGTAAGAGCGGTGTTAGATTATGTGTTCATTGCGCTGAAAGGAGCAGGTAGGGTTATGCTTGCTGATGCTCCAATGCAACAATGTGATATTCAGGATATGTTTCGAATCGTGGGGTTTGATAAGTTGTTCAGATTCTATCAGGATAAGCTTCATAAACAGTTGGACATATACGATTTGCGCAAGTATTCTATTACTGCAATTTCTAGAGGTGTATATACAGCACCGAAGATGACAGAGAATAGCCCAGAATCTACAATTGTACATTTAGATAGTTACTCTCTCCATGCAGAGAATGATAAGTTCAATCCACAGTATAAGGTTTCTGAATATAAGAAGCAGGATACAGCTCATTATCATCATAACACTTTTCATGCTTACGAAGTTAGTAAGGCTCCAATTATTGCTGATGTGATCATCAATATACCTAAACCAAAGACCCATCGTTTGGCAGGAATGACTGCTGCCATCAAGAATATGGTGGGTATAACATACGAGAAGGCCTGTCTGCCACACCGAAAGGAGGGAGACAAAGAGAGTGGTGGCGATACTTATATGAAGAAGAGCTTATGGAAGAATTGGATGCAGTATTTTGACGAAAAGAAGACCATTGCTTCTACTTCCGGAAAATACAAATCCGCATGGGGATATGATAAAATTATGAAGGCCTGCTATATACTTGGTTGCTTGACAACTGGCGACAAGTATCGTATTGGCAGCTGGTATGGGAACGATACAATTTGGCGTACCTCTATCGATTTGAACTATATTCTGTTGCATGCTGATAAAGAGGGTATAATAAGAGATAGTGTTCAGAGAAAGGTTTTGACTATTGCAGATATGATTGTATCCGGTCAAGGTGCAGGCCCCGTTGGTCCTCATCCGAAACCACTTGGATTAATCATGATGGCTGATAACTCATTGTTGTTCGATAGGACGATGTGTGAAATCATGGGCTTTGACAAGAGTAAGATTAATATGTTCTGTAATCCTCTGACATATGTCAGGATGGGCTATGAGTCGGAAGCAGAACTCGAGAGTGAACTAATCAATTATAATGGAACAGTGTCTCATCTGAAAGATTTCCAACCAAAAGCTGAGTGGAAATTTGATGCTCATCCATGTTGGAAAGGTTATATAGAAAAATAAATAATACCTGTTGGATGAATTAAGGGTTAGCGTCCAGTTTTGACATATAGTATTCTGCCGAATAAATATTGTAAGCACTCATTGTGTGGCTTCTGCCCTGAATCTTTAATGTATTTACCTTGCTTTCATAATTTTAAAAGATGATTATTATGAACATGAGTGAATTTTTGTTCCGTTATCAAACGGATGATACTCCTTGTAAACTCTCGATCAAAGCTTACTGTATTTAGGAAGGGGGTGAATATCGTAATTTTATCAAATGATATCGTGAGAACAAGAAACGCTTTCGTGAATCCGAAATGGGTGAAATCCGTGTCTTGCCTATCACGGTTAGTGGTGCTCCTGAATCAGTCCCTTCTCGCGCTCGCCGTTGTGTACCTCCCCTTTCTTTGGTTGAAGAGAATGTCGTCTCTTTCTATCTGAAGTTACGCAACGGCATTGAGATAACTAAAGAGAACGCTAATTGCATAAGTTCTTTCGCGAAATCGTGTTGGGCCGTCGTGATTACCGCAAATAGGCGATAATGTAACTTTAGGAGCAAATGTTACAATTATTGGAAATGTCCATATAAGTAATAATATCATAGTTTGTGCTGATAGTGTCGTTGTTAAGGATGTTTCGGATAACTGTATCGTTGCTGGAAATCCCGCAAAATTGTTAAGTATATTATTAATGACTAAATTATTCATCATTGTCAATGTCGATTGGTTTTTCCTCTCTCATCGTAAGGACATTGCTTTAAGTGCTCAAAAAGCCGGTTATGATGTTACTATTGTGACGAAAGATACCGGCAAGAAATCGGTTATTGAGGCTTCGGGTTTAAAGGTGATTGATTTACCAATGAACCGTTCCGGACAAAACATACTAGAAGAGGTGCATACGTGCTGGTTTTTGTATCGCCTTTATCGCTACGAAAAACCGGATATTGTTCATCATGTAGGGTTAAAGACTATACTTTGGGGAACTTTAGCTGCAAAGCTAGCAAAAGTACACGGAGTAGTCAATGCTGTTAGCGGATTGGGAATCTTTTTCTCAGAAGAAAACAAATCATTAGTCTCAAAACTTCTCCCTAAAGTACTTCGCTTTTCTCATCATCGTAAAAAGCTTGCTGTAATTTTTCAAAATAATGAAGATGAAAGTTTATTCTTGAAAAATGGAATCGTAAAAGAAGAGCAGGCTTTTATGATAAAAGGATCAGGAGTAGATTTGAATCTATATTGCTATACGCCTGAACCTGAGAATAGAAAGGTTAGGGTTTTGTTTACAGCCCGTATGATCGTAGAAAAAGGGGTGTTTGTGCTGGTGGATGCTGCTTTGAAACTTAAAGAACAATATAAAGATAAAGTGGAATTTCTGCTTTGTGGTGGGTTGGATGACAATCCGAAAGCGATAAAGGAGGAAGAACTGAAGACTGTGTGTGATGGGGAGTATATCCAGTGGTTAGGTTATCGTACGGATGTGCTAGAGCTATTGAAATCTTGTCATATTGTGGCATTTCCTTCCTACTATAAAGAGGGGCTTCCAAAATCACTGATTGAGGCCACTGCTGTAGGTCGCCCTATAGTGACCACGAATTCAATCGGATGCAAGGAAACGGTGATAGATGGCTATAATGGTTATCTAATCCCAATAAAAGATAGCGATACTTTAGCGGAGAGACTGAAAATCCTTTTTGAAGATGAAGGATTGAGGCAGAATATGGGGCGTAACTCACGTATGTTGGCAGAAAAGGACTTTTCTATAGAGAATGTAATACAGAAACATCTTGAAATATATAATCAGTTGAGTAAAGCATGAAAATTTTAGTTACCGGTGCAGCCGGTTTTATTGGCTCTTATGTATGCAGGCGTCTGTTGGAACGTGGTGATGAAGTCATCGGGTTGGATAATCTGAATGATTATTATGACGTAAACTTGAAATATGGTCGTCTGGACACATTGGGCATCTCTAAGGAAAATATAGACTGGTATAAGTTTGTAGAAAGTTCTGAATATTCCTCTTTTCGTTTTGTTCGCATGAATCTTGAGGACAAACAAGCTATGCAGATGTTGTTTGCTAATGAACACTTTGATAAGGTAGTAAATCTTGCAGCTCAAGCGGGAGTAAGATATTCTATTGAGAATCCTTATGCTTATGTGGAAAGTAATATCGATGGTTTTCTTAATATATTGGAAGGATGTCGTCATTATAAAGTGAAACATTTGATATATGCTAGTTCCAGTAGTGTATACGGTTTGAATGGTAAGGTTCCTTTCTCAGAGAAAGATAGTATTGCTCATCCGGTAAGTTTATATGCTGCTACGAAGAAATCTAATGAGTTGATGGCTCACACGTATAGCCATCTATATGGTATTCCTTCTACAGGACTTCGTTTTTTTACGGTATATGGTCCTTGGGGGCGTCCGGATATGTCACCTTTCCTGTTTGCAGATGCTATGTTGCATCATCGTCCTATAAAAGTGTTCAATAAAGGGGATATGCTTCGCGATTTTACTTATATTGATGATACTGTAGAAGGTGTGTTGCGGGTGATAGATCATGTCCCGTCTCCTGACCCTAATTGGTGTGCAGAAATACCGGATCCCAGCACTTCCACTGCACCTTACAAGATTTATAATATTGGCAACTCGCATCCTATAAAGTTGATGGATTTTATACAGGCTATAGAAGAGGCTATAGGTCATCCGGCAGAGAAGATATTTCTTCCGATGCAACCCGGTGATGTTTATCAGACAAACGCGGATACCACAGCGTTACAAAATGAATTGGGTTTTAAACCCGATAAACCTATCAAAGAAGGAGTGAAAGAGACGATAGAGTGGTATCGCTCTTTTTATCAACTATAAAAAATTGTTAGGAAATTATGAAAATAGCAATTGTAGGAACCGGTTATGTCGGTTTAGTTACCGGTACTTGTTTTTCTGAAATGGGTATAGATGTTACTTGTGTAGATGTGCAAGAAAGTAAAATTGAAAACCTGAAGAAAGGGATTGTTCCTATTTATGAACCGGGATTGGAGGATATGGTGCATCGTAATTATAATGCCGGACGCTTGAATTTTACAACCAATCTGGCAGATTGCCTGAATGATGTAGAAGTTGTGTTTAGTGCCGTAGGTACCCCTCCCGACGAAGATGGGAGTGCCGACTTGAAGTATGTGCTTGAAGTAGCCCGCACTATTGGTCGCAACATGAAAAGATATGTACTGGTAGTTACTAAAAGCACAGTTCCTGTTGGTACTGCACAAAAAGTAAAGGCTGCTATTCAGGAAGAGCTTGATAAACGTGATGAGAAAATTGATTTTGATGTAGCTTCCAATCCGGAATTTCTGAAAGAAGGTGATGCCGTTGATGATTTTATGAAACCGGATCGTGTAGTGGTTGGCATTGAATCTGATAAGGCAAAAGATATTATGGAACGGCTTTATAAGCCTTTTATGATGAATAATTACCGTTTGATATTCACAGATATTCCCAGCGCTGAAATGATAAAGTATGCTGCTAACTCAATGTTAGCTACACGTATCAGTTTTATGAATGACATTGCGAATTTGTGTGAATTGGTAGGTGCAGATGTAAATATGGTACGTAAAGGTATTGGTGCGGATAGTCGTATAGGCAGTAAATTCCTTTATCCTGGTTGTGGCTATGGTGGTTCCTGTTTTCCGAAAGATGTAAAAGCTTTGATAAAAACAGCAGAAAAGAATGGTTATCCGATGCGAGTGCTTAAAGCTGTGGAGGAAGTGAATGAAAACCAAAAGGGTATTCTTTTTGAAAAATTGTTGAAGCATTTCAAAGGTAATTTGAAGGGCAAACAAATAGCCATGTGGGGATTGGCGTTCAAACCTGAAACGGATGATATGCGTGAAGCACCTGCTTTAATTTTGATAGATAAACTGATAGAGTCTGGTGCAATGGTAAAAGTCTATGATCCTATTGCCATGAAAGAATGTGATCGTAGAATAGGTGATAAAGTTATTTATGCTACGGATATGTATGATGCGGTATTGGATGCCGATGCTTTACTGCTAGTGACCGAATGGAAAGAGTTCAGGATGCCAAGCTGGGGAGTCTTGAAGAAAACAATGAAGCAGTTGGTGGTGATGGATGGCCGTAATATTTATGATCAGAATGAATTGCAAGAATTAGGTTTTGAATACACATGCATTGGAAAACTCTGACATCAATAAAAAGTAAGTTGGTTAATATCTGAGGACTATTTTAATTTCATGAATATACTAATTACAGGAATTCACGGTTTTGTGGGCTCCAATCTAGTTATTGCCCTAAAAAAGCGTCATGTTCTTTATGGTCTTGATATCGTCGCTCCTGAAAAGGAGGGAGTAGTGAAGACTTTTGCTTGGGAAGATATTGAATCAACTTCTTTTCCAATGCAGCGTTTGCCACAATTTGATGCCATCATCCATCTGGCCGGTAAAGCACATGATACAAAGAACCAGTCTGTTGCACAGGCGTATTTTGATATCAATACAGGACTGACTCAGAAGATCTTTGATTTCTTTCTGGAATCTACAGCTAAAAAGTTCATATTCTTTAGTTCAGTGAAGGCTGCTGCCGATAGTGTAGTAGGGGATGCGTTGAGGGAAGATGTGATATCTACTCCAATAGGACCTTACGGAGAGAGTAAGATAGCAGCCGAGAATTATATTCTCAATAAATTAAAAAATAAGAATGAAAAATTAAAACTACATGATGATAGGAAGCAGGTATATATATTGAGACCCTGCATGATTCATGGACCGGGCAATAAAGGAAACCTGAATCTGCTTTATAATGTAGTAAAGAAAGGTATTCCCTGGCCTTTGGGAGATTTTGAGAATAAGCGTTCGTTCACTTCGATTGATAACTTATGTTATGTGGTGGAAGGTTTGCTGACGAAGAATGTAGCGAGTGGTATTTATCACATGGGTGATGACGAAGCCCTATCTACAAATGAATTGATTGCTCTCATGTGTGAGGCTATGGGTAAAACACCTCATATCTGGAAGATGAACCGGAAGATGATGGAAGGTTGTGCTGGCTTAGGAACTTTACTTCATCTGCCGCTGAATACTGAGCGTTTGCGGAAACTGACGGAGAATTACGTGGTTAGTAATGAGAAGATTAAAGCTGCACTTGGCATTGAACGGATGCCTGTTCGTGCTGCTGATGGAATTTTGAAAACGATAAGATCGTTTTCAAATTAATAATTAACAATTAAAAATTAAAGGGGCAAGTACGGTTATGTATTACCTGATTATATTAGTTCTGCTATTTCTGGCAGAACTTTTTTATTTTAGAATAGCTGATAAGTGCAATATCATCGATAAGCCCAATGAGAGAAGTTCCCATACCCGGATTACTTTGCGTGGTGGCGGAATCATTTTCTATTTTGGTGCTTTGGCTTATTTCTTGAGTAATGAATGGGAATATCCCTGGTTCATGTTGGCGTTGACCCTAATTACCTTTATCAGTTTTGTGGATGACATTCGTTCCACTTCTCAAGGCTTTCGGTTAGTGTTTCACTTTACCGCTATGGCTTTGATGTTTTACCAATGGGGGCTGTTTTCTCTTTCGTGGTGGTGGATAATTATCGCATTGATAGTTTGCACAGGTATTATTAATGCTTATAATTTCATGGATGGTATCAACGGCATTACCGGTGGCTATTCATTGGTTATTCTTGGTGCATTAGCTTATATAAATTCTAAGATAATCACTTTTGTTGAGCCCGCTTTGATTTATACCGTCCTTTGCTCTGTATTTGTATTTTGTTTCTTTAATTTCCGTAAAAAGGCGAAGTGTTTTGCCGGTGATGTTGGTTCTGTGAGTATCGCCTTTATTCTTCTTTTTCTGATAGGGAGACTCATTATTAAAACAGAAGATTTCGGCTGGATTATCCTGTTGTCTGTTTATGGTGTCGACAGTGTGCTTACTATCATTCATCGCTTGATGCTTCATGAAAACATTGGTTTACCTCATCGCAAACATATGTATCAGTTGATGGCGAACGAATTGAGGATGCCTCATGTTGTGGTTTCGTTGATTTATATGGTGGTACAAGCAATAATAATAATTGGCTATATAGGATGTTTGAACTATGGTTATATATTCTTGCTGGGTGTAATTTTATTGCTTAGCTTTATCTATATATGGTTTATGAAGAAGTACTTTAGTTTACATCAAAAGGTTTAATATTAATTGATTGTATATTAATGTCAGAAAACAGCTCCTAGTGGGCTGTTTTCTTTGTTTATATCTGGTAATATCTTCACAGAACACTTACGGATAAAAATATCATGGCTTAAATTCTACAACTATTTTTCTATTCTTATAACTTTATTGTATATTTGCCGAAACAATTCTATATTCACTGAATGGGCTTATTTAGGAAAATAATATATAGCTTTCTGCTTTTCTTACTGATATCCCACATCGGGCTTTCATCGGCCTTTGCGGTGACTGGAGAACACCCAGTATTGATTATCAGTTCGTATAATCCGGACGCACGACAAACTTCTGGAAATATTTACGATTTTATGGAAGAATTTGAGCGACTGGGAGGAAAGGCTCCGATAGCTCTGGAAAACATGAACTGCAAAAGTTTCTCTGAAGCTCCTTTATGGAAAAATAAAATGGAGGAACTTCTTGCTAAATACCGGGGAAAACGTTCGCCTGTACTACTTGTGCTGATTGGTCAGGAGGCTTGGACAGCTTATTTATCACAAGCAGATTCCATACGTGGAAATGTGCCGGTGCTGGCTGCACTGGCAAGCCGTAATGCCATTATTCTTCCGGATGATTCAGTCGATCTGAAAACATGGATGCCTGATGCAGTGGATTTTTTTAATGACTTTCCTAATTCTTCGGTGAAGGCCGGATTCGTTTATGAATATGATGTAGAAGCCAATATTAATCTGATAAAGAAGCTGTATCCGGAAACCAGGAATATTGCTTTTGTTTCCGATAATAGTTATGGTGGTGTTTCTTTGCAGGCACATGTAGTGGAAGAGATGAAAAAACACCCGGAACTGAACCTTATTCTGCTGGACGGACGAACGAATACAATTTATACCATAAGCGATAAATTACATGAATTGCCTCCCAATACAGCATTGTTATTGGGTACTTGGCGCGTAGATATGTATGACGGATACTTTATGCGCAATGCGACTTATACGATGATGGAGGCTGCCGGTGATGTTCCTACTTTTTCTATAACTTCTGTAGGTATAGGCTATTGGGCGGTAGGTGGAGTGATCCCCTCTTACCGGGCATTGGGTAAGGATATGGCGCATCAGGCGGTTCGTTTGTTGCAGGGACCGGACAGCGACCGGGTGGAAGTAGAGGTAATTCCGAATAAGATACAGATGGATAGCAAGATTGTGAAAGATAAGCGTTTGGATCTGTCTTCCATTCATCAGCCTATAGAAATGGTCAATGAAACTCCATCGTTTTACGAACAATATAAATATCATATCTGGACTGTTGGTACAGTCTTGGTCGTATTGCTGAGTGGATTGTTTGTTTCTCTGTACTTTTACTATCATACTAAGAAACTGAAAGATGAACTTCAGGAGTCGGAGAGTGCTTTGAGAGAAGCGAAAGACCGTGCGGAAGAGTCAAGCCGTCTAAAGAGTGCTTTCCTTGCTAATATGAGCCATGAAATCCGTACGCCGTTGAATGCGATTGTAGGATTCTCCGATGTATTGGCTTCAGGAGGTACTTCGGTGGATGAACAGCAGGGATATGTCGATATTATTAAAACAAATTCGGACTTGTTGCTTCGCCTGATCAATGATATCCTGGATGTTTCTCGTCTGGAGGCAGATAGGGTTACGTTTACAATTGAGAAGTGTGATGTAGTACCACTGTGCCAGCAGGTATTAGCTTCTGTTAGTCAGGCTCGTAAATCGGAAAATGAGTTTATCTTTGAGTGTGACCGTGAAAGTGTGGATTTGCGGACGGATACCCAGCGTTTGCAGCAGGTTATTATAAACTTACTCTCCAATGCCGACAAATTTACCAGAAATGGTAAGATCACATTGAAGCTGGAAGTAGATGATGAGAAGAGAGTAGCTACTTTCTCTGTATCAGATACCGGTACAGGTATTCCGTTGGAAAAACAGAAGCAGGTATTTGAACGGTTTGAGAAACTGAATGAATATGTGCAAGGCACGGGATTGGGTTTATCTATCTGTAAACTGACTGTAGAGAAGTGGGGAGGAGAGATCTGGGTAGATTCCGGATATACAGATGGAGCAAGATTCGTATTTACACATCCATTTGAGATAGAACAACCAAATAAATAATTACTATGAAGAGATTTTACTTTTTTTTAGGGTGGATATTCTTCCTGACAGGAGCCGTGTTGGCTCAGGATAAAATAGTAAAGCTGAAAATTGTAGAAACCAGCGATATACATGGTAACTATTATCCTTATGACTTTATACTTCGACATGAGGCAGCGGGAAGTCTGGCGCGTGTGTATGAGTTTGTTCAGAAGGAACGTGAGACTTATAAGGATAACCTGCTGTTGTTGGATAATGGAGATATTCTGCAAGGTCAGCCTTGCGCTTACTATTATAATTATATTGATACCATTTCTCTGCATCTGGCTGCCGAAGTGTTGAATTACATGAAGTATAATGCTGGTAACATGGGAAATCATGATGTGGAAACCGGGCGTGCTGTGTTTGATCGTTGGGCAGGTGATTGTAATTTTCCCATTTTAGGCGCCAATATCATTGATACGGTTACAGGGAAAACGCACTTTAAGCCTTATGAAGTATTGGAACGGGATGGTGTTAAGATTGTAGTGCTGGGAATGATTACTCCTGCTATTCCTGTGTGGTTGTCGGAAAACTTATGGAAAGGTCTGCGCTTTGATGATATGGAAGAGACAGCCCGCAAATGGATGAAGATTATCCGTGAAAAAGAGAATCCGGATTTAGTAATCGGAATTTTCCATGCCGGACAAGATGCTCTGTTGATGGGTGGTAAATATCGTGAGAATGCTTCACTGGAAGTGGCTCGTAACGTTCCTGGTTTTGATATTGTTTTGATGGGACACGATCATACCCGTGAATTGAAGAAGATTAAAAATGTAGAGGGAGACTCTGTGTTGATTATGGACCCGGCAAGTAAGGGAGGGGTTGTGGCGAATGCAGATGTTACTTTGAAATTGCGTAAGGGAAAAGTAGTCGAGAAACATATCAGCGGAGTGCTGACTGAGATGAAGAACTATACTGCAAACAAGGATTTTATGGCTCGTTTTGCTCCCCAGTTTAGTGATGTTCGGGATTTTGTGTCCAAGAAGATAGGAAGTTTCACTGAAACGATTTCTACGCGCCCTGCTTATTTCGGTTCTTCGGCTTTTATTGATTTAATCCATATGTTACAACTTGAAATCACGAATGCAGAAATTTCTTTAGCTGCTCCTCTGTCGTATGATACCGAGATCAGCAAGGGTGATGTGTTTGTAAGCGATATGTTCAATCTGTATAAGTATGAAAATATGCTTTATACTATGAAGTTATCCGGTAAGGAGATAAAAGATGCATTGGAGATGTCGTATGATTTGTGGACAAACCAGATGAAATCTCCTGATGACCATTTGTTGCTGCTTCGTGAGAAGCGTCGTGAAGGGGCAACGGATCGTGCTTCATTCAAAAACTTCAGCTTCAATTTTGATTCGGCTGCCGGTATCATTTATACGGTGGATGTAACGAAACCCAAGGGGGAAAAGGTGACTATAACCAGTATGGCGGACGGAACTCCTTTCTCTTTGGATAAAATGTATAAAGTAGCACTGAATTCCTACCGCGGTAATGGTGGAGGAGAATTATTGACTAAGGGCTCCGGTATTTCTCAGGATGAATTGAAAGATCGTATCCTGTACTCTACGGATAAAGATTTGCGTTATTACCTGATGCAATATATAGAGAAGAAGGGTGTGATTGAGCCACATGCGTTGGGACAATGGAAGTTTATTCCGGAAGAATGGGTGGAGCCTGCTGCTAAACGGGATTATGAGTACTTGTTTGGAAAAGTGGAAAAATAATCACTATCTTTGCAGTCGCAATTTTTAATAGACTGTAGGGACGTGAATAAAAAGATAAAGAGAATTATAGGGGCTGTATGCTTGTTGGTGCTGTTTGTGGCATATCAGACAAGTATTACAGCCTTTACTCATGTCCATTACGTCAATGGAGTGCTGATTACCCACTCGCATCCATTTCACGGTAAGCACACGCACTCTAAAAGTGAACTTGTCGTTATAGGTCGTTTGTCAACTTTCCAATCTTCGGAGGTTGATGTATATGAAGAACTGCACCCTATGCGGATGCTTCTGGCTATGCTGGAAGCGGAAAAATTAACATCCTTGGTAAAGGAAGAATGGGGGCAGGTCGTTTCTCTTCGCGCTCCGCCGGCATTCGCGGCATAATCTTTTATCAAGCTTTCAGCTTGGAAAGCTACCGGTTAATATACCGAAAGGTACTTGTAGGATATAGCTCGTAGCTTGTCACTCATATTTTCAATACATACATTTTTGAGCGCAAATTAATGAAAAAACATATACTTGCGTTGGTGCTTACTATGGTTTGCATCAGCCTCTATGCCGTAAATCCTATAAAGGAAGGCAACATGATTTCCGGTCACGTGATAGTGAAAGGAACAGAAGAAAATATACCCTATGCAACTATATTAATCAAAGAAAGCGGTCAGGGAACAGTCTCTAATGAAGAAGGTCAGTTCGAGTTCCGTAAACTTCCTGTCGGGAAATACACGCTTCGCGTATCAGCGGTAGGTTATAAGACGCAGGAAAAAGAGGTAACTGTCAGTAAAGACTTTACTGCAGTCATACATTTCCAGATGCAGGAAGAGAGTTTCATGACGGATGAAGTAGTGGTATCTGCCAACCGTAATGAAGTGAGCCGTAAGGACGCTCCGGTAGTTGTCAATGTGATGAGTGCCAAGCTCTTTGAGATGGTGAATTCTACAGATTTGGCAAAGACGCTGAACTACCAGTCCGGCCTGCGTGTGGAGAACAACTGTCAGAACTGCGGTTTTCCACAAGTACGTATCAATGGCTTGGAAGGCCCCTATTCTCAGATATTAATAAATAGCCGTCCTATCATCAGTGCCCTCAGCGGGGTATATGGACTGGAACAGATTCCCGTGAATATGATAGAGCGTGTGGAGGTAGTGCGTGGTGGTGGTTCTGCTCTGTTCGGAGCGAATGCAGTAGGTGGTACTATCAATATCATTACTAAAGATCCTATCAGTAATTCTTTTCAGGTATCGAGCATGTTTTCGTGCATGGATGGAAAATCGTGGGAACAATATATGGGTGGTAACGTCTCCCTGGTTGCAAAAGATAATTCTTACGGTATCGCGCTGTATGAAAGCTATCGCAATCGTAACCCTTATGATCGTGATGATGATGGTTTCTCCGAACTTGGTAAACTGAATATGAATACTTTCGGTTTCCGTGCTTACTATCGCCCTACGCACTTCAGCCGTATCAATCTGGAATACCATACTACTAATGAGTTCCGTCGTGGTGGTAATAAATTTGATCTGCAACCGCATGAGTCGGATATTACAGAGCAAACTAAGCACATTATTAATAGTGGTGGTGTCAGCTATGATTTATTCTGGCGTGAATATAAGCATAAGATTTCTCTTTATGGTTCTATTCAGCATACGGATAGAAACAGTTATTATGGAGCGCAACAGGACATGAATGCTTATGGTAAAACGGATGATCTGACCTGGGTAGCCGGTGGCATGTATGTAGGCAATATGAACAACTGCTTCTTTGCTCCTGCTACTTTTACCGGTGGCCTTGAATATCAGAATAACTCCCTGCATGATGTCATGACTGGTTATCATCGTGATATGAAGCAGGATGTACGCATAGCCAGCGCCTTTGTTCAGAATGAATGGAAGATGCGTCAGCTCACTATGCTGGTGGGTGCCCGCCTCGATAAGCACAATCTAATAGATAAGTTGATTTTCAGCCCGCGTATCAATTTCCTTTATAAACCGACTGAGGATTTCCAGGCGCGTCTGACGTATTCTACCGGTTTCCGTGCACCGCAAGCTTATGATGAAGATTTGCATGTGACAGCTGTAGGTGGTGAAGGAGTTCAGATTAAGTTGGCTGATAACCTCCGTGAAGAGCGTTCCAACAGTTACAGTGGTTCTGTGGACTGGAGTACACATCTCGGACATTGGCAAGCGAATATTTTGCTGGAAGGTTTTTATACTGACCTGCGCCATGTGTTCGTATTAGAAGATATCGGTAAGGATGATAACGGGGATAAAATCAAAGAACGTCGTAACGGTAGTGGTGCACGGGTATATGGTGTCAATCTGGATGCCAAATTGGCTCATGGCAAAGAAGCACAATTCCAGTTGGGATTCACCGCACAACGTAGCCGTTATATGGATGCCGAGGTCTGGACCAAAGTGGATGGTGAAGAATTAACTACCAAGCGCATGATGCGTACACCGGATTATTATGGCTATTTCACTTTCTCTTCCGCACCATTGAAAAACTTCGATTTCTCTTTGTCAGGCATCTATACCGGAAAGATGATCGTTCCTCACTATGCTCCGGTGGATGCCCCGGAAGGTGCGTTTTGCAATATTGAAAAAGACCGTATGGAGAATACTTCCGATTTCTTTGATCTCAATCTGAAGTTAAATTATACCTTTGTTTTGCGTGATCACATCAAGTTGCAACTCAATGCAGGTGTACAGAATATCTTCAACAGCTTCCAGAAAGACCTGGATAAAGGTGAGTTCCGTGATTCCGGTTATTTTTACGGACCAACGCAACCAAGGACATTCTTTATCGGCTTTAAATTTATGAATTAGGCTGAGGTCTAAATTTAATATTGCAAGTGTTTGCAAAATTATTGCATGGGCTTATGAATTTATTGCAAGAGCATAATTTCATAAGCCCTTTCTTGTAGAAATGTTCCCTTTTTCTTTTTTTAGGATATTTCGGACGGTTTTCAGCGAAATATTGCTTAAGTTTGCCACGCAAATAAGAAAGGGAGATGAAAAATATAAAGAACGTAGATATTGCAACTATTCGCCGTTTTCCGGCAATGGATTTTATTGGGAATGATTTTGCCATATTCGACAATATAGGAGATATCCCTTTGTTCGGTTATCCTACACGCCTGAATGCGTCCTGTCTGACACTCTGCATGAAAGGGTATTGCAAGATACGTATCAATCTGAAAGAACATGAACTTACCGAAGGTGTTCTTGTGGTTACTTTGCCCGAACAGATTTTGCAGCAGGTGGAGCGTTCGGATGATTTCACCGGTGTTTTTATAGTTGTCTCCGGTCAGTTTATAGATGATGTGCTCCCCACGGTACAGCAGTTATTTCCTCTGTTTTTTATGATTAAAGAGCAGCCCTGTGTGCGCCTCAATCCGGAACAAATGGAGGCTGTGCAGGAGTATTACTCTTTCCTTCAAAAGAAGGTAAAACTGAAAGACAATCCTTTCCGTAAAGAGATTACTCAGGGATTGATACTGTCTCTTTTCTATGAGATATATAGCATCTATCAAGGCAATGAGCCTACTGTCAGAAAAGTAAAAAGCAGGAAAGAGGATCTTTTTGAGCGTTTTGTCCGTGCAATTACAGAGTCGTACAAACAGGAACGCAGTGTTGCCTATTATGCCGACAAAATGTTTCTGACAGCCAAGCATCTTTCTACAGCTGTAAAAGAAGTCAGTGGAAAGACTGCCGGAGAATGGATAGACAGTCTTGTTATTTTGGAAGCTAAAGCTTTGTTGAAATCTTCCGAAATGAGCATTCAGGAAATCTCCGATGAACTGCATTTTGCTAACCAGTCTTTCTTTGGCAAATATTTCAAGCATCACACCGGAATGTCTCCAAAAGAATATCGTAAGCAATAGTACACAGTGTCGGAATATTCTTTATTTTTGCAGGTATCAAATACCCCCAAAAATAAGAAAACATGGAAAAAAGAGAAATTGACCTTGCTGTTTCCTGCTATGGAAAAGTGAAGGATGTGAAGTATGATGCCGTTATACTTCCTTGGGGCGCAACAGAGCCTCATAACTTACATCTTCCGTATCTCACCGATTGCATTTTGCCCCATGACATTGCTGTAGACGCTGCTATGCTGGCACTGAAACGTTCCGGTGTACGTTGTATGGTGATGCCTCCTGTACCATTCGGTGCCCACAACCCCGGGCAGCGTGAACTTCCCTTCTGCATACATACCCGTTATGCCACCCAACAGGCTATTTTGGAAGATATTGTCGCTTCTCTTTATGCTCAGGGTATGCGTAAACTGATTATTGTCAGTGGACATGGCGGGAATAATTTCAAAGGTATGATACGCGACCTTGCCTTTAGCTATCCGGACTTCCTGATTATTGCTACCGACTGGTTTAGCCTCGTTCCCACGAAAGATTATTTTGAAGCTGAAATAGATGACCATGCCGGTGAGCAGGAAACTTCCGTAATGATGCACTATCATCCGGAGCTGGTAAATCTGAATGAGGCAGGTGATGGGGATTCTAAGCCTTTTGCTATTTCTTCATTGAACGAAAAGCTGGGATGGGCACCGCGCCATTGGGATAAAGCTACAGTGGATAGCGGGGTAGGGAACCCCAAGAAAGCTTCGGCTGAGAAAGGTGAACGCTATGTGAAACCTATTATCGAAAAGCTTGCCAAGCTCTTCACGGAAGTAGGGCAGGGTGAACTTTACTAAGTAAAATAAAACGGGCGGTCCGGTAAGAAATACTTTTCTTAACTGAACCGCCTTGTTGCTTATACTGAGATGAAAAGCTTACTTATCTATCGACATTAGCCATTTACCATCTCTTTTCACCATCGATTGCGTACCTTCTTGTGTTTCTCCGTTTCCGTAGGTTTGCTTTATCTTTACAGTTGCTGTGTTTCCATCTTCCGATATTTCTTCCGATAGAATCTCAATACTTTTCAGTCCACCCATTTTTTCATACTCTTTGCCCACTTTATCTCTCAATAAGGCAACGAATCCTGCTTTTTGCTCTTTCAGTTTATCAGCAGTTTCGCTGTCATCCAAAGCAATGCCATCTACAAACTTTTCATAGTCACCTTTGATAAGGTAGTTGCTATACTTCTTCATCGCATCTCCCGGACTACTGGAAGAGGAGCAAGCTGCCATCATAAACATAGCCATAACCATCAGACTAAAATAAAATACCTTTTTCATACGCTTTTTTTTAAATGATTAATGTGTATTTAAAAATAGTATATCAAACAGAGGCGCTTACTCTGTGCAATATCGTTAGGCAGGAGATAATCTCCTTTGAATCCCGGAATATTCACGTGACTGATACGTCCCTCAGGCAAGTCTATTCCTTGTTTTTTGTATACGAAATCAATCAGTTCCGTACAGTACATTCGCGTTGTATCTGCCAGATTATAATCATGGTCGAATAGTACATGGGCATGATATAACCGTTCTGCCTGTACTGCTGCTCTGTATGCGCTTGCAGAATCCTCTGCTATACGCATAATGGCCCCGTTAATAGCTTTTCTTTCTTCAAAAAACACTTCAACTGTCTCCATTTTTACACGATCCGGATCGTCTTTGAAATCCGGTTCGCCGGGCACAGCATGTATCACATACCATTGTCCGTCTTTCTTCTTCAGGATGCCGGTATGCGAATACGTTCCTTCACGGTCTGCAGCCAGCACCACTCTACTTGTAATCCCTGTTCCTCTTCTGAAAGTGATATCTCCATCCCGAAATAATTCCTGTGGCAATTGCAGCAGGCGGGTCTTTTTATCAGGACTTCCCTGGCATCCCGCCAGTATAAGTGTGAACAACAGCGTTATTTTTAGTAGTGCTACGTGTGGCTTCATTTCCATTAATACAAATATATGAATAAGTTTGCATTACTACACGTTTTTTAAATGAATTTTGTGGAGTGAACGAAAAAAGAGGTAACAACCTCTATACATTGTTACCTCTTTTTTAATCTATACCCTAAAAACTAATCTCTTTCCTTATAAAAACTAATTCTATTTCTTTTTTGATGGCGCAAAGTTAGAGAGTTCTTGGGGAATATGATTTGATATAAATCAAAAAAATGTAGATTCATATTGTCTTTTTTACAGTATGCCCGAGCGTACCCGGCTAAGGGTTTCGGGCGTCATCAGCAAATAAGATGCGATATGTGACAATGGTGCCCGTTTGATGACCTCCGGATGGGTATGCATTAGCATGTTGTAGCGTTCGCGTGCTGTTTCGAATCGCCAGGAGTCAGCTTTCACTTGAGATACGATGAGTGAGTACTCCAGTATCTTACGGTAGAACATATTGATTTCCCAGGAGATTTCTGTCAATCTCATGAATTTATCGTAGGGGAGGAGGTATACTGTGCAAGGTTCCAGAGCTTCTGCCATCAGGCGGGTAGGTTCTTGCTTCAATGTACTTTCTATGCAGATGATGACACAGCCTTCGTAGGAAAAGTGCTCGGTGACGTCTTTACCGTTTTTGTAATAGAACTGGCGCATCATGCCTTTACCCACAAATACCATGTGGTGGCAGACTTGCCCTTCCTTGAATAGGAGTTCACCCTTTTCCAGCTCTTTGCGGATCAGAATATCTTCTATCAGTTTTCTACCCTCAGGTGCCATACCCGGATAACGGGAGTTCACAGTGGCATTAACTGTTTCTTTTAATAGTGTATCCATAATTGTTCGCTGGTATTTATAACCGTTTCCGGGCACAAAGGTACGAAAGATTTGATTTAAATCAAATCTTGTGAAATGATTAGTGCTTAGCGACAAACCCCTTTGTTGTCCACTTCATGCTATACCAGCGTCGTACGAAGATAGCTCCCCGGATGTTTTCATCCAACAGGAAGGCAACCCACATACCACAGATGCCCCATTCCAAAGGAATACCGAAGATGTATCCCAGCCCGACGGCAACGCTCCACTGAACCACCAGTCCGACGTAAAACGGGTAGTTGACGTCGCCGGCTGCACGCAGAGCGTTCGTGGCAAAAATATTGATAGGTCGTCCGATTTCGAGAATAACGTCAATGATGAGGATGGTGGTACCCAGCCGGATGATCTCTTCGTTGGAGGTCAGCCAGTGGAAAATGGTGTTTCCGAAGACGGCCAGAACCGTGGAAAGTATGACGGTGATCATTACGGATTTCTTCATTACGTATTTTCCCATAAGGAAGGCAGCATGAGGTTTTCCCTCTCCGATGAGATGACCGATGCAGATGGCGCCTCCTTGTGCCATGGCAATGCTGAAGAGGTAGGCGAACATGATAATGTTGACGCAGTAGGTACGGGTGGCCAGTGCTTCGACGCCCAGCATATTGATGAAAAAGGTAATCACTACTTGCGATGAACTGTAAGAGAGTTGCTCTCCGGCAGAGGGCAGGCCTACTTTCATCAGGTTCTTCAGCTCGGGCCACGGGAATGGACGGAAATAAGCGACAGGGAAACGGTGGATATGTTTGCGGAACAGGATAATGAATAGTAGTACCATGGAAACTCCGCGGCTGAAAGCTGTGGAAATGGCAGCACCTTCTACACCAAGTTCCGGGAAGCCGAAGCGACCGAAGATAAGGGAGTAGTTACCTATGATATTAAGTATGTTGACAACGACGGTTACCAGCATTGGATAGATGGCTTTGTTTGCACTGCGTAGGGAAGCGGACAGGGTTAGGGAGATAGCTTGAAAGAAAGCGAAAGCACCCACGATGCGCATATAGTCCATACCGTCCGTCATCAGTTCGGGAGTGAGTCCCATGAGGCGTAGTATCGGTCCGGCACAGGAAAAAAGGAACAAGCTGACAGAGACGCCGATCACTATATTCACAAGGATGGATACGCCGACTACCTGGACTACTTTCTTCTGCAGGCGTGCACCGAGGTATTGGGAGCAAAGAACAGAGGTGCCAAGGTTGATAACCTCAAATATAAGGAAAGTAAGCATGATGATCTGGTTGACCACTCCTACGGCGGCAACGCTACTATCTGAGTGGCGGCTCAACATAATAGTATCTACAGCACCCAGCATCATGATGAGCAGGGTCTCTATAAAGATGGGGGCAGCGAGTTTGGCAAGTCGCTTTTTTAAGCTTTCCTGATGTATCATTTCGTAGTGTTTGAAATCCGGTGATGAAAAATCGCGCAAAGGTACGGAATGAGAGGGAGGGAAGAATTGATATGAGTCAAATAAATTATTTTTTTTCCGACCTTTGCTTTTGACTTTTAACAGATTACACCTTTTCCTGAAAAAAGTCAGAAAAAAATATGATGGAAAGATTTGCATAGTCCAAAAGTTTCCCATACATTTGCACCGCATTTGAGAAACAATGCAGGTTTAAGGAAGTGTGGGTGAGTGGCTGAAACCACCAGTTTGCTAAACTGACGTACGGGTAACTGTACCGGGGGTTCGAATCCCCCCGCTTCCGCAAACAGCCGGTGGATTCGTCTAACGGTTAGGACACATGCCTCTCACGCATGCAATACGAGTTCGATTCTCGTATCCACTACGGAAAATTTAATGCACTCTTAGCTCAGCTGGTAGAGCAATTGACTCTTAATCAATGGGTCCAGGGTTCGAGTCCCTGAGGGTGTACAAGGAATAAAGCGGTCATCAAATAGATGACCGTTTTTTTTATGCAATTATTCCTTTTCTCCGGGAAATACTTCCTATCTTTGCGGACTGAAATCAATAAAACGTAAAAACATTGGATTGGTTATACAGTTTATTCATTGAACACTCCGCCCTGCAGGCGGTTGTGGTGCTCTCGCTGATCTCTGCTATTGGTTTGGGGCTGGGAAAGATACATATCTGCGGTATATCGTTGGGAGTGACGTTCGTGTTCTTTGCAGGTATCCTTGCCGGGCATTTCGGATTGTCTATAGACCCGCAGATGCTGAACTATGCGGAGAGCTTCGGCTTGGTGATATTCGTATATGCACTGGGACTGCAGGTCGGTCCTGGCTTCTTCAGTTCGTTCCGCACAGGCGGTGTACAATTGAATATGCTGGCAGTAGGCGTGGTGTTGATCGGTACGCTGATGACACTGCTGGGAAGTTATGGGTTGGGAGTCTCTCTGCCGGATATGGTAGGTATCCTTTGCGGAGCAACAACGAATACACCGGCTCTGGGGGCTGCACAGCAAACGCTGAAACAGATGGGAATCGAAGCGAATACTCCGGCTCTGGGGTGTGCGGTGGCATATCCGATAGGAGTAGTGGGAGTTATTCTCGGTATTCTGATGATACGTAAGGCGCTGGTACGTAAGGCTGATTTGGAAGTCAAGGAGAAAGACGATGTGAATAAACCCTATATTGTTGCATTCCAGGTGCACAATCCGGCAATCTTTAATATGAGTGTGAAGGATATAGCTCAGTTGAGTTATCCTAAGTTTGTGATCTCCCGTTTGTGGCGGGATGGGAATGTCAGCATCCCCACTTCTGAAAAAGTGATTAAAGAAGGCGACCGCTTGCTTGTTATCACTTCAGAAAGAAATGTTCCTGCCTTGACTGTATTGTTCGGTGAGCAAGAAAACACGGACTGGAACAAGGAAGATATTGACTGGAATGCCATTGATAGCCAGTTGATCTCCCAGCGTATCGTGGTGACACGTCCGGAACTGAATGGAAAGAAACTCGGTTCACTCCATTTACGTAATCATTATGGTATCAATATCAGTCGCGTCTATCGTAGCGGGGTGCTGCTGCTGGCTACGGCGGAACTTACCTTGCAATTGGGCGACCGGTTGACGGTAGTGGGGGAGGCCGCTGCTATACAAAATGTGGAAAGAGTTTTGGGAAATGCAGTGAAGAGCTTGAAGGAACCTAATCTGGTGGCTGTATTCGTGGGTATTGTCCTTGGCCTTGCTTTGGGAGCGATACCTATTGCCATACCCGGTGTCAGTACTCCTGTAAAGCTGGGCCTAGCGGGAGGACCGATTATCGTGGGTATCCTTATCGGTACTTTCGGACCACGCATGCATATGGTGACTTATACAACCCGTAGCGCAAACCTGATGCTACGTGCCTTGGGCTTGTCACTCTATCTGGCCTGTCTGGGACTGGATGCGGGAGCTCATTTTTTTGATACGGTATTCCGTCCGGAAGGGTTGTTGTGGATAGCTATCGGCTGTGCACTAACCGTGGTTCCTGTGTTGATAATGGGAGTCATTGCTTTCCGTTGGATGAAAGTCGATTTCGGTTCGGTAGCCGGAATGCTGTGCGGAAGTATGGCGAATCCAATGGCTTTGAATTATGTTAATGATACCATTCCCGGTGATAATCCTTCAGTTTCTTATGCTACGGTTTATCCCTTGTGCATGTTCCTGCGTGTGATTATCGCCCAAGTGCTGCTGATGTTCTTTTTAAGTTGAGAGTTGAGGTTTGGGAACGTAAAGTTGAGGATTAGGAACGTAGAGTTGAGGTTTGAAATGAAGACACAAGCCCATATATAATTTGTAATTTGTAAATTGTAATTAGATATCATGAGTAATATTACCCCTGAAAGCATCATGAGCGACTTGCGTTATTTGCAGTTGCTGTCACGCAGTTTTCCGACGATTGCGGATGCCAGTACAGAAATTATTAACCTGGAAGCCATTCTGAACCTCCCGAAAGGGACAGAGCATTTCCTGACCGATATTCATGGTGAATATGAAGCTTTTCAACATGTGTTGAAGAATGCTTCGGGAGCGGTGAAACGGAAAGTGAATGAAATCTTCGGGCATACATTGCGTGAGAGTGAGAAGAAAGAAATATGTACTCTGATTTATTATCCCGAAGAAAAGTTACAGTTGATTAAAGAGCAGGAAGCCGATCTGGATGACTGGTATCTGATTACACTGAATCAATTGGTGAAGGTATGCCAGAATGTTTCTTCCAAATATACACGCTCTAAAGTGCGTAAGGCACTTCCGGCTGAATTCTCGTACATTATTCAGGAGTTGCTGCATGAATCGAGCGTAGAGCCAAACAAGCATGCCTATATCAATGTAATTATCAGTACTATCATTTCCACCAAGCGTTCGGATGATTTCATCATTGCAATGTGTAATCTCATTCAGAGGTTAACGATTGACTCTCTGCATATTGTAGGTGATATTTACGACCGTGGCCCGGGAGCACACATCATTATGGATACACTTTGTGATTATCACAATTTTGATATTCAATGGGGAAATCATGATATTCTGTGGATGGGAGCCGCTTCCGGTAATGATGCCTGCATTGCCAATGTGATCCGTATGTCGATGCGTTATGCCAACCTGGTTACACTGGAGGACGGATATGGTATTAACCTGTTACCACTTGCCACGTTTGCCATGGATACGTATGCGGATGATCCCTGTACAATCTTCACTCCGAAGATGAACTTTGTGGACAGCAACTACAATGAGAAGACTTTACGGCTGATTACGCAGATGCATAAGGCGATTACGGTGATACAGTTCAAGCTGGAAGCGGAGATTATAGACCGTCGTCCGGAGTTCGGTATGCAGAACCGGAAGTTACTGGATAAGATTGATTTTGAGAGAGGTGTCTTTGTATATGAAGGAAAAGAATATCCATTGCGCGATACAAACTTCCCGACCATAGATCCGGCTGATCCATACCGTCTGTCTGATGAGGAACGGGAACTGATAGATAAAATCCATGCTTCGTTCATGAATAGTGAGAAGTTGAAGAAACATATGCGTTGCTTGTTTACATATGGAGGAATGTATCTGGTTTGTAACAGTAATTTGCTGTACCATGCTTCCATGCCTCTGAATGAGGATGGTAGTTTCAAACATGTCCGTATTGGAAAGAAGGAGTATTGGGGCAGGAAACTATTGTGCAAGACAGACCAGTTGATCCGTACGGCTTACTTCGATGAAGACGGTACGGAGGAGAAGAGTTTTGCACTGGATTATGTGTGGTATATGTGGTGTGGCCCGGATGCTCCATCGTTTGACAAAGATAAAATGGCGACTTTTGAACGCTATTTCATTGGAGAAAAAGAATTGGCTAAAGAGACGAAAGGATATTACTATACTCTACGTAATCGTGCTGATATTTGTGAACGCATTCTTGCAGAGTTCGAAGTCACGGGACCTCATTCACACATCATTAATGGCCATGTACCTGTGAAGATCATCAAGGGTGAAAAACCGATAAAAGCAGATGGTAAGTTGTTGGTGATTGATGGCGGGTTCTCCAAGGCATATCAACCGGAAACAGGTATTGCCGGATATACGTTGGTCTATCATTCACATGGCTTGCAATTAGTGCAACATGAACCGTTCCAAAGCCGTCAGAAGGCGATAGAGGAAGGCCAGGACATCAAGTCTAATATCTTTGTCGTAGAGTTCAATTCACAACGTATGATGGTGAAAGATACGGATCAAGGAAAAATACTGGTGACACAGGTACAAGACTTGAAGAAGTTGCTGGTGGCGTACAGGACGGGACTTATAAAGGAAAAGTGATTTTAGTATTTAAACAACACCACTCCTCCTTCCACAATCACTCCTTTATCGTAAGTGACCCCTTTGTTGTAGTAGCGGCTGCCACCATAACCACCTGTGACGAATACACCCAAACGGTCATTTAGACGATATTCCAGATTGACACGTGCTTGGAGAGCGTAAAGGCGTGCAGGGAAGCCATAGTCTTTGTTCTTGAAGTTTTCGATGTGCTGGAAGCCCAGGTCACCGCTGATAAATAATTGCTTATATAGGGGAAGCTCAAGACCTGCACGATAGAAGAGAGAGGCTGAAAACTTATCGCTGAAATCCAGATAGTGCGTACCACTGCCTAAGATGGTATAGAACAGATTGTTCTTGAAGCGAGCACCTACATTCAGCTTTGTAGCATTGCCTCCGAAAAGCATTAACTGCACTTTAGTATCCGGATTGGCATTGACCAGACCTAACTGGAAACCGTCGAAACTATTCTTATAATAGTTGACTAATCCAATCTGTACGCCTTTTCCTTTTCCGGCAAAATTGAAAGGGGCAACTTGTGCTCCTGTGAAGTGTTCACCTACCACATTACCCAGACCGGATATCTGTAAACCTTGCATGTTTTCTCCTGTGATGTTACCCAAACCGCTGATTTGTACGCCTCGCAGATTTTCGCCTACAATGTTCAGCAAGCCGGAAGCGGTGATACCAATGAAATCTTCGCCTGAAATGTTGGCTAATCCTGCAATATGTGCTCCCGAAGAATTCTCTCCGGCAATGTTCAGCAAGCCACCAATGAGAACACCACTGGCATTGTCTCCTACAATATTGGTAAGTCCGGAGAATATAACACCTTGTGCATGATTTCCTGTGATACCGACTAAACCGGACAAGGATACACCACAGAGATTATCTCCGTTCACATTACTGATACCTGCTATCTGAACACCGCGCATGCTGCCTCCTACCAGGTTGGCAAGACCTGTAACCTGTACACCGTTCATGTCACGGTATACCACACTACCCAGTAGATTGATACCCACGCCGTTCAGACGGTTCATAGAAGAGAATAGACCGAGGTTGAAACAAGTACTTCCTACAGTATCAGTCTGTTGTGTGGACATATTCTTCCACAGGGAGAGATTGACGCCGACAGGTTCTCTGTTTTTCTTGGTTGTTTCAGTCGATTTGTTGTCTGTAGTCTGTGCAGAAAGTGTTCCTGCAACCATCAGTAATGCAATAATAGATGGAAATAATCTTCTCATTGATTTTAATCTTTAATTTCATCCGGCCAGGGCGCTAAGTTACCGGTTGCACGGAGCGTAGGACGCTGTGCATCTACCGACCGAAGGTAGTTACTTAATTTCTGTGCTAATTTCTTTACAATGCGTGGGTTTTCCATTGCCACGTCGTTTTTCTCGCTGATATCAGCGGGGATATTGAATAGTTCACGCTTACCGTCTACAAAGTAATAGACGAGTTTCCAGTCACCGGAACGAATGGAGCAAGTTGCTCCGATACCCGGCCCCGAAGGTCCCCAGCTATGAGGATAGTGCCAATAGATATCGCGGTCTTTTACCTTCCCTTTTCCCGTTAGCAATGGCATGAAGCTGATGCCGTCCTGTTGTTGTACGGTGGTATATTCTTGAATACCTGCTATTTCGAGGATGGTCGGATAAAAGTCTTCAATCATAAGATAATCCCCGCATTTCGTATCGGGAGCCACTACACCAGGCCAGCTTACGATCATTGGTTCGCGGATACCTCCTTCATAGGCGGAACCTTTTCCACTGTTGAGTGGGTAGTTCTGAGTATGGAGTTCTCCGGCGCGGGTATGTGCGGCCAGTCCGCCATTGTCGGACATGAAAAGGATTACGGTATTGTCTGTTAGTTGGTTACGTTCCAGATAATCCATCAGGTCTCCCAAGCTCTTGTCCATGCCTTCGATGAGGGTGGCATAAGCTGCTTCTACGGGAGGAAGCCCTTTATCCAGATATTTCTGGTAAAAACGATAATCGGGTTGTATGGGAGTATGAATGGCATAATGAGCCATGTATAGGAAAAATGGTTTATCCTTTTGCTGTGCCTTATCCAAAGCTTTCATAGCCTCTAATGTAAGTGCTTCGCTGAGGAAAGTATCCGTGCCATGATATTGCTCCAATCCGGGAACGGCAGCTAACGGACTTTTGCCATCCGGCTTATTCCCAAAATTATTTTTGCCGTAATAACTGGCAGGTGATCCGGCTGCATGTCCGGCTATATTCACTTCGAATCCCATTGTCAGCGGATCGGCTCCGGGTGTATCATTTGCTCCGAAATGGGCTTTACCGCAATGTATGGTCTGGTAACCGTTATCTTTAAGTACCTGTGCCAACGTAGTCACTTGGGTAGTACGTTCAATTCCCGGTTCCTGGCAAATGCCGTTTACATTCCATTCGGGATAGGTCATTACTGAGTCGGGTTGTTCGTGAGTGGTATTTTTACGTAATGTCCAACTGGTTACGCGATGGCGGGCTGCATTCATTCCTGTGAAAAGGCTGACACGGGTAGGGGAACTGATACTGCAGGCATACGCTTGTGTGAACATCTTGCCTTGTGTTGCCAGACGTTCCATGTTCGGTGTATGGTAGGTGTCGTTGTAGTGTGTCCGTTGAGTCCAGAAGGGCAGAGAAGTATCCTGCCATCCCATGTCATCAACCAGAAACAAAACAATGTTCGGACGTTGCTTTTCTTTCGGCACACCTTTTTCCGGAGATGCTGCAATCGCTTCTCCTGCCATGCCCCACATTGGAATCATGGCAGCCGATATTAATAATTCGCTTTTCATTTGAGATAATACTTTAATAAAGGTTAGTCGGTTAATTACAATCTTATCCCTTTGCTTCCTGGTATAAGAATCGTTTAATGGAGCGTTTTGGAGTTTTCTCAAATTCTTCGGGATAGATTTTCATTTTGAATATCTGGCTGTATGCAGGCAACATGGTGTTTAGCGTGGCACGGTTTTCTTCCATGACCCGTTCTATATCTGCGGTAGTCAGGCCGTGTGCAAAGGCATCGTCGAAGTCCGGATATACCAGTCCGACAAGCTTTTCATTCTGCTGCACGATAATACTTTCGGCAACGTACGGCATGTTATTCAACTTATCTTCTATTTCTTCGGGGTATATATTTTGTCCACTGGAACCGAGCAACATATTCTTGCTGCGTCCTTTGATGGTGATATTCCCTTCGGCGTCCATTAGTGCAAGGTCGCCTGTATGCAGCCAACCGTCAGCGTCGATTGCTTCACGTGTGGCTTCTTCATTTTTATAGTATCCAAGCATAACATTCGGTCCGCGGCATACGATTTCCCCCGGTATATTTTCCGGATCGGAAGAAAGAACTTTCACTTCCATACGCGGAACCGCCTTACCGCAGGAACCCGGTTTGAAGCGTGACCAGTCTTCGTAACAGATAATCGGACCACATTCTGTCATCCCATAACCTACCGTGTAGGGGAATTCTATCATGTGCAGGAATTGTTCTACTTCCTGATTGAAAGCGGCACCGCCTACGATGACTTCTGCAAAACGTCCGCCGAAAGCATTGACTACTCCTTCGCGTACAGTTGCTTTAATCTTGTCATTGATGATGGGAACTTTCAGCAATAGCTTCATGGTAGGTGTTTCCAGTTTCGGAAGCACGTTCTTCTTAATGATCTTTTCTATAATAAGCGGTACAGCCACTACAAGGTGGGGCTTCACTTCCGAGAATGCTTGGAAAATGATTTTGGGGCTTGGCATGCGGGTTAGGAAGTAGATCTGACATCCTGCTGAGAACTCGTACAGGAATTCGAATGCCAACCCGTACATGTGTGCCATTGGCAACATGGAGATAATCTTGTCTCCGGCTTTCAATGGCAATACTTCGAATGCGAATGCCGTATTGGACCACAGGCTGCGGTAGGGCAGCATTACCCCCTTGGAGTAACTCGTTGTTCCGGAAGTATAGTTGATGACTGCCAGTTCTTCGGGCTGATCTTTGTGATATTCAATGTGTTCTTTACGGAAATTCTTGGGGTATTTCTTGCCGAACAATTCGTTCAGATGTTCACGGGCGTAATCCAGTTTCTGTGTGCGTGAGATGAGAATGGAGAAGTCCGTCATCAGAATGATGCCTTCCAGGATAGTCATTGCAGATTCGTTGAGGTTTTCCCATACCTGGTCGCCCACAAAGAGTAATTTTGCTTCGGAGTGATTGACAATGTTGTGTACATTGTCCGCTTTGAACTCATGAAGGATAGGAACTGCAACTGCTCCGTAGGTAAGTGTGGCAAGGAAGGTGACTCCCCAGTGTGAGCTATTACGTCCACAGATGGCTATCTTATCGCCTTTTTTAATACCGCTTGCTTCGAAGATTAAATGTACTTTCTCTATTTTGCGGGCTACATCTTTATATTGTAGGGTAGCGCCATTATAATCTGTCAGGGCATCAAGGTCCCAATTCTCTTTAATACTATTCTCAATGTAGGCGATAAAGCTTTGTTCCATGATATTATATATTGCACATTTATTTGAAATTTGTGCAAATATAAGGCTTTATCAAAAGAAAGCAAATTTTTAGCTAAAAAAAGCGGGATATGTATATAATTTAGCCCTGGCATATTAAAATATGGCCAGGGCTATTGAAATATTTACGATTTTAAATACCAATGATAGATGCGTTGTACGCCTTCTTCTATTTCTACTTTGTGGTGCCAACCCAGAGAATGTAGTTTTGAAGGGTCGGTCAGTTTACGCATGGTGCCGTCCGGTTTGCTACTATCGAAACTCAGTTGGCCTTTGTAGCCTACAGTAGAAACAATCAGTTCGGCAAGGTTGCGGATGGAGATTTCTTTACCTGTACCTATATTGATGTGGCAGTTACGAATGTCTTTATCGTCTGGTTTATAGGTGTCTTTGAAGTCTACATGTTCCATGACGAATACACTGGCATCTGCCATTTCTTCGCTCCAAAGGAATTCGCGAAGCGGTGTACCGGTACCCCAAAGTTTCACTTCATTGTCACTGATACCGTATTTAGCAAGAATGGTGAGAATATCCTCTTTGCTGCCGGTTCCGTCAATGCCTTCTACGGGACGGAGATCCAGGTCTTTGCGTATGGCATCCCAATCACCTTGTTTCAGACAGTGGGCAAGGTGTATCTTGCGAATCATGGCAGGAAGTACATGACTGCGTTCCAGATCGAAATTATCGTTCGGGCCATAGAGGTTGGTAGGCATTACAGCAATATAATTTGTACCGTATTGCAGGTTGAAACTTTCGCACATTTTCAGTCCGGCAATTTTAGCTATGGCATAGGGTTCATTGGTGTATTCCAGGGGAGAGGTAAGAAGTACTTCTTCTTTCATGGGTTGCTCGGCATCGCGTGGATAAATGCAAGTGCTGCCCAGGAAGAGGAGTTTCTTTACATTATGGCGGAAACTTTCGCCGATGACGTTCTGTTGTATTTGCAGGTTCTTGTAGATGAAATCAGCACGATAGATACTGTTTGCCATGATGCCGCCTACGAAAGCGGCAGCAAGGAATACATATTCCGGTTGTTCTTCATCAAAGAATCTACGAACGGCAATGGCGTCCAGTAAGTCGACTTCTTTGTGGGTTTTGCCAATAAGATTGGTATATCCTTTATCTTGCAGGTTCTTCCAGATTGCAGAACCTACCAGGCCACGATGACCTGCTACGTAGATTTTGGCGTTTTTGTCTAACATTATATTTTAAGTTTTATGTATTAATTCTCTTGTGATCTCAGATACAGCTTCTTCACGAACTTCATGTCATGCGTTGCCATAATCTTCACGAGATCTTCAAAGCTGGTTTGTCTTGGGTTCCAGCCCAAAAGTGTTTTGGCTTTGGTAGGATCACCCAGCAATTGTTCAACTTCGGCAGGACGGAAGTATTTTGAATCTACTTCTACAATGATTTTGCCTGTCTTCACATCAATGCCTTTTTCTTCGATACCTTCACCTTCCCAACGCAGTTCAATACCTACTTCTTTGAAGGCGAGTGTGGCAAACTCACGAACAGTATGCATTTCTCCTGTGGCAATCACGAAATCTTCCGGTGTATCATGCTGAAGAATGAGCCACATACACTCTACATAATCTTTCGCATATCCCCAGTCACGGCGTGCGTCCAGATTACCTAAATACAATTTATCCTGAAAACCTTGTGCTATGCGTGCAGCAGCCAGCGTAATCTTGCGAGTTACAAATGTCTCACCTCTGCGTTCACTTTCATGATTGAAAAGGATACCGTTTACGGCAAACATTCCATAACTTTCGCGGTAGTTTTTGGTAATCCAGAAACCATATTGTTTGGCTACTCCGTACGGGCTACGGGGATAGAAAGGCGTTGTTTCCGTTTGAGGAACTTCCTGTACTTTTCCGTAGAGTTCCGAAGTAGATGCCTGATAAATCTTTGTTTTTTTCTCCATGCCCAGGATGCGGACAGCTTCCAGCATACGGAGTGTACCAATGGCGTCCGCTTCAGCTGTGTATTCCGGTACATCAAAAGATACCTTTACATGACTTTGTGCGGCAAGATTATAGATTTCATCCGGTTGCACCTGCTGAATGATTCGAATGAGCGAACTGCTATCCGTCATATCGCCGTAATGCAGGTTAATAGTACGTTTCTGTTTCATGTCGCGCACCCATTCGTCGAAGTACAAGTGTTCGATACGTCCTGTATTGAATGAGGATGAACGGCGGAGAATACCGTGAACTTCATATCCTTTTTGTAATAAGAATTCGGCAAGAAACGAACCGTCCTGACCTGTTATTCCGGAGATTAGAGCTGTTTTCATATTGTAGGCTTCGTTATAAATTGATTTTAAGAGGACAAAATTCGTTGTTTTTTACGAGAAAACAAAACTTTTTTCATTTATATATCTTATCCACTACCAACGCAATCGCCCCGTCTCCCGTCACATTACAGGCAGTACCGAAGCTATCCATCGCAATGTAGAGCGCAATCATCAATGCTTGTGCCGATTCATCGAAACCAAGCATGGACTGCAATATACCCAAAGATGCCATGATAGCACCACCAGGAACTCCGGGAGCCGCTACCATGGTGATTCCCAGCATGAAAATAAAACCGGCAAATAGTGGGAAATCGAAAGGTATACCCTGCATCATCATCAAGGCAAGGGCGCATGCAACTATCTTGAGCGTACTTCCGGATAGATGTATCGTAGCACAAAGTGGAATCACAAAACCTGCTATGTCAGATGATACCCCATTCTTTTTAGTCTGTTCCAATGTGACAGGAATAGTGGCAGCAGAAGACTGTGTACCTAAGGCGGTGAAATAGGCAGGCATCATCCGTCCCAATAATTTAAAGGGATTCTTACGGACGAATAGTGCAGCTATGCAATACTGGAACACTAAAAGGAAGATATGCAGCAGGAAGATCACACCGATTATTTTTATGAAGACCATTAATACAGAGAATACCTGTCCCGAATGTGTCATATTAAGGAATATACCGAATATGTAAATAGGGAGCAATGGCAGAATGACTGCACTGATCATGCGAATAATAATTTCCTGGAAATCGCGTGCAGCATTCTTCAACGTATCGTTTTTCAGTTGAGCAAGCCCAAGTCCTAACATGAAAGCTAATACCAGAGCTGTCATAACATTCATCAGCGGAGGTATGGCAACAGAAAAGAAAGGCAAGATGCCTTGCGCTTCACTGACCTCTTCCAGCGGAACTCCCGATTCTATCAGGTGTGGAAATACAGTTACACCAGTAAAGTAAGACAAAAAACCGGAAAACAAGGTTGCTCCGTAAGCAATCAGTGCTGTAATTAATAATAGTTTTCCGGCACCTTTACCAATATCGGCAATTGCTACTGTTACTAACCCTACAATAATAAGTGGTATGGAGAAGTTCAGGAACTCACTGAAAATACCGTTGAACGTAACGAAAAAGCGTACCATACCTCCGGGAAGAAAATTACCCAAAAGAATGCCCAATGCTATGGCTATTATGATACGCGGCAGTAGTCCGATATGTAGTTTTTTCATAAATCTGTATTTAAGTTTTTCAGGTGAAATGTAGTCATGTTTGCAAAAGTACGATTTTTATTCGAAATTCATACGAACAAATGCCCTTGGCATATTGTTTCCATTTCAATGAAACAATAACAAAAAAATGCAAGTTATGACCAAAAACAAACAAAAGACAGACATCGGCTTAATTGGACTTGCCGTAATGGGGGAGAATCTGGCCTTGAACATGGCAGATAAGGGATGGCACGTATCCGTGTATAATCGAACCGTTCCGGGAGTAGAAGAAGGCGTGGTAGAACGCTTTACCAATGGCCGTGCCAAGGGAAAGACTATTGAAGGATATACTGAAATACCCGACTTTGTGGAGTCCATTTCTACACCGCGCAAAATCATGATGATGGTTCGTGCGGGTAATGCGGTAGATGAGTTGATGGAACAGCTTTTTCCGTATCTTTCTCCGGGAGATATACTAATAGATGGTGGAAATTCAAATTATGAAGATACCAATCGCCGTGTGGCATTGGCCGAACAGAAAGGTTTTCGCTTTGTCGGAGCTGGTGTTTCCGGTGGAGAAGAAGGAGCGCTGAATGGTGCTTCTATTATGCCGGGTGGTTCTGTTACTGCCTGGGATGAAGTGAAACCCATTCTGCAAAGTATCGCTGCACGTGCTGCCGATGGTACTCCTTGCTGTGACTGGATTGGTCCGGCTGGTTCGGGACACTTTGTCAAGATGATTCATAATGGTATCGAGTATGGCGATATGCAGCTGATTGCCGAAGCCTACTGGGTGATGAAGAATCTATTGCAACTGGATAATGAAGAAATGGCTTCCGTATTCGCTCATTGGAATGAGGGTAAATTGCGCAGTTATCTGATAGAAATCACTGCCAACATTTTACGCCATAAAGATAAGGCAGGTGGATATCTGATTGATAAGATTTTGGATACTGCCGGACAGAAAGGTACTGGTAAATGGTCTGTTATCAATGCTATGGAACTGGGAATGCCCTTGGGACTGATTGCTACGGCTGTTTTTGAGCGTAGCCTTTCGGCACAGAAAAATCTGCGTGAAGCGGCTTCCAAGCAATTCGCTTGCCAGCGTTCACAAGTGTTATATAATAAACCGGAACTGGTGAAGGATATTTATTCGGCCTTGTATGCTTCCAAATTGGTATCTTATGCACAAGGTTTTGCTGTATTGCAAAAGGCATCCGAAATTTACGGTTGGGATCTCGACCTGGCATCCATTGCCCGTATGTGGCGTGGTGGTTGTATTATTCGTAGCGTATTCTTGAATGATATAGCCGCAGCTTTTGAAGCATCACAGAAGCCGAAGCACTTGCTGCTTGCTCCTTACTTCCGGGAAGAAATTAAAGAATTGCTTTCGGGCTGGAAGCATCTTGTAGCTCATGCAATGAAAGAAGAACTGCCTGTTCCTGCTTTCTCTTCTGCACTGAACTATTTCTATTCACTGGTATCTGCGAAGTTACCTGCCAATATGATTCAGGCACAACGCGATTACTTTGGTGCGCATACTTTCGAACGTACTGATGAACTTCGCGGGCAATTCTTCCATGAGAACTGGACCGGACATGGCGGAGATACAAAATCAGGTACATATAATGTGTAGTCACTAACTACTAATCACTAACCACTAATCACTAAATTAAATGAGTAAATTTGTAATGATCATATTCGGCGCCTCGGGTGACCTGACGAAGCGCAAACTTATGCCGGCACTCTACTCTCTTTATAAAGATAATCGGTTGCCGGAAGAGTTTAGCATTTTAGGAATTGGGCGCACAGACTACGCGGATGATACTTACCGTGACTATATATTGAATGAACTGGAACATTTTGTTACTCCCGCTGAAGTAGGGATGAAGGAATTCTGTACTCATTTACATTATCTCAGCATAGATCCTGCCAAAGAAGAAGGGTACGAAATGCTGGGCAAGCGTTTACAGGAAATCACAGGTGAGAAAGCTCCGGATAATTTGCTGTTCTATCTTGCTACGCCTCCTTCACTTTATGGAGTTATTCCCCTGCATCTGAAAAAAGCCGGATTGAATCGTAAGCATACCCGTATCATCGTTGAGAAACCTTTCGGCTACGACCTGAAGTCAGCACAAGAACTAAACAAAATATATGCTTCCGTCTTTGAGGAGCACCAGATTTATCGTATCGATCATTTTCTCGGTAAAGAAACAGCTCAAAATATTCTTGCTTTCCGTTTTGCCAACGGCATCTTCGAACCGCTGTGGAACCGTAATTATATCGATTATGTAGAAGTTACTGCAGTAGAGAATCTGGGTATTGAACAGCGTGGCGGTTTCTATGATGGAACAGGAGCTTTGCGGGATATGGTACAGAACCATCTTATCCAGTTGGTAGCTCTTACCGCTATGGAACCTCCTGCAGTTTTTACGGCTGACAATTTCCGTAATGAAGTGGTGAAGGTCTATGAATCCTTGAAACCTCTGACGGATGAAGATTTGAATGAACATATAGTCCGCGGGCAATATACGGCTTCCGGTTCTAAAAAGGGCTACCGTGAAGAAAAGAACGTTCCTGCCGACTCGCGCACTGAAACTTACATTGCCATGAAAATCGGTATCGATAACTGGCGCTGGAGTGGTGTACCTTTCTACATCCGCACAGGAAAGCAGATGCCTACGAAGGTGACGGAGATTGTAGTGCATTTCCGTGAGACACCGCATCAAATGTTTCATTGCCATGGCGGACACTGTCCGCGGGCTAATAAACTTATCCTTCGCTTGCAACCCAATGAGGGCATCGTACTGAAGTTTGGTATGAAAGTGCCCGGTCCGGGATTCGATGTGAAGCAGGTGATGATGGATTTCAGTTATGACCAATTGGGCGGAAAGGCTACAGGTGATGCTTATGCCCGCCTGATAGAAGACTGTATTCAGGGTGATCCGACCCTTTTCACTCGTAGTGATGCCGTCGAAGCTTCCTGGCGTTTCTTCGATCCGGTATTGCGCTATTGGAACGAATATCCGGATGCACCTCTCTATGGCTATCCCGTCGGAACCTGGGGACCTCTGGAGAGTGAAGCTATGATGCACGAACATGGTGCTGACTGGACCAATCCGTGTAAAAACTTAACGAACACTGATCAATATTGTGAGTTATGAAAACTTATATCTATAGTACAGCTGTTGAAACGGCACGAGCTCTTATCAAACACATTATAAGTCTGATGGAGGCAGAGCCGCAAAAGATTTTCCACATAGCATTCAGCGGAGGCAGTACGCCTTCGCTCATGTTCGATTTGTGGGCGGATGAGTTCAAGGATGCCACTCCCTGGTTGCGTATGCGCATCTATTGGGTGGATGAACGTTGTGTGCCTGCCGAAGATTCAGAAAGTAATTATGGCACTATGCGCCGTTTGTTGTTGGATAAGGTTCATATGCCGGAGGAATACATTTTTCCTATCGATGGTAACAATCGTCCCGACAATGAGGCGAAGCGTTACTCCAGTGTAGTACGTTGTCATGCATCTCTCTGGCATGGATTCCCGGCTCTTGACATTGTGTTGCTCGGTGCTGGCGAAGATGGACATACCTCGTCTATTTTTCCCGGACAGGAGCATTTACTTTCTTCCTTTCATCCTTATGAGGTGAGTGTGAATCCTTACAACGGTCAGAAGCGTATTGCTATGACCGGCTGTCTGTTATTCAATGCCAAGCAATTGATCTTCTTCGTTACAGGCAGAAATAAGGCTAATGTCGTGCAGGATATTCTGGATTCGGGTGATACCGGTCCGGCTGCCTATGTAGCCCATCATGCATGGAATGTAGAAGTATTTATGGATGAGCTGGCAAAACCTTAGCCCATCCATAAAAGCAATTATTGAGAGAGTGATTTATGAGTTGGATGTCCCGCTTTCGAGGATGCTGACGATGGAGAACAGTGTGAAGCAGATGCCTCCTAATCCGGCCAATACACGTGCAGGAACAAAGTAAACGTCGTCCAGTGTCGCCATTTCAAACATAAAGGCAGATAAGAAAAGGCAGGTCAGTGCAGTGAGTACTGGAATAAGCGGAATGCGATTCGCCAGTTTGAAGACATTCCGCCAGATAACTGCCAGTAGGATCACTTTACTGGAAATGCTGTAACAAACCAAACCCAGACCTATCATTATATATCCGATGGAGGACTTATCAGGATCGATGTCAGTCAGTATCCAAAGTCCCCAGAGGATACTAAGTGTACCCATTGCCAATACAAGGGCAGGCCACCATTTTCGTTCCGAACCGGCATAAGTGTTCCGTATCTGGCGTGATATGGTAGCTACAAGTGCCACTAAGCTGGTGCATATGCAAGCTAATCCTGCCATAACATGTCCGGCTACGAAATAAGCAACATGAGTGCTGCTTTGTCCTAATAGCCAGAAAGTCCATACCCATGTAATTACAGCAAAGATGACAGCAAGAATAATCAGCGCATCTCCTTGTGCAGATGAGAAAGCTTTTGCCGGTACGGTATGATCCGTTCGTTTTGAGTTTTGTGGGATTAGAGTGAAACGGGTGGATGCAGTGGCAGTGGTAGCTACGCAGGCGGTGATAAATGCTACTCCACAAATGACGTGCCCTGCTACGAAATGGGCGGCAGTAATACCGTCATTTATATAAGTCATTCCACCAATGAAACATACTATTGCAGCCAGATAGCCGAGAATAGGCAATACGTATTTTGCCGCAGTACTGTATGTGTGGATGAGTTGCCGGATGATGGTAGCTGCAGTAGCAAACAATGCAATGCATATCATTCCTAATGAAAATACTACGGGCCCGGCAACAAATCGGTTTACGTCCGTCCCCATGTCGAGCACAAAGGCTCCGTAGCCAAAACAGAAGAGGGCCATCAGCAGTGGGATAGCCCTGAAAAGGATACTAATACCGTAATTCATAACTGTTATCGTTTTTAAGTTTCCCCTTCCAACAGCATTTCTTGTGGTTTGTTTTCAATTTTAATATTTATTTATTTCCGGTAGATAGTCTCCCGGTTCTTTTAAGAACTTTGTAGTCTGTACTTTTGTTAGTATTCATACTTACTAACAACTTAATATCAGATAATTATGTGTAAGACAAATGTATTTTTAATCACCGCGCTTGTGATTATATTTTCAGTAATACCTCAGAAACGTGTAAGGGCTTGTACACGTGTAGTTTATCAAGGAAACAAAGATATGGTGATAACAGGCCGTACCATGGATTGGAAGGAAGATACCCGTAGTAATATCTGGATCTTTCCGCGAGGCATGGAGCGTAATGGAGAGGTGGGAAAGGACCCGATGCGTTGGAAATCCAAATATGGTAGTGTCGTTACTTCGGCTTATGATATATGCAGCACTGACGGCATGAATGAGAAAGGACTCGTTGCTAATTTATTATGGTTGGCAGAATCGTCTTATCCTCAATGGAATGGTGAAAAACCGGCTTTGTCCATAGCTGCCTGGGTGCAATATATGCTTGATAATTTTGCAACGGTGAGTGAAGCGGTTTCCGAAATAGAAAAGAATACCTTCGATGTGGTATCGGATATGATGCCTGACGGTACACGTATGGCTACTCTTCATCTCTCCATTTCAGATGCTACGGGTGATAATGCTATCTTTGAATATATAGATGGAAAGCTGAATATACACCATAACCGGTCCTATCAGGTGATGACCAATTCACCCGTTTTCGACCAGCAACTGGCACTTGATGATTATTGGAAGACTATTGGAGGAACGACCTTCTTACCCGGCACTAACCGGGCTGCCGATCGTTTTGTGAGGGCTTCATTCTATATTAATGCAATTCCTAAGACCGAAGATACACGTACGGCACTGGCCAGTGTTTTTAGCGTGATACGCAATACTTCTGTTCCGTTTGGCATTAGTACTCCTGATCAGCCGAACATATCTTCAACGCGTTGGAGAACGGTTTCCGATCAAAAGGATAAAGTTTATTACTTTGAATCTACTTTATATCCCAATGTATTCTGGGTTGACTTCAAGGATGTGGATTTTTCAGAGAAGGCATCCGTCAAGAAGTTGAACCTCCTTGATGGTAAGACGTATGCGGGAAATACTGCTAAAGATTTTGTTACTACTAAGCCTTTCCAATTTTTGGGAATAAAGTGAGCGGAATAGTTGAGATACACAAAAAAGCACTTCCTGTCGTTCGCTCACGGAGGAAGTGCTTCACACAAAAACTAAACTAGACTTAACTAAACTATTCTATTGGGGGAAGTTTCACAACTTCCTTTATCTGTTCGATGCAAAGGTAAAAAAACATTTTTTAATATGCAATAGGAAATTATGTTTTGTCGACAGATTCGGATATTTTATCGACAAATGAATGTTATATTCTAACTCCTTTTATCTAGGAATGCCTGAAATACCTGTTTATAACTATCGCTGACGGGGATATACGTTTTATCGAACACAATTCGTCCACGGTCAATAACTCTTATTTTTTCTTTCTGGACAATGTAAGATCTGTGAACTCGCATGAAACGGGAAGCTGGTAATAATTCCTCCATTGATTTCATGCTCATAAGGGATAATATAGGCCGGGCACTATCTTCTGTATAAATCTTAACATAATCTTTCAAACCCTCCACATAAAGTATCTTTTTAAGCTCTATTTGTACTAGCTTATAGTCGCTTTTTACAAATATGCTTTCAATTTCTTCTTTGGGCTGCTGCAATAGCTCAAACCATTGCACTGCTTTGTTGGCTGCCTGCAAAAAATCTACGTAGGAGATTGGTTTTAACAGGTAATCCAGGGCATTTACTTTATAACCATCGATAGCGTATTGCTCAAAAGCAGTACTAAATACGATACGGGTATGCGGATCTACCATTTTAGAGAACTCGAGGCCATTAAGTTCTGGCATTTGTATATCGAGGAAAAGCAAGTCAACTCGCTTCTCCGGTAGCTCTTTCATAGCCTGTACGGCACTGGAATACTTTCCGTCCAATGTCAGGAACGGGGTCTTATTGACGTAGCTTTCCAATAGGTCTAAAGCTAACGGTTCGTCGTCTACTATGGCACAAGTCAAGTTCATAATGTTGAATATTTAAGGGTTATAGAGTGATAGAATGATAATGTGATAGGGTGATATTACTTTATCACTCTATCACTTTATAACCTTATCACCAATATTGATTTATATTCTTTTCTGTCATCACTTACTCCCTGCTTCCATTCATACCGACCGGGATAGGTCAGTTCCAGACGTTTCCGTACCTGCTCCAGCCCTATACCACTTCCACTTTTATCAGCTTGGCTTTTGGGATGGTAGCTGTTGGTTATTTCACAGCACACCTGACCGGGACTTTCGCTGAAATGGATGCGGATAAAGCTGGGCTCAGTAGGGGAGATGCCATGTTTGAAGGCATTCTCTATGAGGGAGATGAAAATGAGTGGGGCTATTTCCGTACGGCTATCGGCACGGACATCGATTTGGGTCTCTACGGTCACGTTGGAGGCAAGACGGATACGCATCAGCTCGATATAGTTGCGGATGAAGTCCATTTCTTTGCCCAAGGCAACAAAGTTTTGTTGGTTATCGTAGAGAACATGGCGCAAAAGACGGCTCAACTCTTGGACAGCAGCTTGTGCTTTATCGCTATCAAAAGCGATAAGGGCATAGATATTGTTCAGGGTATTGAGCAGGAAGTGCGGATTCAGTTGATTACGCAAGTTTTTCAATTCAGCTTCCGTACGGCTTTTTTCTGCCTCACGACGGGCAGCTTCCACTTTTATCCAGCGACCGCTCATACGGATAGCAGCTGCCAGACCGACAGTGAGAACCATTGAGAATACGTCGCGCAGAATAAATATCCAACTGGGAGGTCCGGGACGCTTGGGAGGAGTGGACTTCACATAGGTATGGAAGATGAAATCCTGCCAGAAGTGTACACCAATAGCGGTGCAAAGTATAAGCAGGAGGTTCAGTATGATATATTGTTTAATTCGTCCTTCAAACAGAAAGTGGGGAATAAAGAAGCAGTAGTTTATATAAAACACGATAAGGAACGATATCGGCACTGTACTGCCATGACGCAGGTAGTCTATCCAGCTAACCGTGAATCCACTGCGGTTCATCAGCAGAAATGGAAAGGCAAAAACAATGCCCCATCCGATGATATGAATGAGGACTTCTACAATCCGGCGTGTTTTGGGTTCTTGCATAATCATATTACAAAAATAGGTATTTTAATTATGAATTATGGATTATGAATTATAAATTTTACTGCATCGTCTGCTACATAGCCATTCATAATTCATAATTTATCATTCATAATTCTCTTACTCGTATCTGATTGCCTCTATCGGATCCAGATCTGCTGCTTTCTTAGCCGGATACCAGCCAAAGAACACACCAGTGACGGTACAGACTGCGAAGGAGAGGAATACACTCCATGCCTGGATGTAGATGGGCCAGTGGGCTACGTTCTTCACAATGAATGAGGCTCCGCAGCCGATGACGACTCCAATGATGCCACCTGTAATACTAATAAGGATGGCCTCAATCAGGAATTGTGAAAGAATATCCACGCCACGTGCGCCTACGGACATACGCAGACCGATTTCACGCGTACGTTCGGTTACGCTGACATACATAATGTTCATGATACCGATACCACCTACTACCAGAGAAATGCCGGCAATACATGCCAAAAGTGTGGTCATCAAGTCAGTGGTAGAATTCAGCATCGTACTGAGTTCTTGCTGGCTACGGATGGTGAAGTCATCGTCATCATTTTCTTTCAGCTTGTGATTACGGCGCAGGATGGTGGTAATTTCGTCCGTGGCATAATCTGTCATGTCTTCGGAGAGGGCAGAGGCAAAGATACCTTGAAGATAGGTAACTGCCAGCATACGTTTCATTACGGTGGTGTAGGGAGCCAGCACGATTTCATCCTGGTCCATACCCATGGAGTTGTATCCTTTCGCTTTGAGCACACCTACTACACGTAGGGGAACCTGATTGAAACGGATAATATGTCCGATAGGGTTCTGTCCGTTAGGGAAGAGGTTGTCTACAATAGTCTTACCTATGATACAGACTTTTGCTGCATTCTGGATGTCAGCTTCGGTGAACATCTCGCCGCTTTCCACACTTAACTGGCGAATTTCGAGGTATTCGGTACTTACACCATTTACGGAGGCAGGATAATTATTGTTTCCGGCAATGAGCTGTCCGCTGGACGATACGTTTGGACTGACAGCTGTCAGAAAGTTAGTCTCATCCCGTAATGCTTCATAATCGGTCAGTTTCAAAGTCTGCATGGAAGAAGCATCTTGACGGACACCGCCACGCGTATCACTGCCCGGGTGAATCATGATCATGTTCGACCCCATTTCCGATATCTGTGCCTGGATACTTTTCTTCGAACCCTGTCCGATGGCAAGCATGGTGATGACGGAGGCCACACCAATGATGATACCCAGCATGGTGAGGAAGGCGCGAAGCTTGTTGTTGGCAAGGGCGCGGAGGGCTATTTTGAAAAGGTTTGTTCCGTTCATAATTTATATTTCTTAATCTTCATCATTTTTCGGTAATGCTGCCAGTGCCGCTGCTGCCGATAGAATTTTCGTATTCACCGTGTCTTCCGTCACATGCCCGTCACGCAGACGAATGTTCCGGCTACTGTACTGGGCTATTTCGGGATTATGGGTAACGAATATAATGGTGCGTCCTTCGGCATGTAGTTTTTGGAAAAGAACCAATATCTCAAAAGAAGTACGCGTGTCCAGATTACCTGTTGCCTCATCGGCAAGGATTACCGCAGGGTTGTTTACCAAGGCACGGGCAATGGCTACACGTTGCATCTGTCCACCCGACATCTGGTTCGATTTATGTTCCAGACGGTCGCCCAGCCCTACGGCTTGCAGAGCTTCTATGGCCCGGCGTCTGCGTTCGGCTGCTGAGACAGAAGCATTATACATTAAAGGCAATTCTACATTCTCCACGGCAGTTGTCTTTGCCAGCAAATTATAGCTTTGGAATACGAAACCGATTTTCCGATTTCGTAATATGGCGCGCTGAGGCTTGCTCATGGTACGTACGGATATACCGTCCAGCAAGTATTCTCCACTGGTAGGAGTATCGAGGCAACCCAGGGTATTCAACAGTGTCGATTTACCGGAACCGGACGTACCCATGATGGTGACGAACTCTCCTTCGGCAATGGAAAAGGAGATGCCACGCAGGGCATGCACCGTTTCCTCACCCACTTGGAAATCACGCCGGATGTTTTGCAATTCTATGACTGTTTTACTCATAATATGATTACTTATTATTTTTCTTTTTATTGTTTCCCGGAGGGCCAGGCATGAAAGGACTTCTTTCTCCTCCTTCCTGTCCTTCGGCTACAGCTGCCTGTCCGCTGCCTGTGCTGATTACTGCATCAGCTACGACTTGCGTGTTTTCATTGATGCCACCTGTAATTTCCGTCATAATTCCGTTAGAGATACCGATGCTGACCGGATGTGCGGTAAACGTATCTCCTTCACGGGTCCATACCTTATGCTCTCCTTCGCAGTCCTTGATTACGGCATCCTTGCCTACCAATGGAACTGCCGGTGTAAAGCGTAAAGCCTTTGTTGGAACACTCAGTACTCCTTGTTTATCCAGTGTATAGATTGTAATGTTTGCTGTCAATCTCGGTTTCAATTTCAAATCTGGGTTATGGGCGGAGATCACTACTTCATAAGTTACCACAGTGGTAGATGTAGTGGTACTGCTTGAACTGCTGGTTGCTCCAAGACGGATTTGTGTAACTTTACCTTCGAATACATCATTCGGATAAGCATCTACTGTAAAGCTCACACGTTGTCCTTCTTCTACATCGCCTATGTCAGCTTCATCTACATCGGCCACTACTTGCATTTGTGTCAAGTCCGCAGCAATGGTGAAGAGGGTCGGAGTTTCGAAGCCGGAAGCTACTGTCTGTCCTTCTTCTACATCACGGCTGATAACAACGCCGTCGATAGGAGAGGTGATGGTGGCGTACGACAAGTTACGTTCTGCCTTGGCAAGAGATGCCTTACTACTGTCATAGGCGCTTTTGGCTTTCTGGTAGTTGTAGAGGCTTTGCTCGTAATCCGTATCGCTGATGAGTTGCTTCTCGTGCAGACCTTTGTTGCGTTCGTAGTTCTTCTGTTGATATTCATATTCGGCTTTGGCACCATCATAGGTTGCTTTTTGTGAAGCAAGCTCACTTTGCAGGGTCACTTTATCCATTTCGGCAATGAGTTGCCCTTTGGTCACTACCGAATTATAATCTGCATACAGCTTATCAATGATACCACTGACCTGTGTACCTACTTCCACTTCAGTCACCGGTTCAATGGTGCCTGTGGCAGTCACAGAGTTGGAAATGTCGCTACGACTTACGGTAGTCGTCTCGTATACCACTTTCCGTTTTTTGGCTTCTCCGCCAAATGCCCAAATAGCTAGGCCGGCTACAATGATGACTCCGACCGCCATACTGATAATTTTCTTCTTGCTCATATCGTTTCTTTTATTTATCACTAATCACTCTATCACCTTATCATTCTATCATCTTATCATTCTATCACAACCTTATCCCTTCTCCCTGGTAGAATCGCAATAACTGTGCATTCAATATAGCCATATATTTGGCTTGCAATGTTTCCTGTTGCGCATTGAGCAGGTTATTCTTCTCTGTCAGCAGTTCTACTGTATTCTTCATGCCCAGGTTGAACTGCTCTTGAATGAGATCGTAACTTGTTTGTGTACTACGTAGTTTCTCGGCAGCTGCTACATATTGTTGTTGTGCACTATTGGCATCTAACCATAAACTTTCAATAGTCTTGTATAATGTCTTCTGCTGATCCTGCAAGTCCAGTTCGCTGGTCTGTTTTTGCAGGCGGGCTTTCTGTACCGCACTTTTGGTTTGACGGTTGTTGAAGATAGGAATGCTTACGGTCAGACCTAATGAGTTGTTCCAGTTATTCTTCACCTGTTCGGAGAAGGAGAAATCATTGCCGTTGGCGTTCGTTGTACCGATACCGGCACTGAGGCTCAGTGTAGGGATATATCCTGCTTTGGCAATGCTGATATCCAAATCGGAAGCCTGTACATTCAGCTTGCCCGATTCTATCTCAGGACGGAAAGTGAGAGCAGCTCGATACACATCTGTTTTGGTGGGCAGGGGCGTCAGCACATTTTCATCACCTAAGGCAGGCAGATAGAGATTCATTTCACTTTCACCATCCAACTCCAGAAGTTGTTTCAGTTGTAATTTGTAATCTTGCAAGGTGGCTTGTGCCGTCACTAACTGATATTTATCAGTGCTGACCTGTGATTCCAACTGTGCGAGGTCGCTCTTGGCGATACTTCCGGCCTCCAGCAACTGTTGTCCGCGATCACGTTCGGCCTGGCTGACGGCAAGAGTATTCTCATTTACTTTAACAGCTTCGGCAGCGTAGAGTATCTGCACATATATTTGTGCAATGCTCTCTTCGATAGAATTTTCACTTTCGGCTACATTGAGTTCGGCAATGCGGTTGTTCAGCTTCTGCTGCTTGATGGTGTTCAGGCGCTTGCTGCCATTGTAGAGGGTCCAACTGGCATCAATACCATAGCTACCGTTGTACGACGTCTTACTGGTGCTACTGGTGATGTTGTCACCATCGATAATCGTATTCGTCTCGCTGTTGGGGCGGTTTACGATACGTTGGCTGACACTTGCCGACAAACTGGGAAACAGGGCTGCTTTCGCAGTTTTCACATCCACTTCGGCGCTTTCCGCACTGATACGGTTACGCTTCAGGGTGATGTTGTGTTGCAGGGCATAGTCAATACAGGTTTGCAAGTCCCACTGAGAGGGGAGTGCCGCATCGTCTTGCGATGAAGTACTTTGTACTGTGATTTCCTGCGCTGCAGTGGGAGTCGCATCCTGTGCCTGCAGTGTCGTGCTGCCGACACAGACGCTTGCCACACTGAGTGTTATCACTGTCAATCTTCTTACGTTTCTCATATCTTCGTTATACTATATTGTTTTACGATTGCGAAGATACGGTGTCATAAAATGCCCTGCAAAATAGATAGACGGTTCGGATTTTTTCGACGCTGGAATGCTTTTTTGTGTCGATGACTAACTTTTTGCTCTTTTATTTGTTATTTAAAATATAAAAGTTTTATATTTGTAATGATTATAAATTCTCTATTATGAAGAATACAATCCAGAAAATCTGGCGGTTTTACGTCGATGGATTCCGGAGTATGACGCTCGGGAGAACTCTGTGGCTCATTATTCTGGTGAAACTGTTCATCATGTTTTTCATATTGCGTATATTCTTCTTCCCCAATTATCTGAGCTCGTCTGCGGTAGGCGAAGATAAGGAGGAGTATGTGGGTAGGGAACTTATTGACCGTGCTCTTGGTGATTCCCCTTCTTCCACTCCGGATTGACCAGCGCTTAATACTGTAAATTACTTATAACTTCATAATTAATAACTTGATTTCTTATGCTTGAACACATCGACACTTCTCTGATTGACTGGTCGAGGGCGCAATTCGCACTGACCGCCATTTATCACTGGATTTTTGTGCCGCTCACATTGGGGCTGGCAGTCATCATGGGTATCATGGAGACCATGTATTATCGTACGGGGGATGAGTTTTGGAAACGCACCGCCAAGTTTTGGATGAAATTGTTCGGTATCAACTTTGCCGTGGGAGTGGCCACGGGATTGATTCTTGAATTTGAGTTCGGAACCAACTGGAGTAACTACAGCTGGTTTGTGGGCGACATTTTTGGAGCACCACTTGCCATCGAAGGTATTTTGGCTTTCTTTATGGAAGCTACTTTTATTGCAGTCATGTTCTTTGGCTGGGATAAGGTGAGCAGGAAATTCCATCTGGCATCTACCTGGCTGACGGGATTGGGGGCTACAATATCTGCTTGGTGGATACTTGTGGCGAATGCATGGATGCAGAATCCGGTGGGGATGGAATTCAATCCTGATACGGTGAGAAATGAGATGGTAGATTTCTGGGCAGTAGCATTATCACCTACAGCAGTAAATAAGTTTTTCCATACCGTGTTGTCCGGTTGGGTGCTGGGTGCTGTATTTGTGGTAGGTGTTGCCTGCTGGTTCCTGCTGAAGAAACGGGATAAGAAGTTTGCATTGTCAAGCATAAAGATTGCTGCCTGGGTAGGTTTGGTTTCGGCTGTGCTTTCTGCATGGACCGGTGATGGGTCGGGTTATCAGGTGGCGCAAACGCAGCCGATGAAGCTGGCAGCAATGGAAGGTTATTACGAGGGGCAGCAAGGGGCCGGATTGGTAGCAATCGGTATGCTGAATCCTGAAAAGAAGACATACGATGACGGACAGGCTCCTTTCCTGTTCAGGATGGAGATACCAAAGATGCTCTCTTTGCTTGCTGAAAGAAAAATGGATGCATTTGTACCCGGTATTACAGACTTGTTGGAGGGTGGATATGAATTGAAAGACGGTACCAAAGCACTTTCCGCAGAAGAGAAGATAGAGCGTGGGAAGACAGCAATTGCTGCATTGGCAGCTTATCGTGATGCCAAGTCGGCAGGTAACGAGGAAGATGCGAAGATAGCGGCCAAAACGTTGAAAGAAAATGTAGCTTATTTCGGCTATGGATATATTAAGGATGTGAATGATCTGGTACCTAATGTACCGTTGACATTCTATGCTTTCCGTGTGATGGTGATGCTGGGTGGTTACTTTATATTGTTCTTTATTGTAATACTGTTCCTGGTATATAAGCGTGATTTGTCGAAGATGAAGTGGATGCATTGGGTTGCATTACTGACCATTCCGTTGGGCTATCTGGCGGGACAAGCCGGATGGGTAGTTGCAGAGTGCGGACGTCAGCCGTGGGCTATACAGGATATGTTGCCTGTGAATGCGGCTATTTCTAAGCTGGATGTGGGTTCCGTACAGACGACATTCTTTATCTTCCTGGTGTTGTTTACTATTATGCTGATAGCAGAAATCGGTATTCTGTTGAAGGCAATAAAGAAAGGACCGGAGAATAATTAATAATTAGAAATTAATAATTAAAAATTAAAGTTCATGTCTTACGTTTTTCTACAACAATATTGGTGGTTCGTGGTATCATTGCTGGGGGCCCTTCTTGTATTCCTGCTGTTTGTGCAGGGAGGTAATTCGCTTATCTTCTGTCTGGGTAAGACGGAAGAACATCGGAAGATGATGGTTAACTCTACAGGGCGGAAATGGGAGTTCACATTTACGACGTTAGTTACGTTTGGCGGTGCATTTTTTGCATCGTTCCCATTGTTCTACAGTACGAGTTTTGGTGGTGCATACTGGTTGTGGATGATTATCCTGTTTAGCTTTGTGTTGCAGGCTGTCAGTTATGAATTCCAGAGCAAGGCGGGTAATCTGCTGGGAAAAAATACATATCGTACTTTCCTGGTGATTAACGGTGTAGTAGGTCCGGTGCTGCTGGGTGGTGCGGTGGCTACGTTCTTTACAGGTTCGGAGTTTTATATCAATAAAGCCAGTATGACGAATACGGTGATGCCTGTTATCAGCCATTGGGCAAATGGCTGGCACGGACTGGATGCATTGGCTAACCCATGGAATGTAGTGTTGGGATTGGCTGTATTCTTCCTTGCACGTATTTTGGGTGCATTGTACTTTATTAATAATATTGATGATAAAGATTTGGTGGCACGTAGCCGTCGTTCCCTGATAGGAAATTCGGTGTTGTTCCTGGTATTCTTTTTGTCATTCGTTATCCGTACACTGTTGGCGGATGGATATGCTGTGAATCCGGAGACGGGAGAAATCTTCATGGAACCTTATAAGTATCTGACGAACTTTATTGAAATGCCGGTGGTGTTGGTGCTTTTTCTTATTGGGGTGGCACTGGTGCTTTTTGGCATTGGGAAGAGTTTGTTGAAGCCTAAATTCGATAAGGGTATTTGGTTTACAGGTATTGGTACGGTGCTTGCTGTGTTGGCATTACTGCTTGTTGCGGGCTACAATCATACGGCTTATTATCCTTCTACAAATGATCTGCAAAGTTCATTGACTTTGGCAAACAGTTGTTCCAGTGAGTTTACATTGAGGGTGATGTTCTATGTTTCTTTCTTGGTTCCATTTGTGCTTGCGTATATCTTCTATGCTTGGAGAAGCATTGATATACATAAGATTAATGAGAAAGAGATGAAGGACGGAGGGCATTCGTACTAAGAGCTTATTGATTCATTTGTTCTATAATAAGGGATTGTTTTGTTCAGGACTAATGAATATAACGTTTGCTCTTAGGAATAATGGGATGTTGACCTTGGTTAACAGGCCTGTCAACGTTGGTTGACGGTCCTGTTAACCTACGTTGACAGGCCTGTTGACTACGGTCAACACCCAATAAGACTTACGGTAAAGATGCAAAAAGAGCCGGGCAAATACCTGTTTAGTTGGTTTCTTATTTATAACTAACCTGTTGCATACCAATCAGTCGGTCATACCTCTCTCCAAAAGGCCGGTGATAAACAAGTATCAGATATTCATTCTCCGTTTCATAGAAATTCCCCTCTGCCTGTGCGGTGCTTCCTACTGTACTTCCGGGGGCTACATACAGATACTGGTAATTATATGCTCCCTGCTTCAGCAATCGGGCACACTCATAAGCGTGAGTCTCCGGATTATATTTCAGCAGATTCTCTTCATTAAAATCATCATACGTGAAAGCTCCTTGCAGATAAAACTTTCCCTCTGTAAGCGGATTCTCCCATAACAGAGAGAAATGTACAAAGAAGTAATCTGCTTCCGTATTGTTATCCACCGCTTCATCATACCGTATTACAAAACGTCCATTTTGATCCTGGTCATAACTATAATTGAGTAGACGAGGCAGGTCCGGTTGCAGCGTGACGTGATAGTAAGGGGCATGATAGCGGATACTTTCCACACCTTGTGAGGCATATCGTGTACTCACCATTTCGAAACGGCGATATTCGTTTCCTGCTGGAAATATCAGCGCACGGTTATGTTCGTAGCGTAACTGGTCAGGACCAACGTAAGAAGGTTGAAGATTGGTAACTTCGTTGTCTGTACGATTATCCTGTAAAACGTGCACTTTGATTTCATTCTGAGGGTTACGAATGGGATATCCCTTATGCTGGATACTGAAGCTGACTTGCTGATGGGTCTTGTTACGATCTATCTCTGTATCACTGCTGACTTGTGCTGATATGTTTACCTCTTTCTCCAATATCCGGAAGCAAGTGCTGAAAGCGGGTTTATTCTTGCCCTCTGCATCATCATAAACCACCAGACGATAGTTACCGGAAAGTTTGGGACGTACCTGGTCATTGGGAAGCGTTAGGCGATAGTGTGTGTAGGGCAGAGTAGTGTTGACGGAAATATCGTGATCCTCTATCGGATTATCATTGAAACCATCCAGGTATTCTGTTTCGGAAAGGTCGGACGGGGTCCAGTCTGCATTGCAATGTGTGAGGACATACTGATAACGATGGTAATCGTGCGTGAGGTGGTCGAATGAGATTTCTACAGTTTCACCTTCACCTAACCGGATGACGGCAGGAGCCATATAGTCGTTGTTGGCGATGACCTGCACCGTATGTATATGCGGGTTATAAACTTCTGTACGTTGGGCATGTGCTCCACAACAGATAAGTATGCAAATTAAGAACAATGGCAAGGCTTTCTTCATTTCTTTTCTGCTTTTTTTACCGGAGGGAATTTGGGAACTAACTTCATCAACCTTAATATCTGTGACTGCCTGCGCAGGATGTAAGCTGACGGGTGTGCAGAATTAAAGCGTATGGGGTTAGGAAGGGTTGCTGCAATCAATGCACATTGGCCTGCTGTTAGTTTGGCAGCAGTGGTGTGGAACTTGTATTTGGCGGTAGCTTCTGCTCCATAAATACCTTTTCCCATTTCGATAGAGTTAAGATATACTTCCATGATCCGTTCTTTCGACCAACAGAGTTCAATAAGCCAGGTGAAGTAAACTTCAAGTCCTTTTCGCATCCATGAAGATTGGGGCCAAAGAAATACATTTTTTGCTGTCTGCTGGCTGATGGTGCTGGCTCCTCGCTTCCGCTTTCGTGTTTCATTCTCTTTCATAGCTTTTTTTATTTCTATGAAATCGAAACCATTGTGAGTAGCAAAGCGATTGTCTTCCGAAGCGATTACCGCCATCGGCAGGTGAGGAGAGATTTTATCAAAAGAAACCCAACTGTGATGCCAGACCGGTTTTTCGCCTTTAAAAATCTGTTGAGTACTCCGGATAACCATGAGGGGAGTGAAGTAAACGGGAATAAAACGATAGATCACCACTGTGAGAATAGTGGAGATAAAGAAAAAGAGTATCAGATTGCGTAGAATTCGCAAAACCTTCTTCATACTTATTGTCGTGGCTTTTGTTGGTTAGTAACGTACTACGAGCTACAAGTACGGACGCTTTTAGGTGTGATAGCAAAATCTTTGCTTTTTCCTAAAAAACATTGCGTAGCAACTTGTAGCTCGTAGCTTTGTATCTTGTAGCTTATTTACCTGCTTCTGCGTTCTTAATCATCTGTTCGCTGGCATACATATAGATATCCACACGACGGTTTTGACTGGCTGTCATGCTGTCATCATACTGATTGTAGCCTACGCCTTCCACTTGCTTGAATTGTGCAGGAGAAACGCCGCAATCCTGCAGATAGTTTTCTACAGTATATGCACGGTCTTTTGAAACTTTCATGTTTGCTTCATACGTACCTACTTTATCTGTATGGCCTACGATAGCAATGTCCGTTGTAGGGTCTTCCTTCAGAATCTGGGCCAGTTCGCGCAAAGAAGCTTTTGATGTATTGCTCAATGCTGATGAATTAAAACCAAACAGGATGCCTGATTCGAAAGTTACTTTTACAGCAGCAAGTCCGTTGGTATCGGTTACTTTCTCTACTTGTGCACCTTCAATTTTGGCAGCTTCGGCAGCTTTCTTATCCATCTTATGGCCAATGGCAACACCGGCACCTGTACCTACTGCCGCACCGACAGCCGCACCGATAGCTGCGCCCTTACCTTTACCGATAAGTCCGCCAATGATAGCACCGGCTGCTGCGCCTGATCCACCACCAATCACACCGCCTTTTGCGGTATTGTTCATTGTACTGCAACTTCCTAATAATATAGCACCGCTCAATAACAGTACACTAATTTTCATCTTTTTCATAATTTGTTCTTTTAAAAATGTTACTATGTTTATAATGCAAAGTTAGATATATAACAAATATGTTGATGTTATGTTTAGGTATTTTGTTCTCCTTTTTTAGAGAATTTTTCTTTTTATAAGTATAAACCAGAATGTGAGTATAAGTCCCTTAGCAATGGTGGTTGCACTTACAGCCCACCATATGGCGTCTACCCCCATTCCCATGTGTACCAGAAGCAGGGCTACGGGAATACGCATATAGTTACATGATATACTGATGATGGCTGGCGGAATTGTTCTTCCTAATCCGTAGAATACGCCTTGCATGGTGATTTCCAGCATCATGAAGAGCTGTGAATAACCGTCTATACGCAGGAAATCACCACCTACGCGGAAAGCCTCCGGTTCGGGTACGAAAATGGAAAACACTTCACTTCCAAAGAAAATGAAGAGTAATGAGCATAGGGTACCGAATATAGATGTCATCCAGAGTGTAGTGCGCCAGGCCTTTTTTACTCTTGATTTTTCTCCGGCAGCATAATTCTGTGCAATGAAGGTACTTAATGCGGTAGAGAAACCTTGCGAGGTATTCCAGGTAATGGCTTCTATTTGTCCTCCGGTAGTGAAAGCCATAAGTCCGATATGTCCCCCTTGTTCCGAAGCCGTACGCGAAAGGAACATATTGACAAAGGCAAACAAGGTATTCAGCGTAGCTACCGGAAGCCCGAGCTTGAATATACGGTGGGTGTATTTCTTTTTAAGACGGGTAAGAAAAGGGAAGCCTCCCAGCAGATTGTCTTTATACCGTAGCTGATAAATGAAAATACCGAATACTGTAGCTTCGGATAACCATGTGGCGAGGGCTGCACCCACTGTTCCCCAGCCAAAACCGAAGATAAATAACGGGTCGAGTATGATATTCATTATCAATCCGGTACCACTGATGTAGAAAGGTGTCTTGCTTCGTCCTGCCGCATTGTATATTCCTGTGAAGGCGGCCGATAAAAATACGAAAGGTAATCCTGTTGAGACAATACGTAGGTAAGTTACGGCATTCTGTGTGATATGCTCTTTCAGTTCGAATATATGCAGGATAGGATCGGCAAATAGAAATAACAGGGCTGCCCAGCATACAGAAATGAGCAGGGCAATACTGATATTATGCGAAGCGAACTGCCGTGCATCTTGTTCGCTACGAGCCCCGATAGATTGCCCTACGCTGACTTCAGAACCTACTTTATTCAGCAAGGCTATGGAACCGGACATCCAGGTGAGTATACCTACTGCACCGACAGCAGCAACTGCTTCGCTGCCTAAACGGCCCACCCATGCCATGTCCGTCAGGCTGTACGCCATCTGGATAAAGGAAGTAGCCATAATAGGTATCGCCAGATTAAATAACTGGCGATTGATAGGCCCTTTAGTCAGATTTTTTGTTCCTTGCATGATTTACAGTCTGTAAATTTCGGACTGCAAATTTACAGATTATTTGTTAATAATCACACTGCCGGTTGCTTTTCTGTCTATTGAGTTACCGGGAACCTTTTTGTAAGCGACTGTGCCCGGTGCATCTATACTCCGGGTGAGGGTGGTTTTTCCGTCAATCAGGTCTATGGCAGCTTTAAATAAGTGTTCATTCGGATCTCCTAAAGGAAACATTTCAATAGGAGATACAGTTTGAGCATCAACGTATGTGAATGCTTCGTCAAGTTGTACATCCGGCGCTATTCCATCAGCATAATCAGTAAAGTCTACTGAATTGTATATTTGACAAACAATAGGGTGCATCTCCCACTTTTTGTCGTCGCTTGTATATTCCAGTGAACCGACGTTTTTACCTACAGTTGTTTCTCCAATTACCACAACATTCATAAAAGGTTCCAATGAGTTGATCACCATTTCCGAAGCGGATGCACTGGAACTACTTACTAATACATACAGTGTTTTTAGGTTCAGGTTTTTCCCGTTTGATCCGAGCAAACTCTTGTTTGTATTAAATTGGACCTTTTTGTTTTTTTGTTTATCATTGTATTGTAGGTAACCTAATTTGTTACCAACTTGATTTCCTGGTTGGAGAATGGTACATAATAAGATACCGGAAGATAATGCTCCACCATTGTTGTACCGTAAATCCAAGACAAATTCATCCACTCCGTTAAAGTCAGAGCCTGAAAGAGATTTTAAATGGTCGTCGTAAGACGTGTCATCATCGCTTTTCCCTGCAGTGAAATGGTTGTAAAGCAGATAACCTACTTTTTTATTTTTGACCGGACTTTCGATGACATTCCATGTATATACCGGATCATCTTCAACTTTCCGGGCTGATGCTAAATTTATTTTTTCATTCTGAATCACAAACTTCTTTGTTGCCGGGTCCCATTTGGCTATTGTTAATGAACAGGCTTCGCCACCGGATAATGATGCAAAATTAGCATCTGTAACTGGAGCATCATTGATTTCTGTAATCCAGTCGCCTCGTTGCAATCCGGCATCATCAGCCGGCGAATCTTTCACTACATATAATACGAGCGCAAGTATATCCTGATGTGTTTTATCAGCATAAATACCTGTAAATTCAAAACCGTATGAATACTCTTCATTTATCGTACTACGCGTATTTCCTCCTGTGAGTTCTTTGATATATGAGAAATATTGGTGTTTGCTTCCACGAACTTTCCCGTCTTTATCAGACAGTAATGAATAAAAGAAAGTTTCCGGATCATTCGCATAATTCAGCTTGCCGGCTACCGGTATTTCATTGTACCAATAGTAATGTTCGCGCATGGTATCCTCTATCCATGCCTGCGTATCAGGACGATCACTGTTACCACTTGGATCGTCATCATCCTTGCAGGCACTTAAAGAGAGACAGATAAACAGGAATAATAAAGTTTTGATTTTCATATATAAGTTCGTTTTATAGTAAACGCAAATATATGAATTTATATTCTTTATTGAGTTAATTTCCGATAGATTATCTTTTTATTGAACACAGCTTAATACTCATTAAACTTTTCTGTGGATGAACTTTCCCTCTATCCAGTAAGTGGCATGGTTAGCCTTGAACTTTAATATGACATAGTTCGGGTCAGTCGGGCCGCCGGGAAAATGGTTGATGAACCAGTCTTGCCAAAGTTCTTGTTTGATGTCTGCATCTGTGATAACTTCTACATCACCGGTCATGCAAACACTGTCTCCCTGGGCATAGAAACATAAACCACCTTTCGGATTCTTTCGAAAATCAACTGTTTTCCATGAGTCGTTTCCGGTTGACATCCAAACGGTTGAAATACCTTCGGCTTTAACCATACTCATTGGTACAGGGCGGGGATATCCCTCTTGGTTAATAGAGGTAAGAACTACTACTTCGCTCTTTTGAAGCATTTCTGCGGCTTTCTTTTCAAGTGTTTTCATCTTTTTAATCTGTTTTGTTAATTGAATGGTGCAAATATAAGTAGCCGGAGATATTCCTTCATTGTATAAAAACGACATTTACGCTTCTACGTAAGTCAGCGTGACTTCTTCTTCCGGCGAAGGAAGGGCCAGAAAAGAGTAGGGGGTATTACCTGACATTCTTTTTATTTCTCTTGAAAGATGGGGGACATCATAGTATCCTGCATGAACAGCAGTAGATAACAGGTTATCGCAGGTAGCACTCCTCAATAAATCTACCGCATTCTTGAATTGCATAATTCTGCTGTATATTTTGGGAGTATATCCTGTATTCATTTTGAATTTACGTTCGAATTGTCGTTGGCAGAGACAAATATCTTCCACTAATGATTGTACCGGGAGTTTTCCCTGATGACGGTTTATTTGTTCTATGGCAAACGCAATCTGTGGGTCCGTCTGTAGATCATATTTGTATAAAGACTTGATGAATAATTCTTCTATTATCTTTATTCTGTCTCCAAAGTTATCCTCTTCACATAGTCTTTCTGCAAACGAGGCATCGAAGAAGTTAGTTACTTCATCAGCACAGATTCTTTGATTGGTAAGTTCGTGCAGGGGTAATTGTATGAAACGTGATAATCCGGAAGGTAGAAAACGGACTCCCAGCATATGAATGGTTTCCGCATAAGCTACCAGTTCCGAGTAACTATTCATCGGTCCAATGAAGTAGGAACGGTAAGGTTTCATGGTTAGCCTGCCATCTACCGTCTGTGTAGCCTCTCCAAGGGTGAAGATAAAATCCGTGCATCCGTCGGGAAGTATGTTGATGCGCATTCCATATTCAGGATTGCCTTTAAATTCCCAATATTTGTCAATATAGGGGGAGAGCAGACTGCATGGTGGGTATTCTTTGTACATAAATTTAGGATGTCATTGCAGAAAGGTAATCATTGGCAGGTTATATACCTTATTTTTCCATTTCTTTTTCCGTCATATCTACTTCTCCCTGAAAGTTAATGGACTGGCGGTTTTGCATGTTTACGAATATGGTAGAGGAGCCGTTGCTAAAAATATCGATATCAAAATCGAATTTATCTTCCGTGCTCCGTGCCGTGAATTTAATTTTTGCTGTTCCTTTCTTATCCCAATCCAGCTTGTAGTCGGTAAGTGGAGCTTTGAAGTTGAGCCCTTCTCCGCCACCATAAGGAATTGAATAGGCTCTTCCATAATAAGGTAGATGGGATATGATGGAATCGTTTCTGATTTCTACAGAATATGGAGAAGTCAGCATCACGGACCGTCCCCTTGCAGGAAGTGCCCGGTTCACATCTATTTTATATTTCCCGGATGTGATGAGTTTTTCAACCGCTTGTTTCTTTAGCTCTTTCTTTTCTTTCTTAGTTTGTGCAGAAAGAGTCGGTATACTGATTGCCATAATCAGCAATAAGGAAAAAATAATTCGGATTGCTTTCATACATACTTATATTTTATGGATTATATATATGGGTAACAATCAAATGTACTGATAAAGATAATCAGGTACGTGCTTATTTAATGATATTTAGAATTATTTTACCAGTCGGTAAACAAAAGATGCACCTAATTTGTAGGGTAACCATTCGGCGCTGGCATTTTTGCCCACATACATTTCTCCGGTAGATTTTATATAACCTTTATATCTGGAATGTTGCCATCCATAGCTTGCGAAAAGGTCTACTGCCCAACGGTCGTTTATTTTAATTTGATAGCCTAAAGTTGCTCCGAAAGACATGCCATTGCCTTTTTGATATTTATCATGATTGATATAATTCCATTTTGTGAATTTAAACAGTCTGTGATAACTGCCATATCCTCCTACATAGAGTCCGTTGAATGCTCCTTTAGGGTAATATCTGCTTTCTACAATTAATTGGCCGAATCTCATAGGGTTGCCCTCGATGCTTTTCCAGGGTGAGTATACGGCATCTCCATTGAATGTCCACTTATCTGCAAGTTTGGTTTCTGCTGACATGTTCACTACACCCATAGCCCAATACAAAGCGTTCCATTTGAGTTTGGTTTGAGCCTGAACGGCAGATAAGGATAAGGCCAAAAGGGCCAGCAATAGTAATTTTCTCTTCATAACGAATGGTTTAGATATAGTTATTTAGTTAAAGTCTTCTTTGTGTTTTGATTTGTAAGGAGCTATCAATCAGATGCTTTAGTCTTCTTTGAATAAAAAAAAGGAACTTTCAAAGTTCCTTTTGTGTGATCCGCTTGGGGCTCGAACCCAAGACCCCAACATTAAAAGTGTTGTGCTCTACCTGCTGAGCTAGCGAATCAAACCTTTATTGCTGTTAAGCGGGCGCAAAGATAGAGACATTTTTTGGAAAAGCAAAAGGATTTCTCTTTTTTTCTTATCTTTGCCAAAGTTTTGTGGCAGATTGCAAAGAGCGCTGCATAGTATTAAAGTAAATACATTATTAATATAATACACTTAAAACTTTATGGCAACAGTTGACGATAAAAAGATTATCTTTTCTATGGTAGGGCTGAACAAGACCATTCAGCAGAACAATAAGCAGGTGTTGAAGAACATCTATCTTTCGTTCTTTTATGGCGCAAAGATCGGTATCATCGGTTTGAATGGTTCCGGTAAATCTACCTTGCTGAAGATTATCGCCGGGTTGGACAAGTCTTATCAGGGCGAAGTGGTATTTTCACCGGGTTACTCAGTAGGCTATCTGGCTCAGGAGCCTTATCTGGATCCTACAAAAACTGTAAAAGAGATTGTAATGGAAGGTGTGCAGCCCATTGTAGATGCATTGACTGAGTATGAAGAGATCAATCAGAAGTTTGGTTTGCCTGAATACTACGAGGATGCTGATAAGATGGACAAGCTATTTGCACGTCAGGGAGAGTTGCAGGATATTATCGATGCAACTGATGCCTGGAATCTGGATAGTAAATTAGAGCGTGCTATGGATGCCCTTCGTTGCCCGCCCGAAGATGCAAGCGTGGAACATCTTTCTGGAGGTGAACGCCGTCGTGTGGCACTCTGTCGCCTGCTGTTGCAGAAGCCTGACGTACTGTTGCTGGATGAGCCTACCAACCACCTTGATGCTGAATCTATCGATTGGTTGGAGCAACATTTACAACAATACGAAGGTACAGTAATTGCTGTTACTCACGACCGTTATTTCCTTGATCATGTAGCAGGCTGGATTCTTGAATTAGACCGTGGTGAAGGTATTCCTTGGAAGGGTAACTACTCCAGCTGGCTGGAGCAGAAGACCAAGCGTATGGAAATGGAGGAAAAGACAGCCAGTAAGCGCCGTAAAACATTGGAACGTGAGTTGGATTGGGTACGCATGGCCCCTAAGGCACGTCAGGCAAAAGGAAAAGCACGTTTGAACTCTTACGATAAATTGATGAACGAAGACATCAAGGAGAAGGAAGAGAAACTGGAAATCTTCATTCCCAATGGTCCGCGTCTTGGTAATAAAGTTATCGAAGCGAAACATGTGGCTAAGGCCTATGGTGATAAGTTACTGTTCGATGATCTCAACTTCATGCTTCCCCCCAATGGTATCGTTGGTGTTATCGGTCCTAACGGTGCCGGTAAAACTACGCTGTTCCGTCTGATTATGGGATTGGAAACTGTAGATAAAGGTGAGTTTGAAGTAGGAGAGACCGTAAAGGTGGCTTATGTAGACCAGCAGCATAGTGATATTGATCCGAACAAGAGTGTTTATCAGATAATCTCCGGTGGTACGGAGCTGATTCGTATGGGCGGTCGCGATATTAATGCCCGTGCGTATCTTTCGCGTTTCAATTTCTCCGGTGGCGATCAGGAAAAACTCTGCGGCGTACTTTCCGGTGGTGAACGCAATCGCCTGCATCTTGCTATGGCATTGAAAGAGGAAGGCAACGTACTCTTGCTGGACGAACCTACCAATGACATAGATGTAAATACCCTTCGTGCTCTTGAAGAAGGTCTTGAAGATTTTGCCGGATGTGCTGTAATCATCAGTCACGACCGTTGGTTCCTCGATCGTATTTGTACTCACATTCTTGCGTTCGAAGGAGACTCCAATGTCTTCTATTTCGAAGGTTCTTATTCAGAATATGAGGAAAATAAACAGAAACGTTTAGGAAAAGAAGAACCTACCCGTGTTCGTTATAGAAAGCTGATGAATGACTGATAACAGTGAGAATCTGATAGTATAAATTATATTTTGATGACAAATAGAAAGCCCTGCAAAAAACTTGTAGGGCTTTATTGTTATAAAAAGTCTCAATAACTCCTATCTACTCTGAAATTTTGTAGCAGAAATGTAATACAAATCTAAATCTTATTAATTATATTTGCGTCTTAAAACAGTATTTAATAATTAATTAACACTTTTAATTAACAAAAAACAGAAGTATGAAAAAACATCTAATTCATTTCCTGTTAGTGGCTGTGCTGTCTGTATTCAGTGCTGCGGCATTTGCCCAGACTACAGTGAGGGGGCAGCTTGTTGACTCGGAAACAGGCGAGCCGTTAGTGGGCGCTGCTGTTATGGTAGAAGGCACTTCACAAGGAACTGTGACTGACATTGATGGTTATTTTAAGCAAAGTGTTGCTCAAGGTGGGACATTGGTGTTCAAGTATGTAGGTTTCAAAGACCTCAAGAAGAAAATAACACAGAAGGGTGCTTCTGTTGATTTGGGTACTATCAAGATGGAACCGGATGCTGTGATGCTAAAGGATGTGGTGATTACTTCGTCTATAGCTGTTGCTCGTAAGACTCCGGTGGCTTTATCTACAGTAGATCCTACGTTTATTGAAGAAAAGTTGGGTACACAGGAATTTCCTGAAATTCTGAAATCAACGCCAGGTGTACATGCCAATAAGCAGGGCGGCGGTTATGGCGACTCTGAAATCTACATGCGTGGTTTCGGTCAGGAAAATGTGGCCGTAATGGTGAATGGTGTACCTGTCAACGATATGGAGTGGGGAGGTGTATATTGGAGCAACTGGGCAGGGCTTTCTGACGTAACCCGTACATTGCAGACACAACGTGGCTTGGGAGCCAGTAAGGTATCTGCACCTTCAGTAGGTGGTACAATTAATATTGTAACTAAAGGTCTTGAGTCGAAGAAAGGTGGAAGTGTTTCTTATGCTATGGGTAATGATGGCATGAACAAGATCCAGTTTAATATTTCTACAGGATTGACGAAGAATGGTTGGGCTTTGACTTTGCTTGGTGCCAAACATTGGGGAGACGGTTATGTACAAGGTACTAAGTTTGAAGGTTACAATTACTTTATCAATTTGGCCAAGCGCATCAACGACAATCACCAGTTACAATTTATGGCTACCGGTGCACCGCAGCATCATGATCAACGTGATAAAGGTGCTGGTTTGACTATTGCTGATTGGGAAATGACAAAGCGTACTTATGGTGTTGCGGATAATAAGTATAACCCTTCGTTCGGTTACCGTAAAAATGGAGAAGCTTATAATGCAAACCATAATTATTATCATAAACCACAGATCAGTTTAAATCATCAGTGGGAGATTGATCGCAAATCGTCGCTTTCTACCTCTTTATATATGTCATTGGGACGTGGTGGCGGTTATTCCGGTCAAGGTAATGATAAATTCTCTCCGTATAGCTATTCTTCTTGGAATGGTGCTTATAAGGGAGTGCTAAATACTACTTTCCGTTGCCCGGATGGTACTTTTGACTATGCTGCCATTGAAGATTATAATGCTTCTAGTGAATATGGTTCGGCATTGGTAATGTCTGAATCTAAGAACGAACATGTTTGGTATGGTTTACTTTCTACTTATACGACTAAGTTCGGTGAGAATTTCGATTTTTATGGTGGTGTGGATTTTCGTTATTACAAAGGTACGCATACTAATGTGATTTCTGACCTTTTTGGTGGTGAATACTATATGGATAATGCAGACCGTTTGAAGGTGAAAGCTGCCAATAATGCCGCAGCGGCCGATCCTATGTGGGCCTATGAAAAACTTTATGTAGGTGACGTGGTTTATCGCGATTATGACGGTCATGTGATGCAAGAAGGCGCTTTTTTCCAATTGGAATATAATAAAGACAAATTGGCTGCTTTTGTCTCAGGTTCTCTTTCTAACACTGGCTATTGGCGTGTAGACCGTTTCTACTACGACAAGGCGCATGAGAAATCAGAAACCGTAAATTTCTTGGGCTTTACTGCTAAGGGAGGTGCTAACTATAATTTGACCGAAAATCACAATGTATTTTTCAATGTGGGTGCTATTAGCCGTGCACCAAAATTCTCTTATGGTGCATTTATGCAAGCTACTAGTAGCAATGCTACTAATCCCAATGCTGTGAATGAAAAGATTTTTTCTGCTGAGTTGGGATATGGGTTTCGTAATCGTATGCTAACTGCTAACGTCAATCTTTACTATACTAAGTGGATGGATAAAACAATGACTACTGGTACAGATTTGGGTTATACGCGTGCTAATATCAATATGTCAGGTGTAGAAGCTACTCACATGGGAGCGGAACTTGATTTGAAGTTTAGGCCTTTTAATTGGATGGAACTGACGGGTATGTTCTCTTATGGTGATTGGAAGTGGGGTAGCAACGCTAAGGGATATTTCTTCTCTGAGCAAGGTGGACAGCCTCTTGACAGAAACGGTAATGTTACCGAACTGTTAGGACCCGATCATGCGTGGGCCATTATCAATATGGATGGTGTACGTGTGGGTGGTTCGGCTCAGACTACAGCTGCGGTTGGTTTGAATGTAAATGTGAATAAAGATATTCGTGTAGGTGCAGATTGGACTTACTATGGTCGCAACTATTCATATTATCAAGTAGATGGTACATTGCTTAGCATTAATAAAGAAAATACACTAGATGACCCATGGAGAATTCCCGCTGCAAGTATGATAGACTTGAATGCTTCTTGGAAATTTAAAATTGGTGGTCTGGATGCTGTATTCTCGGGTAATGTGAATAATTTACTGAACTATCAGTATATTGAAAAGGCATGGAATCCTAAAGGTAAGGTTGCTACAGACGAGAATGTATATGTGTTCTATACCCTCGGGCGTACATATAGCCTCCGTTTGAGAGTTAATTTCTAATCATGAAGATTATTTAAGAAGAGAATTATGAAAAAAAATATAGTTACATCGTTTGTTTTGCTGGTGCTGTTAGCGGCCTGTAACGATGATTACAATGATCAGTTTGATATTAATAGTGGATATCAGGATGTGAAAAACATCACTATGACGCTGCAGACTTCAGACTATGCTTCTATTGCCGGTGATAAAACCAATCAGGCATTGGCGTTGGCTAAAGATCCGGAAGGAAAGACAGGTTTGGAAGCATTGGAAAGTGTGGGAAAGAATGGCTATTTTACTGCCGATGCTACTGCTGATGAATACATTCCTGCTTTTTTGGCTGAGAAGTATCCTAATGCAGATATTAAATCAAAGTTCACTGTTACATATAATCAGTATCAGACTCCGTCTGCTTATTTGAAAGACTTTACTGATATATCTGGTTATACACTAGAGTCGGAAGACTATGATGGCGTGTGGGGGGACAAGGTAAAGGCTTCTTATCTTTCACCAGCCACTGTAAGTAAGATTCCCGCTATTCTGAAAGAAAAAGTAGCAAGTGCAGTTGCAGGCGATATGGTAGTCGTAGACTATGCTTATTCTGAAACGGAACCTAGTATTGGTGGTGGCGGAGGAGGTTCTTCTGAACCTACTTGGACTCAGGTTGCAGCAGTGCCTGTACGTGCAACAGGAAAGAGCTGGGATTTTGTGAATATGGGCGCTATTGATCTTTCTGCATGGAAAGGACAAGTGGTGAACATTGCTTTCAAATATACCAGTACTGATACAGGGGCGGCTACGTGGGAACTGAAGAATGCTAAAGTGCTTTCTGTGCCTTATTTGGACGTTTATTTATTTGCTGAAACCGCTGATGGCACATTTGCCAAGGTGTCTAAAAGCGGTGCTTTTGGAGGAGCGGGTAAATATGTGATTGCTTCGTTGGGTGCTGATGGACAGTATTATCCTTTTGGACGTTTGGATGATGGAAAGACATATGGGTATATGTATCCCGATCCTATAAAGGTGGAAGCTGGCGTTATTGCAGTTGCTGATGCTGCTGATTTTATTATTACGCTTGAAGCTACTGAAGCAGGTTTCAATATTAAGAATGTGTTGGGGCAGTATTTTTATATGAGCGGTAATTATGACAGTTTTAACGTAACTACCGAAGTTGGTACAGAGGGATACGACTGGACAGTTACTTCTGCGGGCGGTGCGGATTTGTTTACTATCACCAATGTTCAGAAAGAGAAAAGCGTGAAGTTGAATTACTATGTAAATAAGGAAGGTGTTGCTCAGTACTCATTTGGTAGTTATGCTGCTTCTAAGGTTAATGATAAGACATATTATACCAATTCCTTATTGGGAGATATGGGTGGCTTTACTTTCTATGATGTTAATACTGGTGGTTTGGATTTTATATGGCAGAATACAGATAAGTTTGGTTTCAAAGCTTCTGCTTTTGTTAACAGTGTAAATCATGCGTCTGAATCTTATTTAGTATCTCCTGCGATCGAGATAGAGGAAAATGCAGTATTGCCTTATATGACGATGGATGAGGCTATTAATTTTGGCAGTCCTGAGGCTCTTACGGTCTGGGTTTCTACGGATTATGCTGTATCAGCAAACACTCGTACTATGACTCGTGCTTATGTAGCATCTAACACTTCCTCACTTTATCGTTATAACGGTGAGAGTTGGTCTCTTTACTCCAATGATGATGCCAAGGTGGCTGTAGTGGAACCTTCAGTTTATGCTTCCATAGGTGCTTCATTTATTGCAGAACCCGAATTGGTATTGCCTGTTTACCTAAATGGTAAATATCCATATGCTGTTGATGCTGATCGTGCAGTGGTGGTTTACAAGAAGAAGGCTGATGCTTATGGTGTGGAAGAATTCACAAAAAGTGCGGGTAACTGGATTGCGACTCCCGAAAGTGTGGAACAAGCTACAACATTTACACTTGACAAAGACGGTATATCTGCCAAGATAAGCGTTTATATTGATGAATCGCTGAATGGTAACGAAGCCGGATTCAAGGCTCAAGATGTGTTGCTGAGCGGTGGTATAAGTTTTGTTTGGGTAAATACTACTTCCTATGGCTGGAAGGGGGCAGCTTTCAGTAACCAATGCAATGCAGCCGAGAGTTGGTTAGTATCTCCTGCTTTTGACTTCCGTAAGGGGGTGGCTCCAGTGATGACCTTTGATGAGGCTGTCAATAAACTGGGTACCAATGCTACTGTGGCTGATCATTGTTTTGTGAAGATTTCTATTGATTATAAGGATGATGTGACAAAGGCTACATGGGAAGAAATACAACTTGAGAAACGCCCGGCAGGTACAGACTGGAATTTTGTGAATGTGGGAAATATAGATCTTTCTAAATATGTAGGTAATATCGTACGTATCGCTTTCCAATACGTATCTACTGAGGAGAGTGCACCAACGTGGGAAATTCAGAACATTTTGATCAAAGAAAAAGACGCTGAGTAAATATTTTGATTAACTGGAGGTGACAAGCTTTGTATGAAGCATTTGTCACCTCCCTTTTTATATAATATATGAAACTATTTAATAAACTTTTTTATATAAGTCTCTTTCTCTGGACTTTAATGGCTTGTGACACAGATATTGTTCCGGATAATGGTTACATAGAGACTACGCAGAGTGATGCTTCCACCTTTGTAATGCAAGGATACGAAGATTCTAAAAAAGGTTTCAATGTGTTTAATCCTGAAGGATCTTCTCTTCCGTTTTATCTGAAAGAGAAGACTTTTTATGGTTCCCATTTCTATTTCTTGGAGGATGGAAGCACACGGCTTGATGGTATGGCAGAAGCATCTGAGCAGGGAGCATGGAGCCATATGGCTGAGGTGATCGAAGGTAAATGCTATTGGGTACGCTATGGTGAATATCGTGTATATAACTATATGAAGTTGCGTGTGGCCTATATCGACGGTAACAATGTGGGAATAGAGTATGTCCTGACCGATCAGACATCCGTAGGACCAAATATTAATGCTAATGAAGCTTATTTAGTAGATTTTCCTTCGGTACTTAATTTGGAGATGCCGGCTGTTAATGAGGTTAATGGAATTTATCGTGAGCATTATGTGAACTATAATGATCAGTATATTATGAATCTGGCGACATCTTGGAATGCGGAACTTCGTCATTCGTCGTGGGTGGCTTTTTACTTTGATAAGCTAACCGCACAGGACAATGTAAAGCGTACTGATGCTTGGGGATGGGATTCTGCATACAACTTTGATACAATGGGAGGAGTAGAAGAAGCTGATCACAAGAGTGATGGTTTCGATAAAGGGCATATTTGCGCCAGTGAAGATCGTGTATATTGTAAGGAAGCGAATGAACAGACTTTTCTTTATACAAATATATCAGCACAGATAGCTTCGTTTAATCAGAAATATTGGGTAGGACTGGAGCAGTTGATACAGAAATGGGGACGTTCCACTATAGGTAATACTTATGATAAGGTATATGTGGCAAAAGGTGCCACACTCAATAAGTTGCTCACAGGCTTTACTGGTACCGTAAAAGGTGGTGATGGCAAATATCCTGAAACTGATGCTAACGGTAGGACAATTCATGGTTTAGTTTGTCCGGCATATTACTATATAGCTCTTCTTTCTGAGAAAGACGGTGTGTATAATGCTATTGGTTTTTTGGTACCTCATTCAGAGACTTTGCCGCAGAAACCTACAGCTGATGACTTCAAGGCTTATGCGGTGAGCATTGACAGACTGGAGGAAGAAACAGGAATTGATTTCTTTTGTAATCTGGTTGATAGTGTGGAGAATGCAGTGGAAGTTGCCTGTGACTTTGATGCTTGGATTTGGTGAAAATAATTTTATGTTTGAATGACTAATATTATTGAATGTTAAAATCTGAGTTAGGCATGGTTGGTGTCTAAAGTTTCTTGTCAATAGTTTTGAGGAAAAAATAAAAGAAAAACCGTACCTGATTTTATTTCTCTAGTACTTATTTTTGCAGAATGAATAATATACCAAATATAACTCAAAAGGGATTGTTGGTTATTCTTTCTATTTGATAAAAAGTGTTGAGTTAAAACGAGACTGAACTCTATTTTTTTAGAGTTCAGTCTCGTTTTAATCATTTGTATCATTATGAAAAGTCCTTTCTTTATTGTAGTATCTTATCGATAGGAAACGCTTGTTTTGCCTTTTTCTTAGCGGAAATGAAATTTTATAGGGGAAATTTTGTATGAAATAGGAGAGTGGTCTTTCTTTGAAGACATTTTAGTCTAATTTTTCTCCTATTGGGAAAAAATATTTCTCCTACTGGAAAAATGAAACCTCATCCTCAGCACATAGTACATTTCCCTTTCATGGAAATTCTGTTTATCCCAGATGGTAACTTAGTTTCTTCCACACGGTAACTCCATTTACATGCTGGGGTATTTTTGTACATGAATGATTTAGATTTATTTCTTTATTTTCATTTCCATCAGTACCGGGTTGTGGTCACTACATAAGTCCAGGTCAGGCGAGTAGTAGCGGTATCCCTGAATGGTGGGTGAATGGAAAATATAGTCGATACGCAACAAACGTTTGAAGTAGCGGAAGGTATACATGTAACCCCGTCCACTGGTGCGGAACCCGTCTTTAAGTATATCACTTAATTCTGTATAGGTGTAGGAAGACGGCAAAGAGTTGAAGTCACCGCACACTACTACGGAGTAAGGACTGGCGAGGGCCAGTTGACGGATACTGTCTGTCTGTTCGGCACGCTTCACAAAGTTGTCGTGCAAAGTGTTGATAGCACCTTGTACAACTTCCACTTCACGACGGGTGTCATTCGTATTGTTAAGACCGCGTTCCCATTTCCGACGGTTTTGATTGACACTGGTAGTCTGCAGGTGGTTGTTGAGCAGACGGACAGTGTCTCTTCCTAATATGATATCGCACTGCATGCTGCAGTTGGCACTTTGCGGATAAGAAATAAATCGGGGATTGATGAGTGGGTAACGGCTGAATACGGCGATAGGAAGCACTCCGCTGATGGAGTCTTCAGTGGGTATCAAGGCATATCGCCAGTGGGAAAATACATTGCGGATGCTGTCCATCGGAAAGTACTGATTGTCGCCGAACTCTTGGAAGCAGAGTACATCGACTTCTTGTTGTTTCATGTAGCGGGCAATCTCTTTGCAGGAGTAGCCGGTGATCTCGGTACCAAAATTGCCGACATTATAAGTGGCTACTTTCAAATATCCATCGGCATAGTTACTACTGTAATGTCCTTCAGGGATTTTTTTTGTGAAATTGAATTGAAAAACGGAAAGTATATAACCGTAGTTGAAAGCCAATGCCGCAAAAGGGATGAGGATCCAGCGACTGCGGGCAAATGCCCAACAGATGGCAACCAGTAGATTGCATATCAGTAATACTGGAAGAGCTAATCCCAATACAGGCATATATTTGGAATTAGCAGGATCAAAGTTCCCGGAAAAGGCGGAGATAATAGTAACAGTAGCCAGAATGACTGTCAGGATCACTGGAATACTGCGGAAGAGACTGTGAATTTCAGATTTTCCCATGTTTATTGAAAGGAATGTTATTTTATAATATTTATCGGTTTTCCTTCCGCATACGCTTTCAGGTTACTGACTGCTATATGTATCAGCCTTTGGCGTGCTTCAAAGTTGGCCCAGGCGATGTGTGGGGTGATGAAGCAATTCCGTGCAGTCAATAGCGGGTTGTCCGGACGAGGTGGTTCTTCGGAGAGAACATCCAGTCCGGCGGCATATATTTGTCCGGTGTTCAAGGCATTGGCAAGATCTTGCTCATTAATAAGTGGACCACGTCCGGTATTGATAATGATGGAGGTAGGTTTCATTAAAGAGAGACGGCTGGCGTTGACCATTTCGCGAGTACTGTCGTTCAACGGACAGTGCAGGCTGACGATGTCGCATTCGTGGAATAATTGGTCGAGATCTGCTTTTCTGATTTCGGGTGGGAGTTGCAGACGCGATTTAGAAGTATAGGCCCATACCTTCATTCCGAAGCCAATGGCTATACGGGCAGTGTTATATCCGGTCTGTCCCAGACCGATGATTCCTATCTTCTTGCCAAGCAATTCAATAAGTGGGGTATTGTAGAAGCAAAAGTCAGGGTTCTTGCTCCAGTCTCCTCTGCTGACCTCTTCAGAGTAATGGCGTACTTGCTGAGTGATATTCAGTATGTGGGCAAATACCATTTGTCCTACGGAGGGAGTACTATATGCAGGAATGTTGGTGACAATGATACCTCGTTCACGGGCGGCAGCTATGTCTACTACGTTGTAGCCTGTAGCCAGCACGCCGATATATTTCAGATCGGGCAGGGCAGCCATCATTTCGCTGTTGATCACTACTTTATTGGTGAGGAGGGCTTCTGCACCGGCAGCACGTTCCAGTACTTCGGCGGGGGCGGTACGATCATAAATTACGCATTCGCCAAACTCTTTCAATTTGTCCCAGCAAAGATCACCGGGATTTGCGGTGTAACCGTCTAATACTACAGTTCTCATTCTGTTTATGTTTAAAGTGAGTACGCAAATTTAGGGAAAAGATTTAGGATTATGCTTATAATGGTATATTTTGTTGTGGTCGGTGTGTTTGTTGGAAGAAGTAGTATGGGATATATTAAGTAAGGATTATTTCTTAAATTTATCCTCGCCCCATAATGCTTTCATGCGTTCTGCATGTTTCTGCTCGGCAGCATTGTCTTGTGCTTCCCAAAGGCGACGTTTTTTCAGTTCATCGGGCATGAATTGCTGTTTCACGAAATGACCTGGATAGTCATGGGAATACTTATAATTGTCTCCGTAACCTAATTGTTTCATTAATTTGGTAGGTGCATTACGCAGATGCAACGGAACGGGTAGATTGCCCGTTTCCCGTACAAGTTCCAAAGCATTGTTGATGGCTATGTAGGCGGAATTACTCTTCGGGCTTGTAGCAAGATAAATAGTAGCCTCTGCTAGTGGAATACGTCCTTCGGGCCAGCCCACTTTCATTACAGCATCAAAACAGGCATTGGCAATCAGCATAGCATTTGGATTTGCCAGTCCGATGTCTTCCGATGCGGAAATAACGAGTCGGCGGGCAATAAAGGCAGGATCTTCCCCAGCTTCTACCATACGGGCGAGCCAATATACGGCACCATCGGGATCACTACCACGAATAGACTTAATGAAAGCAGATATGATATCATAATGCATTTCTCCATCCTTATCGTAAGCCAGAGGATTTTGTTGCAGACGTTCGGTAACTATCTCATCAGTAATGACCACCGGATCATTGGCTTCGGAAGAAACTACAAGGTCCAGAATATTAAGCAGTTTACGCGCATCTCCACCACTATAGCGGAGCATGGCAGTCGTTTCTTTCAGTTCGATTTTACGCTCTTTCAGAATATGGTCGGTGGTGACGGCACGTTGCAGTAATTCCATGAGGTCTTCTTTCTCCAAAGACTTCAGTACATAGAGTTGGCATCGTGACAGCAGTGGGCGGATTACCTCAAAAGAGGGATTTTCTGTAGTGGCACCTATCAATGTCACTGTACCTTGTTCCACTGCACCAAGCAAAGAATCTTGTTGCGATTTACTGAAACGGTGGATTTCATCAATAAACAGTATGGGGCTGCCTTGTGAGAAGAAGCGGTTGCTCTTGGCGCGTTCTATCACTTCGCGTACATCTTTCACACCACTGGTAACGGCACTCAATGTATAGAATGGAGTTTCCAGTTTATTGGCAATGATCTGTGCCAGTGTGGTTTTTCCTACACCCGGAGGTCCCCACAAAATAAATGAAGAGATACGTCCCGCATCAATCATCTTACGTAGTATTGCACCTGGTCCTACTAAATGTTTCTGACCGATGTACTCATCTAAAGTTTTAGGACGAAGCCTTTCTGCTAAGGGAGTCATTTTAATTACTAATTACGAATTATAAATTACTAATTGCGAATTACAAATTAATAGTTCGTAATTTGTGATTCGCAATTTGTAATTTCTAGAATATCATTAATATCATAAAGCGTATGCCTCCTTTTTTTACACCTGGAATATCCGTGTAAGTGAGGCGGCGTACATATTCGATATGCAACAGTTTGAAAATGTTGTAGATACCTACGCTGGCTTCCAGATAAGGAGTACTACCCATTACATGGCTGGTAGGCATACCGTCGCGCATAGGGAAGAGGAACAATTCGTCATTGTGGCTCTTATATGGGTTATTCTTATCCGTAAGTGTTCCGTACATACCACGGATACGGAAAGTTTCGCGCCATTTCAGCTTTTTAATGAGGGGAATACGATTGAATAGCTTCCCGTTCATATCATAAGTGATGGCAAGAGAGGCATAACGGTCATTCAGGAATTCCATGTTGTTGATAAGGCTGAAAGATTCATTGTGCTGGGTGATATATGAAAGGTTTGCCATGGGCAGGTTCAGTAAAGGGAACGGTACCGTATTCCATTGTGCACCGGCACGGGCGGTGATGTCTAGTTTACCCCAGGAACCAAACCAGAAACGTTTGCGGATACTGGCTTCTGTAAGATTGAAGTTATATTCGCCACCCAGCACACCTTTCAGACCAATGGTATGGGAAAGAGAGAAGATCGGGGCATCCAGAGACACCGGAACACGACGTTGCTTCGTATTGACAAATGTTTCCCCCGGAGCATAACGTAGGGTAACGCCAAGCTCGGTTGTAGTGATATCTTTGACGAATGTATTTGTATCATCCCATGAACCGGCTATGTTACCGTCGTTCTTCCAATATTGCAATACACCGCCGGCAGGTTCATCATTGCGGTGGCGTGCCATAGCTTTGATGGAGAAACCGGCATTCGTTTCCAACTCATACGTCAGGGTAGCATCACGCATATATGACATTTGGTCTACCTTTGTCCACTTCCAGCCTACAAACATATTGTCCTTATCTGTTGAGAGGTATTTGTCCATCGGAGACATGACATCGTAGCTGTAATCGAAAGCGATATAATGTTTTGGGAATTCCCATAACACATACTCACGCTTATTAAATGAGTAGGCTGCCTGACCTTTATAGAACCATTTCTTATCTTTTGTACCATAAGCACCATATCCGCTGAAACTCCAGTGTGGGTCGAAGTTACCGGTAGTCATACCACTGAGGCGGAAACGTGTACCGTTTACATAATTACTTGTGATACTGGTATTGATAGGACCGAAGTCGAACTTGCTGGGGTGCTTTTTGCTTCCTGTTTCTACAAAGTTCTCTATCAGGGCTTTTGCACCGAAGATAACATACTTGAAGCCTGGAATCTGTTCAATGCGATTCATGAATACGTCCATGTTACTCTCCTTTTTGGTGAGGGGAACCTGGCGTACTGAAGCCCAGTATTCATCGCTCTTGTTAAGCATATTGGCTTCCTTGATGACATTACCTTTCAGGCGGAAAAGACGGGGCTCTATATCTTCAAATTTGTAATTACTGTACTTGGTAGTACGTTGTACTTCAAGTCCTTGCAAACCTTTCACGAATTGTAATTCTACAGTCATGTCGTCATCTGTCAGTACCCAGTTGCCATCCGGCATCTGTTCAAACTGCTGCACAATATCAAGATTGTCCACGAAGTTGACTCCAGTCTTTTTAGGGAGGTTCATGGTACATTTCTTCACTGCATAGGTGGAGTCTTTCACGACATAGAGATGTCCTGTAAAACCAAAGTCCTGCGAGTTCTGTGGAACGAAAGTAAGGTGTACACACTCCTGGCGGTCCACCATAATAGTATCCATAAGATAGAACTTATAAAAACTGATAGCGCCTCGTCCGATAGGGCTGACGAAACGGCGTTGCAACAGGCGGATGTCGTCATCATAGATATTGACGTCAGAGAATACATCGGTCAGAATGGTTCCCAGCATATCTCCAGTGTTGAAGAACTCTTCAATACCGCTGGAATTCATACCTTCGATAATAGTCTTTTCGCTTTTGGGACTTTTACGATAGATGGTTTTTGAAGACGTCTCTTTGATGGAAATAGGGAGAATCATCTTGTTGGTCTTGGGCGATATTTCTACCTGGTCCTTGAAGAATGAGAATTTTTTATAGATACCTTTCTCCATCTTCTCTGGAGTGACGTCGTTCATGGACATCTTCATCTTTTCATATTTCTGGTACTGATAGAAGTCATTGGCTTCCAGTTTCAGCCCTTTTTTATTTTCGATGACTTTTCTCATGAAATCCACGGCAGGGTTGTTTTTCCGGGAATATTTCTCTTTTTGAGGTTTTACCACTACTTCAGAGAGCATGACGTCGGCAGGTGCCATCTTCACGTTCAGCACTTTGGTGTTAGGAGTTAGTGTGACTTTCTTGGTCACATATCCGATGGCGGAGAATGTAAGCTCATTCCAACCTTTGCGGGTTTCTACTGTATATTCTCCTTCGGCATTGGTGATAGCACCTACACCTTTCCCCTCGTATTGAACGGTGATGTACATTAATGGTTCGTTGGTTAGGGAGTCGGTAACGACACCTTTTATCTGTGCGGATGCACTATGTGCAACAAATAGTGACAGCAGAAAAAGGATGATAGTTGTATATTGTTGTTTCATATTTAAGTCAGTATGAGGCTGCAAAGGTAGCAAATTACCATTAAATAAGAAGTAAATATAATCTAAAGAAATAAGAGGAATGTTTATATGCGCTCTTCTTTTATATCAAGGTAAAGGAAAAGATGCTGTTTTTTAGATTTTATGTTACCTTTGCAGGGATGAATAAATCTTGTCACAGCTTAACTATAAGAGTAATATATGAAACTTCATGTTGTTAGTTTTCAAGTGCCGTTCCCTCCTGATTATGGAGGGTTGATAGATGTGTATTATAAACTGAAGGCTCTGAAAGAAGCTGGCTGCTCGGTTGTTTTGCATACATATAGGTATGAGGTGGCTGAGCAACCAGATTTGCTTAAGGTGGTTGATGCCGTCTATTATTATGAACGCTTTACAGGTTGGTGCTCTATGTTTTCTTTTCGTCCTTATATTGTTTACAGTAGGAGAAGTAAGTTATTACTGGAACGTTTGTGTGAGGATGATTCCCCAATTCTGTTTGAAGGACTGCACACCTGTTATTTCCTCTCAAATCCTTTATTGAGAGACAGACAGAAATGGGTGAGGATGCATAATGTAGAGCATGATTATTATTACTTTTTGGGGAAGTCGTGTGTTTCTTGGTACGAGAAATGTTATTATTATTTGGAAGCTTGGAAATTGAAACATTATGAACGGGTATTGCTGTATGCTGATAAAATATTGGCTATTACCAATACGGATGCTCTCTATTTCACTCAGAAATATCCTTCTGTGTCGACTTATTGTCTGCCTTGTTTCTTTGATAACATTAGTGTAGAAACTGTGACGGATGTAAGTCCGGAGAATGAGAAGTATATACTATATCATGGAAATCTGTCTGTTCTTGAGAATGTTCGAGTGATTAATTATATTCTGGACAACTTGCTGCCTAAGTTGGATATAAATATGCGGGTGGTTATTGCCGGTAAAAATCCTGATAAGCATTTACGGGAGAAAATTTCCAGAATACCGAATGTATCTCTTGTCGCAAATCCTTCGCAGGAAGAAATGAACTCTCTGATAGTCTTTGCACATATTCATTTACTGCTGACTTTCCAGAATACAGGAATCAAACTGAAGTTGATATATTCTTTGATGAAAGGGCATGGACATTGTCTAGTGAATTCGATGATGATTCCGGATCTAGGCTTTGAGGAAGTGTGTACAATTGCTGATGGACAAGAAGTACAAGTTATAGCTCTCCGTAAATTGTATCATACTCCTTTGATGCCTGAAGCGCTCCAATGGCGACAACAGGCTTTAATGAAAATGGGATATAACAATCAGGTTACTTTAATTCTCCATTAATCAACGTTTGCACAATACGTTCCGCTGTACGTCCGTCCCAACGGTCAGGTAACGTAGTATGTTTCCATTCGCCATGCATCAACGTTTCAAGTACGGCGGCAAATGCAACGGGGTCTTCGTTCACTAATTCATTAGTACCTACACGCCAGGTTTCGGGATGTTCGGCATAAGAGTTGAGCGTGATGCAGGGAACATCAAGGAAAGTAGCTTCTTCTGCAATGTTGCCGGAATCTGTGATGATACCTTTGGCATGGTTGATAAGATATCCGAAGTGCAGGTAACTTTGAGGCGGTAGAATGTGTAGGTTGGGTGCAGGTATTTCCAGCACTTTGATGGCTTTCTGCACGTATGGGTGCAACGGAGCAATAATGGGCATACCTTCGGATTTATCCACTAATGTTTGTATTAAAGATTTGAGCACATTCTTTTTGTTCAGCAACTCGTGACGATTGAGAGTGAGTAATAGATAGCCGTGTCCTTTCAAGCCCATGGTAGAGAACCATACGGGTTGCAACAGGCGGTGACGGTTATAGCGGACGGTATCTATTAGAATATTACCTACATAGTGGATGTATTCGGGAATCATGCCTTCCTGATTCAGGTTGCGGTTAGCCACCATACCTGCGGTAAACAGATAGTCGGAAATGGCGTCTACAATGGTACGGTTCACTTCGCGAGGCATATTCATATCGAACGAACGGGTACCGGCAATGAGGTGTGCGACTTTCAGCCCGCGCTTCTTGGCAACGATAGAACAACTCATGGTGGCTGTAAGGTCATCTACAACAAGAACTACCTGGGCGGGATGTGTGTTCAATTCCTTTTCGAAGGCAAGCATGATGGCAGCTGTTACTTCCGATTGGTCATGACCGCTGACTCCAAGATAACCATCGGGTTTCTTCATGTCCAGATCGGAGAACAGAGAGGCATCCAGACTGGTATCGTCTTGCCGTCCAGTATAAATAAGACGGTATGAAATTTTCTTTCCAGCTTCCTGTGCGGCTTTAATAGCCCGGGTGATAGGAGCTATTTTCATGAAGTTGGGGCGTGCACCCGATACGATTGTTATTTTCATTATATATAAATTGATGAGACAAAAATACGTTTTCTTAGGGAAATTATTTGTTACTTTGCCAATAAATTTAATGAATAGCAATTATAAATCATTAAACATTTAACGTTAATCATTGATTATTATGCCAACATTTGTTCAAATACTCGACTTTATAGGTACGTTTGCTTTTGCCATCAGTGGCATTAGGCTGGCTTCGGCAAAGCGGTTCGACTGGTTCGGGGCGTACGTGGTAGGTTTTGTAACTGCCATTGGTGGCGGTACGATACGTGATGTGCTGTTGGGGGTCACTCCGGGCTGGATGACAGATCCTATCTATTTGATTTGTACAGGATTGGCATTGCTGTGGGTGATTCTTTTTGGAAAACATCTGATTCATTTGCATAACACTTTCTTTATATTCGACAGCATTGGTTTGGCACTGTTTACAGTAGTCGGTGTGGGAAAAAGCATAGTACTGGGATATCCGTTCTGGGTAGCTATTATTATGGGTAGTATTACAGGTGCTGCAGGTGGTGTGATTCGTGATGTGTTCATCAATGAGATTCCACTGATTTTCCGAAAAGAGATTTATGCTATGGCATGTGTGGTAGGCGGTACGGTTTACTGGATGTGCGATCTTGTTGGTGTACATTCATATGGCTGTCAGGTGGCAGGTGGTATTTCAGTATTCGTCACGCGTATTCTGGCTGTGAAGTATAATATCTGTCTGCCGATTCTTTCGGGAAGTGCAGCAGAAGTAGAAGATAAAGACAAGGATTAAAAACTTTGTTCCAAGGACAAACTGAATAATTGCAAAAGCGAATGGAAAAAGAAAAGGGTATCACCGGAAGAAGAGGTGATACCCTTTTTAATTAAAGGAGATTCTTGTTAGAACATTGCGTCTTTCGTGTTGAACAATTTTCTTTCATTCAGTTTCACTACTTTGCCGTATTTCTCCAGCTTCTTCACGTCGATATCTTTCGGGTTACCCATGATACCGATACAGTATGGTTTACCTTTGACATTTTCTTCGTAGTACTTCACGATATCATCGAAAGTCAGCGCATCAACCTTAGGCAGATTCTCTTTGGTAGGATCATCGTTATAGCCTACACGTTGCAGTGATCTCATATACTCGGCTTTGTTACGGAAAGAAGGATGTGTAGTCAGCATCTCCTGGCGCATATAGCTCTTGATGTTGTCTATACGGTCAGCGTTCTTTGGCATGTCTGTAATCAGCCCCATGAATACATCCAGTGCATCGTTGGCTTTATCATTCTGTGTACCGATGTTACCGAACAGATAAGTCGGGTTGCCAGGCAATGAAGGTGTACCGATATATGCTCCGGCTGAATAAGCCATAGAACGTTTTCCACGGATTTCATCCAATACCAATCCATTGAAACCACCAGAGAAGTATTGATTGAATGCATCGCGAATCACGTCATCTTTCTTGTCGAATTTCTCCATTGGCATGAAGAAGTAGATTTGAGCCTGTTCAGCATCAGAGTTCGGCAGGAAGTAAACAGTGTTCTCCGTTACGGTAGCCATAGGTTTGTCCTGCGGTGAAGTGGTCGGTTTTTCGTTGGCAACCAGTGGCAGGTTTTTGCTGAGAACTTCATAAGCATTGTCGAAAGGCATTGTTCCGCAATAGAAGATTTCTGCTTCATAGTTGGCTGCGCGGTTGATGTCACCTGTCAACTCGGAAATCTGTAATTCATAAACTTCCTTGTCTGTCAGTTCGTCGATGTAGGATGATTTATCCTGGTAAATCATATACTGCATAAGTGCGCTGGACAAAGCGTTTACGTTTTCCTTGCGTTGCTGACGGCTACCCAACATGGAACCTTTGATACGGCTCAGCTGCTTTTCGTCCAGTTTCGGCATCAGAATCTGACGGGCGAGGAGCTGGCAAGCTTGCGGCAAAGTTTCTTCATAACCTTCCATGGTGATGTAGAGATAGTTGCTGTTAGCACTTACTTCACAAGTAGCATTCAGTTTACCAAGCTCTTCTTTCAATTGTTGTGGCTCGTAAGCACCCATGATACCTGCATTATTCATCAGGTCTGCTGCGATACCCAGTTTGCGGAATTCGCGCTCACCAACACCGTAACGCAGTGTTAAGCTGAATACATTATTTTCCGGATTCTGTGTATAGTACATCTTAGAGCGGTCGTTCAATTGTTTGCTTTGTACGTCAGCGAAGTTGATGAACTTCTCATCTACTTGTCCGATTGGCATGTTCTTGAATTGCGTAGCATACAGTGATTGTTTTCCTACAGGAGGTTCGATAGGTTTATATCCCGGTTTCTTAATTTTGGTACTCTTATCGAGTTTTCCTTTTTCGATGTAAATGGCAAGATAATCATTTGTCAGGTATTGCTTGGCAACACGTTTGATATCTTCTGTTGTGATAGCCATTACTTCATCTTTGTAGTTGAGAACTTGTCCCAGGTCTTCTTCACTGATGAAAGCATCCATCAACATATGTGCTTTGTAAGTGTTAGACTCCATTCTGCGGTCGAAATCACGACACATATTGTTCTTAATAGAATTGATTTGCCATTCTTCAAATTCACCGTTAGCTACTTTCTCAATAGCTTTCAGAGCTTTCTTTTCAGCACTCTTATTTGATTCGAAGCGACGTTGGTTTTCGTCGTACAAAGGGATGCAACGCACGATATTACGGCCTTGTTCGCGACGACTGTCTGAATAAGCAAAGCCTTGTGTCAATTCACCGTCAATGGTCAGCTTGTCCAGTGTACCGGTGTTGCTGTTATTGCTCAACAGAGACATAGCGATATCCAAAGGCTTTTCATCGGGATGTCCGGAAGGTACACCTTTATATACGAGGCATACATTGGGATAATAACCGATCTTTGCATTATATTGCTTACGGCCTTTGATTTCAAGGTCGGGATAAGTTTTACGTTCGGGAGTCGGTTTAGCTTGCAGGCGTCCGAAAGTAGCGTTGATACGTCCGCTGATTTGTTTAGCATCTACGTTACCAACGAGGATGAGCACCATGTTTTCCGGAGTGTACCAATCGTTATAATAGTCGATCAACTTACTCAAACGTGGGTTTTTCAGGTGTTCCGGCAATCCGATAATAGGGCGTGCGTAGGGATGTCCTTCGTATGCCTTGCTTGAGATAAACTCTTGCTGTACGCTGCTTGGATTGTCTTGGTACATGTTATATTCCTCATATACACTTTCCAGCTCGGTCTGGAAAGTACGGAATACTGGATTAATCATACGTTGTGAGTAGATTTCCAACCATTTATTGATTTGGTAAGGAGGGAATGAGTTGTGATAATAAGTTACATCGAAACTTGTTCCGGCATTCAATCCCTTTCCACCCATACTTTCTATCAGATTCATGAATTCGGTAGATACACTTACTTTAGCTGCTTCTACTGTCAGTTCATTGATTTCTTTAGCGAGGGCTTCTTTCTTCACGGGATCGGCTTCATCCGCCATTTCATCGTATTTGGCAATGATTTTATCGTAAAGAGGCTTTTCGGTAGCCCAGTCCAGTGCTCCGATCTTGTCGGTACCCTTAAACATTACGTGCTCCAGGTAGTGTGCCAGTCCGGTATATTCTGCCGGATCGTTCACTGAGCCTGTTCGGCAGGCCACAATACCATATACATCCGATTTGGTGTTGTCTTCCCATATATATACGGAAAGGCCATTCTTCAGCTTGAATGCTTTCAGCCCTTGACCGTATGACGGCAGAGCGATAGCCATGATAGCCAGAAGAATAATGGAATTAATAATTCGTCTCATAAAATAAAGTGTTTTTAAATAAAGTGTTTTTGCTATATGTAGGCAAAACTATAAAAAAATCACAAACACTTTACGAAATCTTCGGAAAAAGATACGCTTTTTTTTAAAAAGACCGCCAGAAAACTCTCAAAATGGGGGTGAAAACTGCCATTTGATAGTTTTTGCCCTAAATAAAAACAAAACTCGACCCCTCGGAAACTTGAAACTTCCCTATACTTGCAATCGTGAATTTAAAATAATTATTAACTATTTAAAAGAGCAAAGTATGAATACCTACAGTTTTAGGAAGGATTTGATTAGTGTGCAAGAAGAACTGCTTCGCTTTGCATATAAGTTGACAGCCGATAAAGAGGAGGCGAATGATTTATTGCAGGAAACCTCACTCAAAGCGTTGGATAACGAAGACAAGTACATGCCCGATACAAATTTCAAAGGGTGGATGTACACCATTATGCGGAATATCTTTATTAATAATTACCGCAGAATTGTTCGCGAACAAACTTTCGTGGATCAGACAGATAACCTTTATCATTTAAACCTGCCGCAAAACTCCGGTTTTGCAAGCGCTGAAGGAACTTATGATTTGAAAGAGATGCACCGCATTGTCAATTCATTACCTCGTGATTATAAAGTCCCCTTCTCCATGCACGTTTCCGGTTTCAAGTATCGTGAAATAGCCGATCGGCTCGGATTGCCTTTAGGAACTGTCAAAAGCCGCATATTCTTTACCCGCCAGCGGCTACAACAAGAATTGAAAGACTTTGTTTAAAAGCTACAAGCTATGAGGAGTTACGAGCTACAAGAAGTTACGAGCTATAAACTCTGAGTAACAAATTACGAGCTACGAGTGCCTTGCAGTATGATGGCCGGGTGAACAATCATTTACCTGCCAACATAGCGCAGCCACTCGTAGCTCGTAGCTTGTAGCTTGTAGCTCGTAATTTTGATGACAATATGATATAAAACATAACTTTTATAGCAAATATTTAAGGTGTATTTTTGACTATATGTCAGAATAAACCCTTATATTTGTACTTATTAAGTTAACTTACTAATCCATATATGTTAAACCGCTAACTACCGACTGCGATGAAAAAAGAAATTAAATTCAGTCTTGTTTACCGTGACATGTGGCAATCTTCCGGTAAATATCAACCTCGTGTGGACCAATTGGTACGTATCGCCCCCTTGATTATCGAAATGGGGTGTTTTGCCCGTGTGGAAACTAACGGAGGGGCTTTTGAGCAAGTGAATCTGTTGTATGGCGAAAACCCCAACAAGGCCGTACGTGCTTTTACTAAACCTTTCAATGAAGCAGGTATACAGACACATATGCTGGATCGTGGTCTGAATGCTCTGCGTATGTATCCGGTACCTGCCGATGTTCGTCGTTTGATGTATCATGTGAAGCATGCACAGGGAGTGGATATCACTCGTATTTTCTGTGGATTGAATGAAACGCGCAATATCATTCCATCTATAAAATATGCATTGGAAGCAGGTATGATACCGCAAGCTACGCTGTGTATCACGCATTCGCCTGTACATACAGTGGAGTATTACGCTCATGTTGCTGATCAGCTGATCGAAGCCGGAGCACCCGAAATCTGTCTGAAAGACATGGCAGGTATCGGTCGTCCGGGTATGCTGGGGCGATTGACGAAAACAATTAAAGAGAGGCATCCGGAAGTGATCATTCAATATCATGGTCATAGTGGGCCGGGCCTGTCGATGGCATCTATTCTTGAAGTCTGTGAGAATGGAGCTGATATCATTGATGTAGCTATGGAACCGATGTCCTGGGGTAAAGTACATCCGGATGTAATTTCGGTGCAGGCTATGTTGAAAGATCTGGGTTTCCAGGTACCGGATATCAATATGAAAGCCTATATGAAAGCGCGTGCCATGACGCAGGAATTTATAGATGATTTCCTGGGTTATTTCATGGATCCTACGAATAAACATATGTCCTCTTTGTTGCTGAAATGTGGACTTCCCGGTGGTATGATGGGTTCTATGATGGCGGATCTGAAGGGGGTACATTCAGGAATAAATATGATACTGAGAGGGAAAAACGAACCTGAACTTAGTATCGATGATTTACTGGTGATGCTTTTCGACGAAGTGGAATATGTATGGCCTAAATTAGGTTATCCCCCACTGGTGACACCCTTCAGCCAGTATGTGAAGAATGTTGCGTTGATGAACGTTATGCAACTGGTGAAAGGTGAGGAGCGCTGGACGATGATAGATAATCATACCTGGGATATGATTTTGGGTAAGAGCGGACGCCTGCCAGGTGAACTGGATCCTGAGATTGTAGAACTCGCAAAGTCTAAAGGTTATGAGTTTGTAGATACAGATCCGCAGTTGAATTATCCGGATGCATTAGATGAGTTCCGGAAGGAAATGGATGATAACAACTGGGAATATGGTGACGATGATGAAGAACTCTTTGAGTTAGCCATGCACGACCGTCAGTATCGTGACTATAAGTCAGGTACTGCTAAGAAGCGTTTTGAGGATGAGTTACAACGCGCTAAGGATGCTGCCATGGTGAAAAATGGATATTCAGAAGAAGAAATAAAAAAACTGAAACGTGCTAAGGCTGACCCGATAATTGCTCCGGATAAAGGACAGGTACTGTGGGAGGTATCAGTTGAAGGTCCTTCTGTTGCTCCGTTCATCGGGCGTAAATACCAGCATGATGAAGTGTTCTGCTATCTTTCCACCCCATGGGGAGAATACGAAAAAATACCGACCGGATTTACCGGACGTGTCGTAGAGATATGTGCCAAGCAGGGTGATACTGTGAATAAGGGTGATGTGATCGCTTATATCCAGAGGAGCGATATCTTTGCGTAACTAGTGATTAGTAATAAGTGATTAGTGATAGCAGGCTGCATTATGATACCGCAAGGGCTAATCACTAATCACTTACCGTTAATCACTTATTAACCCACTTTTTTATCGTCTCCTTTAGTACCTCCTGTGTGAAAGGTTTAGTCAGGAAATCGTTGCACCCCACTTCAAGTGCTGCTTTACGGTCATGATCATAGGCAAAAGCAGTCAGGGCAATGATGGGGATATCGGGTGATAGTTCACGGATGATTCTTGTTGCATCCAGTCCGCCGAGGTTCGGCATTTTCATATCCATCAGGATGATATCCGGATTTAATTCCACAAACATATTGACGGCTTCCATACCATCTTTGGCACGTTCCAGGTGATATTCTTTTCCTAAGATGGCTTTGATCAGGATATAATTACTGTCGGTATCTTCGGCTATCAGGATTGTTTTCATTAGAGAACTTTCAGGTATAGCTTGACTCTTTTCAGTTGTTTCTTTTGGTTCATTGGTTGTCGATCCACTCTCTTCAAGTACAGTTTCAGGCATTTCTTTTTCTTCCTCTTTGGCAATCTTTGCAGGCAGGTTAAAGGTGAAAGTAGTACCTTTCTCCAATTCGGAAGTCACGGAGATTGTTCCGCCCAGACGTTCAATGATGGTCTTGCAAATTGCTAACCCTAATCCTGTACCTTGTGCAAAATTGTTTGCTTTCACAAACCGTTCGAAAACTTTTCCTATCTTTTCGGGAGCAATGCCTGTTCCTGTATCAGTTACATGGAAAATGATATTTTCCCCTTCTTGGTGGTATCCATAACTGATACTTCCATGAGTTGTGAACTTGAATGCATTTCCTATCAGGTTTGATATAACCTGGAAAATACGATTCTTGTCCGAATCGATGCGAATATCTTCATCCGAAGGTTCAAATATTAACTCAACATCGGAAGGACAACGGAATACATGGGCATCATGAATCTCTTTACAAAGCGGATATAGGCGGACGGGAGCAATGCTGAATTCAACAATACCGGCTTCTATCTTTGATAAATCCAGTATTTCGTTGATGAGTTGCAGCAGGCGTTCGTTGTTAGCTTCCACTATGTTGTAATATTCTTTGCGTTCCTCTGTATTTTCACTTTCGGCGATGATGCGTGAGAAACCTACAATGGCATTGAGTGGTGTACGTATTTCATGACTCATATTGGCAAGGAAAGCCGATTTGAGCTGATCGGAAGTTTCCGCTTTTTCTTTGGCAACCATTAATTCACGTTTCATCAGTTCCATGTCGGTGATGTCCCATTCTATATTCAATAAGATGGGAGAGAAGTCGTTACTTTCTATTTTCATCTTCCGTTTGTCAAGGAAAAGAGATTGTCCGTTACCATCACGTTCTTCCGTAATCCAGTGCATTTCTTGTCCTGTAGCAGCTATCTCAATGTCTTGGCGACGTTTTTCTTGTGCTATTTCCAGAGGATAGAAGTCGAAATCGTCTTTTCCCAGAGCTTCCTGCATAGTGATTTCACGGTTATATGATTCACGGTTGCGGTATAAGTACTTAAAATTGTTTTTTATATCTTTCACGACGATACCTGCGGGCAAATACTCTATGGTTTTGTCTAATATCTGGCTGAAGCGTTTGATTTGCTGTTCGTGTTTGATGCGTTGGGAAATATCCCGGCCGAATGCCCAGATAGTTCCTTCACCTTCATCACTGATGATACAATAGGCATTACTTTCGTATGCCAGTATTTCGGGGTAGAGTGGCAGAGGGTTATACATAGTGACACACAGTTTCTTTTCTCCATTCTTGATGGAAACAGCCAGTTTTTTCCATTCTTCTTCATTCCGGACATATGAGTCGATTTCATAAATTTTTAGTTGGGTGATGTCATCTGTATTGTTCAGGTTGTGGTGCAGCTTGAACTGGCGGTTGGCAAATATCAACGTACCATCTTCATGGGCTGCAAAGATGTCTTCTGTGGAATTGTTGATGGCATGTGTCAGCAGATTGATGTCATTGCGTCTCTGCTGGATGTCGGTGATATTTTGTATATATCCTTCCAGGGTAACATTGCCGTCCTTGTATCGTTCGCGGGTGAATGCTTTCAGGCGGATATAAAAGACTTTTTTGTCTAAGGAAATACGATAGTCTATGCTTTCTTCCATATTCCCTTTGAGATTTTGGACGAGCCAGTTGCTGAAACTGTCTCTATCTTCAGGAAGAATAAAATTCAGGTAGTCGGATAGGAGAATACTTTGTTCTGCTTCCGTACACATGATACCTGTCTGACCTGAATAGCTGAATTCCTTGGCGTTGGCATTATATATCCACCTGCCAATGAGCGCGGCCTTTTGTATTTCAAACAGTTCCCGATTTTTTCTTTCCAGTTCCAGTTTGCGTTGGCTGCGTTCCGTAATGTCACGATATTGACATAATATTAGGTCGCCATAGGGCTGCATGATACATTTGAAGAAATAATTTCTACCCCGCAATGTGAGTTCATAATTGCGGATTGATTTTGTTTTCTGGAGTAAGACTTTCTTGAATTCCGGATAAAACTCACGGTAGGTATTGGAGGGTAACAGGGATAGTAAATTCTTTCCAAGTAGCCTTTTTTCTTTTATGAACCATAAATCTACATTATGGATAGCTATATCTACACATACACCGTCTTTGTCCATGAGTATTAGTGTGTCTGATACCATGTTCAATAGTTTTTCGGAGTTGTTTGTGTCTTTCAGGATGCTTTTCATGTCTTCTTGTGTATTTAGATTTATAATTGGACAGGTACCTTATTTTCCCGCCCTTCGTGATTTTTCCCAAGCTCCACTGCTATTGTCTTTACGTTTACTTAGGTAGCGGAATCCCCTTATTACATTGACGTTCATAAAAAGGAAGTAATAAGGTATGAAGAGAATTTTGTTTTTAATATGTCTTCTTGAAAGGATGTATCCCCAGATACCCATCAGGTAAAATAGAACCTGTAATCCCAGAATGATAGCGTAGAATAGAGGACAGTTACCAGTAAAGAGTAATATAACATTGAGGGGCAGCAACAGGAACAGGAGGATAGGGGTGATAGACCATCGCAGAACACGATGGGATACATATTGGAAATTAAGCCAGCCATAGCGGAACGGGTTCAGTAACGGACGTAATCGCCAGATAGACTGTAGTCCTCCGGCTGCGATGCGTACTTTACGTTTTTCTTCTTCCTGCATATCGGCAGAACCACTTTCGGTGGCGTAAGCTGTAGCACAGTAAGCAATGGTATAACCGTGCATGGCTATGCGGAGGGAGAGGATGAAATCATCGAGTAGGGTATCCGTTCTCATGTCTTCGAATAATTCGCGGCGTACAGCGAACAATTCTCCGGCGGCTCCTACAGCTGAGTAAAGACGTGAATCGAGTGCTTTCAAAGTCGACTCATATTTCCAATAGATACCTTCTCCACCTGATGCTGCATTATCTTTGCTTTGTACGGCAATACGTTTTTCTCCGGCAACACACCCTACTTTAGGATTGGTAAAAGCATGAACGATTTCACGCAGAGCTTCACGGTTCAAGTGGGTATTGGCATCAGTGAATATGACGAGTGGCGTTTTTACAAACTTCATTCCCCGGTTGAGGGCAGCGGTTTTTCCCTGCCGTTGGGGCTGATGGAGTACGGTGGCTTGAGGCCAGCGTGAAAGGCGTTCATTAGTGTGGTCGTTACTGCCATCGGTTACCCAGAATATTTGCAGTTTCTCTGTAGGGTAGTCTAAGTCCAGGCAGTTTTGCATTTTTTCGTCTACAACGTCTTCTTCGTTGTAAGCTGCAATAAAGAGTGTGAGTTCAGGCAACTCTTCATCAGGAGGTATGGGGTAGTGGATCGGCTTACGGAAAGTTTCCTTTATCTTAACCAGAATATATAATACAATTCCATATCCTATATAAGTGTAGAATACGATAAAAAGGCTTATCCAGAATACTATCTCGAGGGTTCTCATTATAAAGTTGTTTAAGGTAAACAAGTAATAATGCTCAAAAGTATGGATAATCTTTTACTGATGCAAGAAAAGGGGGAAGATTTATCAAAACGCTTCTGTCATATTGAAATAAAACAGTGTTTGGTTGTTGACTGTATTTTTACCCAAATCAAGACGGACATTCATACGGGGCTGTACTTCAATACGTAGTCCGACACCGTAGTTGGGAAGTACACCCTCTATCTTGCCGGGAGTGGGACCCATGAATCCGCAACCTGTCCAAGCTACGAAACCTACATGGTTTAGCATACGCTTCAGCCAGGTACTCTTATCAGTGTTTATCATCTGGCGATACTCCGCCATAACCACATGGGAAGATTTGTCACGATATTGTCCCATATAATAACCACGCAGGTCAAAAGGAGTTCCGGTAAGCATGTATTGTGTCAAAGGTACATCTCCAAACACGTTTTTAGTTTGTGCTGTCCAGGCAATGACCTTACGTTTCCCGACAGTCTTATATTGACGATAGTCTATCTCCAAGCGATAAAAGTTTTTATCGCTCCCGAGAAATTTGGTATACATCATTCCACGGAAATCGAGGTACATGCCCGAGTAGGCATTGGAGGGAATGTCACGGCTGTCATAAGTCAGCAGAAAACCAAGTCCGGAATTGAAATTTTTGTAACCTTTCTCTGTACCTCCGGCTGCCTTGTAGGATGGTTCGTCTACCAGATGTTTGGCGGGTTCTGTTATATCGTCATAGTTGATGTCTATCTGTGGTCCGGCAAATATATTGCTGTTGCCTAAGCGGAAAAGGAACCAGGGATTGAACTGGATACCACTGTAGCGGTATTGGCTGGTACTGTCGCTACGAACATAATTCTTGTTTGTACTGTAGCCCAGACCGTAGAAATTATCTTCCGTGTTTTTATAAGCAAATTTTCCGAAGATGCGGAAACGGTCACCTTTAAAAAAGAGTTGAGGCTTGGAAAAGAGGTTGATGCCACCATTGAACAAGAAAGCGATGGCTACAGGAACTACAGAACGCAACTGTGTAGTGTCACTGGGATTCATGCGGAAAGTCATCAGAGCGCTACCACCAAGTACTGCACCAAAATCGGGAGTATAACTCGGACCACCCAAAATATTATAATGCAAGTTTCGTTTTGCTACCTTTTGTTTACGCAATTCACGCTTAGTCAATGCAGGAGTCGTATCGTTGCCAGTAATCATCAAATTCATTCCTTCCTGAGCGGAAAGTGCTGTTACTGAAAGTAGTAATGTAATAATACCTGTTATATATCTTTTCATATCATACGAATGAGGGTGCAAAGAAAACTAATAAATTTGAATTAGTTTTCAATTCAAAAGACAATAAATCTAAAGATTTTACTAAAAGTTTCAAAAAAGCCATTAATTTTGCATCTAATCAAAGAACTGGCAGTGGGAATTGCCAATGGCCTTTTTTCGAAGTATCGGACATTTAGACTAATATAAGACCATCCCCGTACCCGGTCCGTGTCTGGTCCATACCAAAGCCGTACCAAGTCCAAGCTCTTAGACACGGAGCAAGTACGGACTTGATGGGGGGAAGACCTGTAGAAGACAGGAAAAATAGACCAATTACTATACAAACCATATATTTTATGAATAAACGAATTTTATCAGTTTTTGTTTTCAGTGCCGCTTTATTTTCCATGCAGGCACAAGACGGAAAAGGGGGAATCAGCGAAACGATGCTGAACCAGATTAAACAGGGCTATCAAGGCACCACTGCCGATAAGGCTCTTCGTAATGCCATCGGAAACAATGACATTCGTAAACTTGCACTGAATCAGGAGAATCTGACAGGAATGGATACTCATTTTTCTGTGAAGGTAAATTCTAAAGGAATTACAGATCAGAAGTCGTCCGGACGTTGCTGGCTCTTCACCGGACTGAACGTGATGCGTGCCAAGACTATTGCCAAATATGATTTTCAATTTTTTGAATTTTCGGAGATTTACCCTTTCTTCTGGGATCAACTGGAGAAAGCCAATCTTTTCCTGCAGGGTATTATCGACACCCGTGAAAAGCCTATGAGCGACAAAACAGTGGAATGGCTTTTTCAACATCCTTTGAGTGATGGAGGAACATTTACGGGGGTTGCTGATATTGTCAGCAAATACGGTCTGGTACCTAAGGAAGCTATGCCGGAAACCAATAGCAGTGATAATACTTCGCGTATGGCAAATCTGGTTTCTTTGAAATTGAAAGAATACGGCCTACAATTGCGCGACCTTGCTTCTAAAGGGGCAAAACCGGCGGCATTGGAAAAAGAGAAAACAACAATGCTCGGTACTATATATCGTATGTTGGTACTGAATTTGGGTGTTCCACCTACAGAGTTCGATTATGTACGTAAGGATGCCAAGGGTAATCCTGCGGAGACCGAACATCACACTCCGATGTCTTTCCTGAAGAAATATGGTGATGAGAATCTGCTGGGCAATTATGTGATGGTAATGAACGACCCTTCCCGTGAATACTACAAATGCTATGAGATAGACTATGACCGCCACCGCTACGATGGCAAAAACTGGACCTATGTAAACCTGCCTGTAGAAGATATCAAAGAAATGGCTATTGCTTCTTTGAAAGACAGTACCATGATGTATTTCTCTTGTGATGTGGGTAAGTTCCTGAATTCCGAACGTGGTTTGCTCGATGTGAAGAACTATGATTACGAATCGCTTATGGGCACTACTTTCAATATGGATAAGAAACAACGTATCCAGACTTTTTCCAGCGGTTCTTCTCATGCCATGACGCTTATGGCAGTAGATTTGAATAAGGACGGAAAGCCTGTGAAGTGGATGGTGGAAAATAGCTGGGGACCTGCAAGCGGTTATCAGGGGCATTTGATCATGACGGATGAATGGTTCGATGAATATATGTTCCGTCTGGTTTTGGAAACTAAGTATGTGCCTGCTAAGGTAATGGATCTGTTCAAACAGAAGCCTATTCGTCTACCCGCTTGGGATCCTATGTTTGCGGAAGAAAATTAACACGATAACTCATCTTGTCGTCATCGTGCTCGTTAACGAAAGGAATTGCGGAAATTTATCCGTAATTCCTTTTGTTTTTGCTCTTTATTCACGTTCTTTTTTGCTACTTTTGCGGCAAATTAATGAAACCATTATTTTATATAAACGCATGGCAAATGTAATTAAGTTACGTAAAGGCCTTGACATCAACCTGAAAGGTAAAGCTTCTCAGGAGTTTATGTCTGTGAAAGAACCGGGATTCTACGCATTGGTTCCCGATGATTTTACGGGTATCACTCCGAAAGTGGTAGTCAAAGAACAGGAATATGTGATGGCCGGAGGACCCTTGTTTATCGACAAGAATCATCCTGAATTGAAATTTGTTTCGCCCGTTAGCGGCGTAGTGACAAGCGTGGAGCGCGGCGCACGCCGTAAAGTGCTGAACATTGTCGTTGAAGCTGCAGCCGAGCAAGACTATGAAGAATTCGGTAAGAAAGACGTAAATGCCCTGAATGGCGAGTCGGTGAAAGCTGCATTGTTGGAAGCCGGTATGTTTGCGTTCATCCGTCAGCGTCCCTATGATGTGATTGCTGATCCGACGATGTATCCGAAAGCTATCTTTGTTTCGGTCTTCGACAGTAACCCGCTGGCACCTGATTTTGAATTCGCCCTGAAAGGCGAGGAAGCAAACTTCCAAACAGGATTGGACGCTCTTTCCAAAATGGCAAAGACGTATTTAAGTATTAGTGTAAAACAAAAGGCAGCAGCGTTGACGCAAGCCAAGAATGTAACGATTACTGCATTTGACGGACCGAATCCGGCCGGCAATGTAGGCGTACAGATTAACCATATTTCACCTGTTGTGAAGGGTGAAACTGTATGGACAATCGGTGCGGAAGCTGTTATATTCATCGGACGTCTGTTCAATACAGGTCGTGTGGACATGACACGCAAAGTTGCCGTAACAGGTTCCGAAGTGTTGAAACCTGCTTACTGTAAACTGAAAGTCGGTGCTCTGCTGACAAACGTATTCAGTGGAAACGTGACTACCGGTAGAGATTTACGCTACATCAGTGGTAATGTACTTACAGGTAAAAAAGTGAATCCGAACGGTTTTCTTGGCGCTTTTGACAGCCAGTTGACAGTGATTCCCGAAGGTGACGATATTCACGAAATGCTGGGTTGGATTATGCCGCGTTTCAATCAGTTCAGTGTGAACCATTCTTATTTCAGCTGGTTGCTGGGTAATAATAAGGAATATGTGCTTGATGCCCGTATCAAGGGTGGTGAACGTCACATGATCATGTCTAATGAGTATGATAAAGTATTCCCGATGGACATCTTCCCTGAATATCTGGTAAAAGCTATCATAGCAGGTGATATTGACCGTATGGAGGCTTTGGGTATTTATGAGGTAGCTCCTGAGGATTTTGCCCTTTGCGAATTCGTATGTTCTTCGAAAGTAGAAGTTCAACGCATTGTTCGTGCAGGACTTGACATGCTCCGTGCTGAAATGGCCTAATTCAATTTAAAAATCAAGAATTAAAAATTAAAGATGAAAGCGTTAAGAAATTATCTCGACAAGATAAAGCCGAACTTTGAAGAGGGCGGCAAATTCCACGCATTCCAGTCTGTGTTCGACGGATTCGAAACATTCCTGTTCGTCCCCAGCACGACTTCGAAATCGGGAACGCACATTCACGACGCTATCGACAGCAAGCGCATTATGTCGATGGTGGTCATTGCGTTGGTACCGGCGTTGCTGTTCGGTATGTATAACGTAGGTTACCAGCACTTCCATGCTACCGGTGCTACGGGTAGTTTTATTGAAATGTTTGCCTACGGTTTTCTGGCTGTATTGCCTAAAATCATTGTTTCTTATGTAGTAGGTTTGGGTATTGAGTTCGTTGTGGCTCAATGGAAGAAAGAAGAAATCCAGGAAGGTTTCCTTGTTTCCGGTATTCTTATCCCTATGATTGTTCCGGTAGACTGTCCGCTGTGGATTCTGGCGGTGGCTACTGCATTCTCTGTAATTTTTGCAAAGGAAGTATTCGGTGGTACAGGTATGAACGTATTCAACGTTGCCCTGATTACTCGTGCATTCCTTTTCTTCGCATATCCTACGAAGATGTCCGGTGATGCTGTTTGGGTATCAGGAGATACTATCTTCGGTATGGGGCAGGCTGTTGACGGATTGACCGTAGCTACTCCGCTGGGTGAAGCTGCTACTACAGGTGCCATTCCGCCTTTCTCTTGGGATATGGTGACGGGGTTGATACCGGGTTCTATTGGTGAGACCAGTGTAATTGCCATTGCTCTTGGTGCTATCTTGCTGTTGGCAACGGGTATCGCAAGCTGGAAGACGATGTTCTCCGTATTCGTGGGTGGTGCATTCATGGCTTGGGTGTTCAATACAGTCGGTCCCGATACTCCGATGGCTCAGATGCCTTGGTACGAACATCTCGTGCTGGGTGGTTTCTGTTTCGGTGCCGTGTTCATGGCTACCGATCCTGTGACTTCGGCTCGTACCGAGACGGGTAAGTATATCTTCGGTTTCCTGATTGGTGTCATGGCAATCGTAATCCGAGTACTGAACCCCGGTTATCCCGAAGGTATGATGCTTGCCATCCTGCTGATGAACATCTTCGCTCCGTTGATTGACTACTGTGTAGTACAAGGTAATATCAGCCGTCGCGAGAAACGTGCTATTAAGTCTAACAATTAAAATACCGTAAGAAAATGAATACCAATAGTAATAGTTATACTATCATTTATGCTTCGGTAATGGTTGTTATCGTTGCATTCTTGCTGGCATTCGTTAGTTCCTCATTGAGAACCATTCAGAACAAAAATGTGGAACTGGATACGAAGAAGCAAATACTCGCTGCACTGAACATCAAGAATGTGGAAGATGCAGAGGCTGAATATAATAAATATGTAAAAGGCGATATGCTGATGAATGTAGACGGTACATTGACCGAGAATACCGGTGAATTTGCTACTGGCTACGAAAAAGAAGCTAAAGAACATCAACGCCTGCACGTATTCGTAGCAGAAGTGAATGGAGAAAAGAAATATGTGTTCCCTGTTTACGGTGCCGGTCTTTGGGGTGCTATCTGGGGATATGTTGCACTGAATAGCGATAAAGATACTGTTTATGGTGTCTATTTCTCTCATGCCAGTGAAACTCCGGGGCTGGGTGCTGAAATTGCCGGACAACACTTTCAAGATGAATTCTTGGGTAAGAAGACACTGGAAAACGGTGAAATTGCCTTGGGTGTTGTGAAGAACGGCAAGGTTGAGAAACCTGATTATCAAGTGGACGGTATCTCTGGTGGTACGATTACTTCTGTAGGTGTAGATGCCATGCTGAAAGCTTGTCTGAATAGTTACAAGAGTTTTTTAACCAATAATGATGAGGAATAAGGATATGGGACAGTTGTTTTCAAAGAAAAATAGAGAAGTATTCTCAGCTCCGCTGGGCATGAACAATCCTGTTACCGTACAGGTGCTGGGTATCTGTTCTGCACTGGCTGTAACTGCCAAACTGGAACCCGCCATCGTAATGGGTCTTTCGGTAACAGTGATTACGGCTTTTGCCAATGTGGTTATTTCATTGTTGCGTAAGACAATTCCCAACCGTATCCGTATTATCGTTCAGTTGGTTGTGGTAGCAGCTTTGGTAACCATTGTGAGTGAAATATTGAAAGCTTTTGCTTATGATGTAAGTGTACAGCTTTCTGTGTATGTAGGTTTGATTATTACAAACTGTATCCTGATGGGACGTCTGGAAGCATTTGCCATGCAGAACGGTCCGTGGGAATCTTGCCTGGATGGTATAGGTAACGGTTTGGGATATGCTAAGATTTTGATTATCGTAGCTTTCTTCCGCGAACTGTTAGGCTCGGGTACATTGCTTGGTTTCAATATCCTGAACCATGAATGGCTGACAAATCTGGGTTATGTGAACAACGGTTTGATGCTGATGCCGCCGATGGCTTTGATCATCTGCGCTTGCATCATCTGGTATCAACGTGCTCGTCACAAAGAATTGCAAGAAAAGTAATCACTAGTAAACAGAAAGAATTATGGAACATTTAATAAGTTTATTTGTCCGCTCCATATTTGTGGACAACATGATATTTGCATTCTTCCTGGGTATGTGCTCTTACTTAGCTGTATCTAAGAATGTAAAGACTGCTGTAGGACTGGGTATCGCTGTAACTTTCGTATTGGTGGTTACGCTTCCAGTCAACTATTTATTGCAGACCAAGGTGCTGGCTGCCAATGCCATTATTGATGGCGTTGACCTCAGCTTCCTCAGTTTTATCCTTTTTATTGCTGTAATTGCCGGTATCGTACAGTTGGTAGAGATGGTTGTGGAACGTTTTAGTCCTTCTCTCTACGCTTCACTGGGTATCTTCTTGCCGTTGATTGCTGTAAACTGTGCTATCATGGGTGCTTCTCTGTTCATGCAGCAGCGCATCAATGTAGGTGAGAGTGACCCGAAGTACATCGGTGATATATGGGATGCCATCTCTTACGCACTGGGTTCCGGTATTGGTTGGTTACTGGCTATTGTCGGTCTGGCAGCTATCCGTGAAAAAATGGCTTACTCTGACGTGCCTGATGCGCTGAAAGGCTTGGGTATCACGTTCATTACAGTAGGCTTGATGGCAATGGCATTCATGTGTTTCTCTGGTTTGAACATCTAATAAAGAAAGGAATAGAACAATGGATATGAATTTAATATTAGCGAGCATTGGAGTATTCCTGGTGGTTATTCTGCTGCTTGTCGTTATCCTGCTGGTTGCCAAGAATTTCTTGGTGCCTTCAGGTAATGTAAAACTGACTATAAACGGTGACAAGGTACTGGATGTGGAGTCTGGTGCTACGTTGCTGAATACATTGTCTGTGAATGGAGTATTCCTTTCTTCCGCTTGTGGTGGTAAGGGTTCTTGCGGACAGTGTAAATGCCAGGTACTGGATGGTGGCGGCGAGATTCTGCCGTCTGAGGTTCCTCATTTTAGCCGTAAACAAGTACAGGATCACTGGCGTCTGGGTTGCCAGGTGAAGGTAAAGAGCGATATGGCTATCAAGATTGATGAGTCTGTGCTCGGTGTAAAAGAGTGGGAGTGCGAAGTTATCTCCAACAAGAACGTGGCTACATTCATCAAAGAGTTCATCGTTGCGTTGCCTAAGGGTGAACACATGGACTTTATTCCGGGGTCTTATGCGCAGATCAAGATACCTAAGTTCGATATGGACTATAACAAAGACATTGATAAGAGCCTGATTGGTGATGAGTATTTGCCGGCATGGGAAAAATTCGGTCTGTTTACACTGAAGTGTCGAAATGACGAAGAAACCATTCGTGCATACTCTATGGCTAACTATCCGGCAGAGGGCGACCGTATTATGTTGACGGTACGTATCGCAACTCCGCCGTTTAAGCCCAAAGAACAAGGTCCGGGCTTTATGGATGTGATGCCGGGTATCGCTTCTTCTTATATCTTTACGCTGAAACCAGGTGACAAGGTTATCATGAGTGGTCCTTACGGAGACTTCCATCCGATATTCGACTCTAAGAAGGAAATGATGTGGATTGGTGGTGGTGCCGGTATGGCTCCGTTGCGTGCCCAGATCATGCACTTAACGAAGACATTGCATACTACTGACCGTAAGATGACTTACTTCTATGGTGCACGTGCCCTGAATGAAGTATTCTATCTGGAAGACTTCCTGCAAATAGAGAAAGATTTCCCGAACTTTACGTTCCATTTGGCATTAGACCGTCCGGATCCCGCAGCAGATGCAGCAGGCGTGAAGTATACTCCGGGATTCGTTCATCAGGTAATTTACAATACATACCTGAAAGACCATGAAGCTCCTGAAGATATTGAATATTACATGTGTGGGCCTGGCCCGATGTCGAAGGCTGTTGAGAAGATGCTCGACGATCTTGGTGTTCCGGCTCAGAACTTGATGTTCGATAACTTCGGCGGATAAAATTAGGCAAGGTTTATAAAAAACTTCGATATTTGTAGAAACTCCTGCAAGGCTACGGCTGTGCAGGAGTTTTTTTGTTATCTTTGGCCCGTTATCGAAAAAGAATGTTATGGAAATTCAGGATATACTGCGTAATCTGCAAGTAGAACAACTCACCCCGATGCAGGAGGCTACTCGGGAGGTTTATCATGAAAATAAAGATTTGGTGCTACTCTCACCTACGGGTTCGGGTAAAACACTGGCTTTTCTTCTTCCGTTGGTACAATCATTAAAGACGAATGTGCAAGGTGTGCAGGCCGTTGTGTTGGTACCTTCGCGGGAACTGGCATTGCAAATTGAAACTGTATTTAAATCCATGGGAACTCCCTTTAAGGCTATGAGTTGTTATGGTGGCCGTCCTGCTATGGAGGAACATAGGACGATGAAAGGTGTTAATCCTTCAGTCATTATCGGTACACCGGGGCGAATGAACGATCATTTGAGAAAAGAAAATTTTGATGCGGGTACTGTTACTACATTAGTAATAGATGAGTTTGATAAATGTCTTGAATTTGGTTTCCATGACGAGATGGCGGAAGTTATCGGACAGTTACCTTCATTAAAAAAGCGTATATTACTTTCAGCTACAGATACCGAAGAAATTCCCCAATTTGCCGGAGTGGGAGGAGATTCCCAATCTTCAGTCTCCGGTTCTCAACTGGTTAAGCTTAATTTTCTTGATCCCGATGCTCTTGCCCCTCGTCTGAAGTTACATAAAGTTGTTTCTCCCGAAAAAGATAAGCTGGAAATACTCTACAATTTGCTTTGTACGCTTGGTTATCATTCCACTCTTGTATTTTGTAACTATCGTGATAGTGTGGAACGCGTCACCGGATACCTGCAAGCAAAGAAATTCCCGTGTGATATGTTTCATGGGGGTATGGAACAGCCTGACCGTGAGCGGGCACTCTATAAATTTCGCAATGGTAGTTGTTCCGTATTAATTTCTACTGATCTTGCTGCCCGCGGACTGGACATTCCGGGCATCGAAAATGTGGTGCATTATCATCCTCCCGTGAATGAGGAAGCCTACACTCATCGTAATGGGCGTACAGCGCGTTGGGAGGCATCGGGAAACGTCTATTTGATTCTGCATGAAGAAGAATTTGTACCGGAATATATTTCTGATGATATTGAAACTTACGAATTGCCAGAGGTGCTTCCTAAGCCTGCTAAACCTCGTTGGGCTACATTATATATAGGTAAAGGAAAAAAAGATAAATTGAATAAAATCGATATTGTAGGTTTCCTATATAAAAAAGGTGGAATGGCACGTGAAGACGTCGGGCAGGTAGATGTGAAAGAACATTATGCTTTTGTTGCTGTGCGCCGTAGCAAAATGAAGCAATTGCTTACGCTGATACGTGGTGAAAAAATCAAAGGAATAAAGACGATAATAGAGGAGGCTAAGTAAACTCTCTTATAAATATTCATTTTATTTGCATTTATTCTTCTGAATGTAAAGTAATAAATCCTCAATACTTTTAGTTTCTCTAAAAGTATTGTTCTTGATAAGCATGGATAACAAAATGGTGCATATATCCTGTATAAACCATAAAAAAGTAAGCTAAATGCGGTGTAAAAATGGAATTTCATCATGAAAGGTTTGTTTTAAAGAAATATTTCCGTAATTTCGCAAGGTCTAAAGACATTAATGAACGAAATTGTATAACCAAAACAAACTTCAAATGAAAAAGCATAATTTCAATGCAGGACCTTCTATCCTTCCTCGTGAGGTGATTGAGAATACGGCACAAGCTATTCTTGATTTCAATGGCTCAGGCCTCTCACTGATGGAAATCAGCCACCGTGCCAAAGACTTCCAACCCGTTGTGGACGAAGCTGTGGCATTATTCAAAGAATTGCTCAATATCCCCGAAGGATATTCGGTACTGTTCTTGGGCGGTGGTGCCAGTTTGGAATTCTGCATGGTACCCTTCAACTTCCTTGAAAAGAAAGCTGCTTACCTGAATACAGGTGTATGGGCCAAAAAAGCCATGAAAGAAGCCAAAGCATTCGGTGAAGTAGTTGAAGTCGCTTCTTCCGCTGAATCTACTTATACTTATATTCCGAAGGACTATACAGTACCTGCTGATGCTGATTATTTCCACATCACAACCAACAACACTATTTATGGTACTGAACTTAAGGAAGATTTGAATGTAAATGTTCCGATGATTGCTGATATGTCTTCTGATATTTTCTCCCGTCCTATCGACGTGTCTAAATATATCTGTATCTATGGCGGTGCACAGAAGAATCTGGCTCCTTCCGGTGTTACATTTGTTATCGTGAAGAATGACGCTTTGGGTAAAGTTTCCCGTTATATCCCGACAATGCTGAATTATCAGACACATGTTGACAGCGGTTCCATGTTTAATACTCCTCCGGTTGTTCCTATCTATGCTGCATTGCAGACTTTACGTTGGATCAAGGCACAGGGTGGTGTGAAAGAAATGGAACGCCGTGCCATAGAAAAGGCAGATATGCTGTATGCTGAAATCGACCGCAACAAAATGTTCGTAGGTACTGCCGCACAGGAAGACCGTTCACGCATGAACATCTGTTTTGTGATGGCTCCCGAATACAAAGAATTGGAAGCTGACTTTATGAAGTTTGCTACAGAAAGGGGTATGGTAGGTATCAAAGGACACCGTTCAGTAGGTGGATTCCGTGCATCTTGCTATAATGCTATGCCAAAAGAAAGCGTACAGGCTTTGATTGACTGCATGCAGGAATTTGAGAAACTTCATTAATAATATTTATTCACCACAGAGTCACGCTGAGGTTTCACAGAGTTGTAGAACTCAGTGTTACTCAGTGAGACTCTGTGGTGAGTCTTTTTTAATATCATAGAATTATGAAAGTATTAATTGCAACAGACAAACCGTTTGCTAAAGTAGCTGTAGACGGTATTCGCAAAGAAATTGAAGCAGCAGGTTATGAACTTGCTTTGCTGGAGAAATATACAGAGAAAGCACAGTTACTGGATGCTGTGAAAGATGCCAATGCTATCATTATCCGTAGTGATATCATAGATGCCGAGGTGTTGGATGCAGCTAAAGAACTGAAGATTGTGGTACGTGCAGGTGCAGGTTATGATAATGTAGACCTGGATGCAGCTACTGCACATGGTGTATGCGTAATGAATACTCCGGGACAGAATTCAAATGCCGTGGCTGAACTTGCTTTCGGCATGATGGTGATGGCTGTCCGTAATATGTATAATGGTACTTCCGGTACGGAACTGAAAGGTAAGAAACTGGGTATCCATGCATATGGTAATGTAGGTCGTAATGTAGCCCGTATTGCTAAAGGTTTTGGAATGGAAATCTACGCTTTCGATGCTTTCTGCCCAAAAGAAGTAATTGAAAAAGATGGTGTGACAGCTGTTGACTCTGCTGATGAGCTCTATTCTACTTGTAATGTAGTTTCATTGCATATTCCGGCTACTGCTGAAACAAAGAACTCTATCAACTATGCTCTGGTAAACAAGATGCCGAAGGGTGGTGTATTGGTAAACACAGCCCGTAAAGAGGTTATCAACGAAACAGAATTGATTCAGTTGATGGAAGAACGTGCTGACCTGAAATACATGACTGACATCATGCCTGCTGCCAACGAAACATTTGCAGCTAAGTTTGTCGGACGCTACTTCTCTACACCGAAGAAGATGGGAGCACAGACTGCCGAAGCTAATATCAATGCAGGTATTGCTGCTGCTCAGCAGATTGTAGGCTTCCTGAAAGACGGTTGCGAGAAATTCCGCGTTAACAAAAAGTGAGATGAATAGCAGGACTGCCTATCAATTTGCAGTAATCTATCTGACGATAGGTGCTGGTATATTTGCATTGAGCAGTATATTCAGAAAAGAACTTTCAGATTTCGCCCTCGGCTTTTGCGAGGGCGTATCTGTTGTGCTGATAGTAGGTAGTGCCATCTATTTGATAGTGCATTTCATGAAAAAGAAATCTCAATAATCCATTAAAAACACACCTTGACTTATGGCTATAATTAAACCTTTTAAGGGCGTTCGTCCTCCGCAGGACCTGGTAGAACAGGTTGCTTCCCGTCCGTATGATGTGCTGAACTCAGCAGAAGCGCGCGAAGAAGCGAAAGGAAACGAGAAATCCCTGTATCATATCATTAAGCCCGAAATAGATTTTCCGGTAGGCACTGACGAACATGATGAATGTGTTTATCAGAAAGCTGCTGAAAACTTCCAAATGTTCCAGGATAAAGGCTGGTTGGTGCAGGACGATAAAGAAAACTATTACGTCTATGCGCAGACCATGAATGGAAAGACGCAGTATGGTCTGGTAGTTGGCGCTTATGTTCCCGACTATATGAACGGTGTCATCAAAAAGCATGAATTGACCCGCCGCGATAAGGAAGAAGACCGCATGAAGCATGTTCGCGTGAACAATGCCAATATCGAACCGGTATTCTTTGCATATCCTGACAATGCTACTCTGGATGCTATTATCGCTCATTATACTGCCGGAAAGCCAGTGTACGACTTTATCGCTCCCGGCGATGGTTTCGGACATACTTTCTGGATTGTTGATAAACAGGAAGATATTGATGCCATCACTCAGGAATTTGCTAAGATGCCTGCCCTCTACATTGCCGACGGACATCATCGTAGTGCTGCCGCTGCTTTGGTGGGAGCTGAAAAAGCGAAACAGAATCCTAATCATTCCGGTGACGAAGAATACAACTACTTCATGGCTGTTTGCTTCCCCGCTAACCAACTGACAATTATCGATTATAACCGTGTTGTCAAAGACTTGAACGGTTTGACACCGGAACAGTTCCTGGCTGCTGTCAGCAAGAACTTCACGGTTGAAGAAAAGGGTGCGGATATTTATAAACCTTCCAGTTTGCATAATTTCTCCCTTTATCTGGATGGCAAGTGGTATAGTCTGACAGCTAAACCGGGCACATATAATGATAATGACCCGATTGGCGTGCTGGATGTGACCATTTCTTCTAATCTTATTCTGGATGAAGTACTCGGTATAAAAGACCTTCGTTCCGACAAACGTATTGATTTCGTCGGTGGTATCCGTGGTCTGGGCGAGTTGAAGAAACGGGTGGATAGTGGCGAGATGAAGGTAGCTTTGGCACTTTATCCGGTCAGCATGAAGCAGTTGATGGACATTGCAGATACAGGCAACATCATGCCTCCCAAAACAACGTGGTTTGAACCGAAATTACGTTCGGGACTGGTTATCCACAAATTGGATTAAAACTATTATTTGAAAAAGAAAAACGAGGATGTTCCTTTCAACGGACATCCTCGTTTCTTTTTAAGAATGGTGCTTGTAATATCGTTTTCTCATCCATCGGTCGAACAGGACGAACAACGGAATTGTAATAAGTATCAGCACCCAGAATGCCGGTATCTGAATATGGTCAGGTTTCAAGTTTTCCGTAGGAGTGAAGGCCTCCTTGATGACATCACCAAAGTAAGTGGTTAATCCGGCAATGCAACATCCTGCTAAGAATACAGAAGCTGCTATCGTAGCAAATAAAGTCTTTCGTTCCGATTTCTTTTCCCGCAGACGCATAGCCTCTTCCACCTTTCTCATGGTGCGGTAAGCAAAGTTGGAAGGCAGGCGAAATTCATTTTCCGCTTTTACGGCTCTTTTCAGTCCTTTATCTTTTTGTTCTTCGTTCATACTTCCTCTTGTTTAATGAGTACATATATCTTTTTGCGTATGCGATGCAATTTTACTTTTGCATTGCTCTCTGTCAGGCCCAGAATCAGGGCGGTTTCATTCATCGTCTTTTCTTCATAGTAGAATAGAGTAATCAAGGCACGTTCGTCAGAGTTCAGTTTTTCTATGGCTCTGTTTAGTTTGATAATCATTTCCTCGCTTTCGTCGTTCAGCGTTTCATCAACCTGTTGCTCCGAAATATTGGCGAGTAACGTATCATCCATGGCAAAGGTATCAAATTTCCTTTTACGGGCTGCCGAAATAGCCGTATTATAAGCAATGGAATATATCCATGTGGAGAAAGAACTTTCGGCTTTGAAAGAGGAGAGGTGCTGGAACGCTTTCAGAAAAACGTCTTGCGTCAGCTCTTCGGCATCCTCCTGATTGCAGATGATGCGGGCAATCAGGGAAAATACCTGTTGACCGTACTGATTCAGGAAGTTTTCGTACAGAGCAGTTTCTCCTTTCAATATTCGTCGGATAATATGTGTTTCGTTATTCTCCATTTTGCTCTTTAGACGCAACTCTCTATATAAGGTTACAGAATCCGGAAAGAAATATTTTTTTTCGCAGAATGTGTAACCTCACAAAGAAGCCTGCGTCTAAAGTGTACAAAGGAACAAAAATACTAATTTAAAACGAAACGAATATGATGGATTTTATTATGGTGCCTACGATTATGGCAATCATTACTTTAGGAATTTACAAACTGTTTGAATTGTTTGTATGTAAGAAGGAGCGCCTGATGCTGATTGAGAAGATGGGGGATAAGTATGTCCCGGATGTGGCTTGTATGCCGAAACTTTATGGCAATTTTTCTTTCTCGGCATTGAAATTAGGATGCCTGCTGGTGGGCATGGGATTGGGATTGTTGATAGGTTTTGTAATTTGCACTTCGGCAATTCCCGGATACTTGGATAAGGATGTGGACAACTGGCGTGTTTATCGTGAGACGGTATCTTTGGTTTATGGAGCTTGCGTGCTTTCGTTTGGAGGTATTGGGCTTATCACAGCCTTTATTGCAGAGTTGAAGCTCAGTAAGAAATAATGGCCGGAATTTAGGAATTTTCTTATGATAAAAAAGAGTTGTCAGTCATTGGCAACTCTTTTTTGCGTTAAGAGAGAACCTTAAGGATTCTCCGTGTGTTACTATATTAGTAAATAACCTAACCAGATAAGAATATGGATAAAAAAGAAGAAAAAGCTCTCGAAAATAAGAGCAAGATACAAAAAAGTGCTGAAGAAACATTACCTGGACGACAATTGGGCTTATATTCCAAAGTCGATAAGAAAGAAGTGCGCAATATGGTTTCTGAAATAAATCCGGATAAGAATAGCTTGGGCAGCAGAGGATAGTTTCGTTTTAATTGACTATCTTTGCAACGCATTTAAAGTTTATAGAACAATGAAAACGAAGAAACGCAGGGATGTCCTATCGGCATTCAAGGAAGCGAACCGCTCGATAGAGCTGGAACGCAATGGCGGGCGTTGGATTGCAAAAGACCGTCCGCATAAAAACAAGAAGAAGTATTGTCGTAAAGATAGTAAGAAAGAGTTGTCACGTATCATCGATGGCAGCTCTTTTTGTTTTATATCACTCTTTTTGTTAACTTCGCCGTTTCTAAAATCAAAAAAAACTATGTTTCGTAAACTTGTAGCAATAGAACCTGTAAGTCTGATTCCGTCAGCAGAAAAAGAACTGCACTCGTATGCAGATGAAGTTGTGATGTATCCTGATATTCCGGCAGGAGATGAGGAAATTATAGCCCGCATCGGAGATGCCGATGCTGTGCTCCTGAGTTATACTTCCCGGATAAACCGTGCGGTGTTGGAGGAGTGTACGGATATTAAATATATCGGGATGTGTTGTTCGTTGTACTCTCCCGAAAGCGCCAACGTGGATATCCGCTATGCCAATGAACGGGGAATAATCGTAACCGGTATCCGCGATTATGGCGACGAGGGTGTGGTGGAATATGTGGTCAGTGAGTTGGTGCGTTGTCTGCATGGGTTTGGTCAGGAATCATGGGAAGATATGCCGCGCGAGATTACCGGGCTGAAAGTTGGTGTTGTGGGTCTGGGTAAGTCCGGTGGCATGATAGCGGATGCATTGAAGTTTTTCGGTGCGGAGATTGCCTACTTTGCCCGTAGCGAGAAGCAGGAGGCGGCAGCTAAAGGATATCGTTTCCTGCCGTTGAACGAACTTCTTGCTCAGAGTGAGGTTGTTTTCTGTTGCCTCAATAAGAACACGGTTTTGTTGCATGAGGCGGAGTTCGGACAACTGGGAAACAAGAAGATTCTGTTCAATACCGGATTATCCCCGGCATGGGACGAACCGGCATTTGTCAAGTGGCTGGAAGGTGACAATCTTTGTTTTTGTGATACGGTGGGAGCTTTGGGTGGAGAGCAACTTTTGAGTCATCCCCATGTCCGTTGCATGCAAGTATCCACTGGCCGCACCCGTCAGGCGTTTGACCGCCTGAGCGAGAAAGTGCTTGCCAATATAAAGGAATATATCAGGTAATCGAATCAGAAGAATACAATCGGTGATGTGATATTGAGCAGGGTGTTCACCACAGACCACCCTGCTATTTCAGCCGTGGCACTGTACACATCGATTACGGCATGTACCTGCTCATTCTTTATTTCTACTCTTTGCGTATCTCCCACAAATCCGGGGGTGGATTGCATGGACATTTGCATGTTTTCGGGACCGACAGAAGCCAGTGAGGCGGCAACGGCTACATTAACTTTGGTAGGGAACATGGCGATGGCTTCGGTTGCATTGCCTGAGAAGACAACCCGTTGTTCGGTTTGCAGAGCCTCATCATATACAGCAGTTCCTTTCAAAGCATTAGGACCCTTTTCATTAAAAAACTTGGCGGTTGCATTTCCCATCAGAGAGGCTGTGCGCAGCACATCAAATCCGCCGGTAGCCCCGGAGACGATATAAACACGTGTGCCATTTGCTTGGGCTGTCTTCATCACTTCCTGATAAAAAGCTGTGTCTGCCAGTGCGCCGATAGAAAGGGTGACGATAGAAGTCCCGTTCTTCAATGCAGGCAGGGCAAGTTCTTTCATGGCGGCAGGAGAGGCTGCTTCCACTAAGTAATCGGGCTTCAATGCCAGTAAATCTTCTATGGTTGTGCAAGCCATACATGTTTTTCCATGTTGCTGCATTTTGGCAACGATACGTTCAGCTTTTTCTGCTGTACGAGAGTATACACCCACTAAATCATATTCAGGCAACAAGCCATTGACAACTGCATCCGAAACTATTCCGGCGAGTCGTCCACATCCGACGATAACTAATTTTTTCATGGGGCAAAGATACTCCTTATTCGTATAAACTCCAAAATGCAGCTATGAGCTTCGTCTATTTTTTGCGGGACGATATAAATGTTGTACTTTTGTTGTACAAAAAGCAATAAGAAGTTTGAGTATATGGGACGAAAAGAAGAATATAAACTGCAAAATGAGCAATACTTGGAAGCGTTGCGTGCAGAAGAAGAAATCAAAGAACTACCTTGCGGAATCCTCTACCGTGTATTGGAAAGTGGCAACGGTGATAATACTCCCCGTTTAAATAGCATTGTGACTGTGCACTATAAAGGTACCTTGATAAACGGTCGTGAATTTGACAACTCCTGGAAGCGCAATTGTCCTGAAGCATTTCGTCTGAACCAAGTTATCGAAGGTTGGCAGATAGCCCTGCAACGAATGCATGTAGGTGACCATTGGATAGTCTATATTCCTTACACAATGGGATATGGAACACGTAGCAGCGGCCCTATTCCCGCTTTCTCCACTTTGGTGTTTGAAGTTCATCTATTAGGAATCGCGTAAATATCATATCATCATGAAAATTCTGATTATTAACGGAAGTCCCCGCAAGCAAGGCCATATCTCAAAGATGCTTCAACTTATGGAAACAGAAGCAAAAGACAATGGCGACGAAGTAACCGTCGTGAGAGTTGCCGATCTGGCAATCCGTCCTTGCATCGGCTGCATGAGTTGCCGTGAGAAACTGAAATGTTGCCTGCCGGAAGATGATGCACAGCGCGTACTGAAACAGATAGAAGAGGCTCATGCCTTGATTATCGGTGCTCCCTGCTATTGGGGGAATTTGCCCGGACAACTGAAAGTAATGTTCGACCGCATCGTTTACGGAATGATGGGAGAGACATCGCGAGGCATTCCTATCGGGCTGCATAAAGGAAAAAAGGCCGTTATCGTCAGTACTTGCACCACCCCGTATCCTTTCAATATTCTTTTTAATCAGTCAAGGGGAGTGGTGAAAGCACTAAAGGAAATTCTGAAATGGAGTGGATTCAAAGTCATCTCTGCCATTGAGAAAGGCGGAACGAAGCAACATTCCGGACTGACGGAACGGGAAGTGAAACGCTGTCGCAAAGTGATACGTAAGCTGTAATCAGGAGACCATTGAAAGATAAATTTTAGAAGGAACGACAAATCTCTACCACCGTTTCTGAGATATTTGCGCGTGCAACTTCCGGTTGCATGGCCTGCTCCAACGTTATGGATGGTGGATTGATAGAATATACTCCCCGAAATCCTGCCCGATGCAGGTCGTCTGCATTTTCTACGCTACCGGCTATCAGTATAACCGGAATTTTCTGTTTGCGAGCTTTGTCAAGTATGCCGGAAGGAACTTTCCCCATTAATGTTTGTTTGTCGGCCTTTCCTTCGCCGGTGATAATCAAATCAGCACCTTTTATTTTATTGCTGAAATCAAGAGTCTCCAGCATCAACTGTATACCCGGTTTCAATTTTGCATTCAGAAAAGCCAGTAAACTGCCACCCATACCACCTGCCGCACCTGTTCCGGAATGATTGGAAATGTCTTTCCCCGTTGTGTGGAAAATGACTTCTGCAAAGTTTTTCATGCCTGCATCCAGCGCCTCTACCATTTTCCGATCCGCTCCCTTCTGAGGAGCAAAGATATATGCGGCGCCTTCCAGACCATAAAATGGATTTTGTACGTCGCAGGCAACGGTAAAATGGGAAGTTCTTAAATCAGGGTGGACGAAACTTGTATCTATGGAAACAACTTCCATTAAAATTTTTCCGTTACCAGTTTCCAATATCTTCCCTTCTTTATCCAGAAACCGGAAACCTAAGGCCTGTAACATTCCCAGCCCGGCATCATTCGTCGCACTGCCGCCAATGCCGATGATGAAGTTGCGGCAACCACGTTCCAACGCATCACGAATCAGTTCTCCCGTTCCGTAGGAGGTGGTCAGCATCGGATTCCTTTTCTCCGGCGGAACCAGAGGCAACCCGCTGATGCTTGCCATTTCTATAAAGGCCGTTTTCCCGTCTTCCAAAATGCCGTAGTAAGTATCGTGCCATTCCATGAGAGGGTTGTGGGCAGAAATCTGCACTTCACGTCCGTTGGTTGCTGCAATCAGCACATCCAGCATTCCTTCGCCGCCATCGGCTATAGGTAGAGACAGAATTTCACACTCCGGGAATACAGAACGAATACCCTCAGCAGCAGCTTTTCCTGCTTCTGCCGAGGATAAACATCCTTTGAAGGAGTCGATGGCGATGACTACTTTCTTCATGTATTTAGATTTCCTCTATATCTTCTATATCTTCCAGTTTGGCTTCGGTCTTAGCTTCCGTCTTTGTCAATTTCTTGGTATTGTTGGCAATAACTGCCAAAGCGCGATACAGTTCAGCAAGCAGGCGTGCAAATACAACAATCAGGAAACCGTATATCGGCATGAGGAAGAAAATGCCTGTAGATACCGGCATGACGTATTGTAATTCGTTTGCTGCCAAGAGTGCGATAATCAGTGAGCAAAGTGTGCCAACAACACCGATATAAAGTCCGAGCCATTCACCCACTGTCTGTGTCAGATGGGATACTACAGGGATAGCAATGAATTCGTTGTCTTCCTGGATGACTTCTTTCAGTTTGTTTTTCCGGTTCATCCAGAGCAGATAGCTGCCCCATGCACCACCGCAAAGGATAATAAATATCAGAATAAAAGCAAAGATTGCTTTCCCCTCGGCGAACTTGAAGAACCCCGTGTCGATGACTTTCACCAGGATTGCAATAGGAAATAGCAGATTTAGTACAGCAAAGATGACATAAAGCCAACGGAAAGGTTCACGGAAGAAACGTCCGTTGTCGATGTAACCCAGCAGAGGGTCGAGAAAGGTAAACAGCTTGTTGTTCATAGTGATAAATGTTACTTATGGGAGGACCTTGCATTCTAAGATTGTAAGTATGAGGCCCTGATACATACTTATAATCAGAAGTTTTTCTATTGAATGCGGTTCTGTTTTGACAAATTTACAAAAAAAACTTTTAAACTCTGTCCGTTTCGTCTGAAAAAGAGAGAGGATTAGAAACTATTTTCTCATAACGATAAGAATACGTATCTTTGCAGCATGAGTGAAGATACCTACAAAACCATAAACGCCCCTGCCGAAGGGATTTATACCGAGAAGCGTAGCAAATTCATTGCTATCGCCTTGCCTGTGCGTACTGTCGATGAGGTAAAATCGCATCTGGAAACTTATCAGAAGAAATATTACGATGCCCGTCACGTCTGCTACGCCTATATGTTGGGAGCCGAGCGCAAGGATTTCCGTGCCAATGATAACGGAGAACCTTCCGGTACGGCAGGAAAACCTATCCTGGGACAGATTAACTCCAATGAACTGACCGATATACTGATTATCGTGGTCCGCTACTTCGGTGGCATCAAGTTGGGGACGAGCGGACTGATTGTAGCTTATAAAGCTGCTGCCGCCGAAGCGATAGCTGCTGCCGAGATTATAGAAAAGACGGTGGATGAGACGGTGGCTTTCCTGTTTGAATACCCTTTTATGAATGACGTGATGCGCATTGTCAAGGAGGAGGAGCCGGAAATACTGGAACAGTCGTACGATATGGATTGCCGCATGGCGCTTCGCATCCGTAAGTCGATGATGCCGAAGCTGAGGGCACGCCTGGAAAAAGTCGAGACATTGCGCTTTGAAGAGGATGCGTAATGTCTCAGCTCCCCGGAGAAAATTCCTCCGGAACGTCTATTTCAGAGATAAATCGTTATAGTGGATTTTCCTGTGCGTCCCGTCGCAGAAGGGTTGTTTATAAGAGCGTCCGCAGCGACACAAGGCGATTCTTCCTTTTCGTACCTCTGCTTTTCCCTCCCGGTCTATCAATTTGAAATTGCCTTCTACAATAAAAGGTCCGTTGGGTGTAGCCGTGATGGCTACTGTATTTTCTTCTGTTTCCATATCATTGTTTTTTTTATGTTATACGTTTCAAATAAAACGTTTGCGCATGGAAATAGTTTGTCCATTCACTTTTTTTGTATGGATTTCCTTATCTTTGTGCGCACTTATAAATAATATATAGATATATGGCATTCGAAGCAACAAAGCGTGAGTTGGGCGAACTCTACACATTCTTTCGCCTGTTGGCAGACGGAAAGGTTTCATTGGGCACACCGCAAGTTCGGAAGGATGAAGCAAAGTGCTGGCCCATTGCGATGGTACAAAGGGAAGAGCATGACGGCACGCGCCGTTATTATATAGAACAGGAAAATATCCGTATCGTCAGCGGGACGGTGGAGAAAACGGGGACGTTTACTGTGGCTGACAAGGAAGAACAGAACATTCCCCGCGAAGACTTTGGCGGGGCGACAGAGATTATACTTGAATTGCTGAAAACGACTGCCGGTTCTGATACGATTGAAGTTCCTGAAGGTCTGGAAGGTTTTCTGGATGCCATCAATATCTACGATTTGGAGGCGAAGACGGAAGACCGCACGGATTTCTCTGTTGCCTTCTGGCACGCTGAAGCACCGTTGACGGGATTTAATGTCCGTTGCCGCCTCAGTTCGATGAACCCGTTGCTGGATGGCGGACGCACGGCAAACCTGAAACTGGAACAGTCGGGCATCAAGTTTGCTACGCCTACGGTGAACAAGGTGAATGCTTTGCCGGAATCTCCGACGGAGGTTACGGAACGTATGCTGATGATTGAGCGTCTGGGCGGAGTGCTGAAATATTCGGATGTGGCGGACCGTGTGTTCCGTTGCAACCTGCTGATGATTGATTTACACTTCCCCCGTATGTTGGCGGAGATGGTGCGCATGATGCACCTCGACGGCATTTCCCGTGTCAGCGAACTGACGGAGCGTATCAAAGAGATAAATCCTCTGAAGATAAAAGATGAACTGATAAACAAACATGGTTTCTATGAGTTTAAGATGAAACAGTTTTTGTTGGCACTTGCTTTGGGCATGCGTCCGGCAAAGATTTATAATGGTACGGACTCAGCCGTGGAAGGTATTCTGCTGGTAAATGCGGAAGGGGAGGTGCTTTGTTATCATAAATCGGAGCGCCAGGTATTTGCCGATTTCTTATATCAGAACACTCGTTTCGAGAAAGGCTCGGTAGATAAGGATAAGTACGGTTTCCTTGAAAAAGAGAACGGCGTGTATTATTTCAGACTGAATGTAAAGATTGGGTTGACAAAAAAATAATGAGTATGAATGAGATTTTAAAGACCATCAAGTCGCGCCGCAGTGTGCGCGCTTATACGGAACAACAGATTTCGCAGGAAGATTTAACTGCCATTCTGGAAGCGGCAACCTATGCCCCCAGTGGTATGGGACTCCAGACGTGGCATTTCACCGCTATTCAGAATGAAGCTGTACTGGAAGAACTGAACGAAAAGATTAAAGGCGCTTTTGCCAAGAGCGATGAACCCCGTTTGCAGGAACGCGGACATAGCCAGACGTATTGTTGTTATTATCATGCTCCTACACTCGTCATTGTTTCCAACGAACCGACACAGTGGTGGGCAAGCATGGATTGTGCCTGTGCCATGCAGAATATTTTCCTTGCAGCCAAGTCTCTCGGCATCGGTTCCTGCTGGATAAACCAGTTGGGGCAAACTTGTGATGATCCTGATGTGCGTGCTTTCCTTACGAAGCTGGGCATCCCCGAAAACCACCGCGTATATGGTTGTGCCGCTTTAGGTTACGCCGCTGCCGCTCCGGTGAAGGAGAAGAAACTGGCGGAAGGCACTGTGACGGTTATTAAGTGATACTGAACGTTCCCTTGTTCTCTATATTTACTTTCGTATGCTGAATATATTTGTCATCTGTTGTCCTGCATAGAGGTATGGGATAAAGATGACTGGATTGAATGTTTTGCCATCTTGCGGAGCTTGATGGAAAAGAATGCAGGGAATCCGTATGATGAAAATGCAAAAAGAAAGCATTTGGGGAGAATGAAAGGAATGTTGTATGGTGATATTCCTGTAAATGCTTCCATACGTTTGTATATGGTTAAATTTCAATCAAATGGACTTTAAGAGAATGATTGGAATGCTTCGAAATGTAGCGGATAAAACTTCTTTCAGAAGAAGATTTTTCCATGTTTTGGATAAAAATAGCCTTATATCCGATAGGGCTACACCCTTTTAAGTACATGGTTACACCCTTTTGGGCATATGGCTACACCCTTTTTGCTGAATGGTGTAGCCCTTTTTCAACCCCGTTATCTCCCCTGTTATGTTCGTTTCTGCCGATAGGAACTTCCGTTACTGCTCGTGGGAACTCCGGTTTCCCTTAATGGGAACTCCAGTTCCCTTTAGTGGGAACGACAGTTTCTCCTTGTGGGAACGCTCGTTTCCTATGGGTAGAAAACTCCAATTGCCTGTTTCCTAATTGATTATGAAAGCATCTGTAAAGTGCCGAAAAGCCATGCGAAGCTGCGGGGTAAATCGGGAGCCGATGGACGAATAAGTATTGGATAAAAGACAATATGAGGAAAAGTCATAACAATAACGAAAAGACTTTTCTTCATATGTTTACCCATCGTTGATGTAGCGAATCACTCTTGCCGTTTTCTTTCCCCACTATACAGCAAAGAAGGTATTCATAAAAATGCCCGCAGGGGAGGCGGCAGTCAGGTAATTAATGAATTATACATGAAGCAATTTCGTATAATTCCGCCGCCTCGCCCTGTGGGCTCCCTCTTTTCACAAAGCGGGTTGAAATGAAGCTATATTCCGATAAGAATTTACTTCATTTATCTCTGCATATCAATGATACCGCTATCCGTATCGCTATTGTTCAATCCCTTGTTACCGGCTTTGTGTTTGCGGCCGAACTCAAACGTATAGCCTACGCGGAGTATCAACATCTGTCCCGTTTCTTTCACAAAAGTTTCCGAACGGAAAGGCGCTACCTCACTGATACGTTCTTTTCCCACTTTATAATTATTGGTGAAAGGAAACAGAACACCAATCCCTGCCTGAAAGTTCTGCTTGGCATACATCGCCATAAATGCGGTCTGATTCTCATTCTTCTTGATGGTTTCACCAAAGAAGTTATTCTGCACCTTCCGGAACTGCCCGAGCAGTGAGAAACCTTTGTATTGCAATTGCGCCATCACACTGTAATAAAATTCATCGTACGTGTGACTGTATGTCAAGCCTTCCGACCAATTGCGGGTATATCCTCCCGAAGCATAAAGCGTCAGGAAATCTTTCAGCCCGAAGAGCGTTGCGCCGTTGATGCCTACCATCAGTTCCGCATTTAGGCTTTGGAACGACCGTTGGTTTTCATCTTTCAATATCAGTTTCCCGTCCTCAACGAAGATGCTTTCCATGATGGGACTGTCGTAATACTGGTGGCGCACGCTCAGATTGGCATTGAACTGCTTCTTCGAATAGCTGTAAGACAAAGAGTTCGTGAACTGCTGATACGTTTTCAGCAACGGATTACCACGAACTATCTGTATCGTATCTATAGCCTGCTCCACATCCGTCAACGAACCAAGCGACGGTATGGCGGGACTGATATTGAACCGGTAGCGCAGGAAGCCCGCTTTCTTCATATTGTAACTCAATCGTACGGTAGGCGTGAAGGTATAGTAAGCATGGCTTTCGTTGCTTTCCTTGAACCAGGCGCGCGTCATGCCCACACTACCCGCATAACTGAAATCCTTCACCTTGCCCTGCACCTCAAAGAAAGCGGAAGTCTGCGACTGGTCCATTTTCGAAGTAGTGGGATTGGAGCCTTTGTATTCATTCTCCGTCCTCATCTGGTAGTGGCGGGCGCCACCGCTCAGTTTCACATCCTTGAAGCTCTTTTCATAAATGGCCTCACCGATGACAGAGCGTTTATCGCCATCCACCAGTGTCTGAATATCCGCCAACGGTGCATTCTCGTCCTTGTACTCCTTATATTTACGGTTGTTCTTGGTGTGGATAAGCGTTCCCGTCACATTCATCTGTATGCTTTGCTGATGGGGCAGGGTATGCTGGAAGTAAAGGTCGAGTGCCGGAGAATAGTTGGATGTGTGGTTATTGACGTATGAATAGATAGACTCCGTGCTGCCTACTGCCCACATCCGGTTCAGCTCGTTCTGGTAAGGCGCGTTGTTGAGGTTATTGCGGAAGATGGCGTTGAAGACATACTTGTCCGCTTTCGTCAGATTGTATGTCAGGTTCAGGTTGTTGATGAAACTGAGTGCGGGGGATTCGTCTTCGATACCTTCCTTGATGCGGTCGATGGTACGGTCGCCCAGGTGGAAGGTTTCGTGAGATTCGAGGCGGCTGTGATACTTGCCGTTCTTGTTGAAGTAGTCGATGCCCCATTCGGAGTTTTTGTAATTGAACTTCGCACTCAGGAAATTCTCTCCCCACAGGGTATGGGGTGAGTCGGAAAGCTGGAAGTTTACCACACCACCCGTTTCGCGGCGGCGCAGGATGATGTTCACCACAGCGCCCAGTTCGTCGTCACCGTATTGCTTGCCGGGGTCTTCAATGAACTCCACGCGCAGCACGTCTTTGGCTCTGATGGCGGCTATTTCCTTGTCTGTCACCTTGATGCCGTTGATGCGGGTTTGCACGGCTCCACCGCCACTGACACTCATGCTGTTGGTGAAGTTGTCCACTTGCAGGCGGGCGATGCCGAGATTGTTCAGCAGGTCGTAGGCACCGAACGAGCGTTTCAATTGGCTTTCGGTGGGCAGGATAATCTGACGATCCACCCGTTGAAGCACGTTACTGGCGGATACGGTTACCTCGCCCAGGCTTACGGCATCTTCCTGCAACTGTACATCGCCCAGATCGAGGTTGTTGTTCAGTTTCAGCAGGATGACTTCACTCTGATAGCCGATGAAAGTAATGGCGAGGCGGTAGTTGCCCGCCTTGATTTTATTGAGAGTGAACTTGCCCTGTGCATCCGATGTTACTCCGGTCACCAAGGTGGAGTCTGTGGCCCATAGTGATACGTTGGCGGCTATAATCGCCTCTTGAGAAGTGTCTGTGACACGTCCTTTGACGGAGAGGTTCTGTGCCTGCGCACTGAGTACGCAGAGGACAAGCAATAGTAAAAATAGTTTTGTTTTCATATTCGTTTCTGTTAGTAGGTTACTAATCAATTAGGGATACAGATTTCACTCCTCCCCATTGGGGAAGATTCTATCTATTGTATTTCAATTGTTTATACTTTCTTCGTTGAGACGGTGAAAGTTAGGATTGTACGGCGGAATTCAGTTCGTACATCAGCGTAAAAACCTTGACTATGATGAGTACGAAGAGGAGTCCGAAAGTAATCCATAATGCTGTCTTTGCGTATCTCTTCATGAACTGCTGTTTTTAAGTTTATTATATCGTTCTGTTATTTCATCTATGCTGATGCCAAGCAGGTCCATAATGCTGAACAGGTCGGCAAGCTGGTTTTCAAAGAATTCTTTCTTCTGTATCTTCATCACTTTCTTCATGGCATCCTTTGAGAGATAGAAGCCCATGCCCCGCTCGGGATAGATGATGTCCTCCGCTTGCAGGTATTCGTAGGCTTTCAGCACGGTGCGCGAGTTCACGGCAAGCTGCGTGGAAAGCTCCCTGACCGAGACTATTCGTTCGCCCGCCGTCCACTCACGGGTGAGTATCTTGCTGAAACAGAAGTCTACAATCTGCTGGTATATCGGTTTATTGGTCTTGAAGTCCATAGCTTACAGTTGTTTTTCTTTGAGCAGGAAGTAGCTCGATATCCATATTCCGATGCTGAACAAGATAGGGGTACCGTAGTTGCAGAAAGCAATGATGGCTTCTGACGTGCTGCTTATCGGGAAATTATAGATGGGATAGGCTATGTTTGCTATCCAATATCCGTGGCTGTCGGCAGGTTCCCACAATGTTATTGAGAGTATAATCCCGAAAATGAGAATGAAGCAGGAACACAAAACGATGAAGGAATTTATCAGCTTCTGGCGTTTGAAGGCTATGCATCCGAGGAAGAAAATTCCTTGCATCAAGCTGCATGACAGCATCTGGTCTTTTTCTATCAGGTGAAATTCAATGTGGCTGCCGAAGTGTTGCAGGTAGCTGGTACCTGAGAGTATTAGTAACCCTTTTATGCCTGTTATCAGCAAGAAACAGAACAGCGGGAGTACGAGCAGATACTTCATCCACAAGTGCAGGAACTTTTCAAAAACGGAAGCGGGCATCAACAGGTATAGAGTAGAGGTCTGTTTGGTGATATTTATCTCCAACAGGCAGGGGGCGATGCAGAGGAACCACAACAGGTAGCGGCTGAGGGAGAAAGCCTGTGTATGTTCGATGTAATAGCTTGAGCCTTTGTTGATATCATACATCATGCAGAGAAGACAAATGCCCAGCACAATGCCGGCACTCCAAAGCAAGTGTCGGCCGGTTTCCTGTTTCTTGTACTGTTCCAGCAGGAAGAAACGTTTCAGGTTGAAGGTTGCATTCATATTCTTTGCTTATTTGAACATTGATTTTATCTTTTCCGGCACTTGCAACATTGCTTTGTACAGCAGTTCTATATCCGGTGTATTTTCTTCTTCCTCTTCATTAGGCAACACGGAGAAATATCCGGGTAATTCCTGTTCGCTGTAAATGCTGTCTTCGGGCAGGCTGTCTGTCCGGGCAAAGAGGAGGCGCTGGCTGATTTCGTCCAATGAACGGTTCAGCAAGATTTCGCCTTCGCCGAGGATGATGAGGTGATCCAGCAGGTTCTCGAAGTCGTGTGCCTGATGGGTAGAGATGAGGAGCGTACTGTCATCATCTATGCTGCGGCTGATGATACGTTTCAGAGCTTGTCGGGATGTGATGTCCAGTCCGTTTGTAGGCTCGTCGAGTATCAGGAGCGGGGTATGCAGTGCAAAGGCATACGCCAGCATCGCCTTCTTCTGCTGACCATAAGAAACTGCGGATAACTTCTGTTTCCTGTCAATCTTCAGTTCTTCAAGATTCTGTTCAAACTCTTTGTGGTTGAAGTGAGGATAGAAAGCGGAATGCCGTGTGGCAAAAGCGGAAATGCTTTCGGAAGGCATCTGCATTTCTTCGGGCAGAAAGAAGTAGCGGCTCAATAAGGCGGGTTCTCTTTTTGCCGGATTCATCCCATCAATGCTGCATTCTCCTTTCCAAGGAAAAAGTAGTCCGCAAAGGAGATGTATCAGTGTGGTTTTACCTACACCGTTCTCTCCCAGAAGTCCGTATATTCCGTTGCCTATCTCCAAAGATATATCATTGAAAATAGGATGGTTAGACTTGTAGCCGTAGCTGATGTTTTCTATCTTTATCATAGTTTTTTAAGTGTTGCACTGATGTACAACACTGCAAACGTAGGGGAAGCTGAGGAGAAAAACAAGGAAGGGAGAGATTAATTAATATATTTTAGCAGTCAGCGAAGTCTTGTCGTAGTGGTATGCCGACTATTGTAACTTTTACAATTCAATGAATTTCCTTTTAAAAGGTCTGTTTTTCCCAATTTGTTTATATATAAGTTTTATTCTGGCTACATATCCGCAACGTTTGAAGCCTTTCGCCGAGGCGCGGTTTGAGGATTGTACATAGGCAAAAGTGACGGATTTACCTTGTTTCCGTGCTTCATACTCTCTTATGGCGATTATTTTCCGATGTAATCCTTCTCCCCTATGATAGGGGTTGGTATAGTCGTCAAACAGATAAGCTGTATTCGGATCCATCTTTCTGTTTATGAAGTTGTCGTGATTTGTTGAGATTGCGCCATAACATATCAGGTTATCGCCATCGTAGATTCCGTAGTATGAATATCCCGGTTGGTCAATAAACCTTTCAATTTGTTTCAACTTGCGATTATTAAACCACTTCCCATCGAATTTCATTTGCTTTCTGAAGTCATCCATTGTCATTTTGTGATACTGTACTAATGTGTCGGTATCTATGGTTTCGGGAAGCTCTTTGAAGTATGCTAAGTACTTAATGTAAGTAATACCCAGCATTCTCACGACTTTAAAGATTGTTTTGTACAGGCATCCTATTATGCCGTAACGTTTGATTATGTCTGTTAGCTTGTTCATTTTGACTGTCCGTTTTTATAAAATCAACCACACCGCCATCATGTGGCATATTGATCCTCCCAATACGAAGAAATGAAATATAGAATGCATATAACGTTGCCGGAAAGAGTAGAACACCGCTCCGGTGATGTAGCAAATGCCCTCACCGATCATCCAGTAGCACGTTCCTGCGGCAACGGCATATAGAGGTTTGAAGGCAACCAGTACGGACAGCCCCATAACGATGAAACAGATTGTTTCCACATTGCTATGTTCCTCCATTTTGCGGAAACTCGCGATAGTGCCGATGATAGCGCACAACCAGACAAAACCGAATAGTCCCCATCCCCAAGCGCCTTCGCTCCGCAGTGCAATGAGTGTGACGGGTGAATAACTGCCCGCAATATGCCAGTAGATAGCCGCATGGTCCCAATTCCGCAACCGCTTTTTCCAGGGATTATGGTATTTCAGCGCATGGTAGAGAGTAGAGGCAACGTAAGAGCCGAGCATGCCGAAGAGGTAGAGCCAGATGCCGAATACAGCCCAGAAGTTTCCACTCTGATAGCTTTTTACGAGAAATATCGTGCCGACAACAACTCCCATCAGGATGCCTGCGGCGTGCGAGAGGGTATTTATTCTCTCTTCGGCTTTTGTGTAGAAAAGTCCGTTTTGTTTCTTTTTCCGGGTGATGCTCATTTCTTCGGTTAGTACTCGTGACACTTCCGCAAAGGTATGCCTTTTGGGGCAGAAAGCAAAGATTTGCTATTTTATATTTTCGCCATCTCCCTATTGTAAGGTGTGCTTTTCGAAACTGTCCTTCTGAATGGAGTAACGGCAAGCCAGACGGTTCCAGTTCCAATGCCCGGTCGTACATATTGAGAGCAAGATATAGGTTCGACTGTCGGCCATAAGCCATGATGATGCCGTTTCCCACTTTTTGCAGACTGTCATTTATTTGATGAAGGTGGGCACGAATGGCAAGTAGTTCGTATTTCAGCAATGAATCGTTAGGAGCAACATCATTATATATGAGGTTGTGTCAAAACGTTGGCACAACCTTTTTCTATAATTTATCGTCCTGT